>Ga0187784_10005093_pt1 | contig 10640 bp, 11 predicted proteins | sample 1015_SJ02_MP15_2_FD_132964 | JGI IMG/M metagenome (GOLD analysis project Ga0187784, IMG submission 132964) | Tropical peat soil microbial communities from peatlands in Department of Meta, Colombia - 1015_SJ02_MP15_20_MG | ecosystem: Environmental > Terrestrial > Soil > Wetlands > Peat | place... | reverse complement strand
GCCCTCCATGACGGACTTCGCATTTCTCATGCCCTTGATTTTCATCTTCCTGGGCATGCACGGCGCCAAGAGCCTGCTGGCCGACGGGGACACGGGCTGGCACATCCGCACCGGCGAATGGATCCTGGACCACGGGCGGGTTCCGCATCAGGACATCTTCTCGTTCACGCGTCCGGGTCAGCCGTGGTTTGCATGGGAGTGGCTCTGGGACGTCACATTCGCGGAGTTGCATCGCCATGGCGGAATGCTGCCGGTGGTGCTGGCGAGCCTGCTGGTGATCTGCTCCACGTTCGCCCTTTTGTACCGCGTGGCGAACCGCAATTCGGGAAATCCGCTGATCGCGATCGGGCTGACGGTGCTGGCGGCGGCGGGCTCGGTGATTCACTGGCTGGCGCGGCCGCATCTGTTCACGATGCTGTTCACCGTGATTTTTGTGGCGGTGCTCGCACGCTATCGCGAGGGGCGGACGCGGGCGCTATGGTATCTCCCGCTCGCGACCGTCTTGTGGACGAATTTACATGCCGGGTTCCTGGTGGGAATCGCGATCGTGGGAGCATTCGGCGCGGGAGAGCTGGTGCGGGCGGCGATCTCGGAGCAGGCGGAACGGATCCAAGCGCTGCGCGCTTCGCTGCCGTATTTCGGGTCGGCGGCCGGCTGCCTCGCTGCGAGCCTGGTGAATCCGTACTTCTATCATCTCCACGAGCATATTTTCCAATTCTTCCGCGATCCCTGGGTGAACCAGAACATCGTGGAATTCATGGGCACCAATTTTCAGAATCCCGCGTCGGGATTTTTCGAGGGGATGCTGGCGATCGGTTTCGGCGCGGGGATCTGGCTGGCGGCGCGGAAACGTTTCGGCGAGGTGATCGCGATGGCCGGCTGCGCGCACATGGCGCTGCTTTCGGCGCGCAATATTCCCATCTTCATGGTGGTTGCGGCGGCGTTCTCCGCGCCTGCGGTCGCGGCATGGGCCAAAGCGCTGCGCGACGGCCGATTTGCGGGATGGCTGCGCGGCGCCGGGGATGTGGTGGAAGATGCAGCTGCCGACATCGGGCCGGTGGAGCGGATCTGGCGGACGCACGCGCTGTCTTTTGCCGTGCTGGCGATGATCGCCGTGGGCATGAGTTCTCCGGGCGCGGGCGCGATGCTCAAACCCGAGTTCAACCGGAAGAATTATCCGGCAGCCGCGCTGCCGCTGGTGAACGATCCAGCGCAAAGGACGTTCACTTCCGACCAATGGGGCGATTATCTGATCTACAAGCTCTCGCCCACGGGCACAAAGGTTTTCATCGACGGGCGCAGCGACTTCTACGGAGGGAAGTTCTGCAAGGCGTACGTCGAGTTATGGCAGGTCAAGTACGACTGGGAGGAGACTCTCGCGCGCTATGGAGTCGACACTGTGCTTCTGCCTCCCGATGCCGCGCTGGCGAGCGTGATGAAAGAATCGAGTCATTGGCGGATCGTTTACGACGACGGATCCGTCATTGTGTTCCGGCCGCGCGCCTACGCGGGGTTCCGGAGCGAAACAGGTTCCATCGGTGGTCGGGGTGGAAGAGCACGTGATCTACCGGTCACGGGGTCGGTCAAAACAAACGTGATTTATGATCACGTATCTCAAATTAAAGGAGTAAGAACGTTATGAAAAAGATGTTGGTTCAATTTTGGCGTGAGGAGCAGGGACAGGATCTGGTGGAATATTCGCTGCTGCTCGCGTTCGTGGTGCTGGCCTCGGCAGCACTCTTCGTCGGAGCCGGCAAACAGATCGGCGGCATCTGGAGCCAGGCGAACGTGCTGTTAACCAACGCCAACGCGGCGGCGGCGAGCAGCTAAAAGGGCTAAACAGCCATGCAGACGCTACGGTGTTTCCTACGTGAGGAGAGCGGCCAAGACCTCGTAGAGTACTCCTTGCTGCTGGCATTTGTGGTCTTGGCGTCGGCAGCCCTGTTTGTCGGAGCCGGTATTCAAGTCGGCGGAATCTGGTCAGTGGCCAACGTCGAGCTAGTGAACGCCAATGCAGCGGCGGCCAGTAGCTAGCGGAGCGGGCCAGATCGTGCACGGGCGGCAATTCCCGCCCGTGACGTTCTCAAAGAATCTGAAGTTGTAGATAAAATCGGAGGGACGCTTTGAAACGCGGGCAGCGGGGGAGATAGGATGAAGTACAATGCACCTGGGTTAGTTTCCTTTTGGCGGTGCGAGGACGGCACGGACATGGTGGAGTACTCTCTGCTGCTCGCCTTCGTGTGCCTGGTTGGAGCAGCCGCGTTCGTGAGTATGGGGCACCTCACGTCAGGCCTGTGGAGTACCGTCAATAGCCGGCTGGCGGCTTCGAACCAGGGGAGTTAAGAATGAACAAGCGATTTATTTCCGTGTTGATTTTCGCGGTGGTGGTTTCCGCCATCGCGAGCACGATTGTATACCGTCTGGTGTTGGCCCAGCTTGCGGCCAGCGCCAAGGGGGTTGAGACGCAACTGGTGGTGGCCACGCACACCTTGGGAACGGGCGACTTGATCAAAGCCGAAGACGTGCAGCTCGCCAGTTGGACCGGGCCGGTGCCGCAAGGCGCGCTGAGCAAAGTCGACGACGTGGTGGGACGGGGCGTCATCGAGACGATCTACGCGGGCGAAGCGATTCTGGACAACCGCATCGCCAGTAAAGGCGTGGGTGCGGGTCTGGCCGCGATCATTCCGAGCGGGATGCGGGCGGTGGCGGTTCGAGTCAACGATGTGGTGGGCGTGGGAGGATTCATCACACCCGGCACGCACGTCGACGTGTTGATCGCGGGAAATCCGCCGGGCGCGCAATCACAGCAGACCGGGACGCGCACCAAGACCTTGCTGCAGAACATCGAAGTGCTGTCCGCCGGTCAGAATCTGCAGAAGGACGCCGAAGGCAAGCCGGTGAACGTGACGGTGGTGAACCTGCTGGTGACGCCCGAGCAGGCGGAGATTCTGAGCCTGGCGAGCAATGAGGCGCGCATCCAACTGGTGCTGCGCAATCCGCTGGACAAGGAAATCGCCAAGACTCCCGGGACTGCGGTGTCGTATTTGTTCTCCGGCGGCGAGCCGCCACCGGAAGCCCCCAAGCCGGCGCCATCCAAACCGGTGGCGCGCAAGAAGGAGCCTCCGCCGCCCCCGCCGCAACCGGCCGCCGTGGAGGCGCCGCCAGCGCCCATCAAAGTCGAGGTGTTTCAGGGCTCCAAAAAGACGGAATCGACATTTGAGGGAGAACCGAAGGCGCCGAAGACCGAAGGAAAACAATTATGACTTTTCGGAAATGGATGTTCTGGGCAGGGACCCTGGCCTTGCTTCCAGCGCAGTTCCGGGCACAGACTCCGGCGACGGGGTCCAGGGATCTGGTGATTACGGTGGGCAAGTCGGTGCTGGTGGACTCGCCCAATGTGATTCAACGGGTCGCGGTCGCCAATGGCGACCTGGCCGAGGTGGTCGCAGTGGCGCCGCGTGAAGTGCTGGTGAACGCCAAGGCGGTGGGCGAGACGAGCTTGATTGTGTGGGAGCAGGGAGGCGCGCGCTTGTTCTTCGATGTGACCGTGGTCGGAAGCGAGACCCGCATCGACGCCGTGCGCCGCGAAATGGTGTCGGAAAAAGGCGATGAGAACGTCACGCTGAGCATGGTGGGCGACACCGTATTTCTGCGCGGAACGGTGCCGGACCTGACAGCCGCGTCGCGTGCGGTCACCATTGCGTCCACGATCGGGAGACCCGTGAATCTCCTGCGGGTGACCATTCCCAAGACGGACGCTCAGATTCTGTTGAAGGTGAAGTTTGCCGACGTCGACCGTACGGCCCTGAAGCAATTGGGGATGAATTTGTTTAGCAACAACCCCAAACTGGGAGGCGCCTCGTCCACCGGGCAGTTCAGTCCGCCGACGCCGACGCCCCCCTCGGCCAACGGCGGCCCTCTCGGCCCATTCAACCTGACCAACGCGCTGAACATCCTGTTGTTCCGCCCCGACATCGATCTCGGCGCTACAATCCAGGCGCTGCAAACCAATAACCTGGCGGAGATTCTGGCCGAGCCCAGTATTCTGGCCATCAACGGACACAGTGCCAGTTTCCTTGCCGGCGGCGAATTCCCGTATCCGGTCTTGCAGGGCGCCGTGGGCCTGGGCGCTGTAACTATTCAGTTTCGCGAATATGGCGTGCGGATCAATTTTACTCCGCAAATCACGCCGCGGGGAACCATCAAGCTGACGGTCGCGCCGGAGGTCAGCTCGCTCGATTATTCCAATGCGCTGGTATTCCAAGGGTTCACGATTCCGGCGTTGGCCAACCGGCGCATGCAAACCGAAATCGAACTCTCCGACGGACAAAGTTTCGCGATCGCCGGTCTGCTCAACAAGAATGATACGGAGACGCTGAGCAAGGTTCCCGGGCTTGGCGACATTCCGGTGCTGGGACGTTTGTTCAAATCGCGTTCGATCAACAAAACCGACAGCGAACTTCTAGTGATGGTTACGCCGGAAGTGGTCCAGCCCATCCCGCAGGGCAAGCCTCGCCCCGATCTCAAGATGCCGGGAGCCTTTCTGCCGCCGAACACTTCCGATAAGTCGCCGCAGAGTCCGGGGACGGATGTGACTGGCCCGGCGCCGCCCGCTCCGACCGCCTCCATTCCAGTCGAGCAGTTGATTCAAAGTACCCAGCCGCCGACCGGCCAGCAGCAGGCGCCGGTTCAATTTACGCAGCCTACGACGCCTGCGCAGAACCCGCCTACGGCGCCGGCGCCGGCACCCGTAAAACCGCAGCAGGAAGAGCGCTAAGGAGTCGATGGATTGTATCCACTTGCTGCGTGCATAGTCGTCGAGACCAAAGAAATCTGGGAGGAACTCAGAGCCTCGCTCGATCATTTGGGGGTGCGTTTGTTATTCGAGCTGTCCGAGATTCCCCCGGACTGGTCGGCGTTCCTCGAGCGCATCGAGCGCGTCCAGCCGGACCTGGTTCTCCTGGAGGTGACCCGGCTTAAAGATCCGATCGAAGAGGTGGTGCGGCAGATCCGCTCCACCAGCGGCAGGCCCGCGGTCTTCGCACTGAACAAATCCAACGATACCGAGTCGATTCTGGCGGCGTTGCGCGGAGGCGTGAGCGAATATCTTACTCCGCCGCTCGGCGAACCGCTCAAGGCAGCGCTGGAGCGGCTTTCTCAAAATCGGGAACGAACGCGGGACATCCGGCGCATGGGAGGCAAGACCCTAGCCTTTATCTCGGCCAAGGGTGGTTGCGGGGCCACCACCGTCGCCTGCCACATCGCGGCGGAACTTCCCCACTACGTGAAAGGAAGGGTTCTGCTGGCGGACCTCGACTTGCAAGCCGGGGTCATCGATTTTCTGGCCAAAGCCAGGACGCCGTATTCCATCGCTGACGCCGTCAATAACGTCCAGCGGCTGGATGAGAGTTATTGGCGCGCCCTGGTGTCTAACGGGATTCCGAATCTGGAGATCATCACGGCTCCTTCGACGCCGGCCAACAAGCAACTCTCGGCTCCGCAATTGAAGCAGGTCTTGGCGTTCGCCAGGACACAGTACGATTGGTTGGTGCTCGATCTGGGGCGGAGCCTGAACGCGGCGACATTGTCGGTGCTGGATCTGGCCGACCAGACCTACCTGGTGACGACACCGGAGATCCCGGCACTGCACCAAGCCAAACGAATGGTACAATACCTGCTCGACAGCGGCTATCCGCGCGCGAATTTGCGGGTGGTGATGAATCGCTTTCTCAAACGTCCGGACATCACGATTCCGGAGCTGGAGGAAATGTTGGGTACCGAGGTGTATGCCACCATCATCAACGACTATCATGCTCTTCAGGATGCCCACGCGGAAGGACGTTTTGTCGACAGGGGCAGCCGCCTCGGAAACAGTTTTTCGGACCTGGCCGCGAGAATCGCGGGCGTAGAGATGACGAAGAAAAAAACGTTCTCTCTGTTCGGGTAGGAGCTCAATCAGATAATGCCTTACAGCACTAACCAGACGCTGGTGAAGCGGGAGCCCGAATGGGTCGGAAGACTGTTCTCGCAAGAGACCTTTAGCCCGGAGTACCAGGAGCTGAAATTCCTCCTGCACCGGAAGCTTCTGGACCGCATCAACCTGGAAGTTCTGTCGAGCGTGGGCACCGAGCGGATGCGCGCCGAGGTGCGCGCGGCCGTGGCCAAACTGGTGGAGGAAGAGAAGACTCCGCTCAGCATCGTCGAGAAAGACCGCATCATCGGCGAAGTGATCGACGAGGTTTTCGGATTGGGTCCGCTCGAGCCGCTGCTCGCCGACCCGACCATCTCCGACATTCTGGTGACGACGCCTCGCCTGGTCCACATCGAGCGCAACGGCAAGTTGTACAAGACCTCGGTCCAGTTCAAAGACGACTCGCATCTGATGCGGATTATCGAAAAAGTCGTGGCGCGCGTCGGACGGCGTGTGGATGAGTCGTCACCGCTGGTGGATGCGCGCCTACCGGACGGCTCGCGCGTCAATGCCGCCATTCCGCCGGTCGCGGTGGACGGTCCGCTGCTTTCGATCCGCCGCTTTGGACGCACCCGTTTGACGTCTGACGACCTGGTCCGCAACCTCACGCTGACCGAGGGGATGATGATGCTGCTCGAAGCCTGCGTGCGGGCGCGCATGAATATCATCATTTCGGGCGGAACCGGCGCGGGGAAAACGACCTTGCTAAATGTTCTGTCGGGCTTTATTCCGGAAGACGAGCGCATTGTCACCATTGAGGACGCCGCCGAGTTGCGGCTCCGCCAGGAACACGTCGCCAGGATGGAAACCCGCCCTCCGAACATTGAGGGGACCGGAGCCATCCGTATTCGCGAACTGGTGATCAACGCGCTGCGTATGCGGCCCGACCGCATTGTGGTCGGCGAGGTCCGCGGCGAAGAAGCGCTGGATATGCTGCAAGCGATGAATACCGGCCACGACGGTTCCCTGACCACGATCCACTCCAACTCCCCGCGCGACGCCCTGGGACGCCTCGAAGTCATGGTGGGCATGGCCAACGCGAACATGGGCGTTCGCGCCATCCGCCAGCAGGTGAGCTCGGCGGTGGATCTGTTCGTGCAGATTGCCCGCTTTAGCGACGGTTCGCGGCGGGTGGTGGCCGTCACCGAGTGCGTAGGCATGGAAGGCGATCTGATCACTATGCAGGACATCTTTGTGTTCGAGCGCACCGGTCTCACGGAAAAAGGTAAAGTGTTGGGCGTGTACCGCGCCACCGGTATCCGGCCTAAGTTCTACGACGGGCTGCGCGCATCGGGCCTCCACATCCCCGCATCGACATTCCAGACAGTGGTCGAAATCAGGGAGGAAATGGGATGAGCGAACTGACCATTGGGATCGTTTTTCTAGTGATCGCGACGGTCGTCGTGATTTCTGTCAGCCTGGGATACCGGTTCATCGAAGCGCAACGAAGAAAGCAGGTGAAAGGGTTGATCGCCACCGGCGTCAGCACGACCGCGCCTGGCGCGGAAACCACGATTCTGGTGGATCAGGAAGAGGAAACCCCGGTCGAGAACTTCCTGAAGGACGCCCCCATCGCCCGATTCGTCGGCCGGTACATTCAACAGGCGGGGCTGACGTGGAAGGTTTCGAGCCTGCTCCTCGCGATGGCCGCTGGCGCGGTAGCGGGCGCTTACCTGGGCTTTTTGCTGCGCCCTTTGGGATTCGTGTCGCTGAGCGTGATCGGCCTCTCGGTGGCCTTGGGGGGCGCTCCCTACTGGTATCTGCGGCACAAACGGAACCAGCGTTTAGAAGAGTTCGAACAACAGCTTCCTGAGGCGCTCGAGTTTCTGGCGCGTTCCATGCGGGCCGGCCACGCGTTTTCGATCAGCCTGGAAATGCTGGGCGCGGAATCTCCGGATCCTCTCGGCCAGGAGTTCCGGGTTTTGTTCAACGAACAGAACCTGGGATCGCCGCTTGAAACCGCACTGTACAATTTCGCCGCGCGCGTGCCGCTGATCGACGTGCGCATGTTTGTTTCCTCGGTGCTGCTGCAAAAACAAACGGGCGGCAATTTAAGCGAAATCCTGGCGCGGCTGGCGTACCTGATCCGGGAAAGATTCCGTCTCCGCGGTCAGGTGAAGGCCGCGAGCGCGCACGGGCGTTTGACCGCGGCAGTTCTAATGGTTTTACCGGTCGTCCTGGCGCTCGGGCTGGTATTTGTGGCGCCCGGATACATGCAGTCGATGGCCAGCGATTCCGACGGCAGATGGATGATTGCGGGAGCGATCGCCGCGCAAATCCTGGCCTTTTTCATTATCCGCAGGATCACCAGAATGAGGGTGTAACCATGCTCGCGCTACTGCTTGCTACTACGCTGTTCATGATTTTGACGGCGGCCATCACGTATTTCGGCTACCGGCGCTACGCCCGCCCCGCCCGCCTTTACGATCAACTCGGCGGCAACGCGTCCGCCCCCGCTACCACGCTGGAGCTCGCCACCGACGCCGGCCCCGGCCCGGTCGGAACCGTGATCGAGCAGGTCGGCGCCATTCTTCCGGTAAGCGCCGAGGAAGTCGAATCCATCCGCAAGGATCTGGTCATGGCGGGCTACCGATCCAGCCACGCGGTGGCGATTTATCTCGGTGCACGGATTGTGGCGTGCGTGGTCCTGGTGCTGGCGGCGCTGGTGATCCGCCCGTTGATTACATCGAACTTTATTTTCGCGATCGTGATGCCCATCGCCGCCGGGTTCGTGGGTTTCTTCGGCCCCAGCTATTATTTGGAATATCTGATTGCGGCGCGCCAGGATCGGATTCGTGAAGCCCTGCCCGACGCGCTGGACCTGATGGTGGTCGCCGTAGAAGCCGGCCTCGGTCTCGATCAGGCCATTCAACATGTCGGACGCGAACTGTCGTTTGCGCGCGGCGAGATCGGCGAAGAGCTGCAACTGGTCAACCTGGAGATTCGCGCCGGCAAGCGGCGAATCGAGGCGCTCCGCCACCTGGCCGAGCGGACCGGCGAGGCGGAGCTTCGCAAGCTGGTGGCCGTGCTGATACAGACCGACCGGTTCGGGACCAGCATTTCGGATTCGTTGCGCACCCATTCCGAATTCATGAGAACCCGCCGGCGGCAGGAAGCCGAGGAGCGGGCGGGCAAGGTCGGAGTGAAGCTGGTGTTCCCGATTTTCTTCCTGGTTCTGCCTTCCATGCTGGTAGTCGCCGCCGGGCCGGGGCTGCTTCAGGTTTTCAAGTATCTGTTCCCGATGATGGACCAATTTCACCATTAGTCATCCGAATAAGAAAGGAGCCGAACCATGAGCAATACCGTTCTTGCCGCAATCCTGTGGATCGCCGCGGGCCTCGTCCTGGTGTTGTATTTGATGCGGCGTTCCAAGCGTAAGAAATCCCGATAGACCGGTTTCGTAGATCGCGTGAGGCTTCGGGACAAGGCGTGAAACTGTCCAATGCAACATCAAGGAATGGTCTAGGAGGTTCGGCGAAGTCATGCTCAACCCGGAGACGCTTCCGCAGCGCCAGAACCCCGACGGAGGCTGGAGCTATCACCCCGGACAACCCGCCGGACAACCCGGCGGCGGTTCCTGGACGGAGCCTACCTGCTACGCGCTGCTGGCCCTGGTAGCGATCGGCTTGGGCGGCTCGGACGCAGCCCGGCGCGGAGCGCAATTCCTCGCGTCCACGCAAGGCGCCGATGGGGGATGTGTGCCTCGGCGGAGCGTGGGGGAAAGCACCTGGGTAACGGCGCTCGTCCTTCTGTTGCCATCGGCGCTGGTAGCGGGTCTGGATCGCAACCGCGCGGCCGCCTGGCTGCTCCGGAGTACCGGGCGCGAGTCGGGATGGGTGCAGCGCTGGCGCCTGCGTCTGCTGGGCGTGCACGTGGAAGAATCGTTCGAGTTCGATGGCTGGCCCTGGTACCCCGGGGCCGGTGCGTGGGTCACACCCACGGCGCTTTCCGTTCTCGCGATGGAGAAGCTCGAACGGGAAAAGGTGGACGCGTCGATCCAGCGGAGAATAGCGGACGGGCGTGCGTTCCTGCTGGCGCGGCGGTGCCGCGACGGAGGATGGAATCACGGGTCGACCAAAGCGCTCGGTTATGATTCGGATTCCTACCCGGAGACGACCGGCACGGCCTTGCTCGCTCTGCACTCATCCGCTCCGGCCGAGGTATCCCGAGGGATCGCGGCGGCGGAACGGCATCTGGCCCATTGCGAATCGCAAGAGGCCGCGAGCTGGCTCATTCTCGCCCTGCTGGCGCACGGCCGTCAGCCGCCCGCGGTCCAGATCCCCATGCATGGCGGGACCATCGAACTTGCTTTGGCGGCGCTTGCCGATAGCGCGAGACGCGGGTCGAACCTGTTCCTGAATTCCGCATGAAAGCACCCTCGTACCAATGGACCCGCCGACGGTGGATTGGCGGAATAGCCGCATCGGCTGCGTTCAGCGGTTGCGATCGTCCTCGGTCCCCATGGGCGCCGGTCTCGATCCATCGCGCTGCAGCTTACGACGACGGTCTATACGGCCTGGTGCGGCAGATCATCGCAGATCACGGTTTGAACGTCGCCGGAAAACGGGTGGTGCTGAAGCCTAACCTGGTCGAGTTCGACGAGAAGACTGTCATCAACACGAATCCGAAGCTGGTCCACGCGGCGTTTGAGGCGTTCCGTGAAGCCGGG
>Ga0187784_10005092_pt1 | contig 10640 bp, 9 predicted proteins | sample 1015_SJ02_MP15_2_FD_132964 | JGI IMG/M metagenome (GOLD analysis project Ga0187784, IMG submission 132964) | Tropical peat soil microbial communities from peatlands in Department of Meta, Colombia - 1015_SJ02_MP15_20_MG | ecosystem: Environmental > Terrestrial > Soil > Wetlands > Peat | place... | reverse complement strand
GTGATGGTTGCGCGCTCGGTCAAGGCGCATCTGCTGATCAATCACAAGCGCATCATGCTGGGCGTGATGGCGCTAAGCGTGATTCTCAGCGCGTGGGCCTTAGTAGCGCGGCCGATACCGTCGCGAGGTAAGCTTTACTTTATCGCGTTGCTGGTGGTGCTGATCGCCGGCCTGACTATGGGCGCCGATTTCGGCGGCCGGATGGTTTACGACTACAACGCGGGCGGTAGCGCCTGCGGCCAGCCGATCGAATTCACGCAGTGACGACTGACGCGCCGCCGCGAGGCCTCGACCGCGTGATCGTGTCTAACGGCGGGAGCGCTCAGCCGGCGCAACCGCCGCGATCCCGATTCGGGACGAACGCATCATCGATAGGTTCGGATTTAGCTCCTGAACAGCCACGCATGCGGGACTTGGGCAATCTCGCTCAGTTCGTGAGTCAAATGCTCAAGCTGCATTTCGAGGCTCCATACGGAGTTCTCGATATCATGGATTGTCGCCAACATTAACTCGCGCTCTTCCTGATCCTCTGCCATACGCTACGCTCTCCCCATGGCGTCTTGTCTTAGCCAATTCAACTTAACAGAATGTTAGCCTCCGTACACAAGTTGTGTCGAGCGCCGCACCAATTTGTCATCAGTCGGACATAGAGGCGCGCTTTACAACGCTAAGGTCGAGTACCGATTCGCCTCTTGCGGTCAGAGATCCGAGCGCGCGGCGCCGTGCCGCGAGATCCATACCAGCAGCAGAAGCGCCGGCAGCGTCGCCACCGTGGTGAGCAGGAAGAACGGCACCCAACCGAGCTTGTCGGCAAGCACGCCACCCGAAGACGCTATCAGCGTGCGTCCCACCGCCGCAAGTGATGAAAGCAGCGCGTACTGGGTGGCGGTAAAGGCGGGCGAACACAGGCCGGAGAGATAGGCTATCAGCGCCGCGCCCGCCATCGCGCCGGTCAGGTTCTCGGCCGACACACAGAGCGCAAGATAATCGAGGCGATGGCCGCCGATCGCCTGAAGCACGTAGAAGAGATTCCCCGCCGATTGCAACACGCCGCACAGCAGCAGCGCGCGCATCACGCCGAGCCGCGTCGTCACCACGCCGCCGATCAGCGCTCCGATGACGGTCGCGAAGAATCCAACCAGTTTGGAGACGGCAGCGATTTCGTCGAGCGAGAAGCCCAGCGAAACGTAGAGCGGCATCGCCATCACCCCCGCCATAGCCTCGCCGAGCTTGTAGCCGAAAATGAAGATCAGGATTAGCGGCCAGATAGGACGGGTCATGAAGTCGATGAACGGCCCGGCCACCGCGGTCGCGAACCATTGCCGCAACGCATCCCATCTGCCGCCATGGCTGTCATGTGCGGTCTCTGCCGGCGGCTCGGGCTCCGGGCCGATCAAAAACGCGCACATCCCCACGACCAGCAGCGCCGCCATAAAGGCATACGCGGCGAGCCATCCGGCCCGGGCCGCGATCACCAGTGAGCCCGCACCCGACACAAGCATCGCGATCCGGTAGCCGGTCTGGATCATGCCGGCACCTGGACCTTGTTGCTCGGGCTCGAGGATCTCGACGCGCCAGGCGTCGATAACGATGTCCTGGCTGGCCGACAGGAACGCGACCAGCAGCGCCAGCGCCCCCATCAGAGCAAGGTTGCGCCTGGGATTGCAGCAGCCCAGGCCGAGCGTTGCGGCGATGAGCGCGAGCTCGATTGCGACTCCCCAGCCGCGCCGCCGCCCCAGCGGCAACGGCGGCGGCAGCCGATCGATAAGCGGCGACCACACGAACTTGAAGGCGTAGGGAGTGCCGACCAAGGCGAAGGCGCCGATCGCGGCGCGGCTCACGCCGGCGGTAGCGAGCCATGCCGACAGCGTCGAATAGGTGAGCAGCAGCGGCAGGCCACTGGCGAAGCCGAGCGGCAGGATCAGCAGCACGCGCCGATCGCCATACGCGCCGAGCGAACGACGCCAGCCGGTCATGCGGTCCTTGCCCAGGTCATTCGCCACGCCGACGCGGTTCCATCGAAAGACAATGGCTCCTTCAGCGCTTGTAGACCGGGTCTTCCCGCGATCGCTTTCCCGAAGTGTACTGTTCAGTTGAAAAGACTCTTTCCACGGCGTCGATCCGGCTGCGATCGAAGACCACCTGACGATGAGCGATCTTCCACAGGCCCTGTCGGCGCTCGAATCGATCGACGTATCGCCCCGCGAACTTCAGATCGACCGTCGCGCCATCTTTCTCCTGCCGCCGATGAACGGCGAAGAAGTAGCTTTCGCAGTGGGCGACGTCACCCTCAACTTCGATCAACTCATTGGCGATGTAATGGCTGGTGTTTTCATCCCTCGTCAACGCCTGGATCGCCCATGGAATGAAATCAGCCGCCGCACCCTTGAACAGTCCGTGATCATCAGTCGCGTCGGGATGGTAGACGCTACGGAGCAGTTCCGCATCGCAGCGGTCGATCCCTCGGCAATAGCGCATCAAGACTTCGTGAATCTCCTGCTTGTCCAGCAGCACCTGCAAGGCGCGTTGGGTTTTCTCGTCGATCGTCATGTCCTTCGCCTTCGTCCGGTTGAGGTTTACGCGATGCTTTCAACTCAGGCTGACGGCGCGTAGTTCGCTAAGCAATGTATCAGGGAATTTCAGATGTGGAACAGGGAATTTATTTGCGGACCCGGAGGTTCAATCATGCGATCAGGGCGCTACGCTTGGATTGCCGAGCACTGGAGAGGCAGTGTCATATCGTGACATAATTACGCGCCTGAAGCAGATCTCCGAAGGGCGGAGTGTTGATGTCAACCACGGTCAGTAAACGCAGCCGGGTCATCGCGTTCGCCATGGGAATTGTCGCCATGGTCGCGATCCTCGCCCACTTTGGCTCAGACCGGCTCGCGATGCCGTGGCTGCGGGAAGCCGCGGAAGTCGTGATCCTCGCCGAGATTCTAGGCTTCATCGTGCTTGAGCGATTCGAGCTGTTCGAGCCCGTGCATGAGTCAATCCTCGAACTGCATAACTCGATTCGGGCGATCGACGGTCGCTTGACGCAATTGGAGCAACTGAGTCGGATACTTGCCGCCGCAGGGGACGTATCGCCCCAGCCGACCACTGCCGATATGTACCGCAGCGCGGCCCGCACCATGCGCGAGGCGCTCTCGTCCGATCCCAAGGGCCCGCAGATTTTGCGCACGGCGCGGCTTTCCGGTCGTTGGCGTCCGCCGGCTGACCATCACTACAATCCGCAGGACTTGGAGGCGATTCGGGAGTTCGTCACCGCTCTCCAGGCGTACGAGGTTGTGCCGGGGGGAGCCAACGCGCATCCGTGGGCGCATCTATGGTCGAAGCGCGTGCTGCTGGCAGTGGGCGATGTCGCTTCGCTCGAGGCGCTGTCGATGCGCCTTCCGTTGGGACAGGCCGCCGCGCGGCGCGACCTCGCAATAGTTTCCGACGAAAAGGTCCTGAACGTCACGGTCAAGGTTCTGATTCATTCTCAGGCGCAAGCTTCACTGTCGCCGCTCGTTATCATAGGCGAGCGCGAAGCGGTGCTCAGTTTTGAGGACCCTTCGCTCCCGTACCCTCATTGGGGAGTCTCCTTCCACGGCGATCGCTATGCCTCCTTGTTCGCGCGATGGTTCGACGAGATTTGGCAAAGCCCGGAAGCTTTCACTGTCTACTCACGGGACGGTATCCATCAGGAACAGCTGCGCCAGATTCGCACCGCGCTTGAAGCGGCGAGCGTCCCTGAACGTCGCGCCGTCTGACCATCCCGCCCAATCCTTTGCGGGAGCGAGCCAGAGTACGAGCCGACCTCAGCGCTGCGGCTAGCGTGTTAGGAGAAGGCCTCAACAGGAGTTGCATCGAGCGGGAGGCAAGAGTCCTATGACACCCCAGGATCAGACGGCGAACGAAGTCGTCTGGCGGAAAGTTCTACTGGAAGGAAATCAGCCGCTGCTCATGGCTCACCGGATGTTCCGCCACTTGCCGAGTCCTCCGCGCTGCAAGCTTTGTCATAACCCCTTTGGCGGAATCGGCGGCAAGCTGGTCGGGCTGATGGGATTCACGCCGTCGCGCAAGAATCCCAATCTGTGCGCGAAATGCTGCGACAGGCTTCCGCCGGGCGGACTCGAAGTGGATATCGCGGTGCTGTTCGCTGACGTGCGCGGCTCGACCGCGCTAGGCGAGCGCCTCGGACCGTCGGCTTTCGCCGCCCTGCTAAATCGCTTTTACCACGCCGCCACGGAGGCGCTGATCCGCTATGACGCGATCATCGACAAGCTGATTGGTGACGAGGTGATGGCCTTGTTCATCCCCGGGATCTGCGGCCCCCAGTATCGCCGCCGGGCCGCCGAGGCTTCCGTGGCGCTCTTGAAGGCGCTGGGTTACGCGCAGTCAGCCGAGCCATGGTTGCCGCTCGGAGTCGCCGTCAACTCGGGCATCGCGTACGTGGGCAACGTCGGGGGCGAGGGCACGGTCGACTTCACTGCGCTCGGGGACGTGGTAAACACGGCCTCGCGGATGCAATCGAACGCGGCGGTCGGCGAGGTGTTGCTGAGCGAGCCGGTTTACGCCGCGGTAGCCGATGAGTTTCCCAATGCGCAAAGTCGCACGCTGAGTTTGCGCGGCAAGGAAGCCCCCGTCGCGGTGCGCGTTCTGCATTGCTTAGAGAGCGGATCGAAGCAGCCTTCGCAAACGTAGCAGGTGCGCCCCCGGGCTGTAGCCCAATTGGGATTCTATCCCGGGTCGGGCCCGCTGCCGCCGGCCTTGCGAAACTGCCAGAAGTCGGGCTTGCGCTTCTGAAAGAACGCGTCAGCAGCTTCCTTGCCGTCGCCGCCATCGAAAAAGTCTGGCGCCATCAAGCTCGACAGCCGTCCAAACGACCCCACCATGTAATCGATGTCGCTATCGAAGCTGGCTTTGAGCACCTCGATGCAGGTGGGATTCAGCGCCAGGATTTCCTCGCACCATTTCTCGACCTCTTGATCCAACTGGTCGAGCGGCACCACCGCGTTTACCAGGCCCATCTCGAGCGCTTGCTGCGCGTTGTAGCGGCGGCAGAGCATCCACATCTCTCTTGCTTTCTTGGCTCCGATCACGCGGGTCAGATAGGCGATGATATAGCCGTCCGCAGGGCTCGCGACGCGCGGGCCGTTCTGGCCGAAGATCGCGTTTTCGGCCGCGATCGTGAAGTCGCAGAAATAAGCCAGATGGTTGCCCGCACCGACCGCGTATCCCTTGACCGCCGCGATGATAGGCTTGCGGCACATGCGCAGGTATTGATTGGGCGGAAAAGCGTGATAGAACTGCCGCCGCAGTCCGCCTCCCGCTTCCCATTGCACGTCACCGCCACTGCAAAAGGCGCGATCACCGGCGCCGGTCAGCACCACTACCCCGATCGCGTTGTCATGGCTGGCGTCGTCGAACGCCGTCGCCACCTCTTTGATCGTATGGTCGGTGAAGGCGTTGTGCCGCTGCGGCCGATTGAATGTGATTCGCGCGGCGCCGCCGCCCGCATCGAAATACCGCTTCTCGTAGATTACGTCAGTGAAAGTGAATTCGTCGACCTTCTTCCAATCCGTCCAAGCCATACTGCCTCCTCTGCCATAGGGTCTGGGCTTAGCAGCCCGCCCCGTGATTGCGCCTTTATCGACGCTCAGCGGGACAAGTAGCATGCCTCCGCCGCGTAAAGTAGCTCGCCGCGGTTTTCACCCTGTTTATGCGGTTGCCGGATGTCTTGCCAAACGCTACGCGGAATATAAAGGTGGACCTCGCAAAGCTTGCCAAGAGGAGCGCGCTTATGAAGTACGTGGGCCAAGAGATCCCCGGAATGACGAGTCGTCAACTCGCGGCCGGCAAGGGCGAGTACGTCGGCGACGTGCATCTGGAAGGCATGCTCCATATGGCAGTGCTACGAAGCCCTTACGCTCACGCGCTGATCAAAAGCATCGACACCAAAGCTGCCGAGCAAGTGCCGGGCGTCGTTTATGTCATGACCGGCAAGGAAGCCAAGGAGAACATGCGGTCGATGACGGCGGCGCTCGATACCGCGGGGATGGGAGCAAAGAGCGCCGAGTGCTACGCGCTGTGCCCCGAGCGGGTTCGCTACGTCGGTGAGGCGGTGGCTGCGGTCGTGGCTGAAAGTAAATACGTTGCGCGCAAGGCGGCCGAGTTGATCGAGGTGGACTACGAGCCGCTTCCGGTGGTCTCCGACCCGGAGGAGGCGCTGAAGCCTGGAGCTCCGCTGGTTGAGCCGAAATGGGGCGACAACGCCATGATGGCTTCCGACTTCAGCTACGGCAATGTTGATGACGCGTTCGCCAAGGCCGATGGTACCATCAGCGGCGTGGTCAAGACGCAGCGCTACACCGGCGCGGCGATCGAACCGCGCGGCTATGTCGCGAGTTACGATCAGTTTGCGGACCTGCTGACTTTCTGGGCCTCGACCCAGAATCCCCATCCGCTGCGAGTCTTGCTGGCCGACACTTTGGGCGTCCCCGAAACCACAATCCGCGTGATTCAACCGAAGGTGGGCGGCGCCTTCGGGCTAAAAATTCCTCCGTTCCAGGAGGAGCCACTGATCGCCTATCTGGCGCGCAAGCTGGGCCAGCCGATCAAGTGGATCGAGGAGAGATTCGAAAATCTGTTGGCCGGCGGTCACGCTCGGGAAGAGCGGCTCTACTACGAAGCGGCATATAAGAAGGATGGAACCGTCACCGGCTTGCGGGTGAAAGTAATCGCAGACGTGGGCGCGCCCGCGGGGCTGGCTGGATGGGGCATGGCGTACGTCACAGCCTATTGTATTCCGACCGTTTACAAGATCCCTAATTGCCGAGTGCAGCTTTCTATCGCCGTCACCAACAAATGCCCGTGGAACGCATACCGCGGGTTCGGCAAGGAAGCCGCTTCGTTCTTGATGGACCGGATAATGGACGGCGTGGCCAAGGCCGCCGGTATCGACCGCGCTCAGGTGCGCCTGAAGAACTTCATCCAGCCTGAAGAATTCCCCTATTCCCAAATCTCGGGCGCGGTGCTCGATAGCGGCAACTACCCAGAGGCGCTGCGTCGCGTGCTCAGGATGATCGACTACGAGAATTTCCCCAAGCTTCAAGAGGAGGCACGCAAGCAGGGGCGTTATATCGGCCTCGGCCTAGGACAGGAGCTTACGCCAGAGGGATGCGCACTGCCGGGATCGACGCTGGTATCAGGCTACGACGGATGCACGGTGCGGGTGAACCCTTCCGGTCAGGTGACGGTGCTGACCGGAGTCACTTCGCCCGGTTCGGGTAACGAGACCAGTATCGCGCAGATCGTGGCCGATACGCTCGGCGTCGAACTTGGATCGATCAGGGTTATCCAAGGAGACACCGATCTCTGTCCCTACGGCCTCGGCAATTATAGTTCGCGCAGCGTCATCACGGGGGGCCCCGCGGCGCAAGCCTCGGCGATCGACATTCGCGACAAGATGTTCAAGGTTGCGGCCAGAATGCTCGAGGTTTCACCCGCCGATCTCGACGCCGAAGACGGAAAGATTTCCGTCAAGGGCGCCCCTACCCGCAACGTGCTGATCAAGGACGTCGCTAGCACAGTGTACCGCGATTGTTATGGCAAGTACGCTTGCGACTCCGAGCCCGGGCTGGAAGCCACGCGCTACTTCCGCCATTCCAATGTGTACCATCAGCCCGAAGTACAGGGTCGTTTCAGCGCCTATCCTGCATGGCCCAACGTGGCGGCAGGCTGCATCGTCGAAGTTGATCCCGATACCGGGCTGATCAAGTTACTGCGCTACTGCGCAGTCCACGACGCCGGCAAAATTATCAATCCGCGCCTGGCAGAGGCGAATCTGCACGGCGGGATCGTTCAAGGCATCGGCGGCGCGATGTACGAGAGCCTGGTCTACGACGACGCCGGCCAACTCAAGACCGCTACCTTTATGGACTACACTCTTCCCAACGCGGTCGACGTGCCTTCAATCGAGGCCCAACATCTCGAAACGCCATCTCCTTTCAACCCGATGGGAAGCAAAGGGGTAGGTGAATCGGGAGTCACCGCCCCGCTCGGAGCGCTATGCGGCGCCTTGGAGGACGCGGTGCCTAACCTGAGATTGGATAAGCTTGAGATGCCGCTTACGCCCAGTCGCGTCTGGCGCGAAATCCAAAAGGCGCGCGCGGGACAGTAGCGTAGTACAAAAGTCGGCGACGTTCTTTGATCAACTCCGCAGTATCCTGTGAAATTTTCACACGGCGGTACGAATCGCTGAGTAGATTTGCACCGAATGTTATTTCGCTGGCAAGCTGAATCTAATGCCTCGGGCTGCGGTGTCGCACGATCGCTTAGTACTATAATCGACGCAGACACATCGCGTCTGACGCGGTCGTCCACGATTCCGCGAGGGCGATAACGCACAAAGCGTTTGCTTTTTGCAGCCTCTGGCTCTAAGCTGGCAAAGCGGCTCGTAAGATACATAGGAGGATTCGTACCGGCAAATAGGCGTTTATTTGACTTGTCCGTGGCGTAGCGCTACTTTGAGGCGCAGTTGCCCGGAAAACGGGTAGGTAACACGCTGAGCATGAAGAAGTAAGGAGCAAGGTATGAAAGCGGGTCGAACTTTTCTAGCTGGCGCAATAGCGGTGGTTTTTTGCCTGGGACTGGCCGGTGCAGCACCCGCCAGAGCGGCGATGCCGTTCGCGCTTAGCGGTGCCACCGTTAACGAAGTTATTGATACCATCAGCGGCACAGCTGTGGATTGTGCCGATTTTCCCGCGGCGTCCGATACCTACGTGTGGAACGCCGACGTTACCAGCATACATAGCGTTACTTTCAAAGGGGACCTTAAGACCAACGCCATCTTTATAGCCTTTCTCGCCGACACGTGTACTATCGGCACAAATGTAACCAATACATTGGAGATCCCTCCAGGCCTGACGAGCATAAAGACCGACAAGACGACCGGTCTCGTTACGGTTACCTTCACTGGTGCGGTCCCCGACTTCAACTCGTTCAACACCGCTAACTCGCTATTGCCTCCCTTCTTCGACGACTTATCCTTGGTAGTGACGTACAACCCCGGCAAGAGCGCATCGGGAGGCCTCGCTCCAGGAACTGGAACGATCCGCGTATCGGGCAACGCGAATCTGTGTGACCTTGTCACGAAAGGGCCGCCGCAGTGCCTCTTCCTCGACATCAACATCGGCACGGGCACGGCTTACAGCTGCACCTGCGTGACCGCACCGAGCGAATCGGTCCTGGATATCACGAGCTTGTTCTAATTAGGGTTTTAGTCCCCCGCCGGGAAGGCTGACGCCTTTCTTCCCGGCGGGTTGAAGTTTTTTGGAAGCGTTACACACCGGACGGCGCTTTGTTTGCCTACCGCTTCGGGCAGTTCGCTCAGAGGAAGGTAAGGAGCAGGCTATGAGAACCAAGTACTCGTTTTTGGCCGGTGTCGCGGCCGCGATCTTCTGTCTTACGATAGCAAGCGTCGCTTCCGCCCAAGCTGATTTCGCCTTCAGCAAGGCCAGCGTCCAGGAAGTCGTCTATACGGCCAATTCTGTTCCCGTGAGTTGCTTTGACTATCCGGCAGCCTCCGATACCTATGCCTGGAACCTTACGCTCACGAACATCGATGACGATTTCATCACCGACCTCGGAAACAACATTTACGCCGTGGCCTTCAACAGCGGCTCATGCAGTACGCTCAATGATGTAACCAATACGCTCTACGTAACCTGGGGCGTCACGTCAGTTCATCCGGTGCCGGTTGGGCCGATCTTTTACGCCGACTTCGTAGGTGCGGTCCCCGACTTCGACACGATCAATTACAGCAACCATGTTAACCTGCCCTTTTTCGACGATCTGGCGTTTCACCTGGTATTTAACGAAAACGTCGGCACGGAAAAGGTTCAGGGGCTTGCGGGACGAACAGGGCAGCTCCAGGTCTCAGGTAACGCGAATCTGTGCGAAGCTTTGATTTCCGGCCAGCCGGAATGTTTCCTACTGGATCTGAACTTTCCAACACTCTATGGGCAATTTTCCTGCACCTGCGTAACGCCGTCCATCGTGTACATAGACATTACTAGCGTCATCGCGCCTTGAGCGGTAGAGAACCTCTCTTTCGCCGAGTAGTGTCAATCGGATTCTTGAGCCGAAGTGAGGGATAAAAGAGCACAGAGACGCGTTTTGGCATAACGCCGGGATTTAAGGGCGAGCATCACAGCGGGCGATTCCAGTGAGCAGTTAGTACCGCTTCGCCACTCGTCGCGAACCACCCCTCCGCAGGACACAAACGGTCAAACGTGCAATTGGCATCTGGCGCGCTTGAGCCTTATTGTATTACTTCCTATAGTTCGCTATAACGGCCTATAAGAGACACGACATTCTGATTGGATTGGCCACACGGCAAAACGCCCTCTAATGCCTGAGTTCGCAAGACACCGGCGTGCCAGGATTTGATTAATGGAGTTTGTAATGAGGACGAGTAAGGCTTCGCTAGCTGGTATCGTTGCTATGTTCTTTGCCTTTGCGCTCGCGGCTCCGGCAGTCGCAAAGACCGCGACGCCCACACCTACGCCGACACATACGCCCACAGCCACACCAACACACAAGCCCAAAGCGACGCCTACCCCTACAGCTACGGCTACTCCGACGCCAACGGC
>Ga0187784_10005091_pt1 | contig 10640 bp, 10 predicted proteins | sample 1015_SJ02_MP15_2_FD_132964 | JGI IMG/M metagenome (GOLD analysis project Ga0187784, IMG submission 132964) | Tropical peat soil microbial communities from peatlands in Department of Meta, Colombia - 1015_SJ02_MP15_20_MG | ecosystem: Environmental > Terrestrial > Soil > Wetlands > Peat | place... | reverse complement strand
GTCAGAAAACGGATCTTGGTGTGGCGTAGAATGGGTTGAAGGACTGTCGGGGCAGGGTCTGCCCCGCAGAGCAAACTGCGAATAGCGCTGCCGCGTGGGATGAAACCCGCGGCTTGGGACTTGTAGCATCGGCCCCGCGCCTGCGGGGTCAGCGCTTCCAATAATGATCGAGGTGACGCCGAGCGCGTGTGTGGGACCATGATGAACAAACTTCCCCTATCGAGAGTCTATCAGTTACTGGAACCGGGTCCGGTGGTCCTGCTGACGACCGCCCGCCGGGGCCGCGCCAACCTCATGACTCTGTCCTGGCATATGATGGTCGAGTTTGAGCCACCGCTGGTTGCCTGTGTCGTCAGCAATAGGAATCACAGCTTTGCCACATTGCGGGCGACGGGAGAGTGCGTGATTGCGGTTCCGGGATTGGAACTGGCTCCCAAAGTCGTCGAGGTGGGCAACTGTTCAGGCCGGAACGTGAATAAATTCAAAAGATTCGGTTTGACGCGGGCGTCCGCCGAGTTAGTGAGCCCGCCTCTAGTGGCCGAGTGTTTCGCCAATCTGGAATGCAAGGTGGTCGATACGGGTTTCGTCAACAAGTACTGTATGTTCGTCCTGGAAGTGGTCAAGGCCTGGATCGACCCTGGGCAAAAGAATCCGAAGACCATACACCATCACGGATACGGAAGATTCGTGGTGGATGGCGAGATGTTCAAGCTGAAGTCGCGAATGCGGTGACGATTGCATTCGTCGCACGCTTCGTGCTCCAGGCGCAGGGTTTTACCTTGGAAACAACCCGCAGGTTGGCGAGCGCGTGAGTGGGGAGACAGGAGGAGTAGAGAAAGCAGGGGTGAGTTCAGGAAGGAAGCGAGGCTGCTTTGTGTTCAGCCGCGCTGGGTGGTTGGAAGAGATTAAGGAGGTCAGATAATTTTAGCTTAGTGAAATCGGGGAGAACGAGGTCTGCTCCGGCCTTGGCAAGGCTCGAGCTCCTTGTTCCGGCTGCTATGCCAATGCACTTCATGCCTACCATCTTCGCGACTTCGACTGCACGGACCGCATCTTCGAGCACCAGCACGTCACAGGGTCTCACGTGAAGCTCTTCGGCAGCTCGGAGGAAGATTGCCGGGCTTTCCTTGCCCATGCCTACGTCATCACTGGTGAGAACAACTGCGAATCGTCCGCTCAATCCGTGCTTGTCCAGCATTCTCTCGACTCGCGCTTTCGATCCGCTGGAGGCCACGGCCATTGGAATCGAGGCGGCTTCCACAAGGTCCAAAAACTCTTCTACGCCCGCGACCGTCTGTACTCGGTCTTCCTTCTGTTGAAAAATGGCATCCTTTTGTGTCGCATAGTGGGTCATCTGTTCCGGACTCAAGGGGCCGAGAAAATGGCACAAGATCTCATCCCGGGTGGTGCCTTCCAAAATGAAATCGAGCTGCGCCTCGGACACTTCCTTGCCTGCCTCCCGTAGAAGCTCCCGCCATGCAAGCCGGTGGATTGGATGGCTATCGAACAAAACCCCGTCCACGTCAAAGACAAAAGCGATCCGCATGTTCGGTCTATAATCCCGGCCAACTCAATTGGGCCTGCTGGTAATTCTCAGGAGTCCCGACATCCAGAAGGAACTCCTGAATCGGGTAGGCAAACATCTGCCCGGCCAGGCGCGGGAACACATCGAAGCCCAAGTCCGCCGGACGCGCAGGCGGAATCGCCTCGAGTAACGCCTGCGTCCCGACCAGGAGGCCGGCGAAAGCAAGGTTTCCAGGCGGCTCGGCTGACTTTTCCACGAAGCGCTCAATCTTACCGGCTCGATCCACCACCGCAATTCCGCAACGCCTGGGGTCTGGAACGCGATAGACGGCAAGGGTTGCCGCGCTGGGGTGGCTCTCGTGAAATCTCAGCATGTTCTGAAGATGCGCATTGGTGAGCACGTCCCCATAAAGAACCCAGAAAGTGGTTTCCGCTCCAACCCACTTTCGATTTTCCGCAAGTGTGCCGGCACTGCCCAGAAGCTCCGGCTCCTCAGCCAGCATGATATGGTGATTGGGAAAGCGGCCGAGTAAAAATTGGGCCACGGCAGATTGGTGGGCGTGGGCATTGACCAGGACCTCCGTGACGCCGTGTTTCTGCAAGAGCTGAAACCAGATGGCCAGCAGGGGTTGACCTTGGATAGGAACCAAGCACTTGGGGACGGAGTCCGTCAGTGGCCGCAAACGACTTCCGACGCCTGCGGCCAGTAGGAAAGCTTTCATAACGAAAGTTGGCTTCAGGGGGTGAGAGTCCAGCGCAAGCCGCAACGGGCATCGCCGTCCAGGAACGGATCGTTGACCAGGACGCGGGCCCCTTCGAGATCGAATTCAAACCCCAATTCGCGGAGACCTTCTCTGCCCAGCGCTTCCCGAACTTCCGTCTGGCAATCCTTCTCACAATACAAAAGTAAAAAGCCCCCACCGCCCGCTCCCGTGATTTTGCCACCGAGCGCTCCGCTCTGGCGGGCGATTTCATAAAGGCGATCGATCCAAGAGTTGGAAATCTTGTTGGACACTTTCCTCTTGGCTTGCCAGGCTTCGTCGAGAAGGCCGCCAAACCCTCTGAGGTTGCCCTCCAGTAGTGCAGTGCGCATCTTCTTGGCAAGCAGCCGAATCTGGTGGAGTGAATCCACGGCCATGCCGGTGGATTGCCTGGTGGCCTTCTCCTGAGCTTGTAGAATAGTGCGCGAGTTGTGAGAAGCGCCGGTGAAGAAAAGCATCAGGTTGTTCTGTAATTCGCGAAAGTCATTTGGAGCCAGCTCCAGCGGATCCACAGTCGTGCGGCCATCTTCATAAAAGAAGAGATAGTTCAACCCGCCGAAGGCAGCGGCGTATTCATCTTGCTTGCCCACCGGCATCCCCAGCAGATCACGAGAAATGTGAAAGGCCCCTTCGGCCAAGTCATGCTTGTTCATGGGCAACCGCATATAAACCGCAAGGGCTTTCAAAATGCTGACGCAAACACTGGCCGAAGAACCCAGTCCCGTGCCTGGCGGAATCTCCGAGGCCAGGAAGAGATTCAACGGCGCGCGGACAGCCAGGTGTTTCATCACGGCCAACGGGATATCGAGGGGTTGCCCTGCAATATCCATGCAGGCGATATCTTCCCAGGTTTCAGTCCGGCGAAGGTCTGAGGAAATAACCTGAATCTTGTCGTCTCCGCGTTTTGTCAGGATCGTATAGAAATACTTGTTGATCGTCGCACTGAGGACCGCGCCGCCGTGTTTTTCATAGTAGGCCGGCAGGTCGGTGCCGCCGCCACCGAAACTGATACGAACCGGGCTGCGGACAATTAACATAACACCTTCTCCATGCCCAGAAGCGCACCACCAAGCCACAAAGACACCAGGGAAGGCAGAAAACAGACGGGAGAAGATTGCCCTTTTCTGGTTTGTGCTTTGAAGATGAATCCCCTGCTCCGGTGAGAAGGGTTAGGGGGTGGTGGCGTGCGGCTGAACCACCCCTCCCCCCTTAACAAGCAGGGGAATCGAGCCATTTTCTTGGTGCCCTGGTGTCTTGGTGGTGGTCTTCCTGCGAAGGCATCTTGCAGACTGCAATCTATTTCCCAGTTCCGAATTCCGGAAAAGGCGCGGGCCGAGAGACCACCGAGGTATGGGGGCCGCCCTCGTGGGGCCGCGACCGTGAAGGCTCGGCGCCCACCCGGAGCCTCGCGGCAAGCGTCCAAAGCGTCTGAAGCAACAACACAGCGTCGGTGATAGGACTCCAATGGACCATGTATTGGAGGTCGTAGCGGGTCTTTTCCTCCGACGAGTGCTTTTCGCGCAGGCCGTTCACTTGGGCCAAGCCCGTGATCCCCGGCTTGATATTCAGCCGGCGCTGCTGCCAGGCTGAATAGCCGCGGACATGCTCCAGCGACTCTGGCCTCGGCCCCACAAGGCTCATCTGGCCCATAAGGACATTAAACAACTGTGGGAGCTCGGAAATGCTGAGCCGGCAGAGGAGGCGCTGGAAGGCCGGGGCATCCGCAGGCTCACGGTCGACATCAAGGCGATACATCGTGAAAGGCTCTCCGTGCCACCCGCCGCGCAGCTCGCGCCGCAGCACGCCGCGTCCTTGAATTCTCAACACCAGGGAAGCGAAAGCAAGTATGGGGAGAGCCAGGAGCATCAGCGGCAGGCACAGGACTAAATCGGTGGCTCGCTTAATGGCTGCCGCCACCCGGAAATCAGGCGGCCCTTCGAGAGCCACGAGTGGAACTCCTCCAAGCTCCACTAACCTGGCGCGTGAAGTGTACAGCTCGTAAAGTTGTGGCACCAGGCCTACGCGGATTCCTTGATCCAGACAATGCGCCAAGAAACTCTCCACCTCCGCCACCGGCGGCTGATCCATACAAACGAGGAGCGTTTGCACCCCCTTTTGCTCGAGAAACTTCAGGGCATCCAGAGAGCTCAATTCACCATTGCCATTGGGTGATGGGTTGTTGTTCCCATTGCCCGGCTGCGTCGAAGGATTCAGCAGGCCGACCACTTCGTAGAGCAGTTCCGGGTGGCGCCGGATACGTTGGACGAGTTCCCGCGCCACCCTTCCGTCTCCAACGATCACTACACGCCGGCTCTTGCCGCCACGGTGATAAACGCAAAGAACGTCGTAGGTGATTACCCGCGCGAACAGGACCAGGCCACAGAAGGCAATGGCAAAATAAATGAGGATGAGGCGGGAAATGTAGACTCGGGACATATAAGCAAGGGCCAAAACGACTCCCATTTGCATTGCGCTACCCAACACCACGCGGCTGAACGTGGCGGGCAATGACCATCCCTCGCTAAAGGAACCGAGTGACATCGGCTTGTGCAGCAATAGCCAAGGCACGATGGCGCCAACTACCACGACGTTGATGGGAGCCCAGGGAGTGGGGTGGGTGAGTTGGGCACCAACTTTGTGACCATATCGAAACAGATAAGCAAGAAAAAGGGCGATTGGGACTGCTGCGATATCGGCCCCAACGAGAACGAAACGAATACGCCGCAAAAGCATGAGGTTATCCTCGTTTCAGCGCACGGAGGTCAACACGACCCCTGCGTGCTTCATGTCGGAATAGGCGTCGGGAATGTCGGGAGGGATTCCACCGATTTGTTCTATCCATGTAAGGTAATCGTCTAGTATCTGCGAGAGGCTGCGGCGTGGCTTCCAGCCCAATCGCCGGAGCTTTTCTATGCTCGAAACGGTGTGACGGTTGTCGCCCCGGCGATATTCGCCGGGAAATTCCACAGAGACTGCGGACTTTAGTTTGGAGCGGACGGCTTCTGCATATTCGATTACTGTCGTCCTGATCCCACTCCCCACGTTATAGGCCTGGAAATCGGCTTCGTCCTTATACAAGACGAGCAGGTTGGCGTCGACCACGTCTTGGACATGAATGAAATCGCGAGTCTGGAGGCCATCCTCGTACACGATCAGCGGCTCCTTATTCATCGCCCGGCTGCAAAAGATCCTGCAGATACCGGAATAGTGGTTAAAGAGCGATTGGCGCGAGCCCTGAGTGATGGAGTAGCGCAGGGCAACAGTGGGGATGCCGTGCAACCACCCCAGGCCCAGCGCCGCCCGCTCTTCCGCCAGTTTAGAAACGGCATATTGGTTATAGGGATTGGTGTGCTCCTCCTCCAGCAGCCGGGGCTCGGACGACTCACCGCAGTGCGGGCAGCACATCTCCCACGTGCGCCTTTCGAGCTGTTCTCGGCTGCGCGGCGGGGGTTGAAAGAAACCGTGTTTCGAGCAATGGTACTGTCCCTCTCCATAGACCGCCTGCGAGGAGGCCACGAGGATCTTCTTCACCGGCAGGCGTTCGCTGACGATGAGTTCGTAGATCAATGCCGTACCCACGGCGTTCACGGAGAAGAAGCGTGAGAAATCCGGCATGTAGTCCTGATAGGCAGCCTGGTGGCACACCACATCAATATGGCGCAGGGCATATCGCAGTGTTTCCCGGTCGCGAATGTCGCCTTCAATGAACTCGGCTTGCGCGGGGATGTACTCCGGCTTTCCGTGCGGATGCACGCGCGGATCCAGGCTATCGAGGATTCGCACCTGGAAGCCCTCTTCCAGGAAGCGGTCAACTAAGTGCGAACCGATAAACCCCGCCCCGCCTGTTACCAGTATTCGCATTTTAATGTTTGATCACCTCTAAGTCGGTTGTTCGAGCTACAGCGGTGAGACCTTCCCCCGCTTCTTCGCATAAGCCAAACCGCAAACGCATCCTGCCCTGCCTCTCATGAAGCAAAGCAATCTTCCGCACTTGCAGATGTACTTCCGGACTCGGGCGGGCACGCCATGCACCACTGCATAGGGTGGCACGTCGCCGGTGACGGTCGAACCGGCACCCACCAGGGCATACTCGCCCACCTCGAGGCGAGGCAACAGTGTTGCATTAGCCCCAATGCTCGCACCTTCATGAACAATCGTTCCCTCGTATTCCTGTCGATAGACCTTAGCCCTTGGTATCCTATCGTTCGTGAACACCGCATTTGGACCCACGAATACCTTGGATCCGATTTTTACTCCCTCCCACAAGGAGACACCATTTTTTATCACGGCGTTGTCTCCAACCTCGACGCCATGCTCAATGAAGCAATGCTCGCCAATATTGCAGTTCTTCCCGATGCGAGCCCCCTTCATCACGTGAGAAAACGCCCAAACGCAGCTTCCTTCGCCAATGTCAGCCGTGTCCACCAACGCCTGGGGATGGACAAAGAATTTTGCGCATTTTGACATGGAATCCAGCGCCCCGGGGAAAGTCCTTCTACACGACCCGGGGCAGCCCCTCCCTCTCAGAAATACAATCTTCCCGTCCTTCGCACTCCCTCCCGGCCTACTCTTGCATTTACGCCGGGTGGGCGGCGAGGCAATCGGCGTCTACCCGGACAACCTCTCCGGACCTTTCGATGGAGGCTGAGATTGCCCCCAAAACCCTGACCACTTCGAGACCCATTCTGGCGTCGCTTAGCAGAGGCTTTCCCTCCGTGATGCCGCTGATGAAATGAGCGCATTCCTTGCGGAGAGGTTCGTATTCATCGAAAGCCGGGATCCGAATATCTCCGCGTCCATACTTGAATTCGACGACGCTCCGGTCCTGAGCCCCGATGCGGGTGTCAAAACCCTCATCATAGACCTTCACCTTCTCGACAGGCTCGAGGTCGTCGCAGCGCACCATTTTGCGCTGCCCAAAAATGTCGGCTTGGCGCGTCTTCTGAGGACAAAGCCAACTCGCGTGCAGGTCAGAGAAGACCCCATTGGAGAACTCAAGGCGCGCGAACGCGACCTCCGACAAGTCTTTGCGCACGAAACGCCAGCCTCGAGCAGAGACTTGTCGCGGAAGTTGTCCCAACCAGTGCAAGAGAATGGATATGTCGTGCGTCATGAGGTCCCAGACAACATCGACCTCGGAGGCCGGCGGCCCCAGATTCATCCGCCTCATTTCGATGTAGCAGAGCTTCCCCAGTTCACCGCCCTGGATGAGTTCGCGGACCTTATTCACGGCTCCTGAAAAAACGAAAGTGTGATCCACCAGAACTCGTTTCTGTTGCTTGGCCGCCAGCTCGACGATCTCTAAAGATCTGGCCTCCGAGTCTGTCATGGGCTTGGTCACAAGCACATGTTTGCCAGCCAGCAAGGCCGCCTTGGCCAAGGCATAGTGGCTGCTCACGGAAGTCGCGATGCAGACAGCATCCACACTTGGATCGTCCAGGAACTCCTTGTAGTCTGCACTCGTCTTCAGGTAAGGATAGCGCTTGCGAACAAAAGCCAAGCGCCCCGGCTTCAAGTCGCTGACCCCGATGATCTGGCAGCCTTCCACTTCCACGAAACTGCGGAGGAGGTTCGGGCCCCAGTAACCCATGCCGATAAATGCCAGACCGACTGTCTTCGGCGAAATCTCCATTCAAACCCCTTTCAGAAGTGCTGGAATCGTCCATAGCATGAGCTTGAGATCCAGGAGTAAACTCTGGCGACGTATGTATTCCAGGTCGTACTGAAGCATCTTTTCGAAGCTGGCCCGGTGTCTGGCCTTCACCTGAGCCAAGCCGGTTATGCCCGGGCTGACCAGCAGTCTTTGGCGTTGGAAGGCATCGTAGAGTTCGGCCTCATACGGCAAGGGCGGTCTCGGACCTACCAAGCTCATGTCGCCCCGAAGGACGTTATATAACTGCGGCAATTCATCAACACTATACTTCCGCAGGATCCGTCCCACCTGAGTAACACGTGGGTCGGAGGTAATTTTAAAAACCGGCTGACCTTCGGAATCGTGCGTCACCGGCTCCCCCCCTTGAACAACCTGCCGGATCACTTGCCGGTGCAAGTGAGTTTGGGAGCCGTAGTACATGCTTCGAAACTTATAGTAATCGAACAGCCGTCCGCCTTTGCCTACCGCTTTCTGGCAGAAGATCGCGGGGCCGGGCGAGGTGACCCTGACCACTGCCGCAAGGAGGAGGTGAAGCGGGGCCAGCAAAAGCAAGCCGACTAAACTAAACACAATGTCGACACACCGCTTGCCCCACTTGACGTAAATAGTATCGGGCGGCGTTACGGGCCCCAGCAACCTGCCCTTGTCGGCCCTAATCAGTTCTTCGGAAGATATGATGGCCATTGCCTCTCGAGAGCGAATCTCGATAGACCCGGTCATGCTGCGCAGCTATCCCTTCCCAGTTGAACAGCCCACCCACGCGTTCCTGGGCCTTCTTCTTGTAAATCTTCACAGTCGTAGGACTGTCGACCAATTCCTGCAGCACGCAACGCAGCTTCTCCGTATCTCCGCAGGGAAAGCGCAGGGCGGAATCACCCACCACATCGTTGACCTCGGGGAGGTCGCTGGCCACAATACAGTTGCCGTACCCCATCGCCTGCAAAAGCTGAGGTGATGTCCCATCCACGATGAGCGGGTGCACGTAAAGATAGGCATTTCCGCAAAGCTGCCGATAGGGGCGGTCATAGATGTAACCCAGAAACTGAATGCGCGGATCCCGGGTGCTTTTCAGCTCGCGGATGTATTCGGGAAAATATGGATTGCCGCCAACCAGCGCGAGTTTCTTGCTAGTTCGGACCTTTTCAAAGGCCTTAATAAGGGTGTGGACCCCCTTATCAGGAATCAAACGGCCTACATAGAGCAGATACTCATCTTTGACCAAGCCGAACTTTTCCAACTCATCGCTTTCCTTCTCGTCTACGGCGTACGCGCCGTAGGGAATATACTCAGTGGCGCGGGCAAACTTCTCGCGATACAGTTTCTGGGAGATGAGATTATCCGTAATTACCATATCAGCCATCCGCGCCGTCAGCCAAGCGGACAGCTTGAGTACGCGCCGAGCCAGCCACCCCCACTTGGGTCTTTCCCAATCTGGTCCGTCTACGGTCACCACCGTTTTTAGTGGAGTAAGCTTCAAAAAAGGCAAGAAGATGGAATTCCCAACCCCATGGAAGTGAGCCACGTCCACATCCTCTTTGCACAGTAAATGCAGGAGAGAAAGGAAAGTGTGGCTTGGGGTATCCCAATTCTTGCGATGGATGGAAGGCAGCGCAACCCGTTCCATGCCGCGATACTCGCGCGCTTCCGTCTGGCTGTTGTGGCGACGACAATAAACGACGATTCGGTAGTCCCCCTTCACCAATCGCTCTCCGATCTCTTCGATGGCAGTCTCTGAACCACCGTACCGTGCCGGAATACCCCGGCTCCCCAACATGGCAATACTGAGCTTTTTCTCTGGCATAATTCCTCCCCTTAGCGTGCTCTCGCCGGCCGAGGGTAAGAAATGACTTCCCCGAATAGCGCCTGCCATTCTCGGCGCTGCGGAAGACGCTGGATTGTCATTGAGCTAGCTGATGTGATTAGTAAAGCTAAGGCTTCCCTATGGATGACTTCTCGCCGTCCTTGCAACTGCACAGCTCGTGCGCTCTTCACGCGGCGCCAGCCAGCATCTCGTAGACTCCGATAGTCTGCTCTGCGGTCTTCTTGAAACTGAACCTTGCACTGCGCACTAAGCCGGCGTGAGCGAGCCTTGCTCTCAAGCTCGAATCCCCCAAGAGCTTGCCGAGTCCCCTAGCAATCGCCTCTTCGCTCAGTGGGTCCACGAGCACTGCAGCGTCCCCCGCAACTTCCTCCAACGACGACCCAAAGGAAGTTAGCACGGGCAACCCACATGCCATAGCTTCGATCACCGGCAAACCGAACCCTTCGAATATCGAAGGATAAACAAAGGCCTCTGCAGCGTTGTAAAAGACCGGCAGGTCCTCCGGCGGAACGTAACCCACGAAAATTACCGAAGTCGCGAGGCCCAGAGCCTCCACATGGGCATGAATGTTTCCAAACATCCAGTCCTTCTTCCCTACCAGGACAAGCTTTTCATCCAACCCTTCTTTCCTGAGCCGGGTGTAGGCTGAAACGAGCCGCCGCAGGTTCTTTCGCTCCTGAAGCCGCCCGATGTAGAGAAGGAACGGACCGCTTACGCCGTACTTTGCCGCAATTTGTGCTCGGCAGTGACCCTTATCACGAGGGAAGTAGCTGTCGCCAGCACCCTCATAGGTTACTGTGATCTTGCGGGGGTCAATGCGATAGGTCTTCGCAACGTCATTTTTCGAGTACTCGGACACAGTGATGATGTGATCCGCTCG
>Ga0187784_10005090_pt1 | contig 10641 bp, 9 predicted proteins | sample 1015_SJ02_MP15_2_FD_132964 | JGI IMG/M metagenome (GOLD analysis project Ga0187784, IMG submission 132964) | Tropical peat soil microbial communities from peatlands in Department of Meta, Colombia - 1015_SJ02_MP15_20_MG | ecosystem: Environmental > Terrestrial > Soil > Wetlands > Peat | place... | reverse complement strand
CGGCGTGGCTCTGCACCGCCAGCGCCGAAAGCCCGTCCGCCAGCACGAGCACGACGTCGGGCGCTGCGTCGGCCACCAGGTCGAAGGCCCGCACCAGCGGCACCAACCCCTTGCGCGGCTCGAGCGTGCCGACGAAGACCACCAGACGTCGGTCCGCGGGCAGGCCGAGGGCGGCCAGGGCCTCCCGGTCGGCCCCGGGGTGAGGCTCCTCGGGGGAGAACCGGTTGTGGTCCACCCCGTGCGGCGCCACCACGACCGGCGCCCGCACGTCGCACACCTGGTGCAGCCTGTCCGCGGTGACCTGGCTCACGCACAGCACCACAGCAGCCCGCGCCGCGGCGCGCCGGATGGCCCGGCGGAAGAATGCCACCTTCGAGCGCACGTGCCACTCGGGGTGGTCGAAGAAGGTGCAGTCGTGCACCGTCACCGCGCACGGCACCGGGGAGCGGGCCGGCATGGTGTAGTGCGGCCCGTGGTGCACGTCGACACCGAGGGAGCGCAGCACCGATGCCAGCCCCAGCTGCTCGAAGGCCAGGCGGCCGGGCCGCGACCTGGGGACGGCGGCGCGCACCGCGGCCCCGCTGCCCAGCGCCCGCCAGCGCGCCTCGTCGCCCCGGCGTGCCACCAGCGTCAGATCGACGTCGGGGCGGGCGGCGAGCCCCTGAGCCAGGGCCATCGTGTAGTAGCCCGCCCCGCCGGGACGCTCGGGGACGGCCGAGACGTCGAGCGAGAGCGCGAGGGCCCCGTTCACCGCAACGACCGCCACAGCGAGACGTGGCGGCGCGCCGCGGCGAGCCACGTGCGAGCCCGGGCGTAGGCGGCGCCGCGTACGGCCAGGTCGGCGCGCAGCGCGTCGTCGGTCAGCACCGCGACCAGCCCGGCGGCGATGTCCTCCACGTCGAGCGGGTCGACCACGCGCGCCGGTGCCGGAGCTTCGTCTCCCAGGTCGTGCACGCTCGGCACCTGCTCGGAGACCAGTGCCGGCGTCCCCACGCGCATCGCCTCGAGCGGGGGCAGGCCGTAACCTTCGGTCAGCGGCACGTAGGCCACGGCGCGGGCCCGCGCGTAGAGCCCGGCGAGCACAGCCGCGTCCACCGGTCCGACGAAGACGACGCCGTCGACGTGGCCCGTACCCGCCTCCACGTGCCCCCATCCGTGCGGCCCGACGATGAGCAACGGCCAGGGCCGGGGCAACGAGGGCCGCACCCGCGAGTACGCCTCCGTGAGCCGGCGCAGGTTCTTGCGCGGCTCGAGGGTGCACACGCTGAGCACGAACTCGCCCGCCACCCCCACCCGCCCCAGCACGGCTTCGGTCGCCGCGTCGTCCGCCGGGGGCAGGTGGTCGGCCCCACTCGGCACCACCGTGACGCGGGCCCGGTCCACCCCCCAGTCGGCCAGGTCGGCCGCCACCAGCCGCGAGGGGCTGACCAGCGCCGCGGCGTCGCGGGCGGCCCTGGCCAGCGCGGCCTCGTGCCACCGCCGGCCCCGCCGGGTGGTGGCCTCGGGGTGATGCCGCCAGGCCACGTCGTGCACGGTGACCACCAGCCGGGCCGGCGTGCCACGTCGCAGCGGCGGCGCCGCCAGTGACACCGCGTGCACCACGTCGAACCCGCCGGGCGCATGGGCCAGGCGGTGGTCCCAGGCCCGGGTGAGCAGCGGCCCCGGCAGCGCCGAGGTGGTCACGGGCAGGCCGAAGGACGCCAGGGGGTCGCCCGAGCGCGGGGGCCGGCTGGCCAGCAGCGTCGCCTCGACACCGCCACCCTCGGCGGCGCAGAGAGCCAATCCGCCCAGCAGGCCCCGGGTGTAGTTCCCGATGCCGCCGGGGACCCGCCGCCGCAGCTGCTCGACGGCGAGCAGCACCGAGGTCGGCCGCTCAGGCACCCCGGCTCCCGGCAGCGTCGTAGTACAAAGAGGCCAGCCCGGCCGCGCAGCGCTCCCAGGAGTAGTCGCCCGAGCGCTCCCGACCGACCGCCACCAGCCGGTCCCGGAGCGCGTCGTCCTCGAGGCACGAGGCGAGCGCGCCCGCCAGGGCGTCCACGTCGCCCGGCTCCACCCAGAGCGCGCCGTCTCCGAGCACCTCGGGCAGCGAACCGGCGCGTGTCGCCACGACCGGCACCCCCGCCGCCATGGCCTGCAGAGGCGGGAACCCGAAGCCCTCGTAGAGCGAGGGGTACGCCAGCACGCTGGCCCGCGCCAACAGCGCAGCGAGGTCGGCGTCCTCGACCCAGCCGGTGCGCACGATGCGCTCCCGGGCCGGCGATGCCGCCACCGCAGCCGCCAGCGGCTCCTCGCCCCAACCCGGGGGCCCGGCCAGCACAAGGGACACCTCGGGATGGCGGGCCGCCACGGCGCTGAAGGCGCGCACCAGGCCCGGCAGGTCCTTGCGGGGCTCCGCCGTCCCCACGGCCAGGCAGTAGGGCCCGGCGCCGGCCGGAAGCAGCCGGGCCAGGGCAGTGGCCACCGACGCCTCGTCGGGGCGGGGCAGGCCGGGGACGCCCGGGCTCACCACCCGCACCCGCGCCGCTTCCGCGCCGAAGGCTTCGACCACCTCGGCCGCGACGAAGCCAGAGTCGGTGTGGACCCAGGCGCCACGTCGCAGTGCCCGCCGGATGAGGCCGGGGTAGGCCAACGTGGCGGCGTCACACAGCTCGGGGTGGCGCAGGGGGGTCAGGTCGTGCACCGAGACCACGGCCGCCGCACAGCGTGTCGGGGGCACGACGAAGTTGGTGCCGTGCACGACGTCCACCGCTCCGATGAACCACTCGACCGGTGGCGCGTCCGCCCGGGCCCACAAGGCGTGGAGCGGCCGGGCCGGCATGGGGCGTTGGTGCGCCGAGACGCCGGCGGGCAGCTGTGAGTCGATGCCCCCGCGCCGACGCCAGCTCACGGCGAAGGCACGCACGTCGAGGTCCGGCCGCGCCGCCAGCGCGGCGAGCGCGCCGTGGCAGAACGCGCCGATGCCGGTGGGCAGGCCGAGCAAGGGTGTGGCGTCGAGCGCGACGCGCAGGTGCGCCCCTGCACCGACCGGAGGCGGGCCGACGCTGTTCAGGTCGTGATCGCCCCGTCGATCGAGAGAATGGCGCCGGTGATGTAGTCCGCCTCGTGCGAGCCCAGGTAGGCGAAGGCACCGGCGACCTCGTGGGGATAGGCGAAGCCGATGGGTGTCATCAGCCGCTCGATCAGCTTCCAGTCCGCGTCGGCCGGCGGGCCGAAGGCGTGGATGATCGGCGTGTCCACGCCGCCCGGTGCCACGCCGTTGACCCGCACGCCACGCGCCATGTACTCCACGGCCAATGACATCGTGAGCAACCGGACGCCACCCTTCGACGCGCAGTAGGCCACGGAGTACGGCTGGCCCTTCATGCCGGCGGTCGAGACGGTGTTCACGATCGACCCCCCGTGCTCGATCATGTCGGGGAGCACTTCGCGGCACATCAGGAACGTGCCGGTGAGGTTGACGGCGATGATCTTGCTCCAGGCGCTCAGCGTCTCGGTGGGCGTGTGGGCGAACCCCCCGATTCCGGCGACGTTGCACAGGTTGGTGACGGTGCCCAGCTCGTCGCGCGCCGCGGCCACCACGCGCGCCACCTCGGTCTCGTCGGTCACGTCGCAGCGCAGGGCGATGGCCCGGCCCCCCGCCGCGGCCGACTCGGTGTTGATCTCGGCCGCCACCGCCTCGATGGCCTCTTCGGCCACGTCCAGGCAGGCCACCGCGGCACCCTCGGCGGCCAGCCGTCGCGCCGTGGCGCGCCCGATGCCCGACCCCGACCCGGTGACCAGCGCCACGCGGCCCTCGTAGCGGCCCGGCGTGACTGCCTGGGGAGCGGTCCCACGCGCGGGGTCGGACTCACCGACTCTCTTGGTTGGGCTCATGCGCGCTCCTTCTCGTCGGGTCCGCCGTCACCAGACCGATCAGCCGGGCCACTGCCTAGCACCCCGGGGACTGCACCCGCCTTGCGCGCCGCCAGCGTGGCCCGACGCTCCGCCACCCCCTGCTGGGCCAGTGACACCAGGCCGTTCGGGTCCACCTTCATCATCGCAGTGAGCGGCAGCTCGTCGACCACGACCAGTACGTCGGGTGCCTTGTAGTCGGCCAGCTCCCCCGCGCAGTGGGCCCGGAGCGCACCGAGCTCGGGGCGGGCGCCGGGGGCCGGCACCACCACGGCCACCCCGATCTCCCCCAGCACGTCGTCGGGCGCGCCGACCACGGCGACCCGGGCCACGTCGGGGTGGGTGGCCAGGACCTCCTCCACCTCGGCCGGGTACACGTTGTACCCGCCGCGGATGTAGCGCTCGTTGGTCCGGCCCGAGAGCTGGAGGTTGCCCTCGGGCGTGCGGCGTCCGAAGTCGCCGGTGGTCAGCCACCCGTCGTCCGCCAGGACCCTCCCCGTGGCCTCCCGGTCGATGAGCTCGGCCGCGCTGCGGCCGCGGCCGGGGCCGCGCCCCCAGTACCCGCGCATGACCGCGGCCGAACGCAGGAGCACGCGGCCCACCTCACCATCGCGGACCGGTGCACCCTCGTCGTCGACGATGGCCAGCTCCACCCCGGCCACCGGCTGCCCCACCGTGGTGGCCACCTCCTCGTCGGAGGACGACAGCGTGGTGCTCGTCCCGAGCGACGCCTCGGTCGACGTGTAGCGCACCACCACCGGAACCCCGAAGCGGCGCCGCACCTCGGCCACCATGGAGGCCGCCATGCGCGCGGCACCCGTGGTGGCGATGCGCAGGCTGCTCAGGTCGACGCGGTCGAGCTCCGGGCTGGCCAGCATGAGGGCGTACTGGGTGGGAACGCCCTGGGCCACGGTGATGCGCTCGGCGGCCATGATGCGCAACGCCTCGTCCGCCCTCCACGGCGTGGGCGAGATCACCGTGGTCACCGCGTTGGCGATCTCGTCCCACACCCGCGTCATGTAGCCGACGTGGGCGAAGGGAACCGGGAACAGCCGGCGGTCTCCCGGCTGGCAGATGACGTCGGTCCCCAGCGCCACCGCGGCCAGGTTGGCGTGGTCGAAGAGGGCTCCCTTGGGTTGGCCGGTGGTCCCGCTCGTCCACACCAGCGCCACCGGGTCGTGAGCGCCCAGCGCGGGGCGGGGCGGCGGGTCTCCCGCCCAGGTGCCCCGCACCTCGGCCCGGGCGACCCGGTCCACGGCCGCCGCGCCCGGGGGCACCGGCACCTCAGGATCGGTCACCAGCAACACGGGCGACGTGCGCTCGACGATCGAGACCACCTCGCTGGCGCCCATGCGCGGGTTGATGCCCGACGTGATGGCGCCCAACCGCGCCAGTGCCGCGTAGGCGACTGCATAGTCGATGCCGGAGGGCATCATCAGGCACACGACGTCGCCTTTGGTCACCCCACGGGCGGCCAGGAACCCGGCGGCGCCGTCGGCGGCACGGTCCCACTCGGCGAAGGTGAGGGACCGGCGCCCGCCCGGGCTACCCGGCTCCACGAGGGCCTCGGTGTCGGCGTTGACCTGCGCCGCCTCCTCGAGGACCGACACCACCGTCTGGTGCCGGTCGACGGGGATGCGCACTGGCATGCGGGCCCGGATGGTACCAGGGGGAGCCGGCCGACCCCCGGGCCGGTCGCTCCTATGCTCGTCGCCGTGTTGGTGGCCCTGTGCGGCGGCGTGGGCGCCGCCCGGATGCTCTCGGGGCTCGTGCGCGTGGTCCCGCCCGCCGACATCACGGCGGTGGTCAACGTGGGTGACGACATGGAGCTCCACGGCCTGCACATCAGCCCCGACCTCGACACCGTCACCTACACGCTGGCGGGCATGGACAACCCGGAGACCGGGTGGGGGGTCTCCGGCGAGACCTGGACGGTCATGGAGGAGCTGTCGCGCCTCGGCGGCGAGGACTGGTTCCGCCTCGGCGACCGCGACCTGGCCACCCATCTGTTCCGCACGGGCCAGCTGCGCGCCGGCGAGCCGCTCAGCGCGGTGACCGCCGAGATCACCCGCCGCCGCGGCGTGGCGGTGCGGCTCCTGCCCGTCACCGACGACCCGCTGCGGACTCGCGTCACCCTGGCCGAGCCGAGCGCGTGCGGCCCGCCCGGGATCGAGGTCTCCTTCCAGGACTACTTCGTGCGCCTCCGCCACCAGGTGGCCGTGCGCGCCGTGCGCTTCGAGGGAGCTCCTTCGGCCCGTCCGGGGCCAGGGGTGCTCGAGTCGCTCGAGGAGGCCGTGACCGTGGTCGTGTGCCCGTCGAACCCCGTCGTCTCGATCGGGCCCGTCCTCGCCGTCGACGGCGTCCGCCGCGTCCTCGAGGCACGGCGCGCGCGGGTGGTAGCCGTGTCCCCGATCGTCGCCGGTGCCGCCCTCAAGGGGCCCGCCGACCGGCTCATGGCCGAGCTGGGCACCGAGGCGACCGTGGTCGGGGTTGCCCGCCTGTACGCACCCTGGGTGGGGACCCTCGTGGTTGACGAGGCCGACGCCCGGCACGCGGGCGACGTCGAGGCCGAGGGCCTCCGCTGCGTCGTCGCCCCCACCGTCATGAGCTCGCCGGAGCGGGCAGCCGCCCTGGCGCGCGTGGTGATCGGTGCCCGAGCCTGAGGGTGTGCGGGTGTTCCCGCTCACCGGTCTGGGCGAGGTGGTGCCCGGTGACGACGTCGCCCGGTCCATCGTCGCGTGCGTCGCCCCGGCGCGGCCCGACGGGCCCGAGCTGCACGACGGGGACGTGCTCGTCGTCACGCAGAAGATCGTGTCGAAGGCCGAGGGCCGCCTCGTGCCCGTCGACCACGACGATCCGGCGGCCAAGGCGGCGGTGGTCGAGCAGGAGTCGGTCCGCGTCCTGCGCCGCCGGGGGGACCTCGTCATCAGCGAGACCCGGCACGGCTTCGTCTGCGCCAACGCCGGGGTGGACCTCTCCAACGTGGCCGCCGGCACGGCGGCGCTGCTCCCCGAGGACCCGGACCGCTCGGCCCGGCGCATCAGGGGCGGACTCCAGCGGGCGCTGGGCGTGGACCTGGGGGTGATCGTCTCGGACACCTTCGGCCGGGCGTGGCGCCGCGGGGTGACCGACGTGGCCATCGGCTGCGCCGGGGTGGCCGCCGTCGTGGACCTGCGCGGGACCGCCGACGCCGGGGGGCGCGTACTGGTGGCGACCGAAGTCTGTGTGGTGGACGAGCTGGCCGCCGCCGCTGAGCTCGTCATGGGCAAGGACCGCAACGTCCCCGTGGCGGTGGTGCGCGGCGTCCCCTCCGCCTGGCTGCGCCCCGGCTCCGTCCGCCAGGAGGTGGTCAGGCCCCCGGCCGAGGACCTGTTCCGCTGAGCCCGCGGGTGGGACCGGCGGGCCGAAAGGACTCAGTCCAGTCGCGCCCGGACGAAGTCCAGGACCGCCCGTGTCCCGTCGGCCAGCTCGGTCCACGGGCGCCAGCCCAGCTGGATGGCCGCCCGTTCGACGTCGAGGCACGAGCGCTGCAGCTCACCGGGGCGCAGCGGGGCGTCGACGCGGCGCACCTCTCCGCCGAACTGCGCCGTCATGGTGCTCAGCAGCTCGTTGACCGAGGTCTCGTGGCCGGTTCCGATGTTGCACACCAGCCCGCCCCCGCGGGTGGCGGCCCGCACGAACGCGTCCACCACGTCGTCCACGTAGACGAAGTCGCGCGTCTGCTTGCCGTCGCCGAAGACGGTCACCGGCTCTCCCTGGAGGATCCGCTCGGCAAAGATGGCCACGACACCTGCCTCGCCGTGGGGGTCCTGGCGCGGCCCGTACACGTTGCCCAGTGCCAGAGCGGCGAACTCGAGGGCATGCAGCTCCCGGTAGGCCACCAGGTAGTCGACGACCGCTTTCTTGGACACCCCGTAGGGGGACAGGGGTTGGTGGGGATGCGACTCGCGCACCGGGAGGTCGTCGGGCGCGGGCTCGCCGTAGAGCGTGCCGCCGCTGGCCGCGAAGACGACCCGCTCAGCCTCGGCCTTCCGAGCACCCTCGAGGACGTTGAGGGACCCCACGATGTTCACCATGGCGTCGAAGGCGGGCCGGGCCACCGAGACGCGCACGTCGGCCTGCGCGGCGAGGTGGAACACCAGTTCGGGGCGGCGGCGCTCCATGAGCTCGATCACGGCGGGAGCGCTGATGTCGAGCTGGTGGATGGTCAGCGCCCGCCCGGCGTTCGCGCGGGCGTCGGCCAGGTTCGACAATGAGCCCGTGGACAAGTCGTCCACCACGTCCACCTCGTGCCCCTCGACGAGGAGCCGGTCCACCAGGTTGGAGCCGATGAACCCGGCGCCTCCGGTCACCATGGTGCGCACTGTCCGTCCTCCCTCCCCGGTCGCCTAACCCGCGACCCGCTCACCGTCGACCAACGTCCCCGAGGACACGACGGCGTCGGCACCGAGCACCGACACCCCCCGCACATCGGCCCGCTGGCCCACGATCGAGCGCGGCCCCATGATGGAGCCAGAGACCTTGGCGTCGGCCGCCACATGGCAGCCGTCCATGAGCACCGAGTCGGCCAACACCGCCCCCGACGAGACGACACAGCCGCGCCCGACGATGCAGTGCTCCACGCGGGCCCCGGGCTCGACCACGCACCCGCTGAACACGACCGACGGGCCGAGCACTTCCCCCTCGAGATCGCTCTCCCCCTCGACCAGCACCCCGTCGCCCCGGTCGACAAGCCCCGGCGAGACGACCGGGCCCCTCTTGCGCGCCAGGTAATCGAAGTTCGCCTCGAGGAAGGCCGCGGGGGTGCCCGTGTCGAGCCAGTAGCTGTCGTCCGAGCGGGCGAAGAGGCACCCGTCGCGCACCATGGCGGGGAACGTCTCCCGCTCGATGGAGACCCGACCGCCCGCCGGGATGCGCGAGAGCACCGAGGGTTCGAGCACATAGGTGCCAGCGTTGATCTCGTTCGTCGGGGCCTCGTCCCGGGACGGCTTCTCGACGAAGGCGAGCACGCGGCCCTCGTCGTCCGTCGGCACGACGCCGAACGCCGAGGGGTCGCTGACGGGGTGGAGGGCGATCGTCCCCTCGGCCTCGTGCTGGCGGTGGAACACCATGAGGCTGGTCAGGTCGAGGTCGGTCAGGACGTCACCGTTGACGACGACGAAGGTCTCGTCGACGCCGGCGAACGTCGCGGCGAAGCGGACGGCACCGGCGGTGTCGAGCGGCTCGGACTCGACCGCGTAGGTGAGCGCCACCCCGGCGGCGCGCCCATCTGGATACGCCTCGATGAAGGCGTCGGGCAGGTAACCGAGGGACAGGACCGCTTCGTCGATGCCGTGCGAGGCCAGGTGCCCGAGCACGCGCTCGATCATCGGCACCCCGACGATGGGCAGCATCTGCTTGGGGGCAGACAGGGTCAGGGGGCGCAACCTGGTCCCCTCGCCGCCGACGAGCACGACGGCTTTCATTTTTTCGTCGTGGTGGTGGCCGGCACGGTGGTCGTGGTGGCCGGCACGGTGGTCGTGGTCACCGATGTGCTCTCGCCCGCCAAGGCCTGGAGCAGTGCGGTGATGGTCGAACCCGGCGGCTTGGGCAGGGTGGCGTTGTCGGGCACGAAGCCCACCGTGATCAGCTGGCGGTTGAGCAGCTTGAGGTCGGCCGGGGCCACCGAGGTGACGCCCGACGTCTCCTCGAGCTGCCCGTTGGACCCGGTCTTGGTGGAGAGCACCCACCAGCGTGCTTGGACTTCGCCGGGCTTGCCGGCATCGGGTGTCCCCGTCCCGCACCGCTGGCCGTTGGTGTACTCGGGCACCTTGGTCGATGGGTACTTCAAGGTGGTGTTGGTGAGGGTCAAGCCGGAGTAACCCTCGGCGAACTTGCCCAGCGTGGCGTTGTTCCCGGCCTCGCTGGCCGTCTTGGGTGCCACCGACAGGACCCCGTTGCCGGTGGTGGTCAAACCGGTGGTGGCGGTGGCCGGCGACGCCGTCAGCGCCGGTTGCATCTCGCCGCAGATGTCGAAAGCCAGGGCGGCGTGCCAGGTCGTGCCGACCGTGGGCTGCACGGCCGTCGGCGACTGGTTGTACTCGTACTTGGCGAACACGATCGAGGCCACGCCGAGCAGCACGATCACGACCAAGGCGGCGTACCAGTTCACCGGCATCTGCCCGCGATAGGTGGTGCCGCCACCCGTCGCAGCGGCGCGTGCGACCGACTTCCCAGAGGAGCTTCTCGCCATGGCGGGAGGCAACCCTACAGCCTGGCGGGATGTCCCCCGGCTGCAGGCTGTCCGCCCACGAGGTGCTCGTAGAGGGCCACGGTCTCGGGGTGGAGGCAGTTGGCGTGGCCCACCGGCCTGCGGGCCGCGCCGGCCCGAGGCCGCGGGCGCGGGGCCTCCCCGGCCAGAGTGCACAGTTCGTCCATGGCCGCGTGCAGCCCGGCCCGGTTCCCCTGTGCGTCCAGGCCACGCAACAGCATGCGATACAGACGCTCGTCGTACGGGCAGAGGAGCAGTGCCCGACGAACGATCCACGCTGCCGCCGCGGCACCGTCCGGCGACCGCATCAGTCGGTCCGCCGCTCCGAGCGCGGCCTGGGCCACCATCGACTCCACGCCGGCCTGCGTGCCGTCCAGGACGGCCCAGTCCACCCGGTGCAGCCCGGCGAACAACGGACCCCGCACGAGGCGCATGGCCGCCAGCACGCCCACGGGGTCGCCCGGGGCCGCCAGCGAGGCGAAGCGCTCCACGTCGGTCGT
>Ga0187784_10005089_pt1 | contig 10641 bp, 9 predicted proteins | sample 1015_SJ02_MP15_2_FD_132964 | JGI IMG/M metagenome (GOLD analysis project Ga0187784, IMG submission 132964) | Tropical peat soil microbial communities from peatlands in Department of Meta, Colombia - 1015_SJ02_MP15_20_MG | ecosystem: Environmental > Terrestrial > Soil > Wetlands > Peat | place... | reverse complement strand
GTAGCCAGTGCCTGGCCGCCAATGCCAAGCGGCACGGCGATCATGGCCAGCGCGACGGCACTTCCTAGGGCCACCCTCCACTTGAGTAGTGAACGCATAGTCGCTTGAATCCTTTCATTCTTGGTTGACTCAACTGGGTTGGTAACAGCGAAAGCCTCTGTCGACCTCCTTTCGTCCTACTGTGTACCGCTGACGCGGTAACGGTTCATGAAACGCCGGGCGCGAGCTGCAAGCTCGCCCCCATTTGGTATGAGGACGCTCAGCAAGAGGAGCCCGCCCGTGACGATCTCGAGGGCATTGGCGTTGAAGTTCGTGAGCAAAAGGGCGCTCTGTAGCCCGCAGTAGACCAGGACGGCCAAGATGACGCCAAGCATGGTGCCTTTGCCCCCGAAGATGGAAACGCCGCCCAAGAGGACGATAGCGACGACAGGCAGGACCAGGTCGATGCCGTTGTCCGGTTCCGAGGTGCTCAACCTGAAGGTGTACAGCACGCCAGCCATGGCGCCGACCAGGCCCGAGACCATGAAGAGCAGCGTCTTCAAGCGCTTGACCCTGATGCCCGCGAACTGAGCCGCTTCTTTGTTCCAACCGACTGCAGTTACGGAGCGGCCAAAGGGCGTTGCGTGCAGGAGCATGGCGAAGGCCACTGCCAGGACGATAAAGACGAGCGCGGAGTACGAGAGGAGCTGATGGGTCCCCGGCACAGGGTTGACGCCGATCGTGGTGTAACTCGTAGGGAAGTTAGTGATAATTGAGGGGCCGAGCACGATCTCGGCAATGCCCGCGTACAGGGTCTTGGTACCGATAGTGACAGCCAGTGACGGCAGCCCGAAGCGCGTCACGAGCACGCCGTTGAAAGCACCGCAGGCAAGCCCGGCGGCCAAGGCTGCACCGATAGCGGCGGGCATGGGCCAGTGCTGGTCCCAGAGGTACCCCACGAGGCTGCTGGAGAGAGCCAGGACAGATGCTATGGAAAGGTCGATCTCGCCAGAGACGACGATCAGCGTCATAGGGAGGGTCATGATGGCGAGCTCGCCGTAGAGGAGGCACACGTTGCTGAAGATGTTCTCCGATGTGAGGAACTGCCGAGAAGTGAGAGCGCCAAGCAAGATCGTCAAGGCCAGAGCCACGACGAGAGCGCTCTCCCAGCGGACCAGCACCCGGGCTTTCCCGAACAGAGGCACCGCTGGCTTGGGGGCCAGTGAGGCGCTTTCCGGCAGTGCGGCAGCGACCTGGTCTTGGCCAGGCTGGCCGACCGCCGTCTCAGACGACATGGTAGAGGCTCCTCTTGCGCAGCGCACTTGTCAGCCGTACGGTGATCCAGTGGTCGAGCGAGATGGCCAGCACGATCAGGAAACCATCGATCGCGGGGTCCCAGAACGAGGAAATCCCGAGGACGTACAAGGCCTGGTTGATGGTGGCGAGCAGGAGAGCTCCTAGCGCCGCACCGACGACCGTACCGCTACCACCGAAGATATTGACCCCACCCACTACGACGGCGGCGACCACGGTGAGCTCGTAGCTGTAGCCCGCGGTAGAGTCGATGGTGCCATAAGTCGCCGCCCACAGGACCCCGGCAATGCCCGCTACTCCACCACTGAGCACAAAAGCGGTGAAAACTCTTTTTCCCGTGGGGATCCCAGCGAGGAGGGCGGCGTCGGGGTTCGAGCCGATGGCGTAGAGCTCGCGACCGCTGCGGAACGAGCGCAAGCAGTAAGCCGTGAACGCGACCAGGGCTGCTATGACCATTGCCAAATAAGGAACAGAGCTCAGCTCTGACCAGCTCGACGAAGGGATAGCTAGGAAAGAGTTGGGAAGAGTACTGGCGACTACCATCCCGCCACCGACAATTATGACGTCCAGAGCACGGTAAATGTAGAGCGTCGCCAGCGTGACCACCAGGCTGGGCACGCGGGCGATAGCCACGATCGCGCCGTTAACGGCCCCGCACCCGAGGCCGATCGCCAGGCCAACGGCAAAGACACCGACGATCGGCATGCCGGAGACCTGGGAGAACAGGTGAGCAGAAAGGTAGGCGGACAGGCCCAGGACGGAGCCGACCGAGATATCGATGTGCCGAGCCACGACGACCAGGGTCTCGCCCATGGCCAATAAGGCAAAGATCACAGCATTGGAGAAAATGAACTTTATGTTCTGGCTGTTGACGAACCTGGGCTGTACAGAAGTGGTTACCGCCACAAAGACAATGAGGACCGCTATTATCCCGAACTCGCGAGCACGGAATATGAGGTCGGCAAGGCGGCGAGAGCTTGCGCCGCCGTCCACGCCTCCCGCGGGCTGCCTCAACGACCCGGCGAACGTGCTCACGAAGCCATCTCCAACTGGCCTGTCGCGGCGGCGACGATGGACTCCTCTGTTGCTTGGTCATGGCTGAACTCGGCTACCAGGCGCCCTTCCCGCATGACGAGGATCCGGTCGGCAACCCTGAGAACCTCAGGTAGTTCGGACGAGATCATGAGCACGGCTACGCCGTTGTGCGCCAGCTCCGTAAGTAAGCGGTGAACCTCGCTCTTGGTGGCCACGTCGATGCCACGAGTCGGCTCGTCGACGATGAGCACGCGGGGCTGGCGGCTCAGCCACTTAGCGAGGACGACCTTTTGCTGGTTCCCCCCTGATAGAGCGGCAGCGGCGTCCGAATAGCGGCCGAAGCGCACCCGGAGGCGAGTAACCCACTCGGAAGCGAAACGGTTCTCGGCAGCTCGGCGGACCATGCCGAACCGTCGCAGCCGGCGCAGCGATGGCAGGGCGACGTTGTCCGCTATGGACAGCTCCATGACCAGTCCCTGCAACCTCCGGTCCTCGGGCACCAAGCCCACCCCGGCCGCCATTGCCACCCCGGGAGCGCCTTTCTTTAGCGCCTTCCCCTCGACCAGGACCCTGCCCGCGTCGTAGCGGTCGATACCGAACACGGCTCTCGCGACTTCTGTGCGACCTGCTCCGACGAGGCCGGCAAGGGCAACTATCTCGCCGCTGGCGACCTCGAAGGAAATGTCGGTGAAGACACCCTCGCGTGTGACCCGCTCGGCCTTTAGGACAACCTCGCCACGCTGTGCACCACCTTCTCGCCGCTCTTCGACATCCCTGCCGACCATGGCGCGCACTAGTTCGTCCGCGCTGAGCCCCGCGACCGGGCGCGACAGCACCCGGCGCCCATCGCGCATCACCGTCACGCGCTGGCATAGCACGAACACTTCGTCCAGGCGATGAGATATGAAAAGGACAGCTGCTCCTCGGGAACGTAGGTTCTCGACCACCCGGAACAACCGCTCGACTTCATAGGCGGAAAGGGCCGCAGTGGGTTCGTCCATGATGATGACCTTGGCCTGGAGCGACAGCGCCTTGGCGATCTCTACGATCTGCTGGTCGGCGATCGACAGGCCCCGAGCAATGCGTTCCGGGTCGAGCTGCACGCCGAGAGGGCCAAGCAGCTCAACGACTTCGTGGTGCATCGCCTTGGCGTCGATCCGTCGCCCCCGCCGGAGGGGCTGGCGGCCCATGAACACATTCTCCGCCACCGTCAGGTCGGGGAACAATGTCGGCTCTTGGTAGATCACAGCTATGCCGGCGTCACGCGCTGCCGCCGGTCCTGAGAGGACGACCTCCTTGCCGTCAACTTGGACCGTTCCCTTATCAGGGTGATGGGCTCCCGCCAGGATCTTGACCAGAGTCGACTTGCCGGCCCCGTTCTCGCCTACCAGCCCGTGCGCTTCACCCGGGTACAGCTCCAGCGAGACGTCCTCCAGTGCCCGCACGGCACCGAAGGACTTGCTCGCCCCCGTCACGGCAAGGACGGGCGCGACAGCCCCCTGGCCAGGCGAGACGGCCAAGTCAGGCCCGGCCATGAAAGCGCGCTCGCAGCCGCATCGTGCTTAGCCTTTCCCCTCCTTCAAGGCCTGAGCCCCTTACCCCGGCCTGTTCAGTAGCTCGACGTCTGAATCGTTTCAAAGCCCGACGGGCGATTATGTTAGGGGCGTGCAAACCGACTGTCAAGGCGACCCCGCACCCGGCGTCCCTGGGCGCTCGCACGAGAGGGTCACGATCCGGGAGGTTGCCCACATCGCGCGCGTTTCGCTCGGGACCGTCTCCAACGTGCTCAACAACCCGGGCATCGTGGCCCCTGCCACTAGGGCCCGAGTAGTGGAGGCCATACAGAAGAGCGGCTTCGTCCGCAGCACTGCCGCCCATCAGCTTCGCGTGGGCAAGAGCCGGACCGTCGGCGTCCTGGTCCTGGACATCGCGAACCCGTTCTTCGCAGAGATGGTACGGGGCGCAGAAAGGGTGCTGCGCGACCAGGGCTACGTGCTAATGGTCTGCTCGAGCGACGAGTCCGGGGAGCGGGAACGCCGCTACCTGCGGGTACTCGAGGAGCACCGGGTCGACGGGCTGATGATCACGCCTGTGGAGCCCGACCTGAAGAGCGTGGCGGCGTTGGCTCGGCGCGGGGTACCAACCGTGCTCCTCGACCGCGGCGCCGGCCCGCTCGACCTGTGTTCTGTCACCGTGGACGATGTCAAAGGCGGTGAGCTTGCAGCCAGCCATCTGTTCGACCTCGGCCACGACGTCGTCGCGTTCGTCAACGGGCCTCGTACGATCCGGCAGTGCGCCGATCGCAGGCAGGGAGCTTTGCGCGCCCTGCGGAAGGCCCGGCGCAACGGCACCCGCCAACTACGCGAGGTCGCCGTCAATGCCCTCAGCGTCGAGCTCGGCGAGGAGGCAGTGGCTCGGCTGCTGGCGGCCCGCCCACGGCCGAGCGCCGTCATGTGCGCAAACGACCTCCTGGCCCTGGGAGTTCTCAGAGGCTTGGTCGGCGCCGGGATAAGTGTCCCAGCGGACATGGCAGTCGTGGGCTACGACGACGTGACGTTCGCCTCGATGCTGTCCCCTCCTCTCACGTCGGTCCGGCAGCCCAAGTACGAGCTTGGTGCGTCGGCAGCCCAACTGCTGCTCGAGGAAACCTCCGACGATGGTGGGCACCGCCATCAATCTCTCCGTTTCGAGCCCGAACTGGTAGTGCGAGCCTCGAGCGCGGGCGTGCCCACCAGCGCCCGTGCGCCGCTCGGGCGTGCCAGCTCGCGAGGCGCACCCTTATGAGCTCCAGCGCGGCCGACTGGGGTCAGGCCGATGGCGCCTTCCCCGCCACGGACCGCCGATAAGCCTCGACTTCCCAGTGCTCGATGAACTCGCGGAAGTCCGCGGGTAGGTAGTGGGCCCCACCCATGCCCAGAGCCCCCGCCAAGACCTTGATGGAGTCGACGTACACCAAGCGGGCCGTCTCAGCGTCGTGCCAAGATGCGCCGCTGGCGAACAGGCCGAGCCCGGGGACCAAGACGACGACGGGCGGCACGCGATGGACTTCGGTGTACTCGCGTACAGCCTGTTCCAAGCGCGCCACCACCGACGTTACTGCTTGACCAGGTTCGAACCACAGCGGGAACGAGTGGCAGTAGACAATCTGGTCAGGGGTAAGCGGCCCTGCCATCACTATTTCCCGGGCATCGGAGCGCGCGAGCAACTCAAGGACCTCTCCCGAGCTGTCGAAGGTGACGACCTGGAGCGTGCCCCCTGGGCGGCCTAAAAGAGCGCGCAGCGCTGGGCCAATGGCGTTGACCAAGGCTTGGGCGCTTTCGCTCGTAAGGTGCGTCCCGCTTTGTTGCACTTCGCGCGCTTGGGCGCTTGCGTGCGCCCGCTCCCTTAGCCTCCCCAGCGCCGCGGTCAACCAGTCTGCTCGGTCCTTGACCTCTCGGGGCGTGTCACCGCTCACAACCGAACCATGGTTTTGAAGGATGACCGCACGCGGGCACGACCTGCCCGTTACCCGCACAAACCTTGTCAGCCCTTGCTGCAGGGCCTGGGCCAATACGAGCCCAGGATCCACCAGGTCCACCCAGATAACGTCGTCGCCGAGCTCGGCGACGAGCCGCCGGCCTTCTCGGCTGCAACTGAACTGGTTGACGAGAGTGCTATGGAGGTGCACGACAAACTTGCCTGGCATCAGGTGGTGCAGCACCGATTCGACCGAGGGCCGCTGGTTGCGCTCGGGATGGAGCCGGGCACCCATCACTGCGTCCTTGAAGGCCGACTCTCTTTCGTCCCTGGGACCACCGATCTCGCTTTCGAGCAGTGCTTGGAGCATGCCGCGGTCAAGGTCGACGAAGTCTTCCCCCCTTATGGTCTCCAGCGCGGCCCCACTGGCTTTCACCAGCAGGTGGCCCTCGAACTTGACCGATGTGTTCCCCCCGCCCCCGATAACCAGTTCGCGGTCCGAACCATAGGAACGGGAGAGCTCGACAAGTTCCGCGAGTGCGAGGCGCTCCTCAACGCTGAGCTGCTCTGCGCCGGAGGCCGTCATAGGAACTGAGCCGCGACGGCCCCGGCGCCTTCCCAGAAGGTGCCCTCCGAAGCCGCAGTTGCGAAAAGTGCCAAATCGGGCCCTGACATTGAGGGCGTCCTGGTGCTGCCTCGAGGGAACTTTGCCTGTCGCAGCACTAGCTGGTGGGCGAGGGGGGACTTGAACCCCCACGAGGTTGCCCTCACAGGAACCTGAATCCTGCGCGTCTGCCAAATTCCGCCACTCGCCCGAGTGGTCCCACCAGGCTACATGAGACTGCAACCGGGCTTGCCCGGGGGCCAAGGCCTGCCTTCGCGCCCCGGCCCAAGGAGGGCGGAGGTGTACCGTACATCGGCAGCGTGCCTGCTGAAGGTACTATGCGGCGACAATGGGGTTGCAGAAGTTCGAGCGCCGGCTCGAACGCTTTGTCGAAGGGGTCTTCGCTCGAGTGTTCCGCAGCGGCCTGCAGCCAGTAGAGATCGGACGGCGCCTCACCCGTGAGATGGACCTCAGGCGTACGGTGGCCCCCAGGGGCGTCCTCACCCCCAACTCCTTCGAGGTCCTGCTCTCGGGAGCGGACCGGGAAAAGTTCAAGCCGATCGAGGAGGAGCTGGTCAAAGAGCTCATGGAAGTCGCTCGCGACCACGCTAGAGCGGAGGGCTACACGTTCCTCGGCCCAGTGAGCGTCGTGATGGGCACGGACTCCTCGCTGCGGCCTGGCACCCTTCTCGTAGCCGGCGATATGGCGCCTGGCCAGGGTATAGCTACCCTCACCCTGCCGGACGGGAGGAGGGTGGTCCTCGAGCAAGACGTGGTCACGCTCGGCCGGTTGCCAGAGTGTGACCTAGCCATCGCCGACTCCGGCGTCAGCCGCCGGCATGCCGAAGTGCGCCGGGGGCCAGACAACAGCTGGGTCGTCGCCGATTTGGGCAGCACAAACGGGACCAAGGTCAACGGCCTGCGAGTCAGCGGCACCCGCCAGCTCGAAAGCGGCGACGAGATCACAGTCGGCTCGACCCACGTGCGCTTCGAGGCTGCCGCCGCTTCTACCGCCACCGCAGGACGGCCCGGGGGGACCTAGGTGCCCGAGCCGGCACAGAGGTTCCTCGAGTACGTCTTCCTGGCGTTGCTCTACCTCTTCTTCATCCGGGTCGTCCGGGCGGTGTGGGTCGAAGTCAAAGAACCACGCCTCGTCCCCGCAGCGCCCGAGCCTCCGGCTCCCCCCGCCCCGCGCCGCGATGGGCCGAGGCGCAAAGGCGGCAGAGGCGGCCCATTCAAGCTCGTAGTGGCCTCGCCGCAGCCCGGGCCGGCCTTTCCCTTAGACGAGGAGCTTACGATCGGACGTTCCCCTGGATGTGCGATCGCCCTGCCCGAGGACAACTTCGTTTCTCAACTGCACGCCCGGGTCTTCAGGCGCGACGATGAGCACTGGGTGGAAGACCTCGGTTCGACCAACGGGACTCTGCTCAATGGGCGGAGGCTTAGCGCGGCGACGCCGTTGCGCAAGGGCGACCGCTTGCAGGTGGGCCGCACCGTCCTCGAGGTCACCAGGTGAGCCGTTTGCTCGTAGGGTCTGCCACCGATGTCGGGCTCGTCAGGACCAATAACCAAGACCAGCTCCTGGTCGCGCCCGGGCTCTACGCCGTGGCGGACGGGATGGGCGGCCATGCGGCTGGAGAGGTGGCCTCGGCTACGGCGGTAACGGCCTTGCAGGCCGCTTTCGCCGCCAGCGACCAACGCTCGGCCGAATCTCTCCAGAACGCGGCCAAGGCCGCGAACCGCGCTGTCTGGGAACAAGCCAGAGCCAACCGCCGCATGCTCGGGATGGGCACAACCTTGGTTGCGCTCGCGGTCGTGGAGCGTCAGGACGGGACCAGCGGTCTGGCTGTTGCCCATATCGGTGACTCTCGCGTCTACTTGTTCCGGGATGGCGTGCTGCGCCAATTGACCGTTGACCACAGCCTCGTGCAAGAGCTCCTCGACGACGGCCAGATCAGCCCGGCCCAAGCTGCCATCCACCCCCAGCGTCATGTCCTCACCAGGGCCTTAGGTGTAGAGCCTTCGGCGGAGGTGGACCTGGTTGAAGTTTCCCCCCAACATGGGGACCGCTACGTCCTCTGTAGCGACGGCCTCCCTCGGGAGGCCTCGGACGAACAGATCGCGGCGGTGCTGCGGCGGTTCGAGGACCCCAACGATGCGGCCAAGGAACTGGTCTGCTTGGCCAACTCTGCAGGGGGCAGCGACAACATAACGGTGGTCGTAGTCGACGTCCTCGCCAACGAAGGTGCGATCGACGCGTTGACGGTCCCGCCAGGCCCCGCTTGGCAGGGGGCAAGTGAAAGCGGGGACAGGGACGACGGTCGGCCTCTGGGCGGCAGCGGAGCCAACAGCGAGGAGGTGGGCGGAGACGACGACATCGAGGACGTCCGTAGGGGCGGCGCCACCGCCGTGGCCGTCGCCTCCGCCCCAACTCCAATAGAGCCCCTCGCGCTGGCCGGGCCCGGCGTGCACCCTCCGACGGCAGGCAAGGTCGAGCCCCCATCGGGACGACTTCGGCCCCTGCCTCGGCTGCCGCACCCTATTACCTGGCGTGTCGTGGGTTTCGTCGCGGCCATAGCTATCGTTGTCGGTGGCGCCCTCGCATGTTTGGCCTGGTACGCCAGGTCTTCTTACTTCGTGACCATTTCTGCAGGGCGTTTAGCCATTTTCCAAGGCCGGCCGGGTGGAGTCCTTTGGTTCGAGCCCACGCTGGCGTTACGTACGGGCTACTCCCCCTCATCGGTGGACGCGTACTGGTTGCAGACGTTGCAAGCCGGCCAGCCCGAGCCCTCGCTCAACCAAGCACAGCTGTACATCAACCGTCTGGTCAGTGAAAAGCGAGAGGCCGAGGCAGTGACCCCGCCCAGCGCCAAAGGGCCGCCCCGGGAGCACGCAGCTCCCCCTAGCCCTAAGGCCCGAGCGCGCAATGGCGCGGCCCGTCAAGCTCGCAGCTCCCGAGGCCGGGCCCGGGCGTCACGCACTTCTGCGTGAGGGGGATGGCAAGCCAGCATTGGCACTCGCCAGCTCGCCGGAGGAGCGAGCTAGGGATGATGCTCCTCGTGCTGGTCCTCACGGGGGGGCTTTACGCGCTCGCCAGCCTCGGCCAAGCAGGCACTCTACCCGGGCACATCGCAGTGTTCCTAGCTCTCGTGTTCCTATTGATGCTGGCTGCTCATGTAGCTTTGCGGCATCTCGCCCCCCATGCCGACCCGGTACTACTGCCGTTGGCGGCGCTGTTGAACGGCACCGGTTACGTGTTCATCGCCGGCTTGGACTCGGGAGAAGCATCCGCGCAGGCCACCTGGACGCTCATAGGCGTCGCGTGTTTCATAGCGACACTGGCACTTTTCCCTAGGGCCGGCAACCTCGAGCGCTACCGCTACACCATCGCGCTGGGCGGCATCGCGTTCCTCTTCCTGCCCCTGGTGCCGCACATAGGCGAAGACATCAACGGTGCACGCCTATGGGTACGAATTGGCCCTTTGAACTTCCAACCCGAGGAGTTTGCCAAGGTCGCGTTAGGGATCTTCTTTGCGTCGGTGCTCGCAGAGCGGGCGGACCTACTGGCTACCGGCACCCGGAGGATCGGGCGTTGGCTGGTCCTCGAACCCCGTTACCTGGCGCCTCTTATCGTCGCCTGGGGCATCTCGCTGCTCATCTTGTTGGCCGAAAACGACCTTGGCTCGTCCTTCCTCTTCTTCACCCTTCTCGTTTCGTTGTTGTGGGTCGCCACTGGGAGGTGGGCTTACCTGGGCCTCGGCACTGCTCTGTTCGCCCTCGGAGCGGTCTTTGCCCTCGACGTAGTCCACCACGCGCAGACCCGGGTACAGGCGTGGCTCCACCCGTGGGCCCATTTCGCCACCTCCGGCTACCAGGTGATCGAGGGCTGGTTCGCTCTTGCCGCCGGTGGGATGTGGGGGCTGGGCCCCGGACAGGGCAACCCACAAGTTATCCCGGAAGCCTCGACCGACTTCATTTTCGCATCGATCGGCGAACAGGTCGGCCTAGTCGGGCTAACGGCCTTGCTGATTGCCTACCTTCTTATCATGGGTTCGGGCCTGCGGGTGGCGGTCCGCTCCCAACGCACCTTTAGCAAGCTGCTCGCCACGGGGCTCTCCTTGCTGCTTGGCGTACAGGTTTTCGTCGTGGTGGGCGGGATCACCCGCCTCATCCCGATAACCGGCATTACGCTCCCCTTCGTCTCGTACGGCGGATCCTCGCTGGTCTCCAACTACATCCTCCTCGCCATCCTG
>Ga0187784_10005088_pt1 | contig 10641 bp, 10 predicted proteins | sample 1015_SJ02_MP15_2_FD_132964 | JGI IMG/M metagenome (GOLD analysis project Ga0187784, IMG submission 132964) | Tropical peat soil microbial communities from peatlands in Department of Meta, Colombia - 1015_SJ02_MP15_20_MG | ecosystem: Environmental > Terrestrial > Soil > Wetlands > Peat | place... | reverse complement strand
GATGCTGCATGTCGTCGTGGAGGACCGACATGTCGCGGCGTAACTGATCCATCTTGTCGTCGCTAAAGGGTATGAAGTTGCGCGCCAGTTCCACATTGTGCTCGAGCATCTCCACCCTGGGCATTCCCGTCACCGCGGTCGTGACCGGCAAGCTTAAAGCAAAATGCAGGAGCGTATCCGCATCCGCCTTGCCACCTTCCGTGCCGATCAGGAACTCCTGGCCATAAACTTTCATGGCGATGACGCCCAGTCCCTTCTTGTTGGCGGCGTCGAGAGCGGTTTTCTCAAACTCACCAGTGCCGGTAGGGTTCAGCGCCATCTGCGTGCAGTCGAGCGGATGCCGTTCGATGGCCTGCGCCAGAACCGCGCCTTCGGTGTGACTGGTCATGCCGATAAAACGCGCCATCTTCTGTTCCCTCGCTTCCAACAATCCCTTGAGGGCGCCATCGGGGCGTTCGATCTTTTCCAAGTCATCGGCGTGGCCCAGGCTGTGAATATGCACCAGGTCCACGTGGTCAGTCTGGAGGCGCTTCAGGCTGCCCTCCAGCCGGCTCATGAAGCCGTCGCGCGTGCGGTCGGGAATCTTGGTCGCCAGCCACACTTCCTTGCGCCGCGAGGCCATGACCTTGCCCACGCGTGTTTCGCTCTTGCCGTTACCGTAAGAATAGGCGGTATCGACGTAGGTGATGCCGAGATCGAGCGCGTGGTTGAGCACTTGGACAGCTTTGTCCTCGTCCTCGTACATCAGGAAGCGGCTGCCACAGCCAAAGGCCAGAATGGAAACTTTGGCGCCCGTGTGGCCCAAGGTGCGATGCGGCATCGCCCGTTCGTTGGCCGCGGCGAGATTCGTCCACAAGGGAAGGCTGACGCTCGCCGCTCCCCCGAGGGCGATACTTTCCAGGAATTTTCTTCTCGAAAAATCGTTGCTCATGGCGTCTCCTCCGTGCCGTGTTAATAGTGGCTAGTGCCAAGTGGCTAGTGGCTGCAATCGCTGGCCACCGCGATGAATCTGGTAGCCCGGTATTCACGTTCCTTTTAGTTGGCCCGAAGCCATTATACTCTGCCGGAGGAGAATAACAACCGGGCACTAGGCACTAATCACTAGGCACTAGCCACTGTCCTTAGCGACAGCCGGTAGCGCAGACCTGCTTTTTAGGTCTGCGGGTTTTTGCGAGGCATCTCGAAAACAACACAGCCATACGAGCCGCAGACCTATAGAACAGGTCTGCGCTACCAGTCCCCTACGGATGGCAGCCGGCCTCCTTTGCTGAAAGCTTAACGTCTCCAAAGTCGCCTGTCTCATCGAACGATCCCAGACCAATCTGGCCACACTTGAAGGTGTTGTCGATTACCGAAAAACGCGCCTGGCCCTCGTCATCGACAAAGACTTTTATCGAACCCGTATCGACACTTCGCTCGATGCGAATCTTGTGCCAATTCTTGTCGGGAAGCGCCGGCGCCGCTTCCATGCCCGCGATGCGTCGACGCGGAGCGCCATCGACCATGAAGACTCCGTTGTGGACATCTACCTTGGCGCCGGAGTCTACGGATAAGTGGGTGTAGTAGAAGTGCAGGCTGTCGACATAGTTGAAAACGATGAGCATCGACCTGCCCTCGCGTCGCACGCGCGTCTCGAGAGCGAAGCTTCCGACAGAAATACCCTTCACCAACGCGAACTGCTGCGGGCGGCGAGGAACCAAAGGCTCACGGCTTCGCAGCATATGCAAATAATGCAGCGCGCCCTCCTCCTTGATTGCCCAGTCCTCGGGGAAGGGAAATTGCCAGGCCTCCAGCTTGCTGGAAGAGAAGTTGTCATGAAAGTTGATCTTGTCTGGCGTCGGCTGCGCCTCGATTGCTGTAATAAGAATTGATAGAGCCGCGACGGAGAACACCAAAACCGCAAGCAACGTTTTTGCGCGCGAGATGTGCATGGACGAATACTCCCGCAACCAATCTGATGGAGCTAGAGATTATCGGGGTTTGGCGAGATTGGCAAGCTTCTTGTCAGCTTCACTTTCTTGCGGCAAGGCAAGAGGGAAGGGATTAAACACGAATTAATTGCGGCCGCGAACTAGGCGAAAACGAGACGGCCTTTGGGTTGTGCGAAGCCAACATCATGGGCAGGGGCCTGAGCTCGCGCTTGAAGGGGTCAAGCATAAAACCCAAAACCCCTAACGAAATACTGCCTAGCAGAGTGCTGTCGCCCTTCTCGCCAAAGATCACTGGAGAAGTTCCCTCCTGACCATTAATGCGAAATCGCGCCTCTCCAAGTGACCGTTTGATCTCGGGGCCGTCGGCAAGAATAAAAGTCTTAGTTGTGCCCGGCTTGATGCCCAAGCGCTGAAGCACGGACGCCGGAACCACCGAATACATTGCGCCAGAGTCGCCCAAAAACCTGAGTCGTGCGCTGCGCCGAGGCCTGGCAGGATTGGCAATGCGCGCTTGGATGTACGTCAGGCCCATGTTACTGTTCCTCTGGTTGAGTGTAGGTTTTGCGCGGCCATGAGTCAAGCCGCGGCTTAAAGGTTAAAGAGTAAAGGTTGAAGGATCAAGGGCGGGTTTGACTTCAACGTTCACCGCCTACCGTTCAGCCTTTACCCTTTACTCGTTACTCTTTACCCTTGAACCTCGACCCTTCAGCCTCTACCCTTCGCCCTGCCACTGACCACCGGCCAGGGGCCACGGACCACGGACAACGGACCACGGACAACTCACCACGAACCGCTTCCCCTTCACCTGACCTCCAAAATCTGAACCTGCGGCAGTAAGCTATGCACCAGCGCAAGTTCGGCCATCTTGCTCCCTTCCATCGTTACCGCTGCGGCGCTGGCAGCCATGGCCAGGCGGAATGACTCGCGGAATGAAAGGTGCTTCACCTCCCCATAAGCAAAAGCTGCCACCATCGCATCGCCTGCTCCGACGCTGCTTCGTGGGGCCACGGCTGGCGGGGGGGACCACATCAAATCCTGCTTCGTAGCCGCAACCGCGCCATCTGCCCCCATTGAGATCACCGCTTCCTCGGCGCCCATCGCGAGCAGTTTGCAGGCTGCCTCGGCCACTTCGGCTGGAGTCCTTAAAGCAACTTGAAGTAGTTCTTCAACTTCAGCTCGGTTTGGCTTGAGCAAAAGTGGCTTAGCTTCGAGCCCAAGCCTCAATGCCGGGCCTGCTGTGTCGAGCATGCATTTCGCCCCCAAAGCGCTTGCAATGGTAATGAGTTCTGCAAATGTCTCGGGCGGAGCTCCGGGCGGCAGGCTTCCGGAAAAAACCATCACGTCAGACCGGGGACCATGCTTTCTGATCTTCTGTTTCATCGCTTCCAGGTGTCCAGAAAGGACTTGGAAGCCAGGCTCGTTGAGTTCGGTTTCCGTCCCGCACAGGGGATCATGGATTTTCAGGTTGACGCGCGTCTCCCCGGGGACGTGGATGAAGTCCGCCGGAATGCCGCTGGCGGCGAGCGCCTGGAGGATGAATTGGCCGTTGCTTCCCGCCACAAAACCCAGCGCGCAGACTTCTATGCCAAATTGCTTCACAGCTTTGGCGACATTGATTCCTTTGCCGCCGGCGTCGGTTCGCTTCACTTCTCCTCGGTTGGTCTTGCCAACCTCAAAGTGTGGAACCATGACGCTCTTGTCAATGGCCGGATTCAACGTGACTGTCGCAATCATGCCGCCTACCGCCCGCTGCCTGTTCCCTATTCCCTGTTTCCTATTCCCTGCCTGATTGTACCTGAGGGATGACAACATTGGGAGAGCAAACTCGGTGTGTACAAAGTCGCAAGGCGGTCAACAAGTCGAAGCACTTAGCAAGGACCAGCTTACTCCTGCGCGAGTTGACCCACTCCGCGGTGCCAGCCTTCTCCTGTCAGAGGCGCCCAATCATTAGGCGCGGACCGAGGTGAAAAAACCAACCCACTTAGGGCTAGCTGAGCGATTAAAGCCATGACAAGAAGACCCTAAGGCGCCACGGTGGCTACGGACGAGGATTTTGCTAAGAATGTCCGAAAATCAGGGCGGAGGGCGTTGCGCGTTTCAACACACCTGCCTTTTCTGATGGTTGCCTTTGGCCTGCGGGTTGCTGAGCTATGCTGGTGGTGGGTTTGAGGCAAAACCCAATGGCCGAGCCAGCATCGCCGTGGGGATTTTTTGGCGAAGTCTCTCCCCTCCGGCGGCGCAAACCCTAATGCATTGTGGGTTTTCCGGCGACAAACTTGGCCAGGACAATTCCCCAGAGGGGGCACCTCTCTCCGCCGTGAACACAGGGCATGTCACCACAAAGTCGCACATACGAAATGCAAGCGTTTTCTTAGTGGAATAGGAGGCTCAACTCTTATGGCACAAGGCCTTCCCCGAATTTCGGCGAACGTAGTTGTTCCCAAGCCTTCTTTGCAAAAGGTTTTCGACAACTTACGTGTTTCCGGCTTCAGCCTCATCGGTCCGACCGTGCGGGAAGGCGCGGTGGTCCTGGACGAAATTGAGGGGGTTGAGGATCTTCCGCTGGGCTGGACGGCAGAACAAGGGCCAGGGCGTTACCGCCTGAAGCAGACGCGCCATCAGGAATACTTCGGTTACGGTGTTACGCCTCAGAGTTGGAAGAGGTTTCTCCACCTGCCGCAAGTCAAGCTGTTTTCGGTGGAGAAGACGGACGGGAAATGGGTAATGAAGGCGGTCGAGGAAGCAATTCCCCTGCGCGCTTTCATCGGCGTGCGCGCCTGTGAGCTAAGCGCGATTGGCATCCAGGACCGCGTTTTTCTTAGTGGTGAATTCAGGGATCCCCATTACGCGCGGCGGCGGGAGCGGATCTTCATCCTGGCGGCCAACTGCGGACGTGCCTTCTCCACCTGTTTCTGCAGCTCGATGAAGACCGGTCCCAAAGCGACCGCAGGTTTTGACTTGGCGGTGACCGAACTGCCGGACGCCTTGGTAATGGAAGTGGGTTCCGAGATGGGTTCGGAGATGCTTCGCGACACTCCCTGGGAGCCCGCCACAGCTTTTGATTTGGGCCGCGCGGCTCAGAGCGTACAGAATGCCGAACGCGGAATCGAGCGCCAGCTCCGGACGGATGACCTGCCTAAGTTACTCTATGACAATCTCGAGCATCCCCGCTGGGATGATGTGGGAGCGCGTTGCCTGAGTTGTGGCAACTGCACGCAAGCTTGCCCCACCTGCTTCTGCGTGACCGTCGAAGACACCTGCGACTTGAAAGCGACGGTCGCCGAGCGGACGCGCGTGTGGGATTCGTGTTTCGTGCGGGAGTTTTCACACGTTCATGGCGGTAACATTCGACCCACCATTCGGTCGCGTTACCGCCAGTGGTTGACCCACAAACTGGCTTCCTGGATCGACCAATTCGGGACTTCAGGGTGCGTAGGTTGCGGGCGATGCATCACCTGGTGTCCCGTGGGAATTGACTTGACTGAAGAAGTTAAAGCTATTCGCGAAAAGGTCCAACGATGAGCTTAGCACCTGCCCCTGTACAACCGCGGATGATGCCGGACGCGATGTTGCCTCATCCGGCAGTGATCGAGGAAATCCAACCCGAGGCCTACGGCATCTCGACTTTTTCTTTGGCCTTCACGGATCCCGCCCAGGCTTCGGCCTTTCGCCTCCGACCCGGACAATTCAACATGATTTACCTGCCCGGATTCGGCGAAGTAGCCATCTCGATTAGTTCCAACCCCAGTCTGCCCAAGGTGGTGGGCCACACCATTCGTTATGCCGGCAGCGTCACGCGCGCCCTCGGACGTCTCAAGGTGGGTGAGATGGTCGGGGTTCGAGGGCCCTATGGCAGCGCCTGGCCTCTCGAGAAAGGGCTGGGCAAGAACCTGGTCATCGTGGCAGGCGGCATCGGCTTGGCGCCGCTTCGTCCGGCCCTATTCACAATCTTGCGCCACCGCGAGGATTATGGCCGCGTGGTGTTGCTCTGCGGCGCCCGCACGCCTGCCGATCTTCTCTACACCGAGGAATACGCGCGCTGGCAGGCCGGCGGCATCGAGCTGCATACCACGGTGGACCTTGCCGACGAAAACTGGCGAGGCCAAGTGGGTGTAGTTCCCGCCTTGTTCTATCGCATTCGCGTCGACCCCAAACAGACCTTGGTGATGACCTGCGGGCCGGAAATCATGATGCGCTTCGTGATCTATGAAGCGCTGGCTCGCCGCGTCCCCAAAGAATCCATCTTCCTCTCCATGGAACGAAACATGAAATGCGCCATCGGCTTCTGCGGCCATTGTCAGTTCGGCCCTACCTTCATTTGCAAGGATGGCCCCGTGCTGAATTTTGCGGCGATCGAACCTTTCTTTGGCAAGGAGGATTTCTAATATGCCTCCCGATGCTCGTCCCAAGCTGGCTGTGTTCAAATTCGCTTCCTGCGATGGTTGTCAACTCGCGCTCTTGAGCCTTGAAGACGAGTTGCTGAGCCTGGCCGGTGAAGTGGAAATCGCATATTTTCTGGAGGCCCGGTCTCAAATCCTGCCCGGGCCCTACGATGTGGCGCTGGTGGAAGGGTCGATTACCACCGCCGAAGATGAAAAGCGCATTCAAGCGGTGCGCAAGGAGTCGAAATATCTGGTCACCATCGGCGCGTGTGCCACGGCGGGTGGGATCCAGGCCCTACGAAACTGGCAAGATGTGACGGAATTCACGCGCGCTGTCTATGCCACGCCCGCTTACATCCACACCCTCGAGCAATCCACCCCCATTTCCTTTCACGTAGCGGTGGACTTTGAGGTGAATGGGTGTCCGATCAACAAGTTCCAGCTTTTGGAAGTGCTCACCGGCTTGCTGGTGGGACGCGCGCCGCATTTGCCCGGCTATTCCGTGTGTATGGAGTGCAAGAAGCGTGGCACCGTGTGTGTCATGGTCGCGCAGGGCTTGCCTTGCCTGGGCCCGCTGACCCAAACAGGCTGCGGCGCGATTTGCCCCGCCTACAATCGCGGCTGTTACGGTTGCTTTGGCCCGCTGGAGGCCCCCAATGCGGATTCGTGGAGTGCCCAAGTGCTGAAAGACGGTATGCAGCGGGCTGACTTGGTGCGCTTGCTGCGCGGGTTCACGGGGTTTGCGGAAGCCTTTCGGTCAGCGGGCGACAAGCTGGACAAGGGCACGTAGCGTGTATCGGGATCGCGTCGGCGAGCGCCGCAGCCAAACGCGTAGGGGCCAGCGGCGCTGGCCCCGGGCCGAACGCCGTTCGGCCCTACAACATGCGGTGAAAGAGGTTAAGCGACATGGCGAGTGAAGGTACGGGCAGGGAAAGGACCGTCAAGGTCGAATATCTGACTCGCGTTGAAGGCGAGGGCGGGGTTTACGTCCGGTCGGAGGGCGGGGAACTGCGCGAAGTGAAAATCGACATCTTCGAGCCGCCGCGGTTCTTCGAAGCCTTCCTGCGTGGGCGCTCCTTTCAGGAAGTGCCAGACATTGTAGCTCGCATCTGCGGCATCTGCCCCGTGGCCTACCAGATGAGCGCCGTGCACGCGCTCGAGTCTGCTCTGGAGGTTACTCCTCCTGCCGAGATTCGCGCCTTGCGCCGCCTGCTCTATTGTGGCGAATGGATTGAGAGCCACGCCCTGCACATCTACATGCTGAACGCCCCGGATTTCCTCGGGTACGAGAGCGCGATCACCATGGCGGCTGTCCACCCCAAAGAGGTTGAGCTTGCTCTCCGTCTGAAGAAGATAGGCAATCGAATTCTCGAGATCTTGGGCGGGCGTGCCACCCATCCGGTTTCGGTATGTGTGGGTGGTTTCTACAGAGTCCCCCGACGTCAGGAGTTGGAGAGCCTTAGCGCCGATCTGCGCTGGGCACTCGAGGCGTCAAAGCAAACTCTGGCGCTTGTCACAACGTTTCCATTTCCAAACTTTGCCCCCGATTACGAATTCGTTTCCGTCTCCCATCCCAACGAATACCCCATGAATGAGCGGCGGATCGTTTCCTCGAAGGGCACCGATATCGATCCGGGGGATTTCGAGCGCGTCTATCTCGAGGAGCACGTCGAGCACTCGACGGCCCTCCATTCGGCGCGCGCGGATAATGGCTCGAGCTATTTTGTTGGCCCGCTGGCCAGGATGAACTTGAATATCGACAAGTTGATGCCACAGGCCCTGGCGGCCGCCCGCGCTTGCGGTGTCTCCTGGCCCTGCCGCAACCCCTACATGGGCATCGTAGCTCGCGCCGTCGAGTTGATCCACGCCTGCGAGGAGGCGCTGGCGATCATCGAGGCTTACCGTGAGCCCGCTTCCAGCCGGGTGCAGTTCAAAGTTCACGCCGGGGAAGGGTGCGCAGCCACGGAGGCGCCGCGCGGCTTGCTTTATCATCGCTATCGCATCAATGATCGGGGCCATGTGGAGTTTGCCAGAATCATTCCGCCCACAGCGCAGAATTACCATCGCATGGAAGATGACCTGAAAGCTCTCCTGCCCGGAGTGCTCGACCGATCCGAAGCTGAGATTGCCCAAGTCTGCGAGAGGCTCATTCGTACTTACGATCCGTGTATCTCATGCTCGACGCATTTCCTGAAGCTGCGGCTGGAGCGTATGTGATTAATCAGCCTTCAGCCATCAGCCGTCTGCTTTCTTCCCCTTGTCATCCTTGAGTGGTCATGGGCTTGGCGCCCACCCATACAGATGAAAGTCATCGGCTTCGTCACCCTCGCGCAAGCAGGGGGCCATGTTCGGGAGGAACTGGATTCACGCTTTCGCGGGAATGACGTGATCTTCGAAGGAGGACCAATTCTTCGGGGGCGAAGAAAGCAGCCCGCGGTCATTCTGAGGGCCCCGTTCTTTGGGGCCCGAAGAATCTCCGCAGTTACTTCTGCATGCTACCGGGTGCCACATCTTTCGCTGGGCACGGCCCTACGACAAAACTCACGAGAACTGCCCTCTCTCCTGGGGAGAGGGTGTCCCGTTCCGGCGCTTTCACCAGCCGGAACGGGACGGGTGAGGGGTCGCTTTCCCGGTGAGGGAGTCGGACCAGGTAACATTTCCGGGTGTTTACTCGAGCTGAAATGCGAGCTGGGGGTATACAATTGTCGCATGAGGGCTTGTGACGTACTGAAAACCCTCCCGGCCCTGGAGGGGCCGAACTCTTCGACCCTTTCAGGGTCGGCGGAATCGTTGGTGGCGCCATCTGTGGGCGGCGGGCACAAAAAGCGTGCCCTTGCCCACGGCTACTCAATTCGAACCCCTTCGGGGTTCGGACGGTCGCAGCGCTGGATCGCGCCCGCGCTTCCCTGTCTTGAGGAGAAGGCATTCCGCACGAAGACATGCTGCGCGAGTTTGGTTTCTGTGGCCATGTTCCTGGGGCCCACGCAACGAAATGAAAATTGCGCGTGTTGTCACCCCCGCGTAAGCAGGGGTCCATCTTTACTCACCTGGGCTTGGATTCCCGCTTTCGCGGGAATGACTGTTATCGAATGACTTCCGAGAGGGAAAATCTGAGTGCAAATGCCAGCAGCTTGCTCATTGTCGGCTGCGGGAACCCCGACGCGGGCGATGACAGCGCGGGAATCGAGATTGTCCGCCGCCTTGGCGAGTTAGGCGACTGCGGATGCGATCTGCGAATCGAAACCGCACCAAGTGTCGGACTATTGGATATCTTTCCCCTCGCCGATGTTATCCTTTTCGTGGATGCCGTAACCCGCGGCGGGGTCCCAGGCACTCTCTACCTGACTCCGCTCCCTTCCAACGAACTCGAGCCGAGGGGGCTGGGCAGATTATCGAGTCACGGCTGGGGGCTCGTCGAATCTCTGAATTTGGCCCGTTCCTTGGGGCGCGCTATCCCCCGACTTTATCTCTTGGGGATTGAGGCGGGTTCGGTGACTCAGGGCGCACCACGTTCGCCTGGCGTCGACCAGGCGATCAACCTAGTCGTCGAGCGATTCCCCCAGCTCGAGTCTCTGCTCTTGAATCACGATTCCTCCGCGACGATAGGGACTCGAACCTTCCCGCCCCATGATCGTTCCTTTCCGGGGAATCCGGGATTCAGGCTCCCCCCAACGGAGGCCCCTGAATCCTGAATCCCGAACCCTGCTCTTGAGTCTGCCGCAGGCTACGGTTAAAATGAATCGGGCTATTTGACGCACTTTTATGGCCAGGAAATTGCTACATTTAGTCCTGCTGGCAGCAAAGCTGGAGAAGTGGCTAAAAACCCGCCCCTTGTGCGGCATTGAACTCGAAAAGAGGCTTAGGCATGTGCTTGGCAGTTCCTGGTAAGATCCTGGAAACCAAAGAGGAGAACGGCAGCCGGCTTGGCCGCGTGCAGTTCGGCGGCATCGCGCGCCTTGTGCAACTGGACTTCGTGCCGGAGGCGGGCGTTGGCGACTACGTCATCGTCCATGTGGGCTTTGCGCTGAGCAAAGTGAACGCCGAGGAAGCCCAGCGCACCTATCAAATGCTCGAAGAAATGGGATTACTCGAGGCCGAGGAAACCCAGGATTCAGGAGTCAGGATTCTGGATTCAGGCTCCCCTGGCTCGGGCTCGCTTGAATCCTGAATCCCGAATCCTGAATCCTCTTATGAAGTACCTTGACGAATATCGCGACGCGCGCATTGCTCGCGGTTTAATTGCCGAATTGGCCAAGCGTGTCACGCGGCCCTGCGTGCTGATGGAAATCTGCGGTGGCCAGACCCATACGCTGATGCGCTATGGGATT
>Ga0187784_10005087_pt1 | contig 10641 bp, 7 predicted proteins | sample 1015_SJ02_MP15_2_FD_132964 | JGI IMG/M metagenome (GOLD analysis project Ga0187784, IMG submission 132964) | Tropical peat soil microbial communities from peatlands in Department of Meta, Colombia - 1015_SJ02_MP15_20_MG | ecosystem: Environmental > Terrestrial > Soil > Wetlands > Peat | place... | reverse complement strand
CATTTTGTGCCTGGCGAAGACCTGGGCGAGAAGTCCCACCTCGTAGCGCATGTCAAAGCTCTGCCGCGCGAGTTGCGCAACACGGAAACAGTGCACTTTACCGACAAGGAAGGCCGGCACGAAGTGCAAATGGTCGGCACGTACAGTACGTTTCCGGAAGTGAACTGGGCGGTGATTGCGCAAAGAAGCGTGGATGAAGCACGCGCCGATGCCGGCGTGACGGAATTGAACCGCCAAGCCCTTGCGTTCGTCAGCATCGTGGTCCTTCTGGCCATGCTGATCGGGTACTTCTTCGCGGTAGGCATCAGCGGGCCGATCCGCATCCTGGCCGCTTCCACGCGCGCCATCAGCCGCGGTGAATTCCACCAGCGCACCCCGGTGCGCGGCGCGGCGGAAATCAGCGAACTGGCCGAAAACTTCAACTTGATGGCCAGCGACATCGAAGAGTACATCGAGAAGCTGAAGCAGGCCGCGGAAGAAAACCGCGAGCTGTTTGTGGGCTCCATCCGCATGCTCGCGGCGGCCATCGACGAAAAGGACCCGTACACGCGGGGTCACTCCGGGCGGGTGGCGAAATATTCCACGGTGATTGCGCAGGAGATGCGCATGACCGCTGAAGATCTCGACAAGCTGAAGATTTCCGCGCTGCTGCACGACGTCGGCAAGATTGGCGTGGACGACCGTGTGTTGAAGAAGCCGGGTTCGCTGACGCCGGAAGAGTTCGACATCATGAAGACGCATACGACCAAGGGTGCGAACATCATGCGCCCGGTGTCGCAGCTGAAAGACATGCTCCCCGGCATCGAATTGCACCATGAGCACATGGATGGGCGCGGGTATCCCTACGGTCTGTCCGGGCCGCAGATTCCGCTGATGGCACGGATTATTGCGGTGGCGGATACGCTGGACGCCATGACTACGAACCGGCCGTATCAATCGGCGATGGACTTGGAGGACGCGCTGGGGCGCATCAAGGCGCTCACGGGATCAAAGTTCGATCAGGCGGTGGTGATTGCGCTGGAATCGGCGGTGAAGGCCGGGAGAATCCGGCTGTCAGCGGTTGAAGTGCACGTGTAGCAAAGCTATGCCTCACGTCCGAAAGCTAATCATGGGAGTTGTGCTAACCCTGGTGGTTTCCGCTACAGCGCAAGAGCGCAATACTCTCAACATAAATGACCTTGAGGCGACGCCAAAAGAAACCGTTGAACAGTTATGGAACCTCGCGACGAGGGGAGAGCTGCTGACCATTCGCGGATGGACTCGCGCATCTCAGTTTTTCACAAAGCCTGTCGCCGCGCCTGGAAACCGAGCAATCCTCATTATGTCGAACAACTATGGCGTAGTAGGCGTTTCTGTTGAAGGGCAATCCGCCAAGGTACAGATGGCCTACTGCAAGTTGGGTCAGCTTGATTCGCAGCTCCGCTTTACACCCGCACCGCCAACCGACGCCTACGAAACGGCCGAGGAGTACCACCTTGTCGCATCACACAGACACATCATCATGTTCGCGCCGGATGGAAAGACCAAGTTAGAAGACAAGGAAATCCCGGAAAGCATAATCTGGCAAATTGAAGGGTCGCAGCAATGGCCCCCGTGGACCACCGTCAATACGGCGATTCGTTATGTCCTTGAACAGAAGGCGAAAACGACAGATCCCACAGTGAAGAAGAACGCCGACCGCACTCTCGAAGAAATGTTAGCATTGCATTGAGCGAATCGTCGTAAATTGACTCATCGCCATCTCGTTCCGAGCTGTTCCCCGTCTGATACAATTTTAAGTTGGGCGTTGAAGCTGACGTGGCGGACGGCCTCAGAAGGCCGTCCCTACAAGAAGAATTCATGATTACGCTGTTTGGCAAACCCGAACCCACGCTGATGGAGAAGCTGAAGGACTCCGTCAGCAAGACGAAGAATGCCCTTGCGGATACGCTCGATAACATCGCCAAGGGCGGGCGGCAGATTGATCCTTCGGTTTTAAAGGATGTCGAGAACGCACTGCTTTCCGCGGATTTGGGGGTGAAGACGACGCGGGAAATTCTGGATTCCGTGAAAGAGCAAATGGAGCGCAAGGCGCTCTCCGATGGCGAGCAACTGAAGAAGGAAATCCGGGCGCACGTTTTTCGCAACCTGAATGTGTATGGCAATACGCCGAACCTGGCAGGCGCGGCGAATGGCAGCGATCCGCGGGTGATTTTTATTGTGGGCGTGAACGGCGCGGGAAAAACCACCAGCATTGGGAAGCTGGCGAATCGCTTGCGCAAAGATGGACGAAGCGTAGTGTTGTGCGCGGCGGACACGTTTCGCGCGGCGGCCATCGAGCAACTGGAGATTTGGGCGCAACGCAATGGCGTGGAAGTAATCAAGCAAAAGCCGGGCGCGGATCCGGCAGCGGTGGTCTACGACGCCATGGCAGCGGCCAAGGCGCGGCACGCCGATGCAGTGATTGTGGATACGGCAGGGCGGTTGCACACTAAGTCGAACTTGATGGCGGAACTGGAAAAGATGAAGCGCACCGCGGCGAAAGTGATTCCCGGCGCACCACATGACGTGCTGCTGGTGATGGATGCAACTACAGGACAAAACGGCCTGGCGCAGGCACGCGAGTTTACTTCGACGGACGGCGTGACCGGAATTATTTTGACCAAGCTGGATGGCACCGCGAAGGGCGGAATTGTGGTGGCCATTTCGCGCGAATTGGGTTTGCCGATTCGTTTTGTCGGCACCGGCGAGCAGATTAATGATTTGGTGCCCTTCGACGCGCAGACCTACGCGGATTCGCTTTTCAACTGACACTGTGGACAATCACGAACTGCACTTCATGGAGCACGCGCTGGAACTGGCGCGGAAGGGTGTGGGACTGGCGAGCCCGAATCCGACGGTGGGGTGCGTGATAGTCAAAGATGGCACGATTCTGGGCGAGGGCTTTCACCAATACGCGTGGCGGGATCACGCAGAGATTGTTGCGTTGAAGCAGGCGGGCGAAAAGGCTCGAGGCGCGACCCTGTTTGTGACGTTGGAGCCGTGCAACCATACTGGGCGCACCGGGCCATGCACAGAAGCGATCATTGGCGCGGGAATTTCGCGTGTGATTGCGGCAATGGAGGACCCAAATCCGAAGACGCGGGGTGGAGGCTTCGCGCGGCTGCGCGCAGCGGGGATCGAGGTTGAGAGCAGCGTGATGGAAAGCGAAGCGCAAAAGCTGAATGAAGCATTTGCGCATTGGATCACTACGAAGAGGCCGTTTGTCACGCTGAAATCGGCGCTAACGCTGGATGGGCAGCTGGCGCTGCCCGGCGCGAATGCGAGAAGAAGAAAGGCACCCGCCTCAGAAAGCGGCCGCTACACAAGCAAGAAGCGCGCGTGGATCTCCAGCGAGGAATCGCGCGCCGAAGTACAACGCATGCGGCATGCCTCCGACGCGTTGCTGACGGGGATTGGCACGATTCTCGCGGATGATCCGTTTCTGACGGATCGAAGCGGATTGGAGCGACGCAGGCGGCTTCTGCGCGTCGTGCTGGATACGCGGCTGCGCCTTTCGCCGAAAGCGCGCATCGTGCAAACGGCCGATGATGATTTGCTGGTGTTCACGGGCGCTTCGCTGAAGTCGCCGAAAGCGCGGAAGCTCCAAAATGCCGGAGTCGAACTCATTCGAATGAAGGCGCACGGCGGGAAGATCGACCTGCAGGGTGTCCTGAAGGAATTGGGCAGGCGAGAAATTCTGAGTGTTCTACTCGAAGCAGGCCCCCAGCTGAACGGCGCGGCGCTGGCTGCCGGCGTGGTGCAGAAACTCGTGCTCTTTTATGCGCCGAAGCTCGCGGGACATTCGGGCGTGCCGTTCGTTTTCCCGCCCGGTCCAGAGTTCCCCTCTCTACGCTTCGCGTCTACGCGGCAGTTTGGACCCGATGTGGCCATCGAAGCGTATCCAACAAAGAATTTGTAGCGGCCGCTTTCTAAAGCGGGCGCTTTGGCACCGTTGACGCCGAAAGGCGCCCGCCGCAGACGGCGGCCGCTACAAAAACACGTTGTCACAAGAAAGCGCTACTCAAGCTGCAGGTTCTCTGCGACCATGGCAGGGTCATGGCTGACGCTCCTCGCTCCTGGCGGCTGGGATTCTGGAGCCTGATCGCCACGCAATTTCAGGGCGCGTTTAACGATAACGCGCTGAAATTCCTCGTCCTGTATCTCATCATTGGCGCGAACGCCACGCGCGACACCGACGAGACCAAGGTGCTGCTGGTCGGCGCGCTCTTCGCCCTTCCCTTCATTCTGTTCTCGATGACCGGCGGCTTCTTTGCGGACCGCTTCAGCAAACGCAACGTCACCATCGGAACAAAGGTCTTTGAGATTTGCGTGATGCTGTTTGCGATTGCGGGATTTGCGCTGCGCAGCATGCCCATGTCGCTGGCGGCGCTGTTCCTGGCCAGCACGCAAGGCGCGCTCTTCGGCCCGTCGAAATACGGCTTGCTGCCGGAAATCTTGCCGGAAACGCGACTGTCCTGGGGCAACGGTGTGATCGAGTTGGGGACGTTCCTCGCCGCCATTTCGGGAACGCTCGTTGGCTCGAACCTTTCGGAAAGATTTGCGGGGCGACAGGAATACTCCGGGGTGTTTTTCCTGGCGTGCTCGGTCGTCGGATTCGCGACCAGCCTGGGCATCTCGCGTGTGCCTGCGGCCGATCCCAGGAGAAAATTCCGCTACAACCCGCTGGGCGATTTGTGGCGCCAGATCCGCATCATTGCGGAAGACCGTGTGCTGTGGCTCGCCGTGGCGGGCAACACGTTCTTCTTTTTCGTCGGTGCGCTGCTGCAGTTTGACATTGTGTTTTATGGGCGTGACGTGTTGCATGTGGCAGCGACACACGGCGGTTACCTGCAGGCGGCCATCGCCATCGGCATCGGATTCGGCAGTCTGGCGGCCGGTTATCTTTCGGGCGGGAAGATCGAGTACGGGCTGATTCCGCTTGGCGCGACGGGCATGACCGTGTTTGGCTTTCTTCTGGCGGTTCCCGGCCTGTCGTTTGCTGCGGTACTCGGCCTTCTTACGGCGCTTGGGTTTTTCGGCGGGTTCTTTATTGTTCCGGTCAGCGCGTTGCTGCAGCACCGGCCCGCAGAGGAACATCGCGGTAGCGTCCTGGCAGCTTCAAACCTGTTGTCGTTTGTCGGGATTCTCGGCGCTTCGGTTGTCTATTACCTTGCCAAACATTTTTTGCATCTCGGCCCGGCCGAAATTTTCTTCTGGGCCTCGTTCCTGACCGTTGCCGCGCTCGCGTACGTGCTGTGGCTGCTGCCCGATTCTCTGCTGCGTTTGCTGCTGTGGATCGCGGCGCACACGTTGTACCGGTTGGACTTGAGGGGCAACGAAAACATTCCCGCACGCGGAGGGGCGCTGCTGACGCCGAATCATTCCTCCTTAATCGACGCGATTCTGCTTATCGCCGCCACCGACCGGCCGATTCGTTTTCTCATGTTCAAAGGCGTGTACGACCACCCACTGATCAAGCCGTTCGCGAAAGTGCTGAAGATTATTCCCATCGCATCGGACCAGGCTCCGCGCGATTTGATTCATTCCCTGCGTGTCGCTTCGGAAGCGTTGCGCAACGGCGAAGTGGTGTGCATTTTCCCGGAAGGCGAAATCACGCGCATTGGGCAGATGCTGCCGTTTCGCCGCGGCTTCGAGCGCATCATCAAAGGCATCGACGTTCCCATCATTCCGGTGAATATCGACGGGATCTGGGGTTCGATTTTCAGTTTTTCCCGGGGCCATTTTCTGTGGAAGTGGCCGCGCACGGTTCCCTACCCTGTGAGGATCACGTTTGGCACGGCCCTGCCGGCGACAGCAACGGCACCTGAAGTGCGGCAAGCGGTGCAGCAGCTTGGCGTGGACGCGTTCCTGCGCCGGCGGCGCCACATGAAACCGCTGACGCGTTCGTTCGTGAGGGCGGCGAGACGCTGGCCGCGGCGTTTTGCCATGGCCGACGGGCGGACACCAAAACTCACGTATGGGGATTCCCTGGTCAAAACGGTTTTTCTGGCGCGGCGCCTTCGGCCGTTTTGGCGCGACCAGAAAATGGTCGGGGTCTTGCTCCCTCCTTCGATTCCCGGGGCGCTGGTGAACTGGGCCGCGCTGCTGCTCGGGAAAGTTCCCGTGAATCTGAATTACACGTCCTCGAATGAATCGATCGCGTCGTGCGCCAAGCAGTGTGAGTTGAAAACGGTGGTGACCTCTCGGCAGTTTCTGGAGAAAGTGCCGGTGCAGCCGCCGGGCGAGATTATCTACGCGGAAGATTTGGCACAAAACCTTGGATTGGGCGAAAAAATCGCCGCGTTGCTGGCCGCAAAGCTGTTGCCGGAACGGCTGCTGGAGTATTTCCTGGGGGTTTCGCATCCTGCGTCGCTGGACGATACGGCGACAATCATTTTTTCGAGCGGTTCCACGGGCGACCCGAAAGGGGTCGTGCTTTCGCACTTCAACCTGGCTTCGAACGTGGAGCAACTCGAACAAGTTTTCCATTTGCACGAGGGCGATCGCATCCTGGGCATTTTGCCCTTTTTCCATTCGTTCGGATTTACGGGAACGCTGTGCCTGCCGCCGCTTACGGGCATCGGCGTAGTGTTTCATCCGAGCCCGCTGGACGCGCAGGCCATCTCCGCGCTGGTGGCCAAGTACGGGGTCACGATGCTGCTTTCCACGCCGACTTTCCTGAACACCTACACGCGGCGGTGCCCGCCGGAATCGTTTGGCAGCTTGCGCATCGTCATGGCGGGAGCGGAGAAATTGCCAGAGCGCATCGCGCAGTCGTTCGAAGATCATTTCGGCATGCGGCCGCTGGAGGGGTACGGCTGCACGGAATGTTCACCGGTTGTAGCCGTGAACACCTACGACTTTCGCGCGGCGTATTTCAGGCAAGTGGGCGCGAAACGCGGCACTATCGGGCATCCCCTGCCGGGCATCGGCGTGCGCATTGTTGATCCGGAATCCAGAGAATCGCTGCCCGTGGATAAGCCGGGCTTATTGTTTGTGCGCGGGCCAAACATCATGGCCGGCTACCTGAACAGGCCGGAAAAAACCGCGGAAGTACTGAGCGACGGCTGGTACAACACGGGCGACATCGCCACGGTGGATGAGGACGGATTCTTGCGAATTACCGACCGCTTGAGCCGGTTCAGCAAGATTGGCGGCGAAATGGTCCCGCACATCAAGGTGGAAGAGAAGCTGCACGAGTTGCTGGAAGCCGATGGCCAAGTGTTGGCGGTAACGGCGATTCCCGACGAGAAAAAGGGCGAGCGCCTGGTGGTGATTCACACGCTGAAGGAGCAACAGCTGAAAGAGGTACTGGAAAAACTGGCGAAGAGCGACTTGCCAGCGTTGTGGAAGCCGCGGCCGGACCATTTTTTGTGCGTGGAAAAGCTGCCGTACCTGGGCACGGGAAAGCTCGATTTGCGAAAGTTGCGGGAGATGGCACAGGCGGGAACTGAAAAGGCAGAAATTAGAAAATAGAAATTGGAAAATAGAAAGGCGGCTACTTTTCGGGATCAAAATCGCGCAGCAGACAGCTCATGGCACATTTAACTTCGCCATTCGGAAGGAGCGAGCACTCCACAACCGACCAATCCGCATCCTCGCTATGAAACTTCGCCGCCGTGATGCTGGCAACCTTGTCTTTGTTGGGGCAGACGACGTTTCGGAAGCGAAAACTGCAGTTTTCCAGGATGCGGTCGAGGATTTCCGGATCGGTCATGCCTCTCCTCCGTCAAGGACTGCTAACAATGGCCCGAATTTTTAAATGTTGCGCCGCGCGACCTCGCTTGTCAAGGTTACGCGAACACACTTAAATCCCTTGTGCCGAGCCCTGAGTCCTATTGACGAGCTACGCTATTCCTGCTTTAAACGCGCCTGCGAAAGGCAATCCATCCCGCAGTGCACTGCCCCGGGAGGCAACAGGGAGCAGTCGATCACGCGCCAATCGCTCCAGCCTTCGTCGCTGAAGGGCCAGTAGGCCACGATTACCGTGGCGTCGCGGTCGTGCAGCGAACAATGGACTTTCTGGGGATGGGTTTTCGCGGAATCCGGATGCGGGTCGGTCAGCTTGGGATCAAACATAGACCACCTTGGACCAGGAGCGTGGCCTATTTTTATCTTCCTCCCGGCTGTGGGAGGCGTCAAGGGCGTAGCAGACCGGCGAGTTGTCAGTTCACAGTTCGCAGTCCTCAGTTAAAGACAAGGAAGGGAAAAATCCCAGCCAAACGTGAAAGGTGAAAAGTACAAGGTGAAAGGTATAAGGTAAAAGGTGGAAGGTACAGGGTGGAAGGTGAAAGGTTGAACCTTAAACCTTGCACTTTTCACGGTTTGCTTCTGGGGCGGAAAAGTGACGCCAGCCGTATCTGACACGGGGGTCGCATGTTTACAGGGATTATCGAGCATCTTGGGACCGTGGATTCGTTGAAGCTGCGTGCGGAGGGCGGGCGGCTGACGATTCATGCGCCGACCGTCGCGCCACGGCTGGCGATTGCCAACAGCATAGCGGTTGACGGCTGTTGCCTCACTGTCGTGGCGCTCGAAGGCGAACATTTTTCGGCGGACCTGTCCACGGAGACGATTCGCAAGACTTCCATGGGCGAGTGGAAAGCGAGCACGCAAGTGAATCTGGAACAGCCCATGACCGCAGGTAAGGAGTTTGGCGGGCATTTCGTGCTGGGGCATGTCGACACGACCGGACGCGTGACGCGCCTGGATCCCGAGGGCGAGAACTGGTGGTACGGCGTCGAGGTGCCGGAATCGTTTGCGAAGTACATTGTGCCGCAGGGGTCGATCGCGATTGACGGGATTAGCTTGACGGTCGCGCGGTGGAACGGCCGCGTGGCGGAAATCGCCATCATTCCGTTTACCTACGAACACACGAACATCCGCGGAAAGAAAGTTGGCGATGCCGTGAACCTCGAAGGCGACGTGCTGGGCAAATACGTTGAGCGTTATCTGGAAGCGCGGAGCGGTGCCAAGCCTGCGAGCAACCCCAGCATCGATCAGCTCGTATCTCAGGGTTTCTAGCAGGCTGCAGAACAAGGCCGTCCGACTGTCATTCCGAGCGAAGCGACGAATCTCTCTCCGAAAAGCCGGAAAAAGAGAGATTCCTCACTCCGCGGGCTCCGTTCGGAATGACGAACTCCTTTTTCCCACATACAAGGGGAGGAGACAGGTTGTGACACCAGATAGAGACAGGAAGCCTCTTGTCCTGTAGTCTAGTGCGTTTGGATGAGGCAAATCTGATTCCCGGAGCAGGAAATGCCTGAGATAAAGGAAGCCATACGAAAGTCACTGCGTGAATCCGTGGCGGCTCGTTGGACAGCCCTGTGGATAGTGTCGTTCACAATGCTCTGTGGCTACTACGTGGCCGACGTGATGTCTCCGCTCAAGCCTATGATCGAGCAGCAATTGGGCTGGAGCAGCTCGGAATACGGATTTTTCACCGGCTCCTATGCCTGGTTCAACGTTTTCCTGGGCATGCTGGTGTTTGGGGGCATGGTCCTGGACAAGATGGGAGCGCGATTTACCGGAATAATGGCCGGGTTGATGATGGTGGTGGGTTGCGGGATCAAGTGGTGGGCGGTGTGGACGCACACGCTCGATCATTCCAGCGTTCACCTGCTGTTTTGGGATTTCAAGTCGCAAGTGCTGTTGGCCTCCGTGGGGTTTGCGATTTTCGGCGTGGGTGTAGAAATCGCCAACGTCGTGGCGGTAAAGATCATTGCGCGATGGTTCCTGGGATATGAGATCGCGCTGGCCATGGGGTTGCAGGTGAGCACCGCGCGGCTCGGCACAGCCTTGGCGCTGGGCATGGGAGCGCCGATCGCCGTGTATTTCAAGGCTGTGGCCGCACCTGTGCTTGTTGGAGTGATTCTGCTGAGCGCAGGATTGGTGGCGTACGTCTTGTACTGCGCCACGGATAAAAAACTGGAGGCTTCGGAAAAAGAAATTGCCGCTTCCAATGTTGAAGAGGAGTTCCACATCTCGGACATCGGAAAAATCCTGAGCATCCGGGGCTTCTGGTACATCACCGTGCTGTGCGCGCTGTTTTACTCCGCGGTTTTCCCGTTTCTCAAGTACGCCCCGGACCTTATGGTGCAGAAGTTCGGGGTGAAGGAAAGTTTCGCGGGCGCCATCCCTTCGATTTTGCCCTTCGCCACCATTCCGCTGACGGTGGTTTTCGGCCGTTATTATGACCGCAAGGGAAAAGGCGCCACACTGATGGTCCTGGGCTCGCTGCTGCTAGTTTTTGTGCATTTCGTCTTCACCATACCGTTCCTGAATAGCTGGCTGGTGGCGCTGGCGGCGACCATTGTGCTGGGTTTCGGCTTCTCTCTCGTGCCTGCGGCGATGTGGCCCTCGCTACCCAAGTTTATTCCGCACCATCAACTAGGCACGGCTTACGCGACCGTCTCCTGGATGCAGAATCTCGTGGCCCTGTTTGGCGTTCCGTACCTCATCGGCTGGATTCTGGATCGCTTCTGCATCACCGGCACTCGGATCGAAAATGGCTTGAGCAGCCCTTCGTACAACTACACGCTTCCCATGGCGGTGTTCACCACACTAGGAGTGCTTGCGGTGGTTTTCGCTCTTTTGTTGAAAGCGGAAGACAAGAAAATG
>Ga0187784_10005085_pt1 | contig 10642 bp, 10 predicted proteins | sample 1015_SJ02_MP15_2_FD_132964 | JGI IMG/M metagenome (GOLD analysis project Ga0187784, IMG submission 132964) | Tropical peat soil microbial communities from peatlands in Department of Meta, Colombia - 1015_SJ02_MP15_20_MG | ecosystem: Environmental > Terrestrial > Soil > Wetlands > Peat | place... | reverse complement strand
GCGGCGGCGCCGCCGGCGGAGCCCAAAGTCGTCGCGGCACCGCCTAAGCCGGCGCCCTTTGCGGCGGTCGCCGCCACGGCGATGGCGCCGGCCCCCGCAAAGCCGGAGCTAGCCGTCGCGCCCGCCGTGATCCCGTCCGACCCAAAAACGGCGGCGGGGTTTGTCTCAAACTTCCTCGCCGAGGCGTTTCATCTCGCCAAGTTCGATGGCTCCTCGCTGCAGCGCCGCGCCCTGCTCGCCGATCTGTTCGCGTCGAAGATGGATGTGAAGCGCATCGCCGGCTACACCACCGCCGATGAGCTCAGCGGCGCGTCGTCGGACATTCAGCAGCGCTTCCGCACCATTCTCGTCAGCTATCTGGTCGAGACCTATTACCCGCAGCTCGAACTGGCCTCAGACCCGGCGGTCAAGGTCGAGACCGTCGCGGCCGAGCCGCTTAGCGACGGCACCGCGGTGGTGTGGACGACCTTCACCAAGGAAGGCTGGGGCTCGCAAGCGGTGAAGTGGCACCTCCAAGAGGTGGACGGCCACTATCGCATCGTCGACATCTTCAGCGCCGGCGCGAGCCTGGTGCAGATGGAGCGCGAGACCTTCCAATCGGTGATGCGCAATGGCGGGCTCAACGAGCTGATGGCGAAGCTCGACGCGCGCACCAAGCAGCTGGCGACCGCGGCGACCGAATAGCCCCCCTCAAGCTCAGAACGTCTCGACCCAGGGCAGCATCTCGCGCTCGAGCGACCGGGCGCTGCGCGGCTGGCGCAGCACCTCGACATAGGTCTGCGCGATATCATCCGGGTTGAGCGTGCTGTCGGGCCGCTCCGCGGGATCGAGCCGGCGCGCGCTACGCACCCCGCCGTCGATGATGAAATGCGCGACGTGGATGCCGTTTGGCCCCAATTCACGCGCCGTGCTCTGCGCCAGACCGCGCAGCGCGAACTTGCCCATCGCGAAGGCGGCGGACAGCGGGTAGCCCTTGATGCTGGCGCTGGCGCCGGTCAACAGGATCGCGCCCTTGCCGCGCGGGATCATGCGCCGCGCCGCCTGCTGCACGACGAGGAAGGCGCCAAAGGCCGAAATCTCGACCGCCTTGCGCACCGCTTCTGGATCGATCTCGGCGACCGAGCCGGGCGCCCGGGCGCTCGGATTGTAGAGAACGACATCCGGCTCGCCGATGCGGGCATCGGCCGCCTCGAAGAGATGCGCGACCGCCGCCGGGTCGGTGGCGTCGACCGCGAAGCGCTCGGCGCCGATCTCGGCGGCGAGGGTGCTGAGCTTGTCGATGTTGCGCGCGGCGAGGCCGACCTTGAGGCCCGCGGCCGCGAGCGCGCGGGCGACCGAGGCGCTGATGCCGGGACCGACGCCGACGATGAGCGCGGTGCGATAGGGAATGGCGGCCATGGCGATCTCCTTTGCGGGTGAATCAGTTAATGGGCGTCGGCGGGCGGGCTCTGAGGCGGTGCGACCTTGCGCAACAGCGGCACGAACGCGGTCGCGACGATAAACGCGACCATGATCGCCTGGAAGGCGTCGGCGTAAGCGAGCGTCGAGGCCTCGCGATAGGCGAGCGCCCAAAGCTGCTTCAGCGCCGCGAGGTGACCGGGATCGGCGGCGCCGATCGAGGCGGTATAACGCTGCGACATGTCTTGGACGAACTGCTGCATGCCGTGATTGGCGGGGGTCAGGGTCGAGGCGATGTCGTTGAAATGCTCGTTGGTGCGAATGTTGAGGATCGCGCCGCACACCGCGATGCCGACCGCGCCGCCCATGTTGCGCATCATGTTGAAGAGGCCGCTAGCGTATTTGAGTCGCGCCATCGGCAGGCTGCCGAGACCCAAACTGACCGACGGGCCGACCGCGAAGACCTGCGGGAAGCCGCGCAGCACCTGCGGGATGAAGAGCTGATCCGAGCCCCAATCATGGGTGATGAAGCTGAAATACCACATCGAGACGCCAAAACAGGCGAGCCCGAACATCATCAGCCACCTGAGGTCGACCTTGCGGCCGAGCGCGACATAGATCGGCACGCCGATCATCGACGCGACGCCAGTCGAAAAAATCGCCAGGCCCGTCTGCCACGCGCTGAACCCGCGCACATAGCCGAGGAAGAGCGGGGTCAGATAGATCGTCGAGAAGATGCCGATGCCGGTGACAAAGGACAGGAAACAGCCGACCGCGAAATTGCGGTTGGTGAAAGCGCGCAGATCGACGACGGGATTCTCGTAGGTGAGGCTGCGGGCGACAAACAGAGCACCGGAAATGCCGGCGATCCAGGCGCATTGGGTGATGGTGCGGTCGTCGAACCAGTTCCAGCGCGCGCCTTCCTCGAGGAAGTATTCGAGATTGCCGAGGCAGATCGCCATCAACACCATGCCGGCATAGTCGGCGCCCTTGAGCAGCGACCAGTCGGGCTTGTCGATGTCGACCAGCAGCGGCACCGCCAAGGTCACGGCGAGGCCCGGCACCAGGTTGATGTAGAACAGCCAGTGCCAGTCGAGCGTGTCGGTGATCCAGCCGCCGATCACGGGGCCCAAGGTCGGGGCGATCGAGGCGATCGTGCCGACCACCGCCGCGGCGTAGATGCGCTTCTGACCCTGAAAATAATGAAAGGACGAGGTGAAGACCGTCGGGATCATCGACGCGCCGAGCATCCCCTGCAGCGCGCGGAAGACGATCATGCTGTCGATATTCCAGGCGATGCCGCAGAGCATGCTGGCGACGGTGAAGCCGGCAGCCGAGGCGGCGAACAGCCAGCGGGTGGAGAACACTCGGGTGAGCCAGCCGCTCAAGGGAATGACGATGATCTCGGCGATCAGATAAGCGGTCTGCACCCAGCTGATGTCGTCCTGCGCCGCCGAGAGGCCGCCGCCGATCTGCTGCAAGGAGGCGGCGACGATCTGGATGTCGAGCAGCGCGACGAACATCCCGACGCACATCACCGCGAAGGGCAAGACGGCCCGGGTGCTGGACTTCGTGGCGGCGCTCATTTGCGCTACTCCTTGAGCGGCTCCGGCGCGGCGGCATCGCGCGTGTCCACGGTCGCCGTCACCGACAAGCCGGGGCGCAGCACGCCGAGCGTGCCGGTGTCGTCGGCGATGGCGATGCGCACCGGCACGCGCTGTACGATCTTGGTGAAGTTGCCGGTGGCGTTCTCCGGCGGGATCACCGCGAAGGTCGAGCCGGTCGCCGGGGCGAGGCTGACGAGATGGCCGGTGAAGGTTCGGCCGGGGAGCACGTCGGCGACGATCGTCACCTTCTGGCCGGCGCGCATGTGGGCGAGCTGGTCTTCCTTGAAGTTGGCGTCGACCCATAGGCCGTGCGCCGGGACGATCGACAAGAGGTTGGTGCCGGTCGTGACATAGGCGCCGACCTGGGCGCCGCGGGCGCCGACATAGCCGTCGATTGGCGAGCGGATCTCGGTGTAGCCGAGGTTGAGCTGCGCGGTCTTCTCATCCGCCTCGGCCTGCGCGAGGTCGGCCTGCGTCTCTTGGATCTGAGTGTCGATCACCGCGAGTTTCTGCTTGGCGGCGTCGAGGTTCGCCTGACCGGCGGCGACATCGGCCTGGGCGCGGCGGTCGGCGGAGGCGGCGCGCTGATCGTTCTGCACCGTGCCGTAGGTCGTCGCGGCGAGCGCGCGGTAGCGGATCGCGTCCTGGCCGGCAAACTCCGCCCCGGCCTTGGCCGCGGTGAGATTGGCCTCGGCCTGGGCGATCATCGATTGCTGCAGGTCGGCTTGCGCGCGCAGGTTGGCGAGCGCCGCTTGCTGCTTGGCGACCGTGGCCTCGGCATGGGCAAGCGCCGCCTTGTAGTCGCGGTCGTCGAGGGTGACGAGTAGCTGGCCGGCGGTGACATACTGATTGTCGGCCACGAGGATCTGCGACACGAAACCCGGCACATGCGGCGCCATGGCGGTGACGTTGCCGCCGACATAGGCGTCGTCGGTCGACTCGATAAAGCGGCCGGTCGTCCACCAATAGCGGCCGAAACCGAAGGCGCCAGCGACGATCAGCAGCGCGAGCGCGGCAAGCAGCAGCCGCTTGCGGCTGACGCGAAGGCGGACGCGGCCGGGGAGAGCGACCGTCGCGCGGGGTTCGGCGATATCAGCCATCGGGCTAGACATTTGCGAGCTCCTGACCGGAGCGCGCGGCGGACGCCGCCAGCCGGCGGCGCGTACGCTCGTCGGCGGCGGGGCCGGCGACGGTGCGATAGGGGTATTCGGTGACGGAACGGCCGGTGACGGGATCGACGAGGACGGGATCGACCTCGCGGCCGGTCTCGCCGTCGATCAGCACGACACTCTTGCCCTCGGGGGCGTAATGCCGGTTGCCCCAAGCCAGCATCGCCAGCACGACCGCGCGGAAATCGCGGCCCTTTTCGGTCAGCACGTAGTCTTCACGCGGCGGGTGGTCGCTGTAGCGACGGCGCGCGAGAAGCCCATCCTCGACCAGCCCGGCGAGGCGGCGCGACAGGATATTGGGCGCGATGTCGAGGCTCTTCTGGAATTCGTCGAAACGGGTCAACCCGTGAAACGCGTCGCGCAGGATGAGGATGGTCCACCCGTCACCGACCCGCTCAAGCGCGCGGGCGACGGGGCAGGTCATCTCGCCAAGGTTTCTGTGCTGCATGATCGTGATCTCTGACTTTCTAAATGCAAGTATCTATCATTATGAAAGTATTCAAGGTCGAGGCTGGAAATTTTTGTCTGGCAGAGGCCGGTCCCTCGCGCCGCGGCGGAATCGAAGCGCAAGAAGCGGATATCGACCCGGGCGGGTCGGGCGTAGAGACGCGGCCCGCAAGGCGATTGGGCCTTCAGGACGGACGATCAAGGAGGATCACGATGTCACGCGAAAGCGACAACAAGGCCATTGTCGGCCGCTGGTTCGAGGGGTTTTGGGGCAATCCGTGGAACCCCGGGATCATCGACGAACTCGCGGCCCCGGACATGCTGCTGCAGTATTCGCTGCATGCGCCGCGGCGCGGGCGCGCGGATATGCGCGCCTTTATGGAAGGCTTCCGAGCCGCCTTCCCCGACCTCAATTTCTGGGGCGCGGCGGACCTCATCGCCGAGGGCGATTACGTCGTCGGCCGCTGGGAAGGCGGCGGCACGCATACCGGGCCGGCCTTTGACGATTTCCTCGTCGGCGCACTGCCGGCGCGGTCAGGCCGCAAGCTGCGGTTTACCGGGACGACGGTGCTGCGCGTCGCAAACGGCCTGATCGCCGAGGAAATCGGCCTCGACGATGGGGTCACCGCGCTGCAACAGCTCGGGATTTTGAAGGCGGCCTAACCCAGAACTCCCTCCCCCGGGCTTTGACCCGGGGGTCCACGTCCTTAATTTGCGACTGTTCCGACTGAAGACGTGGATGGCCGGGTCAAGCCCGGCCAAGGGGAGAGCAGGAGAGACTAAAAGTTCTCGATCCCCATCAGCTTGTGCAGCGTGCCGCCGAGGATGGCGATCTTGTCGGCGTCGGTGATGTCGGGGATCGACAGGATGTGGTCGACCGGCGCGGTGTTCCACGGGAACGGGTAGTCGGTGCCCATCACCACGTTCTCGACGCCCATCTGATTGATGAGATGCTTTGTCGCCTCGCCGGTGAACATGATCGTATCGGCGAGGATCTGGCCGTTGCGCAGGTAGTGCGTCGGCTTGTGCTTGGGCGGTGTGCCGACCCGGTTGGGGAAGACATTCAGCACCGCGTCCGAGCGGTTGGCGTAGCTCGCGAGAAAGCCGGCGCCATGCGCGGCACAGATCTTGAGGCCGGGGAAGCGGTCGAGCGTCCCTTCGAAAATGAGATGCGACAGCGCGATCGTCGTTTCGAGCGGATTGCCGATCGTGTTGGTGAGAAGCCCGTTGCCGGCGAGACGGCCGCTCGGCTCCAGTTCACGCGTGCCGAGCGGGTGCATAAAGACGAGCACGCCCAGTTCTTCGCATTTCTGCCAGAACGGATGGAATTTCGGGTCGGCAAGGTCCTGACCGGCGCACGAACCGGCGACGCCGACGCCCTTGAAGCCGAGGCGCTTGACGGCGTGCTCGATCTGCCGCGCGGCGAGGTCGGGGTATTGCAGCGCCGCGGTCGCGAACGCGACAAAGCGGTCGGGATGGCTGGCGCAGAACCCGGCGAGCTGCTCGTTCTGGATCTTGATGAGCTCTTCAGCGGCGTCGCGCTCGGCGCGATACCAGTACGGGTTGATCGACAGCGCCTCGACATCGACCCCCGATTTGTCCATGTGCGCGAGGCGCTCGCCGACATTCGACCACAAGAGGCCCGGCGCCTCGAGCGCGTGGTTGATGACCTTGGCGGCGTCGGGAACGATGCAATGGGCGTGGACATCGACGGTCTTGATCCGCTTGCCGGCGATCACGACCTCCCAGCGCTTATGCGCATGGGCATGGCCGGGCGTGTGACCCGAACCCCCGCCGGCGCTCGCGGCGGCGCCGCCGCTGATCTCGCACCCGGTGAAGACGAGGCCGTCCGACATCTCTGAGCTGATCGGCATGGGGTTCCCTCCCTGTTTGAGCCCGCTTGGCTGGCGCGGAACCTACTCGGGCTTGACGCCGCGCGCCAAACCGAATCTGCTTCTTGCCGTCAAGGCGAGGAGGAACTGCGATGTCATTCGAAATCGGCCATGTGCACCTGAAGAGCACCGACCCGCAAAAGACCGCCGCCTATTACATCGACAATTTTGGCGCCAAGCTTTTGGCGGAAATCCCGGGACGCGGCGTGCGGGTCGACCTGCACGGGCTGCAGCTCAACATCACGGTCAAGATCGACAGCCAGAACCACCCGCAATTCCTCGGCATCGAGCATCTCGCGGTGCAGACCGACGACTATGCCGGCACCATGGCGAAGGCGCGCAAGAACGGCGTCAAGGTGCTCGAAGAGCTCAACAATAACGGCCGCCACGTGGCCTTTCTTGAAGCTCCCGACGGCGCGCAGTTCGAGTTGATCGAGAAGGTGTGATCTTCGCGCCGCCCCTGGTTCCCGCGGGCTGGGAGCGAGCCAGGGGCAGGCGCAACCGACCCGATCAGCGTCCCCACAGACCCTGCAGCGCCTCGACCAGCCAGGCGCTCGCGATCAGCGCCAGGATCACGACGCCAGCCACCCACAATATCGGTTCGCGCTGGCGGAGCCTGTCGGCGATGTCGCGGATGGCTTGCCACATGGCGGGGGCTGCCTCAGGTCACGACTTTAAAAACTCCAGCAGCAGTTCGATGACCTTTTCGGCCTGTTCCTGCTGCACCCAGTGGCCGGCGCCGTCGAGCAGGTGGACGCCGGTCATTTTCGTGCAGGCGGCGCCGTTCATCTTCTCGACCGCGCCGGGGCGCTGGTAGACACCCCAATCCGACGAGCCGGAGATGAAAATCGACGGCACGTCGATCGTCTTGCCGGAGAAGAGTTGCAGCTCGGCCTCGTAGGCGCCGCCGGTGCGCGAGCGATACCAGTTGAGCCCGCCCTGGAAGCCGTTGCGCCGGTATTCCTCGGCGTAGACCGCAAGCTCGCTGTCGGGAAGCCATTTGCACGCGGCGATCTCGGCCGGTGACGGCATCTCCTTGGCGACACCGGCCGGCATGTCGTCGGCGAGGTCCATGATGTAATAGGTCGGCATTTTGGCAAGCTCTTCGGCCGTCCAGCCGGCGAGCTTGTGCGGCTTGTTGGCCTTCCAGTCGGCGCTTTTGTGGTGGAAATAAGCGCGCAGGAAGTCGTGGACGCCCTCTTTGCAATGCCACATCGCGGCATTGGCCGGCCGGGTCGAGTACCACCATTGGTAATGCTTGCGTGGGCGCGATAGCGCGGCGAGCGCCTCGTGGATGGTCGGGCTCGGCGGCGGCCCGGGCGCCTTGCCGTCGGTCGCGAACGGAACACTCGGCGGCCCTTCGAACGGCGCGCTCATCAACGCCAGCGAGCGGAACACGTCGGGCCGCACCAGCGCGCACCAGGCCGCGACCGAAGCGCCGAAATCATGGCCGATGACGGCCGCGGCCTCGCGGATGCCGAGCGCGGCGATGAGACCCAGCGCGTCACGCACCGCATTCAGCAGGCGGAACGGCGCGAGGTCGTCGTCGTAATTGGCGCTCCAGCCGGTGGTGCGGCCGTAGCCGCGCTGATCGGGCGCGATGACATGAAACCCGGCGGCGGCGAGCGCCGGCATAATCCTGCGCCAGGAATAGGCGATCTCGGGAAAGCCGTGCAGCAGCAACAGACACGGCCGGCCGGGCTCGCCGGCCTCGAGGATGTGGATGCGCAGGCCGTTGACCCGCTCGACAAAGCGCGAGCTGATGCCGGTGGGGAGGACGGCGGCGGGCAGGGGATCGAGCTGGTTCATAGCCGCTTCGATATCGACAAAGCAGGGACGCGGACAAGAAAAAACCGCCCTCCCGCAGGTTGCGGCGAGAGGGCGGTCTGAGATGCGACACCGCTACGCGACGACCAGTTCGGCGGTGAGCTCCTTGCCCTTGGTCTCGGGGCTCAGGAGCAGCGCAATGACGACGCTCGCCGCCGCGCCGACGGTGCCGATCAACATCGGGATGACAAGCCCGACCTTGAAGTACTCGGCACAGAAGGCCAGCACGAGCGGGACAAAGCCGCCCCAGATCGCACCCTGGTGGTAGCAGAACCCGGCCGCCGTCGCGCGGATCTCGGTCGGGAACCGCTCGGACAGGTAGCTCGGCAGTTGGCTGTACAGCGCCCCACCGAACGCGCCCTGCAAGATGTAGCCAAACGCGATCCAGCCGAAATCGCTATTCAGCAGATAGATCGGCGCGATCGGCACCGCCAAGGCGGCCGGGATGATCATCGCCCAGCGCCGGCCGAAGCGATCACCCCACCAGCCCCAGAAGCTCATCGCCACGAAGCCGACCAGGTTGAAGAACAGGATCGGGACCGACAACAGCGCCGGGCTCATGCCGAGATCCTTCTGGAGATGTGTCGCGAACAGCGAAGTCAGCGAGTAGTAGAGAACGAAATTGCTCGCCATCCACCAGCACGCCAATAACGTGTTCAGTAGCATCCCCGGCTTGAAGATGCTGATGAGCGGCGCTTTCACCTCGCGGCTTTCCGCGCGCTGCTTGCGGCGGTTCTCGATCCACACTTCGGGCTCATTGACGAATTTGCGGACGTAGAACACCGAAAGCGCCGGCAGCACGCCGACCCACAGCATGCCGCGCCAGCCGATCTGGGTGAAAAAGAGGCCGAAGATCAGGCTCGACAGCGCAAAACCAATCCCCCAAGAGCCTTGCAGCACGCCCGACATGAAGCCGCGCGAGCGGATCGGCCACTGCTCCATCGCCAGCGCCGCACCGGCTGGCCATTCGGCGCCCATACCGATTCCCAAGAGTGCGCGACAGACGAAGAGGAACATAAAGGTCGGACTGAAGCCGGCGACGAAATTCGCGGCGGAATACCAGATGATCGAGATCATCAATGGAATCTTGCGGCCGACGCGGTCGGCGAGCCAGCCGGAGGCGACGGCCCCGATAAGCCGCATCCACAATGTGACGGTCAGCACAAAGGCGACGTCGGTCAGCGGAACCTTAAACTCGTCGGCGATCGGCTTCATGATCAAGAGAAAGACCGTGAAGTCGAAGGCGTCGAGGGTCCAGCCCAGCCAGGCCGCCCACCACGCATACCACTGATCCTTGGTCGGCTCTCGCCACCAGGGCACGCTCACATCACCAGCAACCGCCATCGGAATGTACTCCCCTGCTCGAACTTGGTTTGTCTAGGTCTTCACCCTCCGCCCAGAGCGTCGGGCGGGGGGTGAAGCAGCTACGAGAACTTCGCCCTAAGCGACGACGAGGTCGGGCACCATCTCGACGCCCTTGGTCTCGGGACCGAGGAACAGCGCGACGACGAAGTTGACCAGCCCCAAGAGGGCGCCGATGCACATCGGGATCGCAAAGCCGAGGTTCCAGCCCGGATCGCTCGCGAAGTAGGTGAGGATCGGCGGCACCATCCCGCCGGCGATCGCACCGACGTGATAGCTGAAGGCCGACGCCGTCGCGCGCACCTCGGTTGGATAGCGCTCGTTGAGGAAGGCGGGGATCTGCCCATACATCCCGCCGCCGGCGAACAGGCCGATCGCGACAAAGCCGCTGACAATCACGATCGTGTTCGTCGACAGAAGATAGATCGGCACGATCACCATCGAGATCACGGCCGGGATGATCATCGCCCAGCGCCGCCCGAACTTGTCGGAGAAGACGCCCCAACTCGAACTGGCGATGAATACCAGCACGTTCGCCAGCATGATCGGAGTGGCGACCAGCGCGGTCGAAAGGCCCAGATCCTTTTGCAGATGGGTCGCGAACAGCGCGTTGATCGAATAGTAGGTGACAAATCCGGCGCACTGGAACCAGCAGGCGTTGAGCATGTTGCCGACGACGCCGCGCTTGAAGATCGCGGCGAGCGGCACCTTGACGTGACGGTTTTCTGCCTTTTGCAGGCGCTGGTTTTCGACCCAGACCTCGGGCTCCTTCACCCAGAAGCGGACATAGACGATCGCCAGCGCCGGGATGATGCCGATCCACAGGCAGCCGCGCCAGCCGAACTTGTCGAAAAGCAGCCAGTAGCAAGCGCTCGACAACAGGAAACCGAGACCCCAAGAGCCTTGCAGCACGCCCGACATGAAACCGCGCGAGCGGATC
>Ga0187784_10005084_pt1 | contig 10644 bp, 8 predicted proteins | sample 1015_SJ02_MP15_2_FD_132964 | JGI IMG/M metagenome (GOLD analysis project Ga0187784, IMG submission 132964) | Tropical peat soil microbial communities from peatlands in Department of Meta, Colombia - 1015_SJ02_MP15_20_MG | ecosystem: Environmental > Terrestrial > Soil > Wetlands > Peat | place... | reverse complement strand
GGCCTCGACCGGGGCCCGACCGCGCCCGGCGAAGAACAGCTCGTAGGACACGAGGACCCCGAGCGGCCCGGCCGGGGTCCGCAGCAACCCGTCGCCGTGGCCCGGAACGGCGTCGAGGGGGACGGCCGAGAGGTTGGCCAGGTGCCGCACCAGGCCCCGGAAGGGCACGTACTCCCCGAAGGGCACCCGGTGCACCTTCTCGAAGATGCCGACCACGCGTCCGTGAGGGCCCCAGGCGACGACCTCGTTGCGGAAGGTGCTCGGTGTCGCCGGCTCGGTCACACCGACAACGAGGGTGGTGCGCAGCCGTGCCGCCAGCCGGCTCAGCTGCGCCGCCTCGGGGGAGCCGGCCAGCGGCTGGTCGAGGGCCACCACGTCCTCGGGCCACAGCACCAGTTCGGGAGATTCGAGAGAGGGGTCGGCGGGCGCGCGGCCCCCGGTGTCCCCGGTGTCCCCGGTGCTGCGGATGGCCCCGGTGGCCGCCAGCTGCGCCTGGTAGACGGTCGACGCGGGCACCTGCTCCTTGCTCAGGCCGCGTCGGCCGCCTCCTTGGACGAGCGCCACCCGTAGCGTGCGCACCGGCGGTCCGCCGTCGGGGGCCACGGCGCCGGCCACGACCAGCACGGCGACACCCGCCGCCACGACCACCGCCCGCAGTGGCGAGGGGGTTGTGGACGAGGTGGCCGAAGGGGCGTACCCGAGGTGTGCCCGCACCCAGCACGCCAGCGTGGCCAGTGCCACGCCGCCGGCGTAGACCCCGGCCGTGACGAGCAGGGGGCCGCCCAGGCGGGCCAGCTCCACGAGAGGGCCGTCGGCCTGCCCGAGGAACAACCCGCCCAGTGGGAGCCCGCCGAAGGGCCAGCTCATGCGCGCCGCTTCGGCCAACGTGCAAGCGCCCACGAAGCCGAGGCCACGCCCACGCCCCGGTGGTGTGGCCGCGGCAGCCGCGGCCATGAAGAGCGCCTCGGCGACCACCAGCGCCAGCGCGCCGTACCAGTTGAAGGCCCGCGCCCAGAACAGTCCGATGGTGTAGGCGCCTATCCCGGTCAGCCAGCCCGACCAGGCCCGTGTCCGCACCGGCAGGGCGCCCAGGCGCCAGTAGAGCACCGCCGCGCCCACGAGGCCCAGGGGCCACCACCCCCACGGTGGGAGGGACAGGGCGAGGAGGATCCCGGCGCCCAGTGACGGTGCCGCCACGCGCCCGCGACGTGGCGGTTGGCTCACGACAGCACTCGCGCCGCGGCGCGGCCGCTGGCCACGCAGGCAGGGATGCCCACGCCGTGATATGCCGAGCCGGCGACCGCCAGGTTGCCGAGGCGGGCTACCGCCGCCTCTACGCCGGCGGTGCGCAGCAGGTGGTGCACCCGGTACTGGGGCAGCGCGTGGGCGTGGCGGACCACCGCCACCTCGAGCGGGTCCCCGCGCACCGCCAAGAGCGCACCCAGCTCCTCCCAGGCGCGTCCGGCCGCTTCTTCGTCGCTCCACGTCGACGGCCGCTCGTCGTCGATCCTCCCCAGCGAGGTGCGCAACAGCACGTCCCCGTCGTGGGCCAGGTGCGGCCACTTGCGGTCCAAAAAGGTACCGGCGGTGACGACCCACGGATCGCGTCCCTTATGCGGACTGTGACGCGGCACGAGGAAGCCCGTGCCGTAGAGAGCTTCGGGGACGTCGCCGGCGTCGACGCGGAAGGTGACCACCGCGGCCGACGCGTAGTCGATGGCGCGCAGGAGCCCCGCCGCCTCGTCGTCGTGCGGCTCGAGCAGGGCGGCGGTGGCCGGCGCCGGCGTGGCCAGCACCACCGCGTCCGCGCCGAGCACCTCACCTCCCGCCTCCACCGTCCAGCCGCCGGGGCGGCGTCCGAGGCGCTCCGCGGACGCGGACAGGCGAATGTCGACCCCGCGGTCGCGCAGCGCGGTGCAGAGCGCGTCGACGAGCGAGGCCATGCCGGCGCGCAGCGAGTAGAAGAGCGGCGGCGTCTCGGCGTCAGGCTCCGGCGTGGCCGCAGCCGGCATCTCGGCGCGCAGCGCCCGCATCAGCCCGCCCCGGCGGCCGGCGGCCGCCAGGAGCGGAGGGAGGGTGGCGGCGGCCGACATGTCGTCCACGTTCCCGGCGTAGATGCCGCCGAGCATGGGATCCACCATGACGTCGACGACCCGCTGCCCGAGCTTGCGCGCCACGAGCGGGCCCACCGAGCGGTCGCCGATGGGGCCCCGGACGTCGGGGCGGGGGAGCAGGGCGTCGCGGGCGAGGCCGAGATCGCCGCGTAGGCCGAGCACGCCCGAGCGCGCCGTGGGCCAGAACCGGGTGGGGATGCCCATGGCGTGCCCCTCGGGCAGCGGGCGCAGCTTGCCCCGCGCCCAGACGGACGCCCCGCGTGCTCCGATCGGCATCAGGTCGTCACCCAACCCGAGCTCGCGGCAGAGGCCGGCCGCCTCGGGCCGGCGGGCGAGGAACCCGTCGGGCCCCATGTCGACGGCGCGCCCGCCGAAGGTCTCGGTCCGCAGCGGTCCGCCCAGGCGACCCGAGGCCTCGAGTAGCACGACGTCCGGCGCGGCGGCGCGCGGCACGACGCCGCCGGTCAGCTCCCACGCCGCGGCGAGGCCGCCGATGCCGCCACCCACCACGACGACGGTCATGTCACCCTCCGGCCGCCCGGTCGGCGGCCATGATCACATCGGCGAGGACGTCCACGAAGGCCGGGTCGTCGTTGAGCGAGGCCGTGCGCACGTACGCCACGCCGCACTCGGCGGCCACGGCGGCCAGCTCGACATCGAGGTCGTAGAGGACCTCGAGGTGGTCGGCCACGAAGCCGATCGGGCAGGACACCACGGCGTCGGCTGCTCCCTCGGCGGCCAGGCGGCGCACCACGTCGCGCACGTCGGGTCCGAGCCACGGGTCGGGGGTCCGCCCTGCGCTCTGCCACGCCACGTCCCAGGCCACGCCGGATTCGTCCAGGCGGGCCGCCTCGGCCACCAGCCGGGCCGACTCGGCCAGCTGCTGGGGATAGGTGTCGCCCGACTCGCGGATGCGCTCGGGGAGGGAGTGCGCGCTGAACAGGACGCAGGCACGTCCACGAACGCGGCGCAGCGCGTCGGTGACCCGGGCGGCGAGCAGCGCGACCAGCCCCGGTTCGGCGTACCACGGGCCCACGGGGACGAAGGGCGTGCCGTCGAGCGCGGCGGCGGCACGGTCGAGGTACTCCTGGGTGCCCATGGACGAGGAGTGCGGGGCGAGCACGAGCCCGATCACGCGGGCGTGGCCGGCGGCCCGCAGCGCGGCGGCCGCATGCTCAATGAGGGGCTCGGTGTGCTTCGCGCCGAACGCCACCTCGAAGCGTCCCGGCGCGCGGGCTTCGAGGGTCCGGCGGATGCCCGCCACCTGTGCCGCCGTCCGCTCCGCCAGCGGCGAGGTCCCACCGATGGCGTCGTAGCGGTCCTCGAGCTCGGCCAGTTGCGCCGGCTCGGGCGGACGGCCGCGGCGGATGCGTGTGTAGAAAGGGAGGATCTCCTCGCGGGAGGCCGGCGTACCGTGCGCCATGACCAAGACGCCCGTCGTCATGGCGCCCCCACGGGTGCCGCGGCCGTCTCGGCGTGCACCAGGTCCACCACCGCCGCGAGGACCGCCGGGTCGGTCTCGGGCAGCACGCCGTGGCCGAGGTTGAACACGTGACCCGTGCGGGTCCCGGGTCCCGCCGTGCTTCCGGCGGCGGCCGCCGCCAGCACGGCGCGCGTGGCCTCCTCGACCACCGGCCACGGCGCCAGGCACAACGCGGGGTCGAGGTTGCCCTGCAGGGCGTGGTGTGGTCCGACGCGCCGGCGCGCCTCATCGAGGGGCACCCGCCAGTCGACACCTACGACGTCGGACCCGGCGCCGGCCATCAGCCCCAGCAGCTCGCCCGTGCCCACGCCGAAGAGGATGGTGGGGACGCCGAGGTCGCCGACGCCATCGAGCACGGCCCGGGTGGCCGGCAGAGCGAAGCGCGCGTACTCGGCAGGGGCCAGCGCGCCCGCCCAGCTGTCGAAGAGTTGCACGGCCTGGGCGCCGGCCTCGATCTGGGACCGCAGCGAGGCGACGGCGATGGCAGCCAGGCGCGCGGTGAGCTGCTCCCACAGCGCGGGGTCACCATGCATCAGCGCCTTCACCTTGGCGAAGGTGCGCGACGGCCCCCCCTCGACCGCGTAACTGGCCACGGTGAACGGAGCGCCGGCGAAACCGATGAGCGCCGTGCCAGACCCGGTGAGCTCCCGGCGCACGAGCCGCACCGTCTCGGCCACGTACGGGGCGTCCTCGGCGGGCACGAAGTCACGCAGCCGCGCCAGGTCGGCCGCGCCGCGAAAGGGCTCGGCCACCACCGGCCCGCGCCCTTGCTCGACCTCGACGCCGAAGCCGATGGCGTGGAGCGGCACCACGATGTCGGAGAAGAGGATGGCGCCGTCCACGCCGTAACGCCGTACCGGCTGCAAGGTGAGCTCGGCGGCCAGCGCGGCGTCACGGACGGCGCTGAGGATCGATCCCGCGCCCCGAGCCGCCCGGTACTCGGGGAGCGAGCGCCCGGCTTGTCGCATGAACCACACCGGCGTGCGCGCCACCGTCTCGCGCCGGCAGGCGCGCACGAGGTCCGGGTGGGCGTCCGCCGTGTCGCTCACCCCAGCGGCTCGATGACGACCGCGGTGCCGTAGGCACAGATCTCGGTCCAGTTGCCCCCCATCTCCGAGGTGTCGAAACGCATGGCCAGCACGGCGTTGCCGCCACGGGCCTCGGCCTCGGCCACCATGCGGTCGATCACCTCCTGGCGGCTCAGCTGAAGGTTCTTGGTCAAGCCCTTGAGCTCGCCGCCGGCGAGCGACTTGAAGGCGGCCCCGAACTGGGAGCCGACGTTGCGGGAGCGGACGGTGAGGCCGAAGACCTCGCCGAGCACCGAGGTGACCTTGTAGCCGGGCACGTCGTTCATGGTCGAGATGAGCATGAGAGTCCTTTCGTACCTCCGGCGCCTCCCGTGCGGCTCATCGTAGGCCTCACCGTCGCGGTGTCCGGGGTCGTGACCGCCGTCTAGAATCGAACGTTCCCCCTCGGGACCCGGGGGAGGAAGGGGAGCGGTGCCCGAACAGTCCGATCTGCAAGACGAGCAGCAGTTCCTCGACCGCGCGTACGACGGGTTGGAGTTCATGCGGGGGGAGGCGCGCCAGATGCTCGAGGGCGTGCTCGACCTCGGGCGCGGCGGCACGTTCCAGTCGCGCACCGAGCGCGACATCGTCGTGCGCACCAGCCTGGCCCGCTTGGAGCAGCTGGACATCGGGGATCAGGCCCTCTACTTCGGACGCATTGACCGGCTGCCCGAGCCGGGCGACGGCCCCGGCGAGTCCTTCCACATCGGCCGGCTCGCCGTGTCGGGGCCCGATCACGAGCCCCTCGTCGTCGACTGGCGCGCCCCGGTCGCCGAGCCCTTCTACCGGGCCACCGGGCTCGACCCCCAGGGGCTGGCCCGGCGCCGCCACCTGGCCGTGCGCGGGCGGACCGTGCTGGGGCTCGAGGACGAGTACTTCGCCGACGTCTCCGGCGGCAGCGAGCGCGTTCTGAGTCCCGAAGGTGCGGCGGCCGACGGCCACCGCGAGCCCGTCGGCGAACGGCTCCTCACCGACGGGCTGGTCCTCGGCGGCCCGGGCGCCCTGTTGGCTGCGCTGGGGCGCGCTCGGACCGGCCACATGGGCGACATCGTGGCCACCATCCAGCGCGAGCAGGACGAGATCATCCGGTCCCCCTTGACGGGCGTCCTCGTCGTCCAGGGCGGACCGGGCACGGGCAAGACGGCCGTGGCCCTGCACCGTGCCGCCTATCTCCTCTACACGCACCGCTTCCCACTGGAGCGCCAGGGCGTCCTCGTGGTCGGGCCCAACCCGCTCTTCTTGCGCTACATCGAGCAGGTCCTGCCCTCGCTGGGCGAGACGGGGGTGAGCCTCTCGACGGTGGCCGGCCTGGTGCCCGAGGTGCGCGTCCGCGGCGTGGATGACGCCGCCGTGGCGAAGCTGAAAGGCGACGTGCGCATGGTCGAGGTGTTGGCGCGCGCCGTGCGCACCCGCCAGCGCCCGCTGCGGCGCGACGCCGAGATCCCCTTCGGAGCCGGCGTGTTGCGGCTGAGCGCCCGTGCCACCGAGGAGATCGTGGCCGTGGCCCGCCGGCGACCCGGCACCCACAACGCGCGGCGGCGCTTCGTCGAGACGCAGGTGCTGCACGCCTTGGCCGACGACTACCGAGCCCGGCTGGCGCGCAGCGGGGTGACGCCGGTGGACGAGTCGCCCACGCAAGAGGAGCGGGACGAACTGGCGCAGCGCCTCCGTCGCGTGCCCGAGGTCGTCGAGGTGCTCGATCGCATGTGGCCGCGGCTGTGGCCGCACGAATTCGTCCACGACCTCTTCGGCGCGCCGCCCCTTCTGGCGGCTGCCGGCCGGGGCCTCCTGAGCCCGGCCGAGCTGGCGTGCCTGCACCGGCCGCGCAGCGCGTCCCTCGAGGCCGTGCCCTGGACGGTCGGGGACGCCGCCCTCGTCGACGAGGCCCGCACCTTGCTGGGGCCCCGCCGGCGCCGGCCCACGCGGGCCGGCGGGCGCGGCCGCGAGCGCGCCCAGCGGAGCGAGGAGGGCACGGTCGAGGCCGGGTTCTGGCCCCAGGGCCTGGCGGCGTCCTCGGTGCCGGCCCCCAGCGCCCCGGGGCCCGAAGAGGAGATCCGCTCCTTCGGCCACATCGTGGTCGACGAGGTGCAGGACCTCTCGCCCATGCAGCTGCGCATGCTGGCCCGGCGGTCCCTCTCGGGGTCCATGACCGTGGTCGGCGACATCGCGCAGGCCACCGGGTCTTGGGCGCCGGCCGGCTGGGAGGAGGTGGTTCGCCACCTCAGCCCGCAGCGTCCGCCGCGCCTGGTCGAGCTGACGGTCAGCTACCGCACTCCGGCCGAGGTGGTGGCCGTGGCGGCCCGGGTCCTCGCCGTGGCCGCGCCCGAGATCGCGCCGCCCCGCCCGGTGCGCCAGGCCGGTGAGCAGCCACGGGTCGTCCGCACCGACCGGGCCGGGCTCGGGCCGCGCCTGGCCGCGCTCGCCCGAGAGGACGTGAGGGCGGTGGCGCCCGGCCGGGTGGCGGTGCTCGGGCCGGCGGTGATGCTCAACGAGATCACCCGGGCGTTGCACGAGGCCGGCCTCGACCCGGTCGACCCGCGTGACCCGGCCGGGGAGGGGCTCGCGGCGGGCCTGGTGGTCCTACCGGCCGACGAGGCCAACGGCCTCGAGTTCGACGCCGTGATCGTCGTCGAGCCGTCGCTGGTCGCTGCCGTGGGCGAGGAACCGGCCGGCGAGGCTCCGCCGGTGGCGACCGTGCGGGGGCTGCGCACGCTGTACGTGGCCCTGACCCGGCCCACCCGGCGCCTCACCGTGCTGCACACCGAGCCCCTTCCCGTCGACCTCCGCTGACCTGCGGTTTTGGGCGCGCGCGCCGCTTGCGCGGTGTCGCATCCCCAAGTTGGCGTCGCGCGATACGGGTCGGCTAAAAATGCGCTGTGACCCAGGCCGTCTCGGCGGAGATCCCCGCGCCAACAGGGAAGATCGTCCACGACCGCCCGCCGATGCTGGCCATCGGCGTGATGATCTGGCTGGGCTCCGAGTTGATGTTCTTCAGCGGCCTGTTCGCCGCGTTCTTCACCATTCGGGCCAACACGGTCGGGCCGTGGCCGCCGGCCGGGACGACTCTCGACACCATCCGGGCGGGGATCTTCACCCTCGTGCTGGTCTCGTCGAGCTTCACCATGCAGTACGGCGTGTACCAGGCCGAGTACCGCCGCCGGAAGTCGGCCCGGCGTTGGATCGTCTTCACGATCATCCTCGGCGCCATTTTCTTGGCCAACCAGTGCTGGGAGTGGTTGTACAGCCCGACCCGCTGGTACACGAACTCCTACGGCTCGCTCTTCTACATCATGTCGGGCCTCCACGGTCTGCACGTGCTGATCGGCCTCATCGCCATGGTGTTCCTCCTCGGGCGCATGCGCGGCGACGTCGGGGGTGACCCCGGCGAACTGTCGGCCGTGCAGGGCGTCTCGTACTACTGGCACTTCGTCGACATCGTCTGGGTCGGGCTCTACAGTTGCCTGTTCCTCCTGAAGTAGGCATGCGCGCGCTCCGCAGGTACCTCCTTCCCGCCGTCCTCCTCGGTGTCGCCGCCCTGGCCTCGCTGGCCGTCTTCCTCCCCGGTGACGGCGCCGGCGCCAGCGGGCGCGTCGACTCGGCGCAGGTCGTCGTCGTCAACGGGACGCAGGTGACCACGCGGGCGTGCGGCACGGTCAACGTGAGGGGCGTGACCAGCGCGCGGGCCAACGCCGGGAACCCGTTCTTGAGCAGCTCACGTCTGTGCGTCAACGGGCGCCTCATCTCCTACGGCAACCGGTACATCACCTACGCCAACCCGCCCCAGTCCTTCATCTCCGCCGGCCGGCTCCTCTTCGCGCAGACCTGCTCGAGCTGCCACGGCGACCACGCCAACGGCGTCGGCCCGCTGGGCCAGGCCACCGTCGGCCCCAACCTGGTGGGTGTCGGCGCCGCAACCGTCGACTTCTGGGTGGCCAGTGGTCGCATGCCGGCGGCCAACCCCCAGGCCGTGGAGGCCGAGCGGCGCGCCAGCCGCCTCACCGCCGTGCAGGCCCTGGAGCTGGCCGCCTGGGTGAACTCGCTCGACCCGTCGGTGCCGGCTGTGCCCTACGTGCACCTCCAGGGCGCGAACCAGTCGGTGGGTCAGAACCTGTTCTCCCTGAACTGTGCGGCGTGCCACACCATCGAGGGCAGCGGCGACGCCCTGGCGTTCAGCACCTTTGCCCCGTCGCTGGAGGTCAAGAACGTCACCGCCCAGCAGGTGGCCGAGGCCATCCGCACCGGCCCGGCCAACATGCCCCGCTTCTCGGGCAACCTGAGCGACCAACAGGTGGCCGACATCGTGTCGTACGTGACCGGCCGGCTGCAGCGCCCGACCAATCCCGGCGGCTTCTCGCTGGGCGGCGTGGGTCCTGTGGCCGAGGGATTCGTGGCGCTGCTGGTCGGGGTGGGTGGCCTGGTCCTCGTCTGCTTCTGGATCGGAGAGCGCTCGTGAGCGACGAGCAGCACGAGCCGACGCGCACCAGGGTGCCCATGCCGGTCGCCACCCTGAGCGACCCGCACCTGGGGGACGCGGCGCGCCACCCGGCCCGGGTCGAGAAGCTGATCGCCGTCGTCTTCGTCGTGGCCATCCTCTTCCTGGCGGGCTTCGGCGCTGCCTACTGGCAGAACGCCGACCCCTGGGTCCTAGGCGGCACCGTCGGCGTCGGGCTGCTGCTCCTCGGCTTCGGCCTCACCGCCTGGGGCAAGTACCTCATGCCGCAGGGGCCTTTCGTCGAGGAGCGCCACCCGCTCGCCTCGACCCCTGACGAGCGCGACGCCATGGCGGCCGCCCTGGTCGAGCGCTCGACCGTGGTGGTGAAGCGCCGCAAGATGCTGGGCGGGCTCTTCGCCGTGGGCGCCGGGATCTTCGGCATCGTGGCGATCTTCCCGCTCCTGCGCTCGCTCGGACCACTGCCCGAGAACTCGCTCGAGGTGACCGACTGGAGGCGCGGCACGAGGCTGGTGGACTCCACCGGCCGCCCGGTGAGCCGGGGCACCCTGGTCACCGGCGGCGTCATGACCGTCTATCCGGAGGGCACGGTGATCCTCGGCCTGGGCCCGCAGCCGTACATCACCGACAACGGGCAGGCCGTCGACCAGACCATCCTCATCAGGCTCCAGGACCAGAACTTCACCACCATGCCCGGCCGGGAGACCTGGGCCCCCGCTGGCTACGTGGCCTACTCGAAGCTCTGCACGCACCTCGGCTGCCCGGTCGGCCTCTACGAGGAGCAGCTCGAGCTGCTGGTGTGCCCCTGCCACCAGTCGATGTTCAACGTGCGCGACGGCGCCGTGCCGGAGTTCGGACCCGCCCCCCGCCCGCTGCCACAGCTGCCGCTGATGTTCGACGACGAGGGCTACCTGGCGGCCCAGGGCCCCTACAACCAGGCTGTCGGGCCAGGCTTCTGGGAGCGGACGACATGAGCGACACCGCCACTCGGACCAAGCGCAGCGTCAAGGAGGCCAGGGGCCCCTTCGGGCACGTGGGCAAGATCGTCGACGAGCTCGACGACCGCCTCGGCGTGGCCAAGGGCGGCCGCGTCTTCCTCGACAAGATCTTCCCCGACCACTGGTCCTTCATGCTGGGCGAGATCTCGCTCTACTCGTTCATCGTGCTGCTGGCGACGGGGATCTTCCTCTCTCTCTACTTCGTCCCCTCCAGCGCCCAGGTCGTCTACCACGGCAGCTACAAACCCCTCGACGGGCAGTGGGTCTCAGAGGCCTACAAGTCCACCGTCGACATCTCCTTCAACGTGCGGGGCGGCATGCTCGTGCGCCAGATGCACCACTGGGCGGCCGACATCTTCTGCGGATCGATCGTGGTCCACATGGGCCGCATCTTCCTCACCGGAGCTTTCCGCAAGCCGCGCGAGCTGAACTGGACCATCGGCATCATCATGCTGATCCTGGCCATCTTCAACGGCTTCCTCGGCTACTCGCTTCCCGACGACCTGGTCTCGGGCACCGGCCTGCGCATCAG
>Ga0187784_10005083_pt1 | contig 10644 bp, 9 predicted proteins | sample 1015_SJ02_MP15_2_FD_132964 | JGI IMG/M metagenome (GOLD analysis project Ga0187784, IMG submission 132964) | Tropical peat soil microbial communities from peatlands in Department of Meta, Colombia - 1015_SJ02_MP15_20_MG | ecosystem: Environmental > Terrestrial > Soil > Wetlands > Peat | place... | reverse complement strand
TGTTCCTGCAGATGGCGGTGGTGCTGACTTACGCGGCGGCCTCGCCGGTGGTGAAGGTCGGCCGCATCGCCGGCCAGTTCGCCAAACCGCGCACGTCCCCGGTGGAAAAACGCGGCGGTGTAGAACTGCCGGTCTATCGCGGCGACATCATCAACGGCACCGAGTTCACCGCCGAGGCGCGCATTCCCGATCCGCGCCGGCAGGTGGAGGCCTACCGGCAATCCGCGGCGACGCTCAATCTGTTGCGCGCCTTCGCCACCGGCGGCTATGCGAACCTGCAGAACGCACATCAATGGATGCTGTCGTTCGTCAAGGACTCGCCGCAGTCCAAGCGTTATCAGGAACTCGCCACTCACCTCACCGACGCGCTCAACTTCATGCGCGCCTGTGGCATCGATCCGGAATCGCATCCGGAGATGCGCACGACCGATTTTTTCACCAGCCACGAAGCACTGCTGCTCGGCTACGAACAGGCCTTCACGCGGATCGATTCCACGACCGGCGACTGGTATTGCACTTCGGGCCACATGGTGTGGATCGGCGACCGCACGCGACAGGCCGATCATGCGCATGTCGAATATTGCCGCGGCATCAGGAATCCGCTCGGGCTGAAAACCGGTCCGACCCAGAAGGTCGACGAGCTGATGCGGCTGATCGACATTCTCAATCCCGACAACGAGCCCGGCCGGCTGACTCTGATCTGCCGCGTCGGCGCCGATAAGGCGGCCGAACTTTTGCCGGCATTCGTGCGCGCGGTGAAGCGCGAAGGCCGCAACGTCGTGTGGTCGTGCGATCCGATGCACGGCAATACCATTACGTCGGTGACCGGATACAAGACCCGGCCGTTCGATCAGATTCTCAAAGAGGTCCGGACGTTTTTTCAAGTTCATGCGGCCGAAGGCACCGTGGCCGGTGGCGTGCATCTGGAAATGACCGGCCAGAACGTCACCGAATGCACCGGCGGCGCGCGCGCTATCAGCGAGGAAGATCTCAACGATCGTTACCACACGGTCTGCGATCCGCGGCTTAATGCCGAGCAGTCGCTCGATCTGGCGTTTCTCTTGGCCGATCTGTTGAAGTCGGAGCGCCAGCGCAAGGAAAAACCGCTGCCGGCGGCCGCGGGATTATAGCGCGGCCGTCATTTTCTTTACCGGACGCTCACCAAACGGCAGCGCGTTTACGAAGCGCTCATGCTGATGCGCGGTGCCGCGCGCCGGTAAAGGAATGCGCAAATAATTTGAATCAAACTCTCTGCGTCAAAACAAAAATATAAAGACGCAGGGGTGTGTCGTGCCAGTACGAAAGTATTTACCGTGTGTCCTCGCCGCCGTCTGCCTGAGCGCGGCTCCGGCATTCGCGGCCGATATGGATGCGACACCTTGGCTGTCGCCGGCTCCGGAAAGCGCCCCGCCGGCGTTCGGCGATCCGTTCGAATCCTTCGCCATGCGGGCGGACGCAACCCGGATCGACTGGCGCGGCTTTTATGTCGGCGGCCAGTTCTCCTACAGCGACGGCAGCGCCAATTTCAGCCAATCGACCAAGGCACCGATTGCTTTCAGTCTGCGCGAAACAGTGCTGGAGAACGAGTTCGCGCCGTCCAATTGGCAAGTGCTCGGCACCGCGAATCACAGCGCGGCAGGTTTTGGCGGTTTTGTCGGGTACAACACTGTCTATCTCGCGCCGACCGCGAAAATCGTGTTTGGCATCGAAGCCAATTACGATCAGGCGTCGCTTTCGCTTGTCGCCCCCAGCGCGGCGATTTCGCGCAACCTGCCTGCCGACAGCCTCGGCAATATCAATGACGTCACCATCAAGGCGAGCGGCCAGGTGAGCAACCTCGACTTTGGCACGCTGCGCGCGAGGGCCGGTTGGGCCGTCGGCAATTTCTTGCCCTACGCATTTGCCGGCTTCGCGCTCGGCCGAGCCGACGTTAACATCGCGGAAACGACGATCGTCGAGCAAAATCCGCCCAGCGTCCCGTTTGTGTTTGGCGGCACCGCTGGAAAGGACGGTGAGTGGCTCTACGGCTTCACGGTCGGCGGCGGTCTCGACTACGCGCTGACGCACCACATCTTCGTGCGCGGCGAATACGAGTACGTCCAGTTTCAGCCTGTCGCCGGCACCAACATCGACGTCAACACCGTCCGCCTCGGCGCCGGCATCAAGTTTTAAGGCGAAAAGACGTCTGTCTGCGAGCCCATTGCCGGGGCGGCTTATCAGGCGCTAGACCTGCGCCATGAACGAACGTCCCGTCGACCGTCTCGCCATCGCCGTGGCGCAGCTCAATCCCGTGGTCGGCGACATCTCCGGTAACCTGGAACGCGCCCGCAAGGCGCGCCTGGTGGCCGCCCGAGACGATGCCGATCTTGTCGCCTTTTCCGAGCTGTTCATCGCCGGCTATCCGCCGGAGGATCTGGTTCTCAAGCCGGCTTTTCAAGCCGCCTGCCGCGCCGCGGTCGAGGCTTTGGCCCGCGAAACCGCCGATGGCGGACCTGGTGTGCTCATCGGCACGCCATGGGTCGAGGACAACGAGCTTTACAACGCCTATGCGCTGCTGGCGGCCGGCCGGATCGCGGCGATCCGTTTCAAAGTTAATCTTCCGAACTACGGCGTGTTCGACGAAAAGCGTGTGTTCGCAACCGGGCCGGTGCCGGGACCGGTGAGCTTTCACGGCGTGCGGCTCGGGCTGCCGATCTGCGAAGACACCTGGACCGACTATGGCGATTACGAGAACGTGGTCGAGTGTCTGGCCGAGACCGGCACGGAGATTTTGCTGGTGCCGAACGGCTCGCCCTATTGGCGCGACAAGACCGACGTCCGTCTCAATGTCTCTGTGGCGCGTGTCACCGAAGCCGGCCTTCCGCTGCTTTACATCAATCAGTTCGGCGGCCAGGACGAGCTGGTGTTCGATGGTGCCTCGTTCGCGCTCAACGCTGACCGGTCGCTCGCCTTCCAGCTTCCAGCGTTTGTCGAGACTGTGGTCACGACGCACTGGTCGCGCACCGCGTCCGGCTGGCGTTGCGAGCGAGGACCGAAGGCGGCGCCGATTGCGGCCGACAATGCCGACTACACCGCCTGCATGATCGGCCTGCGCGACTATGTCGAGAAAAACGGTTTTAGGGGAATCGTGCTCGGGCTTTCCGGCGGCGTCGATTCGGCCCTGTGTGCGGCGCTCGCCACCGACGCGCTCGGCGCCGCGCGCGTGCGCTGCGTCATGCTGCCCTATCGCTACACTGCGCAGGAATCGCTCGACGATGCGGCCGCGATCGCACGGGCGCTCGGTGTGCGCTACGACATCGTGCCGATCGAGAGCGCCGTCGTCGGCATCGAGCGGACGCTCGCCGGCGTGTTCGCCGGACAAGCGCGCGACGTTACCGAGGAGAATTTGCAGGCGCGCGCCCGCGGCACCATCCTGATGGCGATTTCCAACAAATTCGGCCTGATGGTGGTGACGACCGGCAACAAGTCGGAAATGTCGGTCGGCTACGCTACGCTTTACGGCGACATGAACGGTGGCTTCAATCCGATCAAGGATATCTACAAGACCGAAGTGTATCGGCTGGCTCGGCTGCGCAATCACTGGAAGCCGCAGGGCGCGCTCGGGCCGGACGGAATCGTGATTGTCGAGAACGTTCTTACCCGCGCGCCAAGCGCCGAGTTGCGCGAAAACCAGACCGATCAGGATTCGCTGCCGCCTTACGACGTGCTCGACGCGATTCTGTCGCGGCTGGTCGAAAGCGAAGAATCGACGGCGAGCATTATCGCTGCAGGATTCGACCGCGACACGGTGATCCGCGTGGAGCGGATGCTCTACCTCGCTGAATACAAGCGCCGGCAGGCAGCGCCGGGTGTCAAGGTGACATTGAAGAATTTCGGCCGCGACCGGCGCTACCCGATCGTGAACCGGTTCCGCGATCCGGGCGGGCCGCTGCCCGAGCCCGACCGCTCGCTGTTGTCCGGCCCGCTCGTGCCCAAGCCCGGCGCCGCCGATCTCGGCTGACTATTGCTGCGACAGGAATGGCGGTCCGACGACGCGCACTTTGCGGTTTTTGGGATCGGTCTCGGTCCGGTCGTTTGAGCCGCTGCTCTGCGGCGCGGGCGTCGCACTGGATTTCGTCGCGGCGCCGTTGGCCGGCGGCGGCTTGGGCGTTCCGGGAATCCGCGTCAGCGCCTTTTCATTCTGGTCGGTGACGACGATATCGCCGCTTTCCAGCGTGCTTGAGTCGTCGGCGTTGCGCAGGGCCTGCGCCCAGGTCTCGCCCGCAGCGCGACACGAGCAGCCGGAAACGATTTCCTTGCGGTAGCGGAACGCATTCGGCAGCGCCGTATAGGGCGCGTTGCCGTCTGCCGAGACCGCCTGTTCGATCTGCTCGCCGGGATTGCGATAGGTGTAGAGGAAAGCCTGCGCTGCCGGACATTGCCGCTGGCAGGTTTGCGCATCGGCGGCGAACCGGCTCGGCACCGTCGAATACGAAATCGGGAAATAAAAGCCGTCGCAGGTCCGCACGCAGACGGTGCGGTAGGTGCCGGCTGGGCCGCCGTTGTCGCCCGGGTTGACGATGGTGCCGCCGCCGCCAAGCAGCGCTTCGAAGAAGCCTTGTGGGCCGGCGGCCCGTGCCGCCGCAGTGTATTGGGCGCCGCAATTGTTCTGCGCCAACTGGCCGATCAGCACATTGCGCTGGCTTTGCTGGTCGTTATTGCCGCTCTTGAGCTGCTCGACCTGGCTCGTCATTTGTTCGAGCCTGTTGCGCATCTCGTCGATCTGCGAGTTGACCGGTCCGCATTGCGGCGAAAAGCCGGAGAACAGCGAAAACAGTCCCTGGCTGGCGCAACCCATTCTGCGGGCGCGCTCCGTTGCGCGGTCGATGTCCGCCTGCTGCTTGGCGATTGCGTCCTCGTCCCGCTTGATCTGGTCGGCAAGCGGCGAACTGGCGGAACCGGAATTGAGCGTGGCGAGCTGCGCCTCGAGCCGCACGCAGACCGGTGAGGTGCCCGGCGGCGGCCCTGCCTGCGCCGCCGGATAGCCTTGAGCCGGGGGCGGCGGAGCTGGTTGGCCTTGAGCCGGATAAGCCTGTTGCGGCGGATAGGGCTGGGCTTGAGCCGGGTAGGGCTGCTGGGCCGGATAGGGCTGCTGCGGCGGATAGGGTTGTTGGGCGGGATAGGGTTGTTGCGCCGGGTAGGGGGGCTGCGGATAGCCTTGCCCGGAGGCAGATACCGACAGCGCGAGCGCGCCCAGCGCGGCAAAAGCCGCAGTTTGGCCGAGGCCGCGCGGAAGTTTGGTCATTGAGAGCCCCGACACACCGGCGAGTTCTGGAATCGCGGGATCAAGCCGCCCAATGGTGACGAAAGCATGACCGCACGCCGTGGCTGGATGGCGCCGACAAATCGCCTATTCAGCGTCCGGCTGGTTCTCCGGCCGCGCTCGATCGAAGGCCGGCAGCTTGAGACAGGCGGCATCGACGCCGACGATCTTCGGGAACTTGTCGAGCGGCACCTTGAGCCGCCGCGCGTTTGCGACCTGGGGCACCAGGCAGACATCGGCAAGGGTGACGGCATTGCCGTACGCATAGGGGCCGGGCGCGATCAGCGCTTCGAGGGCGTCGAAGCCTTCGAGCACCCAATGATGGTACCAGGTATCGATCGCGCTTTGCTCTTGGCCGAGCTGATGTTTCAGATAGCGCAGCGGCGAGGTGTTGTTGAGCGGATGAATATCGCAGGCGATGACCTCCGCCAGCCCGCGCACTTTGGCTCGCGCTACCGGATCTTTCGGCAACAGCGGCGGCTCGGGATGGGTTTCGTCGAGATACTCGATGATGGCGAGCGACTGAATCAAAGTGTCGCCGGCATCGGTGACGAGCGTTGGCACCCGCATTTGCGGATTGATCGCGCGATACTCGGGCCGCCGGTTGTGCCCGCCGTCTTTGATCAAATGAACGCCCACGGTGTCGTAGCTCAGTCCTTTGAGATTGAGCGCGATACGCACGCGATACGCGGCCGACGATCGGAAATAGGAATAGAGTTTCACGCGTCCTCCTCGATCTCTTGCTCCGTCTCGGCGACAAGCTGCGCCGACTGGTCGGTCAGCTGCGCCACGGCGCGATTGAAGGCCGCGCGGTCCGCCGGCGTCAGAATCTCGGTCAGCCGGCGGGCGAAATCGAGCGCATGCGGCGCCACTTCTTCGTACATCGCCCGCCCGCCTGCCGTGAGCGACAGAAAGGCCTCGCGCTTGTCGGCGCGGTTGCTGCGCCGCTGAAGCAGTTTTCGCTTTTCCAGGAGCGCTACGGCGCGCGACACCTTGGTCTTATGCATATGCGAGTGGGCGCCGACGGCCTTGCCGGTCATCACGCCGTATTGGCCGAGCGTCACCAGCACCCGCCATTCCGGCACGCCGATGCGATAGCGACGCGCGTAGACGCGCGACAGCGCCTGCGACACCAGGCTCGCCACCACCATGAGCTGATACGGCAGAAAATCTTCGAGCTTCAGCGGCGCGCCATCGGCCATCGCCGCGGCGGCTTCATCCGCGGCTTCGCTGTGGCTTGCCCGTTGAATGGCCATCGCACGTCCCACGCGCCGCCAAATGCTGCGGCGCAGCCAATGCGCGAACATGGCCGAACTCGCCGTCCCACGCAACGGCCGCGCGGCTTGGGCGATTTCCCAACGCCCGGTCATCAACACGAGACAGGCAAACAGCGTTGGCTTGCCAGAAGCGAGCAGGCAATGGCGGCTAGAGGGCAGCGCGATCTATTCGCGACTGGCGATTTCGCTACTCGCCGCGATTCACCGCGAGCACTGAATGGCGACGAAATGGTCGCAGCTGCCGCTTTTGCATGAGGCGCTGACGTCCGTCGGGATGGCGCCGGTGATGTCGTCGCGGCTCACCTTGCGGAACGAATCCGCCTGCGCGAACGCGTGCGAGCGGCAATAGGAGTTGGCGACCGTCTTGCCGCAGGCTGCGCCGCTGGCCAGGCAATTGTCGATGCCATAGCCATCCGGCTGATTGGCGAGAATGAACAGGCGTTTCTCGGCATGCGCGGCGGCGCCGGACATGATGACGGCAAGCGCCGCCATGGCAATGACGGAACGCATAAGAACCCCCTCGGCCGCAAAAGCCCGCGATACGGGTTGCGACGAAGCCTAACAATGCAACGATGCGATGAAGGTTTCGTTAACCCCGCCATCGGCCGCGTGATTCGGTCCGCCAAGGCACCGTTTCGTAAAGCCTGACGGGATTTTATGCCCGTGAACGACGCGGCTGGGGCGGTTCGGCCTTGACGCCGCAGGTGTCCTCGACCACATTGCGCGCCATGCACGGCCTTAACCACATTTGCGGCATTTGCCGGGAGATTATTCGCTAGCGGCAACGCTGGCTGTGGCCGTCTTTTCTCCGATCGAGAATTTTGGGACGCCCGGCCAGCAGGCCGCGGAGCGTTGCTGAAAGACTCCGACCGATGCAATTGAAACTCTACGATACGCTGACGCGCGAGAAGCGGGTTTTCACCCCGCTCGATCCCTCCAACGTGCGCATGTATGTGTGCGGGCCGACGGTCTATGACTTCGCCCATATCGGCAACGCGCGGCCGGTGATCGTGTTCGACGTGCTGTTCCGGCTGTTGCGCCACCTCTACGGCGCCGATCACGTCACCTACGTGCGCAACATCACCGACGTCGACGACAAGATCAACGCGCGCGCGGCCGAGGAATATCCCGGGCTGCCGCTCAACCAAGCGATCCGCAAGGTCACGGAAAAAACCGACAGGCAGTTTCACGAGGATGTCGCCGCGCTGGGCTGCCTGCCGCCGACGGCCGAGCCGCGCGCTACCGATCATATCGCCGAGATGAAGACCCTGATCGAGCGGCTGATCGCTTCGGGCCATGCCTATGTGGCCGAAGACAATGTGCTGTTTTCCGTGCCGTCGATGCCGGACTACGGTCAGCTCTCAAAAAAGCCGCTGGACGAACTGATCGCCGGCGCACGCGTCGAGGTCGCGCCGTACAAAAGAGACTCGCGCGATTTTGTGCTGTGGAAGCCGTCGAAACCGGGAGAGCCCGCCTGGCCGTCACCCGCCGGCATCGCCGCACCCGGCCGCCCCGGCTGGCATATCGAATGCTCGGCCATGTCGTGGAAATATCTCGGCGAGATGTTCGACATCCACGGCGGCGGCATCGATCTCGTCTTCCCGCATCACGAGGACGAAGTTGCGCAATCGCGCTGTGCCTTCCATACGCCGATGATGGCGAACTTCTGGATGCACAACGGCTTCCTTCAGGTCGAAGGCGAGAAGATGTCGAAGTCGCTCGGCAACTTCGTGACGATTCATGAGTTGTTGAAGGAGTGGCATGGTTACTCATGGCCAGGCGAAGCTCTTCGCCTAAACATGTTGCGAACACATTATCGTCAGCCGATTGACTGGACATTTAATTCGCTCGATGAGTCGCACAAGATTTTGTGGGACTGGTATAGCGATCTTGAGGGTCTACAATTAGCAAATCGCATTTCGATTCATGCAATTCATGACCTTTGCGATGATCTAAATACGCCAAAATTGATTTCAGAACTCCACGGCTTAAAGCGGAGAAAGGATTTCCAGTCGCTATTGAGTACTCTTCAGTTTCTTGGTTTTTCTGGGAATAAATCGAAGCTCAGGCGGGACCGCGTTTCAGCCCCGCCCCGCACTCAGGACGTGCCGTTCGTCCAAAACAATTCCTGGGAGGTGGCCGCCGAGGTAGTAGTGGAGGCCCGTAAAAGGCAGATGGCAGCGATTATTGCCGAAACTACAAACGCATCTGCGCTTCCTCCAATACCGCCGAAATCATTTAGTGAGGAAGAGATCAATGCTCGCATTAAGGCCCGTGATGAGGCTCGGCGTGCCAAGAATTTCCTAGAGGCAGACCGCATCCGTGACGAACTCGCCAAAATGGGCGTCGTGCTGAAAGACACCAAAGACGGCACCACCTGGGAAATCGCCCGATGAGCGCCGAGCGAAATTCGCCCAAGCTCGCGATGCGGCCGATGCTGCCGGCGGATGTGCCGGACCTTGCCGAGATTTTCCGCGAGGCGATCGCGGACTTGACCGGCGACGATTACAGCGAGGCGCAGCAGGAGGCCTGGGCCTCTGCGGCCGATGACGAGGAGGAGTTCGGCCAGAGGCTTGCAGGCGCACTGACCTTGGTGGCAACATTCGGCGGCGCCGCAATCGGCTTTGCCTCGCTCGCCGACAACAAGAAGATCGACATGCTCTACGTGCATCCGGCCGCGGCCGGGCAGGGCGCCGGCGCCATGCTGGCCGATGCGCTGGAAAAGCTCGCCGCCGGCCGCGGCAGCGCGGAACTGACGGTCGACGCCAGCGATTCCGCGCGCGGCTTCTTCGAGAAACGCGGCTTTGCCGCGCGCACCCGCAACACCGTGGCGCTTGGCGGCGAATGGCTCGCCAACACCACGATGACCAAAACGCTGTCGCCGCAGAAAGGAACCTTGCAATGAAGCGCGAGGATTCACCGTTTCAGCGCCACTGGCTCTACTATGTCACCCTCAAATACGCAGTGATTGCGGCGGCCGTGTTCGTCAGTCTGTACGTCCTGTATCGGCTCTATTCGGAATAAGGGTACCATGCCGCGCGAACACCTTTATCTGTTCGACACCACTTTGCGCGACGGCGCGCAGACCAACGGCGTCGATTTCACGCTGGCCGACAAGCTCGCTATCGCCGCGCTGCTCGATGACCTCGGCGTCGATTACGTCGAGGCCGGCTATCCCGGCGCCAATCCGATCGACACCAGTTTCTTCAGCGAGCGGCGCAAGCTCCGCGGCAAACTCACCGCCTTCGGCATGACGCGCCGCCCGGGCCGTTCGGCCTCGAACGATCCGGGCCTGGTCGCGCTGCTCGATGCGCAGGCCGACGCCATCTGCTTCGTCGCCAAATCCTGGGATTACCACGTGCGCGTGGCGCTGGAGACGACCGAGGAGGAAAATCTCGCCTCGATCCGCGACAGCGTGCGTGCCGCCAAGGCCAAAGGCCGCGAAGTGCTGCTCGACTGCGAGCATTTCTTTGACGGCTACAAGGCGAAGCCCGCCTATGCGCTGGCCTGCGCGCAGGCCGCCTACGAGGAAGGCGCGCGCTGGGTGGTGCTGTGCGACACCAACGGCGGCGCACTGCCGCATGAGGTCGAGCGCATCGTCGGCGAAGTCTGCAAAAAAATCCCCGGCGACCATGTCGGCATCCACGCCCATAACGATACCGAGCAGGCGGTCGCCAATTCGTTCGCGGCGGTGCGCGCCGGCGTGCGGCAGATTCAGGGCACGCTCAACGGGCTCGGCGAGCGCTGCGGCAACGCCAATCTCACGTCCATCATTCCGACCTTGAAGCTCAAGGCCGAGTACAGCGAAAAATTCGACATCGGGGTAACTGACGAAAAGCTGCACGGGCTGACGCGCGTGTCGCATGCGCTCGACGAAATTCTCAATCGCGCGCCCGACCGCCACGCACCCTATGTGGGCGAAAGCGCGTTCGCCACCAAGGCCGGCATCCATGCCTCCGCGATCGTCAAGGAGCCCAAGACCTACGAGCACGTCGCGCCGGAACTCGTCGGCAACCGCCGCAAGCTACTCGTGTCCGATCAGTCTGGCCGCTCCAATGTGCTCGC
>Ga0187784_10005082_pt1 | contig 10647 bp, 10 predicted proteins | sample 1015_SJ02_MP15_2_FD_132964 | JGI IMG/M metagenome (GOLD analysis project Ga0187784, IMG submission 132964) | Tropical peat soil microbial communities from peatlands in Department of Meta, Colombia - 1015_SJ02_MP15_20_MG | ecosystem: Environmental > Terrestrial > Soil > Wetlands > Peat | place... | reverse complement strand
TTTACGAGCGGTACCGCCTCCGGCGTGCACATGCACACGCGGAGCGGTCCGGTCGCGTCGTTAACGTGATCGCTCAACGGCGTCCGAGAGGTAGGTCACGCGCAGTTCCGGTCCACGCCGTGGATCCAGGCACGGGCCCGGAAGCCGCTCAACGGACTCGATACACCCGATCACTGATGCACTTCAAGTATCCCGCTCGACAACGGATCGCCCGAGGGCGATACGACCTCGAGGCGGTACCGGCCCGCCTGCGCAAGCGTCAAGTCAAGCGAGGCGGAGGCACCGGGTTCAAGATCGTCCGTTTGAGAGAACACGCCGGGTCCCTGGATCGCGAACCGGCGCGGCGTGCTCCCGTCGTTCCGAACCCGAAACTGGACGGCGCCTGGCTCCAGGAGCACGACGGAGGGATCGATCGCCCCATCGACGAGATCCGTGTCGATCACTCGCAAATCGCGCGAACGTCCCAGCGGTGTCCCAAGCCCATGCCCTGTGCCGATCGTTGCGATCACCGTGACCATCAACACGGCGAGCCCCAGCGCGCCAATACCTCCACCGGCGACGATCATGTGCGCGCGCTTCTTTCGAACCCGGGCGGGGTCGATCGTCGTGATCCGAACGTCCACGGCGCACGATGTTCGCCGCGCGGGCAAGCTGGTCCTTCCGCCCGGACCACGCGCAACGTGCGGCAAGGCTCTCCGCTGGGCCATAGCGGCGGGCTTCTCCGGCGCGACTCTGCGTCGCCGTCCGGACGCGAACCGGCGCCTCGACTTCGTGTTCCACAGGGATGTTTTCTTTCGAGCAGCCGGGAGGCGAGATTGCGATGGTCGTCAGGATCGCCGTCACGAAATTCGCCCCATAGCAATCGGCGTCCCTTTTTCACAGTCGGTGGCGAGGCCGGCGGCCCCGGGGCCGCCTGCGGACGATCGGCGCGTCCGCGGCGGCCGCCTATCCGACGACGGTGTGGATGGGATGGGACGTAGTGAGTCTACGCGCGAGACCTACCGGCACAGGATCAGCATGAGATCTGTGACGTTGGTGTTTGTCGGGCCGGTCCGGATGAGATCGCCCAGCGCGTCGAAAAACGAGTACGAGTCGTTGTTCGCGAGATACGCTGCTGGATCGAGCCCCATTGCCTGCGCCCTCGAGAGCGTCGTGCCATCCGCGACGGCACCGGCGGCGTCCGTCGGGCCGTCCGTGCCATCGGTCGCGAAGCTGACCAGGAGGGCGTCCGAGACGCCGTCCAGGCCGCCGGCAGCGGCCAGCGCGAGTTCTTGATTGCGGCCGCCGCGGCCATTTCCCCGAACCGTGACGGTCGTCTCGCCGCCGGCCACCAGGCACGCGGGGCGCCGAACCGGTTCGTCGCTCCGGACGATCTGTCGAGCGATTCCCGCCAGTACGCGTCCCACCTCCCGGGCTTCGCCTTCCAGATAAGTGGAGAGGAGTTGTGCGTGGAAGCCGAGCTGTCGCGCCTTCCGCAGTGCAGCCCGCGCCGCGGTCGCGTTGTCCGCGACGACCGCTACGTGTGCGCGGCGGAAGGCGGGATCACGGGGCTTCGGCGTTTCCGGGAGCGCGCCCGCCGCACCCCGGCGAAGCGTTTCCCGCACCGCCCTTGGAACGCGATCTAGTAACCGCCGGGACTCGAGGACACGGAGAGCGTCGGCGTACGTCGTCGGGTCCGGGACGGTCGGACCGGATGCGATGGCGTCCAGGGGCGTGCCCACGATGTCCGAGACGACGAGTGTTAACACGCGCGCCGGCGAAGCGGCCGCGACGAGGCGGCCGCCGGCGATGCGCGAGAGGTGTTTGCGCACCGTGTTGATCTCGCCGATCGCCGCCCCCGACCGCAGGAGCAAGTCCGTGGTCCGCATCATGTCGTCGAGGGTGATCCCGTCCTGCGCGGCGGGGAGAAGGGCCGACCCGCCGCCCGAGATCAAGCAGATGACGAGATCGCGCGGGCCGAGACCCGTGACGGCTTCGAGGATCTCGCGAGCGGCGGCCTGGCCGGCCGCGTCCGGAACCGGATGGCCAGCTTCTCGCAGCACGATCCTGCGCAGCGGCGCGGTATAGCCCGCCTTGACGACTACCGCGCCGGCCGTGATCCGGTCGTTCAGCACGTCCTCGGCGGCTCGCGCCATCGGGGCTCCGGCCTTGCCGGCGCCTACGACGATCACGCGCGCTCCCGGGGCCAACGGGCAGGCGCGTCCCGCGGCCACGAGCCCGCGGCGATCGAGGCGAAGCACCCGCCGCGTGGCGTTGTACGGATCCACCGCCGCGAGCGCCGCTTTCAGGATCGCGACCGCCTCACGCCGCAACCGGACGGTGCTTCTGACCCTGAAGAGGGCCTCCTGGACGTGCACGGCGTGTGCCACGTCGCGCTACTCGACGCGCTCGACCCTCACCGTCGTCCCCGAGCGCACCGCCTTGAAGATCCGCGGGTCGCCGTCGATACGGCCGAACACGTTGACCGGGCTGGCGGGCCGGATCTCGTCGCCCTCGCTCGCGGGTGTTGGCCCGAAAAAGATGCAGAAGGCGCTGCCGGGCGGCCAATACCCGAGATCACCGAGCTCGACGACTTCGCGGGCCGCCTCCGGCTCGCACGTCACGGGGATTGAGAAATAGATCTCGTCGCCCCAGGTGTTGCCCCGCGCTTCGATTGGCAGCGCCTGCCAGATCGTGCCCGCGGTGCGGCTGCCGTCGAGGGTGGCCGTGGCCGTGATCTTCCCGGCCGTGATCCTGATCGTCCGCATGGTTCGCCTCCATAAACTTCGGGGTCGGCCGGCGGTGCCGGCCGTTCCGCCCCGGCTGGCTATCTGATCTCGATCGGACCGGTGAAGCCGTTTGGAGGTACCGCCCGGACCGGATGCGCGTGGCACCCCGCCGCGGCGAGCGCACTCCGCACGGTGTCGCGTGCGAGGGCGGCGAGATTGTTCGACTCGCTCAGGTGCACCAGACAGATCTCACGCGGGCGCCTGGCCGTACGCGCTAGCGCTCGTGCTGCTTCGTCATTGCTCAAGTGCCCGCGGCCGCTGAGAATTCGGTTCTTCAGAAACCATGGATAGCTGCTGACGTGGAGGAGACCGAGATCGTAGTTGCTCTCCAGAATCACCAGGTCGGCGTCTGCGAGATGCGCATCCATCTCCTCGCCGGCGGAGCCCAGGTCCGTGGCGATGACGATCCGACGGCCTGCGATCTCGAGGGCGAACCCGACCGGCTCCGCGGCGTCGTGCGGCACGGGAAACGCCGTGAGCGTGAATGGCCCGATCGAAAACGGGCGCTCCATCTGGAACAACATGGCGCCTGCGCCGGCGAGATCGCCGGCCGCAGCGGCTGCGGTTCCCGCGCTGGCGAACACGGGAACGTCGAGCGCTCGGGCCAACGGGCCGGCTCCGCGGGCGTGGTCGTCGTGTTCATGGGTCAGCACGATCCCCTCGAGCGCGCGCGCGGATACCGCAACCCGCGCCAGCGCGCGCTCGATCGCTTCCACGGAGAGCCCGGCATCCACGAGCAGCGCGCGGTCGCCGGCTTCGAGCAGGATGGAGTTGCCCGCGCTGCCGCTCGCAAGAATAGTCGCGCGCGCCCCGGCGCCGGTGCCATTGGGAACTCGCGATCGCATCGGGGGAGTAACTTCGCGGCCCGCGGGCGGCGTCCCTGGAGCCGGAGGCGTCTGGCTTCCGCGGCGGGCAGGGCGGTGCTGCGAGTGAGCCGAATCGGGACCTGTGGGTACGCTTCGAGCGGAGATCCTCCGTCGTGCCCGCGTGCTGGCGCGGGTGCCCGTTGGGGCGCAGCCGCCGTTTGCCCCTGAACGCTGCGCCGCGCAGTGCGGCGTCGTCCTTCTGCGCCGGACCGTCCTGCGGGGTGTCGCGCGCGTGACCTTGGCGCATCCGTCCACGGAGAGCCGGCCACGCTGGATCCTGACCGTGGATCGTCGCGTGCCGCCGCACACGCCACAGTGGAACGGCGCCGTCGCGCTCGCGCTGGCCCGGACGCTCATACCTCCTGGGTGGAGCGGGGCCCCCGGGGATGCGCTCGAGGAAGCGGTGGCCGCGGAGATCCTGCTGCCGATGCGGCCGTTTCGCGCGGCCGCGACACGGACCGATCTGACCATGGACGGTCTGTACGATCTCGCGGCGCGGTTCTCCGCGCCGGTCCGGCTCACCGTGCGCCAGTGGCTGCGCTCCGGGACGTGGCACGGGTACGCCTTGCTCTGGGGCGTGGAGCGTGGGATACCCGTGCTGCGGTGGCGGGCCACGTCCCCGTCCGCCCCGTTCCCGAAGGCCGCGGCCATCGGGGCGCCGGCGAGCGCGTTGTTCACCGAGGACTCACGGCTGTACGAGACGCTGCGCACCGGACGTCCCTCGCACGGTGTCGAGGAGGTGCGCGGCGGCGCCGGGCGGACGTGGTGGTTTGCGAGATTCGGAATGGTGCGCGAGGGAGCGGCGGAGGGTTCGGGCCGCGCGGTGCTCGCGATCATCGTCCTCGACCGCGGGCGGTGATTTGTCTTGTCTGTGCCCGGGGACAGGGGAGTAGAATAGGGTTCGAGCAATGGAAACCGGAAGCGGCGCTTGAGTGGGGCGGATGGTGATCCGCGCACGCCGCTCCGGCGTATCGGCGGTGACAATGGAGACGGCCGACATCCTCATCATTGGCGGGGGCATCATCGGCCTGTCGATCGCCTACCATCTGGTGCGTGCAGCCCGCGACCCCGCACTTCGGGTCGTCGTTCTCGAGCGCGCGTCTCAGGTCGGGACGGGTTCGACGGCGAAGGCGACCGGCGGGATTCGCCATCAGTTCTCGACCGAGGTCAACGTCCGTCTGACCCAACTCAGTCTCCCCGAATTCTTGCGGTTCGAAGAGGAGACCGGCGAGCCCGTGGATCTCGTCCAGCACGGCTACCTGTTCGTGACCGCACAGGAGCCCGTGGCGGAGATGATGCGGCAGGGAGTCGTCCTCCAGCAGCGGCTCGGTGTGCCGTCGCGATGGCTCGCGCCCGGCGACGTGCACGCTATGTTCCCCGCCGTGCGCATCGACGATCTTGTCGGCGGGACGTTTTGTCCGCTGGACGGTTCTGCAAGCCCCTACGGCGCGCTTCAGGGGTATCTGCGCCGGTGCCGCGAACTGGGCGTGGAGGTGCGGGTGGACGAGGAGGTGACCGGGATCGAGACGCGTGGCGGGAAGGTGGAGGGGGTGCGTACCGTCCGCGGCGCCTGGGCCGGGTCGACTGTCGTGAATGCGGCCGGGCCGCGCGCGCGGGACGTCGCGGCGATGGTGGGCGTCGATCTGCCGGTCGCACCGTACCGGCGGCAGGTGTTCGTCATGACACCGGTCCCGGAGCTCGGGATCGGAAGGCCGCTCACGGTGGATCTCGACACCGGTTGGTACCTGCATCAGGACCGGGCAGGCGCGCTCTACATGGGCGGAACGGACAAGGACACGCGTCCCGGGCTCGACGAGGTCGTCGACTGGGACGGGTTGGACGTCGTGGTGCGCGCGGCACTTGCCCGCATCCCGGCGATGGCCGGCGCGCGGCTGGTGCGCGGCTACGCAGGCCTGAGAAGCCTCACCCCGGATCATCACGCGATCCTCGGTCCGACAGAAACGCCGCGGGGCTTCTACCTGGCGAACGGGTTCAGCGGACATGGGTTCATGCACGCGCCCGCCGTCGGCCGGTTGCTCAGTGAGCTCATCCTCGAGGGTGCCGCCCGTTCCGTCGATGTGACCCCGCTGTCTCTGGCCAGGTTCGCTGTGGGAACAGATCAGGAATCCGTGTCGTTCTAGAGGATGCCGGGTGGTGTTCGTGTCCTGTACCGTGGGCAAGCAGGCACCGGTTCTGCCCGAGCCGGAGCGCACCTTTCCGCCCAGTTACGAGCTGTGCTATGATGGGCAAAATTCGAGGAGCCGGTGCTGCCCGGGTCTCCTGCTTACACGTCTGGGAGCGTGAGAAATGGATTTGTCCCGTACCATGATGAGGTCGTGGCTCGCGGTCTTGCTGGCTCTGGTGTTGCTTCTGGTCCCGTTTGCCCAATTGCCGAAGGCGTCGGCCGCGAACGGGTCGCTCGTCGTTGCCGCGTTGCGCGTCCTCGAGCAAGAGTATGTGGATCCGGTGCAGCCGGTCCAACTGCTCAACGCCGCCCTCGCAACCCTCCGGAAGGCGGCGAACAAAGGCTCCGACGTCCTCCCTGATATCTCCAAAGGAACACCGGAGGCCGAAGCCGACGCGCAGTTCGTGTCGGAGTTCTCAAGGGCGGCCCAGTTTGTCCCGCCTGGGATGAGCGCGACGCAACTCGCCTATTTGGCCACCCAGGGCATGCTGTTTTCTCTAAAGGACAGCCACACATATTACCTCGATCCCGACGCACTCCGGGAGAGCAGGCGCCAGCTCTTCGGGAATCCGAGCTTTACGGGCATCGGGGTGGAGATCACGGCGCAGAAGGACTCCGCCGGAGTGCAATGGGTGTTTGTGGAGGACGTATTCCCCAATTCCCCGGCGTCGCAGGCAGGAGTCAAGCGGTTCGACCGTATCGTATCGGTGGACGGACAGTCGCTGCGGGACAAGTCCGCGACCGAGGCGAGCCAGTTGATCCGCGGGCCGGCCGGATCGGTCGCGACGCTCGTCGTCCAGCGGGGCAACCAGACGGTACAGCTTCAGGTGACGCGCGCACCGATTCGCGTGCCCCCGGTCGAGGCGACTTTCATTTCACCGGGAGTGGCGTATCTCAAGCTCTTCGAGTTCTCCCAGGGTGCAGGCCAGCAACTGCGGAGCGGGGTTCAGGCACTGCAGGCGCAGGCGCCCATCCGGTCGGCGATTCTCGATCTGCGGGGCAACCCCGGCGGCTTGATTGTCGAGGCGGCCAGCGTGGGAGGGGTGTTTATGCCGACCAACACCATTCTCTCGCGGATTCATGAGCGGGGCCAGCCGGCGAGCCTGTTGCAGACGACGGGACGGCCTCTCTTGCCGGACACGCCGCTTGCGGTGCTCGTCGATGCCAACAGCGCCTCCGCATCCGAAATTCTGACGGGCGCGTTCAAGGACTACGGTCGGGCCACGATCGTCGGCGAGAAGACCGCCGGCGCGCTCGGGGGATCGGTGACGGTTGCGCTCCCCGAGGGTGGCATGTCGGTGACCGTGGAACGGATCTTGACGCCGAAGAACACCCAGGTCGAGGCGGTGGGTATCACGCCCGACGTCAACGTGGCGCTGACCGTGAATGACATGGAGCGCGGGCAGGATACGCAGCTCCAGGCAGCGCTTCATGCGCTGGGGACGGCCTGGGCCGAGTGGTTGCGGGCAGCGGTGGCTTAGCGCAAGGACGCGGTACGACTCGACGTAAGCGCGGAGCCGCCCGGGTTTCCCGGGCGGCTGCTTCATGTGTGACGGTGGGGCGACGCGTTAGCCGATCAGATCCAGTTCCTCGAGGCGGAGCCGCATCGCGGTCGGCGTGACCCCGAACATCCGCGCCATGGTGACGACCACTTCCCCGATTTCGGCTTCGCGGTGACGGAGTCCGAGAGTGCGGTAGATCCGCGGCGCGAGTTCTGCGAATCGCCCGCGGACCTTTTCCTCGGGCATCAACATCTCCGAGGCGAACGTCTTCGCTTCACGCTCCGCCTCCCGGCGCCGCCGCTCCTGGATCGCCGGCGCCGCGCCAGGGGCGCTGCTCGCGACGAGGGTGCTATGCGCGAGCACGGCGTGCCCCAGCTCTTCGGCGACGATCCAACGGCGTTCGGCGGCGGATTGCCCGGGGCGGTCCCGGTTGATGACGATGACCGTGTAATCCCCGTCGCGGGCGATGGTGCCACGCTCTCCTGGAGGAAGCGGTCGCTCGCGGACGGGGTACCCGCACGCCTCGGCGATCCGTTCGATGTCCACGGGGACTTCGCGGATGCCCGCGATGATGGCGCGAGCACGGGCCCGCGCCCGCCCGATCTCGGGGACCGCTTCGACGGCGCCGTTCCGGAGGAACGCTTCGAGGCTTGCGAGTTCTTGCTGCGCTTCGAGCGACAGGGTGTTGCGGGCGACGTCCATGTGGACGGTCCGGCATCCCTGGCACAGCCAGGCGACCGGGGGCTCACACGGGGAGTCGAAGAACGGCTCCAGCTTCACTCCGCACTCAGGGCACCATCGTGTCGTCATCGCGTAACACGTATTGTAGCATAGCCGCGCAAATCGCGGCGCGGCAAGTACGGCGCGTGTGGACGGGGCCGTGCCGAACGTACTCTGATATCCGCGCCAAGGCCGCCCTGGGGGAGATGGGCGGCCTCGGCGCGCCGGTACGCCTCGGGGAGAGGCGGGGTCGGGGCGTACCGCGCAACCCTGCGATAATACCGCTACTTGGGTGTCAACTCCTTGAGCTTCTGTTCGTCCAGTCGAACTATCTGGGGCGGCAGCGGTCCATACTGCAGCGCCGTCGAATACTTCTGGCCGTCGTGGATCATCCACGTCAGCAGGTCGATGAGCGGCTGTGAGACCTTTTGGTTGTCGACCAGGATCCAGCTGAATCCCGCGATCGGGTAACTGGTCGGTCCGGGCGCGTTCACGAACATCGCGCGAAGATCAGGGGGCATGTGCTCGGCAGCGATGCCGGCGCCGACCGAGGCGCCCGGCACGCTCGGTATGACCCAGTGTCCCGCCGCGTTCCGCATCGCGACCATCGGGATCTTGTTCTCGACGGAGTATGCCATCTCGAAGTACCCGATCCCGCCCGGCGTCTGCTTCACCTGGCCGGAAACTCCCTCGCTTCCCTTGCCACCGATGCCAACCGGCCAGTCGACGGCGGTACCGTGACCCACCTTCGTTGCCCAGGCGGAGTTCATGAGCGACAGGTATGAGGTGAAGATGAAGGTCGTGCCGCTTCCGTCGGAACGGTGGACCACCGCGATCGGCAGGTTCGGTATCTTCATGCTGGGATTGAGACTCGTGATCGCAGGATCCGACCAGGACGTGATCTGGCCCAGGTAGATGCGTGCCAGGACGTCACCGGTGAGGTGCAGGCCGGTGGGCACCCCTGTCAGATTGTAGCCGATGGAGACCGCGCCGAGCGTCATCGGAATGTGCACGACCGTTGGATGTTCTTTGAGCTGGTCGTCGCTCAACGGCGCGTCGGACGCTCCGAAGTTCACGGTTCCGGCGAAGAGCTGCTCTTGCCCACCGCCGCTGCCGATCGACTGGTAGTTTACCTGTATGTTGGAGTGCAATTCGTGATAGACGGAGAACATCTTCGAGTAGAGCGGATATGGAAATGTCGCGCCGGCGCCTGTAATCGTGATCGTGGATTGCGCGATCGTCGGCGCCGCGGTGACAAGAGTACCTCCCAGAATACCCAGCGCGACGACTACGAGCGCGGCGGCAAGCCGACGCTGAAGGCCGAGCCGAGTGTACGATTTGTCTTTCACTTGACTGCTTCGCCCCCTTTCTTGCCGCACCGTCGAATGGAATCGGCGCTCCCCGTGCGGCTCCACGCTCATCGTAGCGAGGCACTGTTAAGACGCCGTGCGAGACACGTTAGCGCAACGTTAAGTCTTCCCCGATGTGCCGGCATCGGATACCGAAGCAAATTTCACGGTCCGCCGTCCTCGGGCTTTTCTCATCGCCTGGTGCCCTTCAACTTCGCTTGACGATTCGATCATCGAATTTCATTTGTGTTATTTGGGCTGGAGAGCGATAGAGGACCGGGGGTGGCAACGTCCCGGTGATGCGAGGGCGAAAACCGGGGCTAAGGATTCTGATTCAAACGGATCACCAATAAACGTTCGTGTCCGGTTGACCCACCGGATGTCGCGTTCTGTCGCTCCGATCTAGGTGGGTGGGCAGCAGTGGCCATGTTCGTCCTCTTGAGTCCGGCGACAAACGGATCGCCGTGACTTTCCACTCGACTGATCTGCAAGAAGAAAGAGGGGCAGTCTCGGTCGCCCTGCCCCCTCTGGGAGAACGTTGCCTACAGTTTCACCTTGGCGAGCCCCGCTTTCAGATCGTCGGCATTCATTACGGGGGTTGCTTCAATCTCGGCATTCAAGTGCATGAACAGTGGCTCCACGATTCTCGGGATGTCAGTGGTGTCCTTCAAGTCGAAGTAAAAGACCCCCGAGCGCTTACCCTGGTGCGCGTGGAAGTAGGCAGCTTCGGGCTTATGCTCTTCCATGAGCGCCTGGAACGTCTTCGCGAGGCTTCCGTCCTTGATCGCCTTGTTGCCTTGCTCGACCGGAATCGTGACGCGCAACATGATCCGCACCGTCTCACCTCCGTGGTATTGGGGGGAACCGTCCGTGCTTCGAGTCACGGATCCGATTCCCTTCCCGGAAGTCGCTTCGTTTCTTAACATTCATTCCCGTCGCCCCGCCTGATGACGTCCGATCCCTCCGTCGGTACCCTGGTGGTAATTTCCCACCCCGATGCACGCCTTCGAAGGCCCGCGAATCCTCACGGTTCCCAGCGAAAGGATGCGAACCGGAATTCCTCGTTCTCCAATGAGATTTTGGATCTGGCGCGAAACAGAGCGAAGCCCCGCCGGACGGATGCGACAATCCCGTCTTAAACTTCGCTTAACGATTTGATCACGGCCGGTTAACGATCGCGAGGTAGGGTGGAATGGGGAACATCGCGGAAAGACATGTGGACATGTTGGGTGTCAACGGGCGGACGGGTTGCGAGAG
>Ga0187784_10005081_pt1 | contig 10648 bp, 7 predicted proteins | sample 1015_SJ02_MP15_2_FD_132964 | JGI IMG/M metagenome (GOLD analysis project Ga0187784, IMG submission 132964) | Tropical peat soil microbial communities from peatlands in Department of Meta, Colombia - 1015_SJ02_MP15_20_MG | ecosystem: Environmental > Terrestrial > Soil > Wetlands > Peat | place... | reverse complement strand
TTCGCTCTCTGGCGGCCAAGTCGTGAATCAGGTGGGTACGAATGTGGCAGTAGCGTCCAGCATCGATCCTTCCACTTACGGCCAGTCGGTGTATTTCACGGCGACAGTCACGGGCAATAGTCCAACCGGCACGGTGCAGTTCTACATCGATGGTTCTTTGTTCGACACCGAGACCTTGGTGTCTGGCATCGCGACTTCCACCAGCACCTCGACGCTCTCAGTCGGAACGCACATCGTCAAGGCAATCTACTCGGGAGACAACAACAACAGTGGCGCCACGGGCACACTGTCCGGCGGGCAGGTGGTGAATGACGCCTCGGTCGGCATAACCGTGGGATCGAGCGTGAATCCGTCCACCTACGGGCAATCGGTGACCTTCACGGCCACCATCAGCGGCGAGTACGGGCTGCTGAAGAAGCGGGGAGCCAAGGCGCAGGATGTCACGGGTACGGTCACCTGGAGCTCGAACACGGGCTGCGGAACCACCCAGGTGCAATCCGGTAACCCAGGAACCGCAACCTGCACCACCGCGGCTCTGCCGGTCGGCACGGATACCATCACGGCAACCTATTCCGGCGACGCCAATCACAGCGGTGGCTCGGGCAGCCTGTCCGGTGGCCAAATCGTCAACAAAGTCACCTCCTCGACCGCTGTTTCGTCGAGCCTCGATCCTTCCACCTACGGGCAGTCCGTTAACTTCACCGCGACGGTCACAGGGAGCAATCCGACCGGCACAGTGCAGTTCTATGTAGATGGAAGTCTGTTCGACACCGAAACTCTAGCCTCTGGCACCGCGACCTCGATCAGCACATCGACTCTTGCGGTCGGAACGCACACAGTCACGGCGAACTACTCGGGTGACACCGACAATTCCACCAGCACGGGCACACTGTCCGGCGGCCAGGTCGTCAACACCGCGACCTCCGGGATCACGGTCGGCTCTAGCCTGAACCCGTCGAACTACGGGCAGTCGGTGACCTTCACGGCCACCATCAGCGGCGAGTACGGCCTGCTGAAGAAGCGGGGAGCCAAGGCGCAGGATGTCACGGGTACGGTCACCTGGAGCTCGAACACGGGCTGCGGAACCACCCAGGTGCAATCTGGTAACCCAGGAACCGCAACCTGCACCACCACGGCTCTGCCAGTCGGCACAGACACCATCACTGCGACCTACTCCGGCGATGCCAACCACAGCGGCGGCACGGGCACGCTGAGCGGCGGACAGGTGGTCAATGCTCTGACGCAATCGATCACCTTCACTAAGAACGCGCCTGCAAGCGCCTCTTACAATTCCAGCTTCACCGTAGCGGCTACGGCCAGCTCTGGGTTGGCGGTTGTCTTCACCAGTTCGGGCTCCTGCTCCAACGTCGCCGCAACTTACACCATGACGAGTGGCACAGGCACCTGCTACGTGATCGCGAATCAGCCGGGCAACTATGAATATGCTCCGGCGCCGCAGGTGACGGAAACGGTAACCGCGACTCAAGCGTCGCAGACGATCACGTTTACCGTGAACGCGCCAGCGCAGGCCGTCTATGGAACTTCGTTTACAGTTGCGGCAAGTGCGAGCTCGGGACTTGCGGTGGTCTATAGCAGCGCGGGTTCTTGTACCAACGTGGGTCCGACGTACACGATGACCAGCGGCACCGGCACTTGTACAGTCACGGCGAGCCAGCCGGGCAATAACAACTACCAGGCGGCGACGCCGGTTAGTGAGTCCACGACTGCCGAGCGAGCCAACCAAACGGTGACCTTCACTGGAGCTCCAGCAATGGCACCTTACAACAGCACTTTCGTCCTGATTGCGACCACCAACGATCCCTACGAGGTGGCCTACATTACCGGCAACAACCCGAGCGTGTGCGCACTGTCCGGAAGTTATTCGCCCGTGACCGTGACCATGCTGGCGGCAACGGGAAAGTGCAAGTTTACTGCGACTTGGGGTGCGGACCAGGATTACAATCCTGCCAGCCTGACGCAGACCACGACTGCGGAAAAAGCGACTCCCATCCTCACTTGGGCAACGCCGGCACCAATCACTTACGGAACGCCGCTGAGCGGGACCCAACTGGATGCCACGGCGAACGTGCCTGGAACATTCACTTACTCGCCTGCAGCAGGCAAGATCGAGAATGCCGGCAACGACACGCTAAGCGTAGCATTCAAGCCCAGCAACACAACCGACTACAACACGGCGACGGATTCAGTGACGCTCCAAGTGCTGCCAGCGGCAACCGAAACGACGGTCACTTCCTCCGATCAGACCGTGAACATGAACAAGAACGGTGTCGCCACTGCTACGGTGGACTTCCATGTGTCGTCCTACCAGCCAACAGGAAGTGTTATGTTGACGGCGAGCACGGGTGAGACCTGTTCGGGGACTCTTACTCCGAGCAGTGGGAACGGAAGCTGCAAGCTGACGTTTACCACGACGGGAACGAGAACAATCCTTGCCGCGTACCCCGGAGACAGCAACCATACTGGAAGCAATAACTCAGATCAGAGTCCGCCGGTTACGGTGACGGTGGATCCCTACTGATTGTTTCTGTAGACAACCCGCAGAGATGGATCCCGGTTCCGTTGAGTTAAGCGGACCGGGATCCGTAATTTTCCCTTTCCTCAGACGTTATTGAATTCTGCAGCCGTCGGCTGCGGCAGCGCCGGTGCCGAATTGGATGGGCGACAAGGGGTACGGCTTACTGTGTGCCTTCTTGTGTACCACGCCTTTTCGGGGGGAACCGCCAAGTAGTTGAAAGGAATGGCGGGGACGACGGGACTCGAACCCGCGGCCTCTGCCGTGACAGGGCAGCGTTCTAACCAACTGAACTACGTCCCCACTCGCCAAATCAATGAAACTATAGAATAGCCAGTATTTATGTGGCTTTGCGCGCCAGAGCATCGCTAGACTCAACCGAACAATCGCCCTGGTACTGCACTTCCTTATTCAATCGACGCTGCGAAGCACATCCGCTGCGGCCAAATTTATCCTAACAGCTTCGCTGGAAACGCGAAAGACCTTCACTTGGTAGTGTCCGAATTTGGAAAATTACGACATACCCTCCACCTTGCGCGGGCGACGCGGAAAGACTCATCCCATTACCGCGGACACTTCCCTTCCGCGCCGCTTTCGCCAACAATAGGAGTTTCCCGTATGGCCGAGCTTTCCGCCAAAGCAGTGGGCATCACCATGGCCAAGGCCATCGAGCGCTATTTCAATGTCGCGCTCTTCCTGCTCGTGCTCACCGGCTTTGGCATGTTGGCTTCCACCGGCGGTCTTGACATTCCCGCCGTCGCGCTCGTCAGTTTTGCGCTTCTTGTCCGCGGATACCATCTGGCCAGCGGCCGCGATTGGGTCATTCCCGAGCGCCTGACCACGTATCTCACGCTGATTTATGTCCTGGTCTACTTCACGGACTATTTCTTTCTCTCGCGCGGCTTCCTGACCGCCACCATCCACCTGGTGCTGTTTCTCATCGTGGTCCGGCTCTTCTCGCAGCAGCGGCCCCGCGACCATTACCTGCTCGCCATGTTGTCTTTTGTCATGGTGCTGGCTTCCTCCGTGCTCACCGTGGGTAGCGGATTCGTATTTGCCTTTGCCGGGTTCTTGCTGGTCGCGGTCATCACCTTCGTGCTGATGGAAATGCGCCACTCTGTCGCCCAGCTAGATCAGGGCCAAGCCTTGGCGCAGGACCCGCGCCCCCCTGCCTTCCATCGGCGCATGGCCTACAACCTGCTCGCCCTTGCCCCCGCGCTCATGCTGCTGATCCTGGCCGGCAGCTTCCTTATATTCTTTCTCATTCCTCGCGTCTCGTCCCGCTACCTCACTGCCTACAGCCCGACCAGCGACATCTCCACCGGCTTCAGTGATCATCTCCAACTGGGACGAATCGGCCAGATCCAGCAGTCCAGCGCCGTTGTCATGCACATCGAAATCGACAATGACAGTCAGGGCATCTACGACTTGAAATGGCGCGGAGTTGCCCTCGATGCATTTGACGGCAAAGGCTGGTCGAATTCTTTCAGTCCCAGGCAAATTCCCCTTTTTGGCGATGGCAGCTACCGCCTTTCCCAACCACCCAAGCCGGGTTCGCCGCCCGGCCGCTCCATCCACTACCGCGTGTTGATGGAGCCGATCGGCAACAATGTCTTTTTTCTCGCCGAAAAACCTGCCGTTTTGCAGGGCAATTACCGCCCGGTGACCATCGACGCCGGCGGCGCCGTCTACGATCTTGACCTGCAACATCCCATTGCCGCCTATGAGGCTGAATCCTATCTACCCGAAATCGACGTCGACGCCCTGCGCATGGCCTCGAACACTCCGTCCAACGGCGCCGCGCCGTTTCTGGAATTGCCTCCGCTCGATATCCGCATCTCGCAACTTGCGCGCGAAATCACCGGCTCATCCCCGAGCAATTACGAAAAGGCCGTCGCCATCGAACAGTATCTGCGCACTCACTTTGGCTATACCCTGGAGCTTCCCCGCACCCGCCCGAAAGATCCCCTCGCCAACTTTCTGTTTGAAAGAAAGCAGGGCCATTGCGAGTATTTCGCCAGTTCCATGGCGGTCATGCTCCGTACCCTGGGCATACCCTCCCGCATCGTCAATGGCTTCCGCACCGGCGAATTCAACGACTTGACCGGCCAGTACGTCGTCCGCGCCAGCAACGCCCATTCCTGGGTCGAGGCATTTTTCCCCGGCTTCGGCTGGATCAGCTTCGATCCGACTCCGGCCGCAAGCGTCCCGGTGCGCAACAGCTGGTCCCGCATGCAGCTTTACATCGATGCGGCGGCTTCGTTCTGGCGCGAGTGGATCATCAACTACGACGCCGGACGGCAAAGAAATCTCGGCAAAGACGCTGCCAGCAACACCCGCCGCTTCCTCGACGGAGTCCGGCAATGGATCGAGCAACAGCACGGCACATTGCTCCAGTATGCCCGCCGCGCCCATCACCGGATCGTCAATCTCCGCCTGCGCTCGCTGGGCAGCTTGGTCCTGCTGGCAGTGGCCGTGATCGTGGCGCTGAATGCGCGCATGCTCTTTCGTGCCGTGCGCGCCCGCCATCTTCGGGCGCGTCCCGGGCGTGCTCCCCGCGAGTCCGCCGCCCTCTGGTATGACCGCATGGTGGGGCGCATGGCGAAGCTTGGCTGGCGCAAGCTTCCCTCTCAAACCCCGGCAGATTTCGTGGAGGCAATCCAGGAACCGGCCCTAAAAATGAAGGTAGGGAAATTCACCGAGCACTACGAAGCCGCGCGCTTTGGCCGCTCGGCAAACGACGCCGAAGCCCTGCCTAAGCTTTTTGAGGAAATCAGCACTCGCTAGGAGCGACGTCAAAAAGCACCACTAGCCGCGCGAAGCTAGAAGCGGTGCATTACGCCCGCGCCGACGTAATAGTTATTCTGCCGGCTTTTGCCCGTATCGACGTTGTACGCCGGAAGGCCGGAATTGAAATCCCGCGCTTCGCCGCGAAATCCCCAGTTGTGCCAGAACCACACATCCAGTCCCGCCCCAAACTGGATCACACTGGTATTCGTCCCCGTCGGCCCCGGGTTCGGCCCATAGAAATTCAGCCGTGGAGCTTCCCGGAAGCGGCCGTAACCGGCGCCCGCGCTCACCCACGGGCTCACGCTGTCGCGCGCAAAGGCGTTCAGCCGAATCGAGGGCGTGGCAAACAGCGCTCCAATGTCGGCGGGAATCACGTTGATTTGCGTATTCAGATTCATTCGGAAATACACCGCCACTGGCAGCTCGGCGTGCAATCCCAACCCTTTCATGGTTTTCAGCAGATGGCTGTAACTGACCGCCATCGAGGGGGTGTTTTCGAAATGAATGGAGTGAGCGTATCCCTTCGAATCGACGAATGACTGCGTGCTCACAAAGGTCACCTCTCCCGTAAGCGACACACCGTTCGTCTGGGCCCAAACCACCGGCGCCAGCAGCACCACAATCATGCTCAACAGGCGTTTTGCCGCCATCGCTCCTCCAGCATCTCGCAGGTTGGTTCTTTCGCTCAGACTAGCATGCGTTCCGCCGAGCGGCGAGAAACCAAAGTTACCCTCGTGATACCGGCTAAACCCCTCCTTTCCCGATAACAGATATCTGCTTGCCAAATGCTAAAATTCGGTCAGACATCGTTTCCCTGCTGAAATTTTCTGTGTCCATCACTCCAGACCAATCCGTGAATCCCGCGCCCGCCGCTCGCTCCAAAGTGGGCTTCGTCAGCCTCGGCTGCCCCAAGAATCTTGTCGACAGCGAGGTTATGATGGGCATGCTCGCTCAGGCCGGTGCCGAGCTTACTTCGGACGCCGAAGACGCCGACGTCATCGTGGTCAACACGTGCTCGTTCATCTCGAGCGCGCAGCAGGAATCCGTCAATACCATCCTCGAAATGGCGCGCCACAAGACGGGCGGCAAAGCCAGGCGCCTGGTCGTGGCCGGCTGCCTCGTCGAGCGCTTCCGCAACGAGATCCAGAAGAACATTCCGGAAGTCGATGCCGTCGTCGGCACCGGCGAGCTTGACCAGATCCTCGCCGCCGCCGGCTTGACCTCGCCGCTCCCCGCTCCCGGCCCGTTTCGCATCCTGAATTCCCGTCCCGAGGGCGACCATCGCCGCACCCAGGGGCGCTTCGACCGCGATGGCTGGGATGGCGCCGTTTCCGATCTGCCCAACTATCTCTACGACGACCACACGCCTCGCGTGCTGGCTACGCCCTCCTACACGGCATACATCAAAATCGCCGAAGGCTGTGATCATCCCTGCAGTTTTTGCATCATTCCGCAGTTGCGCGGCCAGTTCCGCTCCCGGCGCTTCGAATCCGTCATCGCCGAGGCTGAACGCCTCGCTAATTCCGGCATGCGCGAAGTCACCCTCATTGGCCAGGACACTACCTGCTACGGCGAAGACCTGGGGCTGAAGGACGGCCTGGCGTTGCTGCTCGAAAAGCTCGCCCGAATCGAAGGCCTGAAGTGGATCCGCTTCCTCTACGCCTATCCCAATAAAATCACCGGCCGCCTGCTTGCGACCATCGCCGCCCACGACAACATCTGCTCCTACATCGACGTGCCTCTGCAGCACGCCTCGCCCAGCGTGCTGAAGCGCATGAAACGTGGCGGCGGAGCGGATTTGTTTCTGCGTTCGATCGAAAAAATGCGCCGCGCAATTCCCGGCGTGACTCTTCGCACTTCCTTCATTGTGGGTTTTCCCGGAGAAACCGAAAAAGAATTCGAGGAGCTGCAAGGCTTCGTCAAAGAAGCAGGGTTCGATTGGATGGGCGCGTTCGGCTACTCCGACCAGGAAGGCGCAGCCGCGTTCCATGCCGGCAAGAAAATTCCGGCTCGGGAGATCGAAAGCCGCCGCCGCGTGCTCATGTCCACGCAGAAGAAAATCAGCCGCGCCCGAAAAAAGTCCCTCATCGGCCGCCAATTTGATTTGCTGCTGGAAGGTCCGTCATCCGAGTCCGACCTGCTGCTCGAAGGCCGCACTTACATGCACGCCCCGGAGATCGACGGCAAGGTCTTCATCAACGATTATCCGTCGAGCGGCAACGCCAACGGCTCCGCTCCCCGCGAAGGTGTGTTTTATCGCTGCCGCATTACCGCCGCCCACGATTATGATTTGGTCGCCGAGATTGTCGAATGAACTCTTCCCAGCCTCAGACTCGCAAACCACCGCGCCCGTCGCGGGCCGGTAGAGAGCCAATGGAGAACCCATGAGAAAGCTCTTCGTTTCCAATGTATCCTCGCTCGATAGCTACGCCGAGGACTCGAACAAAAAGCTGGATTGGTTTATCCGGGACGAGGAATTCTTCGCTTATGCCCGGCAAATGCTCCGCCAGGTCGATACCATCCTCTTCGGCCGCCTTACCTATGAAATCATGGTCGCTCACTGGCCCACGGCTCCCACAGACGAGATCGCCGACCAGATGAACAGCCTGGCCAAGGTCGTCTTCTCCCGCACTCTGCCATCCGTCGCCTGGAACAACACCAGGCTCGTCTCTGGCGACCCAGCCGATGAGGTTCGCAAGCTCAAGCAACAACCCGGCAAAGACATCGTGATTCTCGGCAGCGCCACGCTCGCCTCCTACCTGCTGCAGGCTGGCCTTATCGACGAATACCGCGTCATTCTCACCCCGGTCCTGCTGGGTAGAGGAGGCCCGTTATTCCCCAACTTGAAAGAACAGTGGAAACTCAAACTCAGCAAGACGCAAACTCTCAGCTCTGGTGTCGTCATTCTGTACTACCAAAGTTCGTGATCCCGACTCAATGTCTGGCAAACGCAAAATTCGCCTCCGTTGCCCAATCTGCAAAAAGCCCGCGGTGAATTCCAGCCCCGACTTCCCTTTTTGCAGCGAGCGCTGCCGGTTGCTTGATCTCGGCAAATGGGCCAGCGGCGAATACGTGGTCTCGTCCCCGGCCGCAGACGCGGAAGAAACTATTCGGCAGCAAAGTTACGACGAAGAGGATCTGGGTTGATGAAAAATGGGTGGATGAAAAATGGACAGATGAACTCCTCGCCTCAAACTTCTTCTGCCCATGCGTCACCCGCGAGTTCCGCGCCCGCGCCACTCTGGGCCTCCCTGACTGCTACTTTTTTCGGCATCGGTCGTATCAAGCCCGGCCCCGGCACCTGGGCGTCCCTCGCCACAACCATCCTTTGGGCACTCGCCAGCGCGCACATTCCGCCGGCCAGCCGCGCCTGGGCCACAATCGTCGCGGCTGCTCTCGTCACCCTGATTGGCATTCCTGCCGCCACTCGGGTTGCCCGGGCTTCTGGCTTGAAAGACCCTCAATGGGTTGTCATCGATGAAGTCGCCGGCCAGCTCGTCGCGCTCATCGCTGTCCCGCTCGGCTGGAAAACCTTCCTTGCCGGCTTTGTGCTTTTCCGCGCCTTCGATATGGTGAAACCGCTCCCCATCCGCCGCCTCGAGCGCTTCCCCGAAGGCGCCGGCATCGTGGTCGACGATCTGGGCGCTGGACTTTATGCACTCGCAATCATGCATCTCTTGCTTTACTCTGGTCTTCTAAAGTAATAAGGTTCACCGCGCACGAATCCGTAGATTCGGACCGAACCCATGAGCATCTCCGAACGACTGCTGGGAAAGAAATCCGTCAACGGCAAGCCGCACATTGAGGCCGTGTTACCCAGCCTGGCTTTGCCGGGCGGCGAGGTGCGCATCATCGGCAAGTGTCTCCGTCCGGCCGAACTGCGCCGTCCCAGTGTGCGTTTCGGCGAAACCGAGGCTTCCGTGGTCGTCAGCTCCGATGAGCTCGTCATCGCTCGCGTTCCCGAAGGCGCCGAATCAGGCTCGATCGTCGTTGGCACCAACGGTCACGTCAGCAATGCTCATACCATCAAGGTCGCGTCCGCTATCGCCGGCGACGTCCATCCGGTCGCCAATCCCGCCTTCGATCGCGAAGGCAATCTCTTCGTCACCTTTTCCGGATCGCGCGGCCAGAAAGTTCCCGTTGCCATCTTCAAAATCGACACTCACCAGCGGCTCATGCCGTTCCTCACGGAAATGATGAACGCTACTGCCATCGCCTTTGACCGCGAAGGCCAGATGTACGTTTCTTCGCGCCACGACGAGGCCATCTACCAGGTCACGCCGGACGCGGCCGTTTCCACCTACGCCGAAGGCATGGGCGTCGCCACCGGCATCGCCTTCGACCGCGACGAGAATCTTTACGTCGGCGACCGCAGCGGAACCATTTTCAAAATCGCCCGCGACCGCCAGATCTTTGTCTTCGCCACCCTCGAGCCCAGTGTCTCCGCCTATCACCTTGCCATCGCCCGCAACGGCGATCTGTTCGTCACCGGCCCGACCACCTCCAGCTTCGACTCGGTCTATAGGATCGACCCGCACGGCAGCGTGTCGGTTTTTTATCGCGGCCTCGGACGCCCGCAAGGCCTAGCGTTCGACGTGGAGGGCAATCTGTATGTCGCCGCTTCGCTCTCCGGCCGCCGCGGCATCGTAAAGATTACGCCGCAAGGCAACGCCAGTCTAGAAGTGGCCGGACATGGCTTGGTCGGCCTGGCCTTTGGTCCCGGCAAGTCCGCAGTCCTCGCCACCAATAGCGCGGTCTACCACATTCCCTGGAATATCGCCGGCGCACCCCTGCCGCCAGAGTAGTCTGCGTGCTGCGTGCCTGATAGTTAGCAATTGAGCCGCATCACCCTCTCCCGATGAGCGGAATCGGGATTTATCGCCAACAACCATCCAGAAATGCCGCCAACTCTGCGGCTTTCATTGGTTTACCCATTTCATCGCGCAACCAGCCAGTGCAAGAGTTTTCATCTTGACAGCCGGACGGAACGGGAGGAAAATTTCTCGGTCTTTCTTACTGCCGCGCAAATCCCCTTCCTAACCGGCAGCGAACGCGGGCCTTTTCCTGAAGCAAGACTGCGCAGGAGGCCTATGAACCACGCAACAATGTATCGGTGTTCGATTCTTGAAACAATGATGCTTGGCGTTCTCACGCTGGTGGTGCTTTCCGCGCTGCTGATGGCCGCTCGCCCAGCGCAGGCGCAGACCGAATCTGTGGCCTGGAGCGAATCTGTGCTCTGGATCTTCGGCGCTGGCGGGGACTGCACGTACGGCTGCTACCCCGATACCAGCCTCACCTTTGACGGTGCTGGCAACTTGTATGGAG
>Ga0187784_10005080_pt1 | contig 10648 bp, 9 predicted proteins | sample 1015_SJ02_MP15_2_FD_132964 | JGI IMG/M metagenome (GOLD analysis project Ga0187784, IMG submission 132964) | Tropical peat soil microbial communities from peatlands in Department of Meta, Colombia - 1015_SJ02_MP15_20_MG | ecosystem: Environmental > Terrestrial > Soil > Wetlands > Peat | place... | reverse complement strand
TTCCCCAAACATCTGTGCGAGACCGGCCGCCGCGAGGTCCTCGAAGTGCTCACCGCCCTCGGGATCCGCGCGGTCGCGCTTTCTCCCGAGGAGACCGCGTTCGGAAGCGTTGAGTCCTGGGGCAACGCCGAGAAGTGCGCGGCGCTCTTCCGGGCCCGCCGCGACGACATCGATGGTATCCTCGTGACCTTGCCGAACTTTGGCGACGAGCGCGCCGTGGCGGACACCCTCCGGCTCGCCGATTTGCGCGTTCCGGTGCTGGTCCACGCGTTTCCCGACCGGGTCGGGCGGATGTCCATTGCCGACCGCCGCGACAGCTTCTGCGGCAAGATGTCGACGTGCAACAATCTGACGCAGTACGGTATCCCCTTCTCCTTGACCCGGCGGCACACCGTGGCCCCGGACGCGGCCTCGTTTCGAGAGGATCTCGAGACGTTTGCGGCCACCTGCCGCGTAGTGCGCGGCGTGCGGGGCCTCCGTGTCGGCCTCATCGGCGCGCGGCCGGCTGCGTTCAACACGGTGCGCTTCAGCGAGAAGCTGTTGGAAGCCGCGGGCATCTCCGTCGTCACCATCGATCTCTCAGAGGTCCTGGGATGGGTGGCGCGCCTCGCCGATGATGATGCGCAGGTGGCGCGGCGGGTCGAGGCGATCCGGAGCTACGTCCGGGTCAGCGGGATCCCTCAGCCGTCGCTTGTGAAGATGGCCAAACTCGGCGTGGTGATCGACGACTGGATGGCGGCCAACAGCCTCCGGGCAAGCGCAATTCAATGCTGGACGGCACTGGAGGAATTCTTCGGCGTGGTGCCCTGCACGCTCATGAGTATGATGAGCGACCGCCTGATGCCCAGCGCCTGCGAGACGGACGTCGCCGGAGTCGTCGGCATGTACGCGCTCCAACTCGCTTCCGGTCAACCCAGCGCCATCGTCGACTGGAACAACAACTACGAAGAAGATCCCGACAAGGCGGTGATCTTCCACTGCAGCAACCTGCCCGCGGCCGTCTTCGCGGAAGCCAGCATGGACTACCAGGCGATCATCGCGGGCACGGTGGGCAAGGAACAAACGTACGGCACGATCGTGGGGCGCATCCGGCCCGGGCCGCTGACGTACTGTCGGGTCTCCACGGACGACCGCGCGGCGGCGGTGACGGCCTACATCGGAGAGGGCCGCGTGTCGGACGACCCGCTCGCCACTTTCGGCGGATACGGTGTGGTGGAGGTTCCCGATCTGCAACGGCTGCTCCGGTTCATCTGTGAACATGGATTCGAGCATCACGTTGCGATCAATCTCTCCCACACGGCTCGCGCCGTCGAGGAGGCGATGACCAGATACCTGGGTTGGCGCGTGTACTGGCACGGCGGAGAGGCGCATACCGATGTCGTGAGGCGGGAGGGAGGTCGCGATGGGCGAGTTTCTGCTTACGCTTGACGCCGGCACCGGAAGCGGCCGGTGCGTGCTGTTCACCCTCGACGGCCGGCAAGTGGCTGTCGCACAGCAGGAGTGGGTACCCAAGGCCCTGCCGGAGTACCCCGGGAGCCAGGATTTCGACACCGAGGAGGCGTGGTCGATCCTCTGCCGGTGCACCCGCCAGGCGATGGCGGAGGCCGGCGCCCACGGCACCGACGTGATCGGGGTGACCGCCACATCGATGCGTGAGGGGATGGTGCTTTACGACGCCGACCAACGTGTCATCTGGGCGTGTCCCAATCTGGACGCGCGAGCCGTGACCGAAGCGGAGGAAATGATCCGCCGCGGCTTGGCACAAAAGATCTACGAGGTCGGCGGCGACTGGGTGAACATCATCTCCCCGCCTCGCTTCTGGTGGATTCGTCGGCACCTGCCGGATGTCTACCGCCGCATCGCGAAGATGGGAATGCTCTCAGACTGGGTCTTGTACCGGCTCTCCGGTGCCCTCGTGACCGACCCCACGATTGGGAGCAGTTCGGGGATCTTCGACCTCTCGCGCCGGACGTGGAGCGACTCGCTGATCGAGACGCTCGACCTGCCCCGCGGGATCTATCCCACGGTCTTCGAATCGGGCATGGTCGTCGGAGAGGTGACGCGAGCCGCCGCGGACGAAACGGGACTCGCGCCGGGGACGCCCGTCGTGACCTCGGGTGGAGACACCCAGTGCGGGCTCGTCGGCGTCGGGGCGATCGCCCCCAACCGATGGGTGGTGGTGGGCGGCACGCAGTGGCAGACCGCGGTCATCACGGACCATCCGTTGATCGACCCTCAGGCGCGGCCGCGGACGCTGTGTCATGCTGTCGCCGATCAGTGGATGACCGAGGGCATCGGCTTCTACCATGGCTTTGCGACGCGTTGGTTCCGAGACGGTTTTTGCCAAGGCGAGGTCGAGGTCGCCCGCCGGCTCGGAGTCGACCCGTACTGGATGCTGGAGAAAATGGCGGCTCAGGCGCCCCCAGGGTCGAACGGTCTTGTCGCCATCTTCTCGGACATCATGGTGGCGAAGCGATGGAAGCACGCCGCACCGTCGTTCCTGCAGTTCGATGTGCTGTCGCCCGCGACGTCGGGAAAGAAAGAGTGCTACCGGGCGCTCGAGGAGAATGCCGCCTACGTCTCCTATGGGAACTACCAGGTGCTCACGGAACTCGCGGGTACCACGGCCGACGAGATCGTCTTTTGCGGCGGATCCTCGAAGGGGTTCTTGTGGCCGCAGATCATGGCGGACGTCTACGGAGTCCCGATCAAGATCCCGGTCGTCAAGGAAGCCACCTCGCTCGGGGCCGCGATGCTCGTGGGAGTGGCGCTCGGGAAGTTTCCGACCCTGGCCGGCGCGGTTGAGCGTCTCGTTCGTTGGGACCGGACGGTCGAGCCGGACGGCGCCGCGCATGCCGCGTACGGTGAACACTACCGCAGATGGCGCTCCATCTATCCGCGCATGCTGGCGCTGGTCGACGAAGGTCTGCTGTCGCCAATGTGGCGAGCACCGGGCACCTGATCGGGAGCGTGGTTGTGCCGACCTGCTGCGCCGGGCAGGCTATGCAATGTGTGGTCCACGCAGGGGCGACAGATGACGAGGTCCAGTGACGGGGGCTCCCTCCGCCCGGTCGGACGAGAGCGTCTTGACGAGACCTCCGCCAAGCTGGTTCGGGTTCGAGCGCACCTCACCGGGGCTGGCCTGGACGGCGTGCTGCTCTCGCGCCGAAACAACTTCGCCTGGCTTACCGCGGGGGGAGACAACCACGTGGCTGCGGCGACCGAAGACGGTGCTGCCGCTCTGCTGGTGACCCACGACGCTGTTCGTGTGATCGCAACGAACATCGAGATGCCGCGGCTTCTCGACGAGGAGTTGTCGGGCCTGGACGTCTCCCCGGTGGTAGTGCCGTGGCACGAGGACGAGTACCGCGCCCGCTCCGCCGCCGTGGGGAAGATGCGCGTAGCGTCGGATACGCCCCTGCCCGGGGTCCCGCAATTAGGGATCGAGTTCGCTCGGTTGCGGTTCACGCTGTTCCCGTCCGAAGCCGCGCGGTACCGCCGCATCGGCCAGCGCGCGGCAGACGCCGTCGAAGATGTGGCGCGAGAGGCCCGGCCAGGCGAGTCCGAGACGCTGTTGGCCGGGAGCCTGTCCCGGGCGCTGATGGCACGCGGTCTTACCCCGACGGTGCTGCTGGTCGCGTGCGACGAGCGCATCCGCCGGTACCGACATCCTGTTCCCACAGGGACGCGCCTGAAGCAGCAGGCGCTGCTGGTGGTGATGGCCATGGCCGGCGGACTCCAGGTGGCCATATCGCGCCTGATTCATTTCGGACCGCTGCCGGCAGACCTGAGCCGCCGACACCGCGCAGTGGTGGCCATTGACGCGGCGCTCGCAGTTGCTTCGCGCCCCGGGGTCAAAGCCCGCGACGCCCTGGGCTCCGGCATCGCCGCCTACCGTCGCGAGGGGTTCCCGGACGAGTGGCGCTTGCATCATCAGGGGGGGCCCACGGGGTATGCAACCCGCGAGTATCTGGCGACTCCCGCGTGCGCCGAGGTCCTCCTCGAAAACCAACCGATGGCCTGGAACCCGTCTATCACGGGGACCAAGAGCGAGGATACGTTCATCCTGACGGCGGCCGGGCCGGAATACGTTACCCTCTCTGACCGCTGGCCAGACCATGAGATCCCGGTTGATGGGGGGGTGATCCGCCGCCCGGCAATTCTCGAACGGTAACCCCTGCGCGAACCGGCCGGTGCGTCAGACGCTTCCTTCCCGTACCTCCGCGCCGCGGGCGGCCTCGCACACGATCAGCGTGCCCGGCATCCCCGACGCACGCTGATAGGCCGAGCTGGTAGTGTCGACGAACGCATCGACTGCAGTACGATCGACGAGCGCAAGCACGGCTCCTCCGAATCCCGCGCCGGTCAGCCGCGCGCCCACGCAGCCGGGGGCGCCTTCCGCGGCGGACACCATGGCCTCGAGGGCGGGGATGCTGACCTCGTAGTCGTCGCGCAGGCTCGCGTGCGACGCTCGCAAGAGGGTGCCGACGGTATCGAGATCTCCCCGGCGCAGTGCGGCGACCGCATCCAACACACGGGCGTCCTCCGTGACCACATGGCGCGTGCGCCGGCGCAGAGGCTCAGGCAGGCACTCGGTGAGCGGCAGGTCGTCCGGCGCGAGATCGCGCAGTGCGGTGATGTTCGGCCGCAGGCGCCGGAGATGCTCGACGGCCCGGGCGCACTCGTCGCGCCGCTCGTTATAGGCGGACGAAATCAGCGAACGTCGGACTCCCGTGTCACAGACGACTAGAACGACCGGTGGAGGCAGCGCGACGTGCTCCGTCGCGAGCGTCCGGCAGTCCAGGAACAGGGCGTGGCCGGGCCGGGCCAGGGCGACGGTAAGCTGGTCCATGACGCCGCACCTGACCCCGACGAACTCCGCCTCCGCACGCTGCGCCAGCAACGCGATCTCGCGAAGAGGGCGGGCCGCCTCGCCCGCATGCAGAAGCGCGACAGCGGCCGCGACCTCCACCGCCGCGGAACTGCTCAGCCCGGCTCCTATGGGTAAGTTCCCGCCGACTGCGCCGGTCGCGCCGCGCAACCGCACTCCGGCCTCGCGCAGGGCCACCGCTATCCCCTGAATATACCGGCCCCACGCCGGGACGCGGCCTCTGTCCGGATGGTCCGCCGACAACGTGATCTCTTCGTCAAAGTGGATCGCATAGAAGCGAAGCGCGCTCTCGCTGGTCGGTCGAACCGCCAACCGGATGTAGCGATCGATGGCCGCCGGCAGGACGAACCCCTCGTTGTAGTCGGTGTGTTCGCCGATGAGGTTGACGCGTCCGGGCGCCTGGACGTGGAACGCCGCGGCGGTGCCGAAGCGCGCTCGAAAGATCCGATCCAGAAACGCCCAGTCGCTCGACGCCATCAAAGCCCCCAGCGCACCCCCGGCTAGAGGTTATACGCTGAACGCGCTTGAATCAACCCGCGACCGGCCGCGCCCGCGGCCGGTCGGGTCGCAGGCGCGCAGGGCGGTAAGGCCCGGGGCCACGACGCGATCCGGCCAGCGGCTGGAACGGGCCAGGTGTCCCGTGAGGCGATTGCACAAGCGTGTGTACCGGAAGGCCGACGGACGCTCGGTGTATCTGTACGGGGAGACGCCGCACGCTCTTTCCGCCGTCGGGGAGGACGAAGGAATGCCGGCGGTGTTTTCGCACCTACGCTGGCACCCGCTCCGCGGGGAGTGGGTCGTGTACGCGGCACACCGGCAGACGCGCACCTTCCTGCCTCCTTCCGAGTTCTGTCCGTTGTGTCCCACCCGGCCAGGAGCGTTTGCGACGGAGATCCCGTTCGCCGATTTCGAAATCGCGGTCTTCGAGAACCGCTTTCCGGCGTTTCTTGCTCGACCATCGACCGCCTCCACCCTGTGCGTGCCAACAGCGCCGGCCGAAGGGGCGTGTGAAGTCGTCGTGTACACCGCCGAACACGAGGGAAATATCGCTACCCTGCCCCCATCCCGACGCGAACTGCTGCTTCGCGTGTGGGCGGACCGCTGCCAGGAGCTCTCTGCGCGGGATGGGATCCGGTTTGTCATGCCGTTTGAGAACCGAGGAGAGCAGGTCGGCGTAACGCTCCACCACCCGCACAGCCAGATATACGCGTATCCGTTTGTGCCGCCGGTCCTCCTGCAGGAAGTCACGGCCTTTCATCAAGGCGACGTGCTCGTCGACCTTCTGGGGCGCGCCGGCGATGCCTACACCGTCGTCGAGGACGAACGCGTCGTCGCCATGGTGCCTCCGTTCGCCCGCTATCCCTATGAGGTCTGGATCATGCCCAAGGCGCGTCGCTCAGGCCCCTGGGAGTTTGATGACGGAGAAGTGGCGTCCTTTGCCCGCGCGCTGGCGGACGTCGTCCGCGGCTACGACGCCCTGTTCCTCAAACCCTTCCCGTACGTAATGGTCCTGCACGCGGCTCCGAAAGGAGAGGACGACCGCTTCCACTTTCACGCGGAGTTCTACCCGCCCCTTCGGACCGCGGACAAACTCAAGTATCTGGCGGGAACGGAATTGGGGGCGGGGACGTTCATCGTGGACGCCCTGCCGGAAGAATCGGCACGCATCCTACGACAAGTGGTGCGGCGTCTGTCCTGACCCCGGTCCCACGCCGCTCGCATGCCCCGGGAAATGCTGGGTTGGATGGTCCCACAGCAGTGGTTCGCCGCTCGGTGCACTCCGACGGAATCGGGTCCCCGCCCGATGTCGAGCCTCGGCGGCGCATGGTACGATCCGCATGAGTTGAGATGTTCCGTCGGGGACAGCACGACGATGCAGCAACCAGTTCCCACGCAACGAGTCAAGGGCACGGTCACGTGGTACAACAGGGTGAGCGGGTTTGGGTTCATCCACGTCCAAGGCCAGCCGGATGTATTCGTGGCCGAAGCGGCGATCATCGGGCGCGGCCCGCTTCGCGAGGGACAAGCGGTAGAGCTTGAGGTTGTCCTGCTGGAGGGACGACGCGAGGCGGCACATGTCGTCCCGATACGCTAACCCGCGGGAACCAGGCACCGACGCGCCCCGCTGTATTGCCTGCTCGATACGCACCGGTGCGAGTCCTGCGCCCGAGCCGCCGTTGGACGAATTCGTCCTCCCCTACCCGCGTCCGCGCACGCGGACGCGATGGTGTCCGGTGTAGATGGTGAAGCGCTCGCCGCGCACGAAGCCCAGGAGCGTCATCCCAAGCGCGTCGGCGGCATCGCACGCCAGACTCGAAGGCGCGGAGATGGCGGCGATGACCGGAATCCCGGCCACCGCGGCTTTCTGGACGATCTCGAAGCTCGCCCTGCCGCTGACCATCAGGACGTGATCGCGAAGCGCCAGCTCCCGGGCCAGGAAGGCATGTCCGACGAGCTTGTCCACCGCATTGTGACGGCCGATGTCCTCTCGGATTGTCAGCAGCCGGCCGCCGCGGTCGAACAACGCGGCGGCATGCAGCCCGCCCGTCTTGTGGAAGACCGTCTGAGCCGGTCGTAGCGCGTCGGCGAGCCGGTCGACGGTCTCATCCTCGATGGTGAGGTCGTCGGCAGCGAGGGCGCAGGTGCCGGCGGTGTGGATCGCGTCGATCGAGGCTTTTCCGCAGATGCCGCAACTCGACGTCGTGTAGAAGTTCCGCCGGAGCCGGCTCGCGTCGTAGGCGGCGCCGGGCCGAAGGGCGACGTTCACGATGTTGTACTGCTGCGCACCGTCGAGAGCACGATCGGTGCAGTAGCTAATGGCGCGTACGTCGTCGGGTGCGCTGAGGAGCCCTTCCGTGTAGAGGAATCCCGCCGCCAGCTCGAAGTCGTGGCCCGGCGTTCGCATCGTCACGGCGACCTGGACGAAGGGGCCGCCGCCGGGCGGATACAGGCGGATTTCCAGCGGCTCTTCTGCCGCAAGCACGTCGGTCCTCGCCTCGGCCGTCCCCTCGCGGATCCGAAGGACTTGCCGCCGCACCGTGCTCGTTCGCGCCGCGGTCGGCGCGGTAACCTGGGGAGCTCTGTTCGCGGGCAACACCATCCGTGTCACCTCAAGCGAGTGTGCATGCTGCGACCTGCGATCGTGCGCGCCAACGTGAGTCAAATCGTAACATCGGCGCCGGAGGCCGTCAACGACGTACCGGCGCGGCGTCGTATCGAGCCCTTCGAGAGCAAGGCCACGAACGCGGGGGGGAAGTGTCCACCCTTGGGCGTCCCCACCCGGTCACTGCCAGGGGAACATCGGGCGAAGGTCGCCGTGCGATATGAGCGAGCCGTCCCGCTCGTTATCCTCAAAGACGAGGCTTGCGCCAGATCCTATGGCAAGGCTATCTCAGCATGAGGAACGCACGCCTCAGCTTCCTGAGGGCTTCGGATGCCTGTGGCCTCCCATTCAGTTCCATGCGCACACATTGCTCGAGACCGGTGGTGATGAGGTCGATGGCCACACGGTCGAGCGCGGCGCGCGCGGCCGCCACCTGCTGAGCGATCTCCGCGCACTCGCGGCCGCCGTCGATCATCCGTTGGAGGCCGGCGACCTGGCCTTCGATCCTTCGCAGGCGCGCCCGGACCGCCGTTGCAACGTCCTTGTCGAGCCGTAGCATCGCGGGCATGCTCCTCCTTTTGGCCCACCGACGTACGCGCGCCGTGCGCTCCCTGGCGAGGCGCCGTATCCGTCATGGCCGCGTCACGCCGCAATCGGGACGGCCGTGTGCGCAGCACCGCATAGTACTCTTCCGTGGGCAGCGTGATCGCTTCCTCCCCCTCCGTCCGGGACCAAGCTCTGCCCACCGCAGCCTAGGCCCAGGCGTCGAGCTCCCCCGCGGCACGTCCCCGCACCTGGTTCACACAGCCGGGTGCGGGGACGCCGCCACGAAGCGTTCGCCGCGGATCCCGGGGATCGTCTCCCGGGGTCACGCGGGGACGTCGAGAGGATGGGTCATATCTTCCGGCCGCACCCACTCGTCGAACTGCTCGGCGGTGACGAACCCGAGCTTGAGCGCCGCCTGGCGGAGGCTCAGGCCCTCGCGGTGCGCCGTGAGCGCGATCTTCGCGGCCTTCTCGTAGCCGATCCGGGGAGTGAGGGCCGTGACGAGCATCAGGCTCCGCTCGAGACGGGCGGCAATCGTTGCCTCGTCGGGCTCGATGCCGGCCGCGCAGTGCTCGTCGAAGGAGCGGCAGGCATCCGCGAGCAACTCGATCGATTCCAGCACGTTGTGCAAGATCACCGTCTTGAACACATTGAGCTGGAAGTTCCCCTGCGAGTCGCCAAACGCCACCGCGTGGTCGTTCCCGTAGACCTGCACGCACACCATCGTGAGCGCCTCGCACTGCGTCGGGTTGATCTTCCCCGGCATGATCGACGACCCCGGCTCGTTCTCCGGGATCCGCAGCTCCCCGATGCCGGCGCGCGGCCCCGAGGCGTACCAGCGCACGTCGTTTGCGATCTTCAGGAGCGCTGCCGCGAGCGTGCGGAGCGCGGCGCTGACGTTGACCATCGCTTCGTGCGCGGAGAGCGCTGCGAACTTGTTCGGGGCGCTGACGAACGGCTTTCCGGTCAGCTCGGCGATGCACCGCGCCGCCACTTCGCCGAACCGCGGGTGGGCGTTGAGTCCGGTGCCGACCGCCGTCCCGCCGAGGGCCAGCTCGTATACGCCGGGGACCGCGCGGCGGAGCGTCGCCACCGCGTCGTCGAGTTGGGCGACCCACCCCGAGACCACCTGGCCAAGCGTGACCGGCGTGGCGTCCTGGAGGTGCGTGCGCCCGACCATCACCACCCGCATGTACGCGCTCGCCTTGGCATCGAGCGTGTTGCGGAGCCCGGTGACCGCGGGCAGGAGGCGGTGCTCAAGCTCCTCCACCGTAGCGATGTGCATCGCCGCCGGGAACGTGTCGTTCGAGGACTGGCTCCGGTTCACGTCATCGTTCGGATGGATCGGCTTCTTCGACCCGATGGTGCCCCCGGCGAGCTGGATCGCGCGGTTCGAGATCACCTCGTTCGCGTTCATATTCGTCTGGGTGCCGGAGCCCGTCTGGAACACAACGAGCGGGAACTCGGCGTCCCAGCGTCCCTCGATCACCTCGTCCGAGGCACGGACGATGAGGTCGGCCTTCTCCTTGGACAGCTGACCGAGTTCCAGGTTGGCCAATGCGGAGGCTTTCTTCAGGATTCCGAACGCGCGGATCACCGGGTGTCCCCAGACGAAGCGCCGCACACCGATCTGAAAGTTCATCAGGGACCGCTGCGTCTGGGCACCCCAGAGACAGGCGGCCGGCACTTCGACCGGGCCAAGCGAGTCGGTCTCGGTCCGGGTCTGGCCACCGGGGATGCTCGTAGCAGCGTGCGTGTTCATGACTCCACCCTCCTTGTGCCCCGCCCGCTGGCGAGGCGCGCCGCCACGCGGCGATTTTGAGCGATGCGATGTTCCCACGGGTATGCTGAGCGGCGGCGTCGAACGCCATCCGCTCGGTGCCCCTCCACAGGAAGCTCGGAGATGCGCTCGATGCCGGGGTCCCGGCGCGACCGATCACATCGGCGGGGACGACGCGACCGGTCACGCCACCCGCACTCCTCCACGCCGATCGAGCGGCAGGTAGTCGCGCGCCGTGGCCCCGTCGTAGAGCTGACGCGGCCGGACGATCTTCTGCTCCTTATCCTGGATCTGCTCTTCCCATTGCGCCAACCATCCCGAGGTCCTC
>Ga0187784_10005079_pt1 | contig 10649 bp, 9 predicted proteins | sample 1015_SJ02_MP15_2_FD_132964 | JGI IMG/M metagenome (GOLD analysis project Ga0187784, IMG submission 132964) | Tropical peat soil microbial communities from peatlands in Department of Meta, Colombia - 1015_SJ02_MP15_20_MG | ecosystem: Environmental > Terrestrial > Soil > Wetlands > Peat | place... | reverse complement strand
CTGATTTATCAAGCGATGGGATTCCCCGTCACGATGTTTCCCGTGCTGTTCGCGATTCCGCGGACTTCTGGCTGGGTCGCGCAATGGGAGGAGATGCTGCTCGACGCCGAACAGAAGATTTCCCGGCCTCGCCAGGTCTATCTCGGCTACGACCTGCGCAGCTACATTCCTTTGGACCATCGAAAGTAGCGGCCTCGGCCGGCCTCGCGCTCCGCGGAAGTAGTACTGCTAGGAGCGCCTTTTCGGAGCGTTGGTCCGGCCAAATTAAAGTTGCATCTCGGCGGAATCTCTGGCAAAAACACTCCTCACCCGCTACGGGAACCATTCATGGAACTTTCGACCCGGCAGTTAGAAAACGCCACCGTCCTCGACGTAACAGGCGACATCACCCTCTATAATTCGCCCACAATTCGCAAGACACTGCTCGATCTGCTCAAGGGCAAGCGTGCGCCCCGCGTGATCGTGAACTTGCAGAAAGTGCGCTACATCGATAGCGCCGGCGTGGCCTCGTTGGTAGAAGGCCTGAAACTTTCCCGAGATTTGAAGACCGGATTCGCGCTCTACGGATTGACGAAGACCACGCGCGAGGTCCTAGAGTTGACGCGGCTGATCAAGGTTTTCGAGGTCTACGAAACCGAGGAGGAGGCATTGCGCGGCAAAACCGGCGGCGCCGCTGCTGGCTAAGGCCGTCCGGGCTGTCTCACGCCCCTCGGTTAAAGCACCCTTCCAGTCAAACGAATGCCATTCGTGCAATCCATCGGCGAAGCCACCATCGGCGGTTTGGCGTACGTCGGTGAACTCACGCGCCTGACGGGCGGCGCGGCGCGTGCCATATTCATCGACCCATTCCGCGGCCGCAAGATTCGATATGCCCGTGCCGTCCATCAAGCCATGGCCGTCGGCGTAGGCGCCATCCCGGTTGTCTCCCTGATATCATTTTTCGTCGGCTTGATTCTGGCATTGCAGGCCGCCTACGAACTGCGTCGTCTGGGCGCGCTCCATCTCGTCGCGGCCACGGTCGCTCTTTCGATGACGCGTGAGCTCGGGCCCTTGATGACCGCTGTCGTCGTGATCGGACGGTCCGGTTCCGCCTTCGCCGCCGAAATCGGCACGATGAAGGTGAATGAGGAAATCGACGCGCTGGAGACGATGGCTCTCGAGCCCGTCCATTTTCTGGTCGCTCCCAAGCTGGTGGCAATGATTCTGATGATGCCCTGCCTGACTACGTGGGCCGATTTGATGGGCGTCACCGGCGGAGGGCTATTCGGCGTGATGAGCGCCGGATTCACATGGAAGACGTATTTCCAGGCCACGATCGACGCGTTGGTCCGCCGCGACATTTTCATTGGCCTGGTCAAGAGTGTCATCTTCGGAATCGTGATCACAGCCGTCGGCTGCCAGGAAGGTTTCACCACCGGCCTCGGCTCGGAGCAAGTGGGCAAATCGACCACCGCCGCGGTCGTCAAGTCGATTTTCCTTGTGGTCGTGATGGACTTGGTCTTCACTTCGATCTTTTACATCACGGCGCCACGGTAGGCACAGCAGAGTTGGAAGCATGGCGAAAGACCCCATTCCAAAAGTTGAATCAGCGGCCGAGCGCGGTGCTCCCGCGATCTCCGTGCGCGACCTCCGCGTCAAGTATGGCGAGCGCGAGATTCTGCATGGCGTCAACTTCGACGCGCCCGCCGGCCAGACTTTGGTGATCCTCGGCGGCTCTGGGTCCGGCAAGAGCACCTTGCTCCGCACTCTGGTGGGCCTCGAAAACCCGAGTGGCGGAAGCATCTGGATTCGCGGCAAGGATTTCGCAGCGATGCGGGAGTCCGAGCGCGACGAACTCCGCAAGAAAATGGGAATGTCATTTCAAAGCGGCGCGCTCTTCGGCTCGATGACGGTTGCAGAAAACGTCGCCCTGCCACTTCGGGAGCATACGGAACTCGACGACTCGACGATCGAGATCATGGTGCGCCTGAAACTCAATCAGGTTGGTCTTTCCGGTTTCGAAAACTATATGCCCGCGCAGTTGAGCGGCGGAATGAAAAAGCGCGCGGCGATTGCACGGGCGCTGGCGATGGATCCGGAGGTTCTTTTCTTCGATGAGCCGTCAGCCGGGCTCGACCCCATCATCGCGGCGGGCATCGACGAGTTGATCCTCGCGCTAAAGAAAGCCTTTCACATCACAATTCTGGTCGTCACGCATGAACTGGCCAGCGCGTTTCTCATCGCGGACCGCATGATCCTGCTCAACAAGGGCGTCATAGTCGCCGACGGAACCCCGGCCGAGCTTCAGGCGAGCGACCAGCCGCGTGTCCGGCAGTTTCTCGATCGCGTGCCGGAGAAAGAATTGACAGCCGAAATCGACTATCTCCAGATGCTGACAGGGGAAGTCCCGCCGCAGCGGCAATGAACTGGCGGCGAGCGCCCGTCGTGGTATACTCCCCCGCACTTTGAGGGCTCCGGCCGGGTGTTGCGGGGCGTGCCCGAGCCACAGATCGAAGCACTGAATGGACGCCAAGAAAGAACAAGCGCTGGTAGGACTGTTTATGATCGTGGCGATCGTGCTGATCGTCGTCACGATCTTTCTCATGTCGGGTCGCATGAACGCCGGCGAGATTTCCTACCGCACGTATTTCAAGAACGCCGGTGGTCTCGAGCCAGGGTCTCAGGTTCGTTACGCAGGTGGACCGCCCGTGGGGCACGTCGACAAGGTCGCGAGCGACCCGCACGATAGCACCCGCATGGAAGTCGATTTCGCTGTGAAGCCGGATGTGCCGGTGAAGACCGACAGCCTGGCTGAGATTACAAGCGTGAGTCCGCTGGGCGACAATTTTCTGGGAATCCGGCCCGGCACCGCGGCAGCGCCCAGGGCTTCCTCGGGTGCGACGCTCCGCTCCATTGAATACACCAGCTTCGCCGACATTGCCTCGCTCGTCGGCCAACTCGGTCCATCCGCCAATCAACTGATCGCAAATCTGAACGACCGCACCGATCAGTTGGAAGTGACGCTCGATCGCGTCAACGATCTGCTGAACGACAAGAACCGCGCCAACATTTCGGGGAGCCTTGCGAACGTCAACGGCATGCTCGACGAAGACCGTTCGGCGATTCACGACACACTAACGCATTTGAACGATTCGAGCGCCAAGCTCGGTCCGCTCCTCGACGATTTCCGCAAGACGTCCGCGCGCGCCAATGACGCGCTCGCTCATCTCGATGCCACGATTTCAGAGGATCGTCCCGATCTTCATCAGGCCATTGCCGAGCTCCGGCAGTCTCTCGCTTCCGCGCAGGATTTGACGGACCAGCTCGACCGTACTCTGGGATCCAATGCCGAAAACCTAGATGAAATTTTCGATAGCCTGCGCCACGCCACCGATAATCTCAATTCCTTCACGGACACCATCAAGACGCGGCCCTACACCCTGCTTCGTTCGCCCGGCATGAAACCGCGTAACCCGGGCGATCCGCCGCCGAAATAGGAGTGTGCCCGCTGCCATGTCTCCGACAACCAACAGGACGCTTCAACACGAGACGCTGAAATCCATGCGGCGAGTTTCCCAAATCGCGCTGGTTTGCTTCTTCGCCGGATTGGCCGCCGCCTGCGGCGCCTCGCGTCCGACGAAGTACTACGTACTGGACGCACCCGCCGCTCCGGCGCCGGCCGCCTCAGCACAAATTCCGGTGCGACTGATGGTGGCGCGCGTCTCCGCCTCGCACCTCTACCGAGACGACCGCCTTGTTTACGGCAGCGGCCCTGTGCAGTTGGGAACGTACGAATACGAGCGCTGGTCGGCGCCTCCTGTCGATATGCTCCAGGACATACTGATCTCCTCGCTGCGCGCATCGGGGCAGTACCGCTCCGTGTCGCGAGTCGGCAGCGCAGCGCGCGGGGATTATGTCGCGCGCGGCCATCTGGAAGCACTCGACGAAGTCGACAAGCCTTCATTGGCGGCTCGGTTCTCCTTTCAGCTCGAACTCTTTGATCCCGCTGCCGGAACCATCGTTTGGAGCGGCTCGTATGCGCACGATGAACCCGTGCAAGGAAAGCACGTTTCCGACGTCGTTGAAGCCCTCGACCGCAATGTGGAAGCCGGCCTCCAGCAGCTCACCGCGGGTCTCACCCAGTATCTCGCGAACCGCCCGGCTCAATAGACGCCCGGCGCCGGGCATTTCGCCCTAGCGAGCGAACCCTGTTGACTCTCTGGCAAGCGCGGGCTCCTTCGATCTTGACGCTACCCGTACTTGAATCAGAATAGGGTTCCCTTCCAAGTAGTCCGTGCGAACGCTTCCGTGCGTCTCGTCGGAAGCCTAAAGCGAGTCTAGTACGCAAGAAAGTCCTCTCGTTCTTGCCTATTCGTCCGTGTCGGGGTGCACTCGCTGGCGCCATGGCTCGAACGGCAGTGGGAGGACCACCATGAAGCTCTCGATGCAACTGCTGGCTACCGGTGGCTTCATGCCTCACGGCTATTGCTACCTGTGGAATATGCCGCTCGTCTGGCTGCACGTTGTCTCGGATTCATTGATTGCGCTGGCCTACTTTGCGATTCCCGTGATTTTGATCTGGCTCGTTCGCAAGCGGCGTGGCCTTCCGTTCAGTTGGATGTTCGTCCTGTTCGGCGTCTTCATCGTGGCCTGTGGCTCCACGCACTTGACGGAGGTTTGGAATCTCTGGCACGCCGACTATTGGCTCGCGGGCGTGGTCAAGGCGATCACGGCAGCGGCCTCTGTGCCTACGGCATTTTTGCTCGCGCGCTTGGTGCCGGAAACCCTCGATCTGCCAAACTTCGGGCAGTGGGCGGCCGCCAACGCCCGGCTCGAAAAGGAAGTGCGAGAACGTCGCGACGTCGAACTCGATCTCCGTGTCAGCGAGGCTGGTTTTCGCGAACAGGCCGCTCTCTTGGATATCACTTACGACGCCATCTTCGTCCGCAACATGGAAAACCAAATCGTCTATTGGAATCTCGGCGCGGAGCGGCTCTACGGGTGGCGGCAGGACGAGGCGCGCGGCAAGGTCACGCACACGCTGCTGCAGACTATTTTCCCGGCTCCCCTGGCCCAAATCGATTCCCAACTGCTCAAAACGGGTTCATGGGAAGGTGAGCTCATCCACAAGCGGAGCGACGGCTCTGACGTCACCGTCTCCAGCCGCTGGGTGCTACGCCGCGATCCGATGGGCAAGCCAAACGCCATCCTGGAGAGCAATCGCGACATCACGCAACGAAAGCGGGAAGAGAACAAGTTCCGCAACTTGCTCGAGTCGGCTCCTGACTCGATCGTGATCGTTAATCGCTCCGGTCGCATTGAACTCGTAAATGCCCAAACTGAAAAGCTGTTCGGCTACTCGCGGGAGGAAATCGTCGGCCAGCCTGTAGAGATGTTGATTCCGTCGCGCTTCCACAGCCGTCACGCGGGCAATCGCGAGGCATACTCGCAGTCACCACAGCCACGCCCGATGGGAGTCGGCCTGGACCTGTGCGGTCTTCGCAAGGATGGCACCGAATTCCCCGTCGAAGTTAGCCTGAGCCCGCTTGAAACCTCGGAGGGCACGTTGATTTCGAGCGCGATTCGCGATGTCTCCGAGCGGCGGCGCAATGAAGAGCAGATCCAGAGGCTTAACTCCGAGCTTCAGCGCCGACTCGCTCAGCTCGGTATTGTCAACGAAGAGCTCGAATCCTTCAGCTACTCCGTTTCGCACGACCTCCGCGCGCCACTCCGCCACATCGACGGCTTCGCGCGCATTTTGAAAGATGAACATGCGGCAAACTTGTCGGAAGAGGGAAAGCGCTACCTCGAGCGCGTTCTCGGCGCGGCCAATCATATGGGCCACCTTGTGGACGATCTGCTCAATCTCGCCCGCATCGGCCGCAAGGAAATGGTCCGGGAAAAGGTGCAGCTCAAAGATGTGGTCCGCCGGGCAATCGCCGAGATGGCGCCGGAAACGCAAGGTCGCGAAATCGAATGGCGCATCGGTCCGTTGCCGGAAATTGAATGCGATCCCGGCCTGGCTCGGCAGGCGCTCTCGAACCTCCTCTCGAACGCCGCCAAATTCACGAGAACCCGCAATCCCGCCGTCATCGAAATAGGCTCGCGCCAGATGAACGGCAGGAAAGCCATCTACGTGCGCGACAACGGCGTCGGCTTCGACCCGAAGTATGCGGATAAGCTCTTTGGTGTCTTTCAGCGCCTGCATCGCCAGGACGAATTCGAAGGAACCGGCGTAGGCCTCGCGACCGTCCGACGCATCATTCGCCGGCATGGCGGCGAGGTCTGGGCTGAATCAAAGCCCGGCTGCGGAACCACCTTCACTTTTACATTCGAACCGCAAGTCCAGAACTCATCTGCTCAAGCCAATCAAAGGAGATAAACCATGGCTTCTGCTGAACCCGATGCTGTCGAGATCCTGCTGGTCGAGGACAATCCCTCCGATGCGGAACTCACGCTCCATGCTCTCCAAAAGAGCAAGCTCGCCAACCACATCCAGTTGGTCTCCGACGGCGCAGAGGCTCTGGACTTTCTATTCTGCCGCAACGCGTTTTCCCATCGGCGTATCGACAATGGTCCGCGCTTGGTCCTGCTAGATCTGAAGCTTCCGAAAGTGGACGGCCTGCAAGTCCTCCAGGAGGTCAAGGCCGATCCGCGAACGAGAGCGATTCCCGTCATCGTGCTCACTTCTTCCAAGGAGGAGCAAGATCTCGTCCGGAGCTATCGCCTGGGCGTGAACAGCTACATTCAGAAACCCGTCAACTTCGGTGAATTTCAGGACGTCGTGCGCCAGCTCGGGATGTACTGGCTGCTGATCAACAGCAAGCCTCCAGTGTCCGCGTTCGTTTCCCAATAAGGATCAGTTGCGCGTGGAGCCGAACATAACCATGCCACGAAAAAATGACCGCGACCCTCTGCGCCTCCTGATCGTGGACGACGACGCCAACGACCTCGATCTTTGCCTCCGCGATCTCAAGAAGTCTGACCTTGCCTTTGAAGCCGGCACCGCATCCACGCGCGAAGAATTCCTCCAAAAACTCCGCGCAGCGCCGGTCGATGTCGTCCTCTCCGACTATCGTATGAAGGGCTGGACGGGCATGGACGCCTTGGCCATCGTCAAGGAACACCGCCCCGGGGTGCCCGTTATTCTTCTAACAGGAACGCTCGGTGACGAGCTCGCCGTCGAGTGCATCAAACTCGGCATCACCGACTACATCTTGAAAGAGCAGCTCGCTCGCCTCCCCATGGCCGTTACCCGTGCACACGAGGAACGGTTGCTGCGGGACGCCGAAACGCGGGCGATCGAGGCCTTGCGTCAAAGCGAAGCCCGCTATCGCGGTATGGTCCGTCACCTGATGTACGGAATTTTTTGGGCCGAGGAACCGTCCGGCAGACTCCTCGACGTGAACCCCGCCCTCGTGAAAATGCTCGGCTATTCGTCCGCCGATGAGCTTTTGCAAGTCCAGTTTACGACGGCTCTCTACCGGGAACCGGCTGACCGCGAAAAAGGGCTCGCCGAGTACATGCAAAATGGGCACGCCAGTGCAACGGTCGATTGGAAGCGCAAGGATGGAAAGATCGTGACGGTCCACATGATTGGCCGGCGAACGCTTGAACCGGACGGCAAGTCATGGTGCGCCGAAGTAATGGTCGAAGACGTCACCGAGCGCAAGACTCTCGAAAAGCAGCTGGTCCAGGCACAAAAGTTCGAAGCCATCGGCCAGCTCGCGGGCGGCGTCGCCCATGATTTCAACAACATGATCGGGGCCATTCTCGGCTGGGCGGATCTGGGAATCGAAGAAACCGAGCTCGGTTCACGGCTCCATCGCCATTTCCAGAAGGTCCACCAGCAAGCGCAACGCGCCGCGTCCCTCACGCGCCAGTTGCTGGCCTTCGCCCGCCGCCAGATTCTCGAACCTCAAAACATCGACCTGAATCAGACCGTCATCGAGACTGTGAGCCTTCTCGAGAAAGTGATCGGAAGCAATATCGAGATCAAGGCCAATTTAGCGCCGAACCTCGCGGTAGTCCGCGCGGACCCCACGCAAGTCGAACAGGTGCTGATGAATCTTTGCATCAATGCGCGCGATGCCATGCCCGACGGCGGCTCGATGCTCATCGAAACTTCCAACATTCAGCTGGACGATCGCTTCTGCGCACTGCAGCCTCTCGCACACCCGGGCGAATACATCGTCCTGTCGGTTAGCGACACCGGCGTTGGCATGGATGCCGCCACCCTCGACCGCATCTTCGAGCCTTTCTTCACCACGAAGGAACTCGGTAAGGGAACAGGCCTCGGCCTCGCTACTGTTTATGGCATCGTCCGGCAGCACTCCGGATTCCTCCACGTCTACAGCGAACTCGGCACGGGCAGCACCTTCCGCGCCTACTTCCCCGTCAGCACCGTGGATGCACCCCCAGTCCAGCTTACGGAAGAGGAGGGACCGGTGCAGGGCGGCTCGGAGACCATTCTGCTCGCGGAAGACCACGAGGGTTTGCGTCAGTTGGCAGTCGAGACCCTCACGAGTCTCGGCTACACTGTGGTTCTCGCGTCAGACGGCGAGCAAGCCCTGCACGAGTTCCAACTTTTTTGCGACCAAATCCACCTCACCCTGCTCGATGTCATGCTGCCCAAATTGAGCGGTCCCGAGGTGTACGAACGGATCCGCGCGGTGCGGCAGGACCTGCCCGCGATTTTCGCCACGGGCTATAGCCCGGATCTCGCTCTGCTGCAACGAGTACGCCAACAAGGCTGGCCCATTCTCCAGAAGCCCTACACTTCGCGTGTGATCGCCCGCAAAGTTCGCGAGGCACTCGATCAGCGCGCCCGCGTCCTGCCCGCCCATCAGCCATGATTGGTGTTGACACCCCTTGGGGACGGTGGTAAGGATGGGGCATACGTGGCACCGGCTCAACGCCGGTTTGCTGTGACATCCAGGCGCGGGAACTCCAAAATTCCTGCTGGGTGTCCGGCAACAAACCCCACCCACCCCGGGAGGTGGGAGCTTCGGCTCTCGCCTCCCGTTTTTGTTTTGCCCAATTCCTCGCTTTTGGCTGGTGACGTAGGGTCTGGTTGGCACACTTCTGTGCTCTGGGTTCGGCGCTTGTTATCTGTGGCTTGCGGTCGTATGAGTTTTGCAGCGGCGCGCCGTCAAGCGTTCTTGCGGAGTTCAGCGAGCACGAGCTTAGCGACTTCCTTCAGCGTCTCAAACACGCCTTGCCCGTTGATCGCAACCGCTTCGGTCGTGGGTTCGCCCTTCACGCCGAGGCTCTTCTTCAGTTCCCCGATTGGCAAAATATTCGGCAGGTCGCGTTTGTTGAGCTGCAGGACGTAGGGAATGGTGGCGAAATCGAGGTTGTGATCCTTCAAGTGCTCGCGCAGGTTCTCGAGGGTCTCGATGTTCGCGTCAAGCCGCTCTTCCTGCGAGTCGGCCACGAAAACGACTCCGTCCGCGCCCTTCAGAATTAGGCGTCGGCTAGCCTCGTAAAATACCTGGCCTGGGACCGTGTACAGGTGGAAGCGCGTCTTAAACCCGCGTACTGTCCCAAGATCGAGCGGAAGAAAATCGAAGAAGAGCGTGCGGTCGGTCTCCGTGGCCAGAGAGACCATTTTGCCCTTTTGGCCCGTGCCCGTGTGGTCGTAGATCCACTGCAGGTTGGCGGTTTTCCCGCCAAGGCCGGGCCCGTAGTACACAAGCTTGCAGTTGATCTCCCGCGCGGGGAAGTTAATAAATGGCACAATTTCCTCAGGGTTAGGGCAGCCTATTACTTATAACAACAGCCGTGCCGGGCCGCAACCGCGGCCGCGCTTCCTGCTTCGCAACTGACAATGTTTGGCCGGTTCTCTCCACCCTGCAATCGGCGCGCCGTCCCGGATTACGGAGCCGTAGCAAAGAAAACGCGAAACTGCGGTCATCAGAACTCGATCACGGCCAGATTCTCCTGCTGCCTGCTCCGGCGCCAATAGGCCCCTGTCCGTTATGCCCTTTGTTCGCCTAGGGTTCCGCACGGAGGTTCCCCCAGAGGCCGCGATAACACGAACCGTCTCACCTCAGTCCGCGCCCAACTTGCCCGCCCGGCATTTGACGATGAGATTTCCTTGTGCTAAATGGGCTGGCGGCGGGAAGCCTTTCGAGCCTCCGTAGCCTGCGATCGTGCATTCCTCGATTTCCGATAGCGATTTCTCCGGCTGGCCGAGAAGGAGTGCCCCATGAAGAAAGTCCTCAAATGGCTCGCGTCGGCGCTGTACGGGCTCGTGATGATCGAGGTCGTGATCATGATCAGCCCGTTCGCCTTCTACTGGTATTCCTTTTATGCGCCCACGCTGCAGGGATTGCATCGCTGGCAGGCCACCGCATGGCTGGAGTGTTTCTTCCTGCCACATTCCGTGATCACCACGAGTTCCTTCCTTGAAATCATGCGCTGGCAGATCGGCTCGTGGGCTTTCGGTCTGGGACTCCTCGCCGCGCTGATCTGCGCCGTGCAGGTGTACGGAACGAAACTTCTGAAGCACAACGCCGCGCAATCCTGGATGTACAAATATATTCGCCATCCCTTCTACCTAAGTCTTGCCGTCGCGGGCTTCGGCCTGCTCACGATCTGGCCGCGGATTATCATCCTCGTGCTCTATCTGGGCATGCTCTTTCTCTACTATTTCCTGGCGCGCTTCG
>Ga0187784_10005078_pt1 | contig 10649 bp, 8 predicted proteins | sample 1015_SJ02_MP15_2_FD_132964 | JGI IMG/M metagenome (GOLD analysis project Ga0187784, IMG submission 132964) | Tropical peat soil microbial communities from peatlands in Department of Meta, Colombia - 1015_SJ02_MP15_20_MG | ecosystem: Environmental > Terrestrial > Soil > Wetlands > Peat | place... | reverse complement strand
TGGTGAACGAACTGAAGTTGCTGTGCCTGCGCATGGGCATCGATATCTGGGAGGTCATCGAGGCCGCGTCCACCAAGCCGTTCGGGTTCCACCCGTTCTATCCCGGTCCCGGTTTGGGTGGGCACTGCATCCCCGTCGATCCGTTTTATCTTTCGTGGAAGGCCAAGGAGTGGGATTTCCGCACCCGCTTCATCGAACTCGCCGGGGAAATCAACACCAACATGCCCTACCACGTGCTGGCCTCGGTCGGTGGCGCGTTGAATACCCAAAAAAAGTCAGTGAACGGCGCCCGCGTCCTGGTATTAGGAGTGGCCTATAAGCGGGACATTGACGATTTGCGCGAGTCGCCCGCACTCACCATCATCGAACTCTTGCAAAAAGATGGCGCGCAGGTCAGCTATCACGATCCTTACTTCCCGTTTATTGGCAAGGGACGAAAATACGATCTGCAAATGAAATGCGCCGAGTTGGAGAATCTGGGTCACTACGATTGCATCGTGATCGTGACCGACCACTCCGACTACGACTACCGGCGAATCGTGCAGGAGGCTCAGTTGGTGGTCGACACGCGCAACGCCACCCGAGGCATCGAGAGCGCCAAAATCGTCCGCTGCTGACCGGCGGGCGCGGCTCGGCGGGCCGCGGAAAACTTTCCGGCCGGAATGTAGTTTTTTGCAGGGCCCGGTGAGGGCGAGCTCTCCACCTCCAAGAATCGTTCGCCAAGTTGTTGATGTTTAACCTACTTGTCGGCAGGGCCCAGACGCCTGAATGGTCAATTTCGTGCATCCAAGCAGGTGGGGTAGTACACTTGTTTGGCATCCCTACCAGCCACTCCTCACTCCCAGGCGAGGGGAGCGGAAAACTTTCGCCCCGGGAGCAGTGTTGGTAAAGGTGCTGTGACCCTATCAATGATGCCTCCCTGCGAAACCGGCCTGTTCTCGTCGCTCCCCCGGTGGAGGGCGCCGTGGGCTGAGTTCTTGCTCAGCTACGGAACGCAGGCTGTCCTGATTGCGATTTTCGCCTGGGTGTCGTTGCTGCATCCCGAGATTCTGGAAAGGCCTGTCAGGGATTATCACGCGATTGCATTGGTCCCGACGCCCGTTCCAGTCAATCACGATCCGCAGCGGCAACTGCCGAAGCCACTTGAAGCCAGACTGGACGACCCTCCGCCCACAGCGTTGCGCCTGCCCGCGCCACTGCCGCGTCCGAAAGTCGCGGATACGCCTGCTCCGGAAGTAAAGATGGCTACGAAAAAAATTGACTCGCTGCCGACGCCGGCGATCCCAGCGGCGCCGAAGCAGATCGTTCGCACCAACGTGTTCTCGACAGGAAGCTCGGCGCCGCAAACCATCGAACGTGCGCCGCAGCAGGTGCAGACCGGAGGCTTTGGCGATCCCAACGGTGTGCCGGCGAAGGCCACCCAGACCGGGGCCGTCAACATCGCGCAGGCCGGGGGCTTTGACCTGCCTAGTGGACCGGGGTATGGCAACGGAACCGGCGGCGCGCAAGGCACTCGCGGGGTGGTGGCCAGCACGGGATTCGGCGGCGGAGTTGCCACGGGAAACGCCCGGACATCCGCTCCGGCGACGCCGGTCCATGCAGCGGGGTTCGGCGATGCTGATGTGCCCGCTCCGCCCACCGTCCAAGCGCGCCCAGCGCAACCGGCGGCTCGAATCGTCCCGGCGGAAATCCTTTCCAAGCCGACTCCCATCTATACCGAGGAAGCCCGCGCCCAGCATATTCAAGGCGAGGTTCTTCTGGAGGTCGTGCTGGAGGCTTCCGGCAATCTCCGGGTATTGAAAGTAGTTCACGGTCTCGGACACGGGCTCGACGATGCCGCGGTTCGTGCGGCGCAGCAGATTCGCTTCAAGCCCGCACTCAAAGATGGCCAGCCCTCGGACTCGACGGCGGTCGTACATATCATTTTCCAGCTCGCATGATGAGTTCGCAAGGATGAGCTCCCAGAAGGTTCTTATGCGTATGGCAGGTTTAGTTTCCCGATGGTTTTTTGTTTTAGTCGCTTTCGCGTTGGTGGCCATTGCTCAGGATTCTCCATCAACCCCACAAACGCTCCCGGCGCGCACTCAAGAAGTGACCTCCGGAGCGGCGGCTCCGAACGGCGAGGCCATACCGGCTCCCGCCCTGACGCTGAACGACGTGATGGATCGCGTGGTCGAGCGCGAGCACTACTTCATGGCTCAGATGCGCCATCTGCATCCCATGGTGGAGACCTACCTGCAAGATCTCAAAAACGATAAGGACGGAAACGCTTTCCCGGTAAACGACCAGTATTTCCTTGGGCGGCTCGACATGAGCGATGGGCCGGAGGACGTGTCCTTCATCGGTCAGCCCGGCTTCGGCCGCCGCATGCTGGCCAAGCTCACTGGAATCTACTCTCTACAGTTCCTTCCCATGGGTTTCGCCCAGATGGTCGTGGTGGACCCGGATTTTCAGAAGAAGTACTACACCTTCAATTTTGTTCGCCGCGAATTTCTCGGCGAAGTGCGCTGCATTGTGATCGACGTTCAGCCCAAAGAGCACCAAAGAACTCCGCATTTCATGGGCCGCATCTGGGTGGAAGATCAGAATTACAATATCGTCCGCTTCAACGGAACCTACGATCCGCAGCCCAAAATCAATTTCTTTTTCCACTTCGACAGCTGGCGCCTGAACATGCGCCCCGGCGCCTGGCTCCCGGCTTACGTTTACACCGAAGAGGCCAACGTGAAAACCGGCCTCACCAAAACGCTCCACTTCAAGGCACAGACGCGGCTTTGGGGATATGACCTGAAGGCTCTGGGCAGGAAAGAGGAGTTCACGCAGATTCTGGTCGATTCTCAGGACTCAGTGAAAGATCAAAGCGATACCGCGGCCGACGCCACACCGGTGGTCGCCGAGCGTATGTGGGAAAAACAGGCGGAAGACAACGCAGTCGAACGCCTGCAGAAGATTGGCCTGCTCGCTACCCCAGGAGAGGTCGATAAGATTCTCTCCACGGTGGTGAACAATCTGCTGGTCACCAACAACATCGACACGCAAACCGATATCCGCTGCCGCGTGCTGCTGACCTCGCCGCTGGAGTCATTCACCATCGGCCACACCATTGTCATTAGCCGCGGCCTGCTCGACGTTCTTCCGGATGAGGCCTCGCTGGCGGTGGTGCTGGCCCACGAAGTGAGCCACATCGTGCTGGGGCATCATTTCGATACGAAGCTCGCCTTCAACGACAAGATGTTCTTTCCCGACGAGGAAACCTTCCAGCGGCTCGAGTTCCGACGCAGCACCGCGGATGAAGAGGCGGCCGACGCCAAGGCGCTGGAATTGCTGAACAATTCTCCCTACAAAGCCAAGCTGGGCAACGCCGGACTCTTTCTCAAGGCGCTCCAGGAGAAGGCTCCCGATCTGCCCCACCTGATCCGTCCGCATCTGGGCAACAGCTTTGCCAGCGCCAAAAGCATTCGGATGGCTGCGCTGCTGACTTCCGCCCCTGCGCTTGACGACAAGAAACTGGATCAGATTGCAGCGCTGCCGCTGGGCGGGCGCATCAAGGTTGAGCCCTGGAGCGATCAAGTCGAACTGACCAAGGCCAAGCCGGTGGCTCTGACTTCCGCGCACGAGAAAATGGAGTTTGAGATCACTCCGTTTTTCCCGTACTTGACGCGCATCTCCACCGGAGGCGAGAAGATGGCGCTGACCACTTCGTCACCGCAACCGCAGAACACACCGAAATAGCCGGACAGGGTTAGCGCCGCACACGGAGAAAAACGCAGAGAGAATCAGGAAGGCGATCTCGGCGATGCCTTAGTGCTCGGAAGTAAACGAGATCTCCAGGGCAATTGAGGTGGGCGGGCTCCTAGGATAAATGGTGGCCGGGCCAACCAAGCAGGGAACGACGGCGGCGTCGAGCCGCTATCCAGATTGCGAAGGTACGGGACGCAGACTACTGGATCGCGCTGCCAACTTGAGAGAACACGTTGTTGGCATTCGAGCCGATGAGGCGAATAGTTCCCACTACGATCACCAGGATCACCGCCAGCATAACTGCGTATTCGGCGATGTCCTGACCGCGCTCATCATTCCAAAATTGCAGTAGATGTTTTGCCACGGGCTCCTCTCTCTAACCGTCTTCCCATACGGCCTGTTTGGATTCCGCCGGGCCGAACCCTAGACAATACTCCCCCAAAACTAGTCCGTATAAGGATTACTATAATCGGCGATCTGCGGAAGGCCAATGGCACCTCCGTGCTACTCGCGCCTTAGGCGATGCTCTTGATCGGCAGTGCCTGATTCACCGCAAACAGCGCCAATTCCAGGCGCGTGGACACCCCCAGCTTGTCGAAAATGTTGCTGAGGTGGTGCTTGACCGTATCTTCGCTGATTTTGAAGTATTCCGCTATTTCCTTGTTGGAGTACCCTGCGACCACGGCGGAGACAATTTCCAGTTCGCGTGGAGTCAAGCCGAACTTGCGCTGGCGGGCTTCATCGTTCGAAGACTGCATGAGCGTGCGCAGGTACTGCACCAGGTTCGACACGCTTTCGCGGCCCACCCAGTATTCGCCCGACATGACCGTCTGAATCGCCTTTAGCAGCAACTGTGTCGCGGAGTCCTTGAGCACGACGCCGCGTGCGCCGAGTTGCAGAGCTTCGACGATCTGGCTCTTTTCCGCCGCCGCGGTCAGCAGAATCACGCGAACGGGCGTGGCGGTGGCAGGCACGCTCAACTCGCGCAACGCCTCCAAGCCCGGGTGCTTGGGCATCGCCAGATCGAGCAACAGAATGTCGGGCTTAAGTTGACGTGCCAGTTTCACCGCTTCGGCGCCGTCCGACGCTTCCCCGAGGACCTTAAAGTCGGGTTCTGCCTCCAGCAATCGACGCAAGCCATCGCGGAAAATGGGATGATCGTCGGCGATCACCAAACGAATCTGCTGTGACTTTCTAAAGTTCATGACTTACTTCCCCGTTCCGGGGCACCATGATTTCCAGGCGTGCACCCTGCCCGGGAGTTGATTCTACCGTGAGTTCGCCCGCAATCAAACCCACTCGTTCCCGAATAATCATAGGCCCGGTGCCCGCGTCTTGCATCTGCTGTTGATTGTAGCGGCCTTCAAAGGGAAACCCCTTGCCGTCATCCTCCACGCTAAGGCTCCACTTCTCCTTGGTCGAAGCCAGGCGCACCAGAGCGTGACGCGCTCCACTGTGCTTTCGGACGTTTACCAACCCTTCCTGCACAATGCGTAAAATCTCACGGCATACGCGCTGCGGCATGTCGAGGCGATCCAGATCGGTTACGAAGCGCGCGGTGATTCCCGTCTCTCGCTGGAATCGCTCCACCGTATCCCGCAACACTCCCAGCAGACGCTGGGAATCAACGTCGATGGCCTTCATTTGCTGCATGAGTTCCCGGAGCTTGAGCACTTCATCGCGCAGCAGGCCCTGGATTCTTCCCAATTCACCGTCGATGGGGCGGTTGGCGGCAGCTTGCCGACGCAGCACGTCCACTTGCAGTTCCACACCGATCAATGACTGCACCGCTCCATCGTGCAACTCGCGGGCAAAGCGCGCCCGCTCCGCCGCCGACGCCCGCCGGCGCATGCGGTGCAGCAGATAGACGTTGTACACCGCCGGTCCCACCTGGCGCACCAGATCCTGCAAAAACCGGAGTTCTTCCTGTTTCTCCCCCTGCCACGCGGGATTAAACAAGAACACCCGCCCTCTCCATTCGCCGCCAAAGAGAAACGCGGCGGTGATCAAAGAGTCGAAGGTCTGCAGTTCCCGTAAGCGAGAAATATGCTCGGTTTTCGCCGCCGCCACCGGATGGCCCGTCGGATCCAGCGCCAGGGTCGTCCATCGGCCTCGCCTCATCGAGGCATAGCCTACATCCCCGGGGAAAGCCTCCAAATATGACTTGGCGTTTCGCAACCCGGATTCCAACCAGCGAAACTCGCTCGTTCCGCCGCCTTCCGCCGGTGCTAATTCTCCCGCGAAAATGCGTTCGCTATGGATTTCCTGGGAGACGAGCAAAATGCGCGACACGCTGTACATCGAAATCATTTCTTGAAAAATCTGCTCGATCGTGCCCGTGAGTCCCGCCTCCACACGCACCCGGGAGAGAATCCCGGTCACCAGTTCCTTCTCGGCGCGCAGGTGCTTTTGCCGCTCCGCCAGATAGCCCAGCAGAAGGCCCATCACGATTAAATAGACCGACAGCATGAACAGGCGCTCGGGCTCGAACTCCTTTATGTTGAGGTGAAGTCCCGTAAGGGCCCGCAGCGGCAACGAACTGCGCGGCCAGATGTGAAGCAGGAGGAATCGTTCGATCCACAGCAGACCGGCTTCGGCCACGGCCGTGCCCAGCGTCTCACGAAAGCCCCAGCGGTAGGCGGCCGCAGCCAGAGCGAAAAAGAAAAACAGGAAGAACGGGGTGCGCGGGCCCTCTGCGAATATGGAGATGACCGCGGGCCATGCAATATCGCCGGCGTGCACCATAAAACGGAATGCCGCAGTCGACTGCTGCCGTCGGCGCAGCAGCATCATGATCAGGATGCCATTCGCCATGTAGAAGACGAACAGTCCGTAGGCGGCCCAGGAATTTCCCAGTTCCGTGGGATCCATTCGGATCGCGACCAACGTCGAGACAGCGAGAAACACCCGTGCTGTCGCCAGCCAGCGCTCAATGCGGCGGGTCTCGCTGGGATCCTGAGGGATTCTCAGTCTCCAGGAGTTGCGGTAGCGTTCAACGCGAGGGTTCAAATGGGCTCCCTTGCACGGGCGTGGCGGGTTCTGCTGAAAAACTGCTGCTGCACATTATTGAATAACAGAGTTTTGCGGGCAAGTGAGTCCGGTTCGAGATGGCCGCCTGCGGTTACCGGGGTAATGGCCGCTGCACGCTCGGCCGCCTCTAAAATCGCTTCGGGGACGGTTCTTGACCAGGCGATCTTATCTTTGGCTGGCTGGGGTTGCAGCCGCAGTCGTTGCCCAGGTTTTGGCGGCTTTGGTCTTGCCGCGCTCTTTTGCTTTGACGGCTTTCAGCGACCTGGTCCAGTGCTTCCTGTTGCTTTCCGGGACCGTCGTTTTCATTCCTCTGGCTCTGCGTTCGCAAGGGCGCATCCGCCTGTTCTGGTCGCTTATCGCGTTCGGAACCGGTCTGTGGCTCGTCTACCAGTTGCTTTGGACCTACTATGAGGTCATTTTGCGCGCCGATGCGCCCGACCTGTGGTCCTGGGACGTCGTTGTCTTTCTGCACATTGTTCCCGTGATGGCGGCATTGGCGCTGCGCCCACATATACCACGGGACGAATACGCGCGCGTCGGAGAGTGGGATTTCGTTCTTCTGCTTTTGTGGTGGCTGTATCTCTACGTCTTGGTGGTCATGCCGTGGCAATACGTGGTGGCCGATGTCGGCGCCTACAACCACAATTTGAATAGCGTTTATGGCGCCGAAAAGCTGGCTTTGCTGGCCGGGTTGTTCGCCTGCATCCTCACCAGCACAGGCGGTTGGAGAAAACTCTACGCCGCGCTGTTTGCAATGAGCCTGTGTTACTCCGCCAGCTCTACGGTGGCGAACTGGGCGATCTCGCGTAACACCTACTATAGCGGGAGCCTCTATGACATCCCGCTGGTCGCGGCCATGGCATGGCTGACCTGGATCGGCTTGCACATGTCCGGTCTGCAAAAACCCATCGAAGAGCCCGAAGCCGTCGAGCGGGGAGCGCCAACGGCCTACGGAGTCTGGGTTGCGCGTTTCAGTATGATCGCCGTGTTCTCGCTGCCCATCTTCGCCGCCTGGGCGATTTCAGAAACCAACGTTCCGCAGCGCATCCGAATCTTCCGGCTCATCCTGACCATGATTGCCGCTCTCTGCATGGGCGTTCTGGTATTTGTTCGCCAGAGGCTGCTCGACCGCGAACTGATCCGCCTGCTCAATCAATCGCGCGAGTCCTTCACGAACCTGAAACGGTTGCAGGCGCAGATCCTGCAAACGGAGAAGACTGCCTCCATCGGCCAGCTCGTCGCCGGAGTCGCGCACGAGATCAACAATCCTCTGACCGCCATGCTGGGCTATTCCGATCTCCTGTTGAGCACACCATTCACTGCCAGTCAGCAGCCATTGGCCGCCAAGATTGGCCACTATGTGCGCCGCACCAAGTCTCTGGTCGCCAGCCTGATCAGTTTTGCCCGCCAGGGTCCTGTGGTTAAAACGGCCCTCGATCTCAACGCCCTGGCTCGGACCGCCGTCAAGCTCACGCAGCCGCAATGGGAGGCCCGACAGATTGCAGTCGGCATCGAACTCGATGCCAGTCTGCCGAGGATCTCGGGCGATTCCAACCAGCTGCTGCAAGTCTGTCTGCAGATGATCGGGAACTGCCTCTACGCGATGAGTGAATGGGGTGGAAAAATTCTAAGCATCAGCACGAGCCGGCAGTCCGGCGGTTGTGTGCTGCAAATCGTCGCCCCGGGTCTTGCCGGCCCAAATCCGGACCATGACGAGATTTCGTCGGCGGGCAGTAATCTCGGTCTGAGCGCATGCCAGGGAGTTCTCGAGGCCCATGAAGGCAGGATCTATCAGGAGTATCGAGCGGGAATTCTCCTGCTGCAGATGTACCTGCCCGCCGCCGAACCTGCGACCGAACAAAACCGGGAAACGCAGGAAGCTAAGGCGCCGACTCTGTGGCAATCTCAACCGTACGCTTGAGCTGCCCGCAGGCTGCAAAGATATCGCGGCCGCGCGGACGCCGCACAAAGGCCGGAACTCCCGCCCGGATCAGCACCTGCTGAAACGCCGTCACGCGCTCCTCCGCGGGCGTGGAAAAAGCAATTCCCGGCCCGGGATTGAGCGCGATCAGATTCACTTTCGCACGCAGGCCGCGGAGCAGCTCAACCACCTGCCCTGCGTTCTCCATGGCATCGTTGATACCGTTCAGCAGCACGTACTCGAACGTAATCCGCTCGCGGTTGCGCAAGGGAAACTCCCGCGCTGCCCGCATCAGCGTCTCCAGGTTCCACTTGCGATTCAGCGGCATCAGCTCCGTTCGCTGCGCGTCGTTCGAGGCATTGAGGGAAATCGCCAGCTTCGGGCGAATTCGTTCCTGCCCGAAATCGTGGATGCGCGGAACAATTCCGGCAGTTGAGACCGTCATGCGCGATTCGGCAACCCCAACTTCTTCGACCAGCAGGCGCACCGCCTTCATGAAGTTGTCATAGTTCAGAAACGGCTCACCCATTCCCATGAATACCAGATTGATGCGATCTTCCGGGGGCGACACGCCTTGATCCTTGAGCACTGCGCAAACTTGGCCCACAATCTCGCCCGCGCTCAGATTTCGTTTCACGCCGAGCAATGCCGTCAGGCAGAACTGGCAATCCACGGCGCAGCCGACCTGGCTGGAAACGCAAATGGTAGCGCGGTCAAAACGGCGCCCGCTGCTCCCGGTGCCGGATTCGCCCGCTTCGGTCCCATCTCCGGCCTCGCCGCCATCTCCTTCCGGCATCCAGACGGTTTCGACACTCTGCCCGTCCGTAAACGACATCAAGTACCTTACCGTGCCATCTTGCGAAGAAAATTTCTTTTCAATCTGGGGAAGGCCGACTATGACCCGCATTTGGGTGAGTTTGGTGCGCAGCTGCCGCGGTAGAGTCGAGATCTCCTCGATGGATTTCACACGCTGCCGGTAGGCCGCATCCAGAAGCTGGCCGGTGCGGTAGGCCGGTTCCCCGATGCGTTCCACGAGCGGGGCGAGTTCGTCCCGGCCTAGCCCCAGCACTGCGATTTGCGACTCATCAGTCATATTGTGATCAGGTACGCAGCGGAACGCTCGGCACTCGATTCGACCTAACTCTATGATTCCACAAGACTAAACTAATTTTCGCACGCTCGCAGCCCCTGTGTAAGAATAGTAAAGGTCCTTCCCCCGAGTCCTACAAAGAAGCCATTCAAGAGCAGGTAGTTTTCATGGCCCACGACGCACGCAACAAAGAAGTCCGCAATATTCGCCATCAAAAGCTGCCCAACGGGCTCACGGTCATTACCGAGCAGATGCAGCACATCCGCTCGGCGTCCATCGGCATCTGGTTGCAGACCGGCTCCCGCGATGAAGCCCCCGAATGGAACGGCATCTCCCATTTCATCGAACACATGGTTTTCAAGGGCACGAAGCACCGCACAGCGGAGGAAATCGCCCGCCAGGTGGATTCCATCGGCGGCAACATGGACGCGTTCACGGCCAAAGAATGCATCTGCTTCAACGTCAAAGTGCTCGACGAGCATGTGCCCACCGCCCTCGACATTCTCAGCGACCTGGTTCTTCATCCTGTATTCGATGCCAACGATATTGCCCGCGAGCGCGGCGTGATCATGGAAGAGATCAAAATGGACGAGGACAATCCCGACTATCTCGTCCATGAAATCTTCACCCAGAATTTTTGGAAGGACCACCCGCTGGGCAAGCCGATTCTGGGCACCAAAGAAACCGTAAGACGCTTTGAGCGCCAGCCGGTTCTCGACGCCTACGCCCATCGCTTCGCTCCTGGCAACATTATTGTCTCGGCGGCGGGCCATCTCGATCACGACCAATTCGTTGAACTTGTTACGCAGCAGTTCGAGCACATGAAACCGCGGCCCAACGGCCTTCATTCCTCCGTTCCCAAGATCG
>Ga0187784_10005076_pt1 | contig 10652 bp, 11 predicted proteins | sample 1015_SJ02_MP15_2_FD_132964 | JGI IMG/M metagenome (GOLD analysis project Ga0187784, IMG submission 132964) | Tropical peat soil microbial communities from peatlands in Department of Meta, Colombia - 1015_SJ02_MP15_20_MG | ecosystem: Environmental > Terrestrial > Soil > Wetlands > Peat | place... | reverse complement strand
CGGGCGTAGCCTACGGCACCACCCGGCGTACCACCGCCTCGCACACCGGCAAAACGAGGCGGTGTGAGCGCCGGCCGAGGCCCAATGGCTTCAGCAGCATCTGCACGCACATGCGGTGTGGAAAATGCTGCTGAATGAGCGGCCGCGAGGCGCGCCGCAACTCGCGGTACAATTGCTCGTCGAATGGCCGGCCAGGGTGGCGCTCGCGGTAGATGTGGCTCATCGCGATGCGGCTATCCGCGCCGTCGATCATCATCAGCCGGTTCCACAGCGCGCGGGCGATGCCGATCCGGTACTGTCCCTCGCGCGCCTGGTATTTCTTCAGGTAGCGATAGAAGTGCTTGTAGTGGCTGACCTCGTCGTCGGCGATATGCCCGGTCAACGCTTTCAGCACTGGGTCATCGGTCATCCGGCTTAGCGTGCGGTAATAGCTCGCGGTGCCCATCTCGACGCAGCAGCGCGAGGCCATCTCGCGGGTGCGCGTCGGCTCGACGCCGTCATCGGCGCACTGCGCGGTGAATTCGGGCAGAAAACCTCCGTAGACGCGGTCCCAATCGAAATCGGGCCAAGCAAGCCTGACATAATGGCGCAGCGCGCGGCCATGCTGCAGTTCCTCGGGCAGCCAATGCACACGCAGCCATTCGGTGATCTCGGAGTCGTCGGCGAAATATTCGATCAGGTTCTGGGTGTAGAGGTCGGTTGTCGCCTCGACGAACGAGGCGGCGGCAATCATGTAGAACATCGCCTCATTGTCGACGACCGCGTCGCGGCGCAGCGCCGCCCAGTCGATGCCGTCAAGCGACCAGCGCGGCCGAGCCGGTTCGGCGGTGGCAATCGTGTCGGACGAAACGCTGCTCATCGCCAGGGGTTTCCGTGCAAGCAAGACACGCCAAAGGTGCTTACCAGCCTACTTTTTCAGCGTGAAAGTAACTTGCCCGCTGTCGTCGTCAACCACGAACATCACCGGGACGTCATGATTGTCGATATAAACTTTATATTTTGTCGCCCCGGTGATGTCGTATTCGCGCACCGTGGTGCTGGCGCCGTCGATGTTGACATTGGTCTCGCCGCCACCGCCGACAGTGACTTTCTCGACCTTGCCGTTATCGACCCGCATCATTTCGGTCGACTGGATGCTGCGCGTCGACCAGGGATTGGCCGGTTTAACCGAGCCGGGCGCGGTGACCTGGCCCGCTGGTGAGTCGATCACGAAATTGTTGCCGTCGGCCTGGCCCTTGATCTCTGTCCGCTCGCCGTTTTTGACGGTGATGCCATGAAAGAACACAAGCCGATCGCCCTGAAACTGCTCGACGCGCTCGGCATCCTCGCGGTGCAGTCCCACTCCGAGCGCGGTCACTAGGAAATGCGCCGCGGTCTTGATGGTGACGACCGCGCCCGACGCTTCGATCAGGTTTCGGTAGGTGCCGATATTGCCGAAGACCGAGTGCTTGACGTTGTAGACGAGCTCACGCGGCGATTCCGCCGTCGCTCGCGCCGCGCCTCCCGACACCCCGACAAGGAGCGCGCCACCCAACGCCAACGACCGCACCCATTGGCTCGCCGGCCGAACCGGCCGTCGCTCCGTTGTAAACCCCATCATCCTTGTCGATACCCCGCGCTCGGCCGAAACTCCGTCCCCCGCCGCGCTATCTATAACCACCGCCCCTTCGCGTGCAAATCCCAAAGACCCCAAACGGGCGACTTTCTTGGATAATCAATTTGAGGCTACCTGCGGTCACTGTCATTCGCGCAATGGCTTATTTTTCGAGTAGGCAACGTGCCCTTTGGGGCGCTTTCCGGGCAGCGAATCGTTAACCAGTTAACCCTATTATCGCCCTCGCGAACAGCGATGCGTACCGATATTCCAAGCGAGTCAGCCGATTACGAAAGCGGCACGGCGTTCTGGATTAAAGGTATGCATAGCTGACCTGTTAGACTAGCGTTTGTGCACTGCAGCATCGAACGCTAATTAACAGGACGATAGTGGGCCGAGTGTCCGTTCGGCGCATTATTGGAACTGTCAACTTAGGCCGGGGCGACAACGGTTTCGCCGATGGCAGACCGTGTCGGAGTGAAGATGCGCGCAGCGTTGAAGAAAATTCGCGTGCCGAGCCAGTTCTTTCAGCGGGTCGACCGGATTGCTGGCGATCTCAATGTCGTGCTGCTCGTTTTCGCGGTCGGTCTGGCGACGCTCGACCTGACCTTCATGGTGACCCAGAAGGTGGTCGATCGGCTGCCGCAAGTCACCCGCCTCGCCGACGACGCGTCTCCCGTGGCCAACGCAAGCCCAGCGCCGCAGAAGTAAGCGCCTCGACCGCCCGCGTTTATTCGACAAAAGGGGCGGGTTGCCGCAGCCGTTGCCGGACCCAGTTCACCGTCGAATCCAAGAGCCGCGCCAGCGCATCGTGCGCGCGAGCGGCGGTTGTAGCAGAATGCGCGCCTCCGGGACGGATCGAGGAGAGCCCGCATGCCAGTCAACAAGCCGCATCTCGAATTTCACCGACTCGATATGGATTCCGGCTGGGAGACACCCCAGGGCTATCCCGCTGGCATTGAGCAGAAAATCCTCGCCGGGAGCCTCGACGAGTCAAACAAGGCGGGCAGTCGCACCCGGTTGCTGCGCTTTCAGCCAGGAGTCTACACGACCGCGCCCTTTGTCCACGACTATTGGGAAGAAGTGTACCTGGTCGAGGGCGATCTGACCGTCGGCAACGACACGCAGGGACAGGGCGGCGAGAATTTTCGCTCTGGCACCTATGCCTGCCGGCCGCCCGGCGCGGTGCACGGGCCGTTCAAATCGAACGGCGGATGCCTATTGCTCGAGTCGCACTACTACGCCGAGTGAGCCAGCTCAGCAAAAGCCTGTAGCGCGCTCCGGCCGCAGGGGTGGAGTCCTTGCGGGCAAGGTGGCGCTCGACCTCCTGCGCGGCGAGAGTGAGCGGGAAGAGCACAGCGAAATAGAGCACCGCGACCATCGTGTAGACCTCGAGCGGCCGATAAGTGGCCGCAGTGATCATCTGCCCTTCATAAAGCAGATCGGCGACGGCGATGGTCGACACCAGCGAGGTGTTCTTCAGCTGGATGATCGATTGGTTCATGAACGGCGGGATCATGCGGCGGAACGCTTGCGGCAGGATCACCAGGCGCATCATCTGCACGTAGCGCAGCCCCAATGAACGAGCCGCGTCCCACTGCCCCTGCTCGATCGAATTGACCCCACCGCGCACGATCTCAGCATAAAACGCGCCGGTGTAAAGCGATAGCACCATGCCCGCCGCGACAACGCCGGGGATGTCGACCCCTATCACCACCGGAAACGCGTAGTAGAACCAGATGATCTGCACCAGAAGCGGCGTGCAGCGAAATACCTCGACATAGGCGGTGAGCGGCAGGGTGATGAGCTTATTGCGCGACAGCCGCAACAGGCCGACCAAGAGCCCGATTACCATCCCGATGAGGATCGTGACGATCGTGTAGAGGATCGTGACGACGAGCCCCCATTCGATCAGGCCGCGATAGTGCCAAAGAAAGCTGAAATCCCAGTTGTAAGAAACGTGGTTCATCACCGCCGCCCATCAACTCCCTCTCCACTCCTGGGGGCGGAGAGGGGCATTTCACATCACAGCTCCACATCGGCCGGGATGTCCTCCGGCTTGACGCCGTTGATCGCCAGTCCATCGAACAGCCACTGGCGAATCTGTTCAATGCCGCGATTGTAATCGACCCAGGCGTTGAGAAAATTCTGCCAGCGCTTGTCGGCTTCCATCTGGATGCCCATGCAGGTCGGCAGCTTCACCGTCGGGTGGTGCAGCATCATGAACTTGCCGAGCTCGGGGTTCTTCTTGACTGCGGTGAGGCCGAGATTGACCGCGAGGATCACGCAATCGGCGCGGCCCGACTGGACCGCGAGAATGCAGTCATCGCGCTTCGGCAACGCAACGATCGTGGCGTGCGACGCGAAACGCCGCGCCGCGATCTCGTGCACCGAACCGATATCACAGGCGACCTTGACGTCAGGCTTGTCAATATCGGCCCAGTCGCTCGCGGTGAAGCCTTTTTTGCCGACCAGACCGAAACCGTGCAGATAGAACGGATGGGTGAAGTCGATGACCAGCGCGCGTAGCGGCGTCGGGTTCAACGAAAAGGCAAGGTCGACCTTGTTGGCCTGCAGGTCGAGCACCGAGTTGCCGTAAGTCGACTCGACGTATTCGACTTTCGCCCCGAAGATTTTGGCGATGTCTTGCGTCATCTCGATGCACATGCCGGTCCATTCGCCGGTGGCGATGTCCTTGTTGAAATAGGGGGCTTCGCCCGGCAGCGCTGCGATGCGCAGCGTCTTGGTGTCCTTGATCCGGTCCATGGTCGAGGTCGTCGCCGGGGTCGCCGGAGCGTTCTGCTGGGCTTTGGCCTCGGCGGCAGCGAGTAGCACCGATGCGCCGGCCGCACCAAGGGCTAAGGATCGACGTGACAGCATGTACTTCCCTCCCCCGTTCGATCGCGGCGCGACTATGTCACCGTGCCGCGGGCCCGCTCGGTGCCCGCATGGTTTATGCCAAGCTCGCGGGCCGTGACGAACGGTAGCAGAGGGTTATGCGGCTGTCATTGCGCGGCGCGCCAGCGCGACGAAGCAACTCAGCGCCAGTGCTCGTCGACCCAGCCGGTTTCGTCGTATTCGGCCATGCATTTGTCGACGAGTTCGGTCATCGCCTGCATCGCCCCGCTGCGCCGCGCGCCGGTCAGCACCTGAATGCGGATATCCTCGTGGTTGCCGGCGTAGTTGCGCTCGTAGAGCTCGTGACGGCCGCCGAACTCGCTGCCGATCGCGTCCCACAGCAGCTTCATGATCTTGATCCGCTCCTTGTAGTCGATGCCGTTCGAGCCGCGTACGTACTGCTTCAACAGCGGGTCAATCGCCGGATTGGCGAAATCGCGTGAGGACGACGGCAGGAAGATCAGCGCCGAGGCGACGATCTTCTCGATGATCTCCTTGATCTTCGAGTAGGCGTCGGGCGCGAAGACGCGATAGGCCATCGCCGGCTGCAAATTCGGCAAGAGCGCGTCACCGACCCAAGGCTGGGGGTTGGACGCCATCGCGTTCGACAGGCTCCAGAACAATTCGCGCCAGGCGACGATCTCGCCCAGCATCGCCTGGTTGCCACGGAACTCGTCGCCGCCCGTCGTGTGCAACGCCTTGGCGACCAACCCGGCGATGAAATCGAGCTTCACGGCGTAACGCGTGCAGCCCTGAAAGCAAAAGCCGTTCAGAAACCCCGAGCGTGGGTAGAACGACAGAATCTTGTCGGTGTCGCGGTGGACGAGGATGTTCTCCCAGGGGATCAGCACCTTATCGAGAACGAAGATCGCATCGTTTTCGTCAAAGCGCGATGAGAGCGGGTAGTCGTAGGGCGTGCCGAGTTTTGTCGCGATCTCCTCGTAGGAATTGCGGCAGATCAGCTTCACCCCGGGCGCGTCCATCGGCAGGATGAACATGATCGCCATGTCCGGGTCGCTGGTCGCGGTCGCGGCATTTTGCCCGAGGAAATTATAGTGCGTCAGCGCCGCCGCGGTGGCGACGACCTTGGCGCCGGAGACGATTACCCCCGCATCGGTCTCCTTCTCGATCGAGACGTAGACGTCCTTGACCTCGTCGGTGGGGCGGCCCCGATCCACCGGCGGGTTGACAATCGCGTGGTTCATGAAGAGCACATTTTCCTGCGCGCGCTTGTACCAGGCCCGGGCATTGCCGACGAACTGGCCGTAATATTCGGCATTGGCGCCGAGCGTGTTCATCAGCGCCGCCTTGTAGTCGGGCGTGCGCCCCATCCAGCCATAAGTGAGTCGCGCCCATTCGGCGATCGCCTGCTGCTGCCCCTTCAGCTCCGCAGGCGAGCGCGCAACGCGGAAATATTTGTGCGTGAAACCGCCGGAGCCGGTATCGGTCGGGCAGGTGAGTGCGTCTTTCGATTTGGGGTCATGCAGCGCGTCGTAGAGCCGGGCCAGCGAGCGCACCGCGTTCCTGAACGCCGGATGCGTCGTCACATCCTTGACCCGCTCCCCGTTGATATAGACCTCGCGCCCGTCCTTGAGGCTCTCGATGTACTCGGCGCCGGTGAACGGACGGGCTGCGCCCGCGATGTGCTGCTCGGGGGTCATTCGATCTGCTCCGGGAAGGGTGCCGGCATACGGACGGGCGGGCCGATGCAAGAGGGCGGCGAGCCGGGCGCGAATATCGCCCGGCACCGGCGCCTCGCCAGCGAGATAGCGGTAGAGGGTGGTGCGGCCGATCGCCAGCGCGGCCGCCGCCGCAGTCTTCCAGCGGCGGCCGTGCTCGGGCGCGAAGGCCTGGCGGCAAAGCGCCGCGAAATCATATTGTTCCGATTGTTCCACGGTTTATAGGAACAAACAGAACAGCTTTTTGTCTAGCTGACTCGTTAAAGCCGCCGGGATCGCATCGCGCGTCATGCCGATGATGACAGCGCGCCCTTTGCGGCCCATGCTCGCGCGCAAAACGGAGACTCGATCATGACGGATAGCGAGGCCGTTATTGAGCAGGTGCTCTTCAGCGCTTCGTCACGTCCATGCCCCGACGAGATCGTCGCCGCCATTCGTCGGCACGGCGTCGCGCTCTTGCGCGGCGCGGTCGAGGTGGTGACCGTCGAGCGCGTGCGCGCGTCGCTGGAACACTTCGAACAGCGCCTGAACCATGAGGTGGCATCCGGGCGGCGCGACGGTCAAGACCGCAATCGCCTGCTCAGCGCCGGGATCACCGGGCCGCATCTGGAAGAAGAGATGCTCGCGCTATTGGCCGCGCTCGGGCCTGTCGTCGCACACCATGTCGAGCATTATTTGGAATGCGGTGATCTCGTTGTTCCGGACAATCACTTCCTCTTCAGAAAAAGGGATCAGCGTGCATCCGATGCGGCGCTGAAACGCGGCAACCGTCACAACTTTCACCAGGATCACGATCTGATCCCCGGCGCGTTTCCTTTCAACGTCTGGGTTCCCTTGTCGCCGGTGGACGACTGGGCGTTAGGGCTTTCAATCGCGTTTCCCGCCGCCATCCAGGTTCTCCCGATCCCCGTGGATATCGAACCCTATCTCGAGAGAAACAACGGGTTTCTTTGGACACCGAACATGGATGTCGGCGACATTCTTCTGTTCCACCGCTACACGATCCACGGCACTTACACGACACTGAAACGGCCCGCACCGCGCTACAGCGCAGAGTTCAGAGTGGGCACCCGATCGGCCGCACCGCAAACTCATCTCCAGTTCTTGCGAGCGTTCGGGGCGACGCCATCCGTCCGAGCTCGCGCCGAGACCATCGGATAGCCGAATGGCTATCCGATCGCCTTCAGCGCGGTCTGGTCGACATAAGGGCGCAGCAGCTCGTCTGCCGCTTTCTGCGCGGCGGCAACGGCGTCGGCCGGCGTCACCTTGGCCGAGAAGATCGCCTGCACCTGGTCTTCCATCGCCTTCCTGACCGCGACGGTGTTGAATGTGTCAAACCACGGCGCCGCGAATTTCAGCTGGTCGAGCGCGATCTTGGCGTCGGGGTGGTCGGTCATGAATTTCTGCATCTCGGGCAGATCGTAGGCCGCTTTGCGCGGCGAGAAATAGCCGGTGAAGCGGCTCCACTCGCCTGCGGTCTCGGGACTGACGAGCCAGTTGATCAGCGTCCACGCCGCGGCCTGGCGCTCGGGCGTGTTGCCCTTGGGCAGGATCAGCGAACCCCCGCCGATCGGCGCAGCGTTACGCACCGCCTTCGGCAGGAAGGCGACCTTGTAGGGCGACTTCATATTGTCGCGCACAAAACTCAACGAACCGGTTGAAAGAAGCATCATGCCGAGCCGCCCGGCAAAAAACGCGCTGGTGCAAGCATTGGCGTCGCTGACGCCCGGCGGCATCACCTTGGCCTTATTGACCAGCGCATCAAGCAAGGTCAGCGCGCCGAGGCTGGACGGCGCGTTGTAATACACCTCGCCGCCGTAATCGTGGTTGTAGTACTGGCCGCCGTTCTGCATCACGAAGGCGCTGGTGAGCCAGCCGCAATAATCATACGTGCCGGGGAACATGATCCCCCAGCGGCTGCCGTCGGCCTTGGTGAGCTTTTTCGCGGCGTCGACCCAATCGGCCCAGGTCTCGGGCGGCTTCTCCGGGTCGAGTCCGGCATCCTTGAACGCGTCGACGTTGTAGTACATCAGAGGCGTCGAGTTTTGGTACGGAATGCCGTAGACCTTGCCGTCGATGACCGCATTGGGCTTCAGCGCCGGCCAGAAATTGTCGAAATAGGTGCTGGCGGTTTTGCCGTCCTTTTCGATCAGCGCGTCGAACGGCTCGGCATCGCCGTTGATCGCGTATTCGCGGATGAAATTGGCCGACATCAGCGCCACGGCCGGCGGCTTGCCCGCCTTGATTGCGGCGCGGGTCTTGAGGTTCGTGTCGTCATAGCTGCCGGCATAAACCGCAGTCACCTTGATGTCGACGTGCTGCTCGTTAAAGCGGTCGATCAACTCTTTCATCTTGTCGGCGAGCTTCCCCTGTACCGGCACGGGAAAGAACAGGTCGATCTCGATCGGATCGGCGGCAAGCGCCCCGCGCGTGACTGCGGCCGCAGCGGTGATAGCAAGCGCCCCGCCGAGCGCCGTGCGCCGGGTAATCTCGGTCATGTGTTCTCCCCTCACTTGATGCCGGATGAGACAAAGGACGAAATGAAGCGCCGCTGGAAGACGAGGAACAGGATCAAGAGCGGCACAGCGACAAAGAACGTGCCGGCAGCAACGACGCCCCAATCAGAGCCTGCCTCGGCGCCCGATGCGAAGGTCGAGAGACCGACCGTCAGCACCTGGTTCTTCGGCGACGACACCGCCATCAGTGGCCACAAGAATTCGTTCCAGTGTGCCGTTACCGAGACGATGGCAAACGCAATGAGGCCAGGCCTCGCCAAAGGGAGCAGCACCCGGCGGATCAAGATCGCGACCCCGGCGCCGTCGAGCATCGCCGCCTCCTCGAAATCGCGGGGGATCGAGCGGAACGTCTGGCGCATCAGAAACACGCCAAAGGCCGAAGCGAAATACGGCGCCATGATGCCCGGCAGCGTGTCGTAGAGATGCAACGACACCAAGGTCTGCAGGTTCGGCACGATCAGCAGCGGCGGGATCAGCAAAAGCTGCAGCAGGAACAGGGAAAAGATGAGATCGCGACCGGGAAAGGCGAGGCGCGCAAAGGCATAACCCGCCATGCTGATCGTCACCAGCTGAACGCCGAGAATGCCGCCGCACATCAGAAACGTGTTGAGATACCAAAGCGGGAAGCTGCCGCTCTTCCACGCCTCGGCGAAATTGCCGAGCCCGAAGGGGCCGGATGGGGCCAGCGAGGCGATATCGGGCGGCACGCCGGGTCGCAGCGAGGCAACCGCCATCCAGGCGAACGGCACCACCCAGAGAAGCGCCGCCGCGCTCGCCGCCAGCATGGCCCAGAGGCGGCCGTCAGCTCTCATAGTGCACGCCGCGCTCGATGAGGCGGAACGAGATCAGCGACAGCGAGAGCAGCGCCGCGACGCTGATCACCGTCGCCGCCGCGGCAAGGCCCGCGTCGTAGTTCTGCGCCGCTTGCTGATAGATGTAATAGAGCAGCAGATTGGTCGCGTCCGACGGGCCGCCCTGCGTCATCGTCACGACATGATCGACCTGGGTCAGCGCATTCAAAAGCGCGATCGGCACGACAAAGCCGAAGGTCGGGCCCAGGAGCGGCAGCACAATGCTTCTAAGCCGCCGCCACGCCCCGGCACCGTCGATCCGCGCCGCATCGACCAGATCTTGCGGCACCCCGGCCAGCCCGGCGAGGAAGAACAGCATGTAATAGCCGGTGTTCTTCCACACCGTGATCGCGATCACCGATCCGAGCGCGAGATTGGTGTCGCCGAGCCAATTGATCATCGGCAGGCCAAGCTTGTGCAGGTAGAAATCGAGGAGGCCGTCCCCCGGCAGCAGAACGAAAGTGAAGAGCGCCGCCGCCGCGACCAACGGGATCAACATCGGCATCACCACCAAGGTGCGCAGCATCGCCGTAAAGCGATTGGTCTCGCGCAGCGCCAAGGCCAGCGCCAAGGCCAGCAAGAGGCTCGGGACGATGGTGCCGAGCGCATAGACGAGATTGTTGAGCGCGGCGCGCGAAAAATGCGGGTCGGCGAAAAGCCGCTGGTAATTGCCAAAGCCGAGCGCGTGATCGCCGGCAAGGCGGCCGACGACAAGCGATTCCCACAATGCCCGCAGCACTGGGCCGTAGGTGAAAAGGCCAAGAAACAGCACCGACGGCGCCAGCAACACCAATACCGGCAACCAGCGCTGGAAACGCCGTCGCGACGCGGTCGACGGCACCGCGCCGGCGCCGAGCGCGCGCTCTTCGAACGTCATGCTGTCGGTCACGCCCCGGTCTCTAGAGAGGCTCGATGAAGCAGGGATGATAGTTGCAAGACAGATTTATGACAGCGATTAACACACTGTCATTCACACGGAACCGCTGCGAACGGCGGAGTTCACATCCAGGCGAGATGACCGATGAACTGGTCGATCGACGCCTGCCAGCTGAACCGCCTGGCATGCGCAAGACAGCGCTCGCGCGGAATCTCGAGCGCGGCGCAAGCGGCGCGG
>Ga0187784_10005075_pt1 | contig 10652 bp, 11 predicted proteins | sample 1015_SJ02_MP15_2_FD_132964 | JGI IMG/M metagenome (GOLD analysis project Ga0187784, IMG submission 132964) | Tropical peat soil microbial communities from peatlands in Department of Meta, Colombia - 1015_SJ02_MP15_20_MG | ecosystem: Environmental > Terrestrial > Soil > Wetlands > Peat | place... | reverse complement strand
GCCGGATGTATTATCGTCTCCAGGAGATAATCCATGAGGAGCAGCCTTACACGTTTCTTTTTACGAACAAGGCGCTGGTGGCTGTCTCCAGGAGGTTTGAAAACGTCGTGGTTTACCCTATGGGGCTAGCACCGCTTTACTGGTGGGTACCCAAGGATGCTCAGAAATACAAGAATTGATACAGGCGGCCTGGTGATGGATAATTTCCAGAAGTCTTTGAAAAACATGTTTGTGTCGCAGGGTCTGGAGCGTGTGCACAATCTGCGTAAGGACCCGAAGTGGATTGCCGGGAGGATGAGCGCCCCGGAATCGTTCTTCGTGCCTGTGTGGAGGTCGAAAATACTGATTTGCGAAGGTGAGGCCCCAAGGCCGGTTCTGCTGAAGCGGGATCAGTTGGAAGGGCTTGCCGTAATAGACGGTGCCTTTTTTCTTGGCGAAAAGGAAGGACATTCTTATTTTGCTGTTGACATAGACGAAAAAGCGCCCGGGGATTTTGGAGCTTCGGGGAGGTTCCGGGACCTGCGAGCCGTTGCGTCCCTGCTTTCGTGGGAAGACGGAGCGCTTCTTGCCTACGCTAAAACTTTGGCGTACTGGCATAAACGCAATCATTTTTGCGGCGTTTGCGGAAGCCGCAACGAAGTCAGGGAAGGCGGGCACTGCCGCGCCTGTTTGAATCCGCAGTGCGGAGCCGTACATTTTCCGCGCACCGACCCGGCCATAATCGTTCAGGTAAGGTACGGCGAAAAATGCCTTCTCGGAAGGCAACGGATCTGGCCTGAGCGTATGTACTCGGTTGTGGCGGGATTCGTTGAACCTGGCGAGAGCGCTGAAGGGGCCGTTGCGCGCGAGGTTTTCGAGGAAGTCGGCCTTCGTTTGAAAGAAATCCGGTACTATTCTTCTCAGCCATGGCCTTTTCCATGCTCACTGATGCTGGGATTTACGGCCGAAGCAAGTGATGATCGGATAAGTCTCGGGGATCAGGAGCTTGAAAACGCGCGCTGGTTTGGACGCCGCGAACTGCGTGAAGCCGTTGAAAACGACATGGTAAAACTGCCCTCTCCGGTTTCGATTTCCTACCGGTTGATCGAGGATTGGTTTGACGCCGAAAGCACGTTTTGTTTGAGTGATTTTGGTGGTTGGGCCTTCGCGGTTCGAAAAGAAGAATAAACAAGGCTTCCCGCATCGGCCCAACGCGCACGATAGACTCGCGCGGCTGTCCGCCTTCCGCGTGGTCTACTGCGATATTGACAATTGACGAGTCTAACCCGCGAGGATGACACTCCAGTAGATGAAAGCCTATCTGATCAAGAGGCTCCTCCAGATCATTCCGACCTTTCTGGGGATAACCCTTATTACTTTGGTCATTATCCAACTGGCGCCTGGAAATCCAGCCCTTCTAAAGCTCCAGATGGGAAAAGGGCAGGCGGAGCTGGGGCAAAAGACCACCTCGGAGCAGATAGTCAAGCAGACTATCGAACTCTATGGCTTGGACAAACCCTTGTATGTCCAATACTACCGGTGGGTGAAGAGCATTCTTACGCTCGATTTCGGCTTCTCTTATAAAGACCACCGGAAAGTGTGGGATAAGATTGCCGAACGGCTGCCCATAACTGTTCTACTGAACTTAATTTCCATCTTTCTCGTCTACCTGATTGCAATCCCTTTCGGCGTCTATTCGTCCACTCATCCCGGTACCATTGTGGACAATATTTTGACCGTGGGATTCTTCATACTCTACTCGCTTCCGAGTTTCTGGGTCGCAATGATACTGATAATGCTGTTCGGAGGGGGGGATTTTTGGGACATATTCCCGGTCTACGGCATATCGTCTGTGGGAAGCGAGACAATGGGGTGGCTGCCGTGGCTGGCGGACCTGGTGTGGCACCTGGTGCTTCCGGTTATCTGTCTTACTTACGGAGGGTTGGCTTATCTTTCCAGACTAACGAGGGCCGGAATGCTGGAAGTTATCCGCGAGGACTACGTGAGGACGGCCAGGGCAAAAGGACTGAGCGAACGCGTGGTCATCTTCAGGCACGCGTTTCGCAATGCTTTGCTTCCGCTTATAACCCTTCTCGCTTTTCTGTTGCCTTCCATGTTCGGCGGCAGCGTAATCATAGAAAGCATCTTCTCGATTCCGGGAATGGGACAACTGGGATTTGAGGCGGTCCTAAGCCGGGACTATCCCGTTATAATGGCGATCACCGCAATCTCGGCTTTTCTGACGCTCATCGGGCTGCTGATTTCCGATATCCTATATGCCGCCCTAGATCCGCGCATCAAGCTGGAATAAATGGCCATGGCTGATCCGGCAAGAACTCTTGATTTTCAAATTCTGGAATCCCAATCAGGGGTAAAAGGGGAAGTCCCCAATACCTACTGGAAAATGGTCGGATATCATTTCAAGAAGAACAGGCTGGCCGTCTTCGGGTTGTGGATAACTATATTTCTCTTTGCGGTGGCAATTCTTTCCGGTTTGCTGGCGAATGACAAACCCATTTTATTTTATCATCAGGGCAGCGTTCACTTTCCTGTGTTCTCCGGCGCGGAGAAGGTCGGCTCCTTCGCCTGGAAAGACCTCAAGAGAACAAATCCTTTCATTTACCAGCACGTTACTGGAAAGGAAGAGGCCATAGCCATATGGCCCCTGGTAAAGTATTCGCCCACCGAATATAACCTGCTCGAATACCTCTCTCCCCCCGATGCCAGGCACTGGTTCGGCACCGACGACAGCGGCAGGGACGTGTTGAGCAGGATGATTCACGGTGCACGGATTTCGCTTTCGGTTGGTTTTGTTGCCGTAGGGATTGCCACGGTAATAGGCATCCTGCTGGGAGCGCTGGCGGGTTACTTTGGAGGATGGATAGACATAGTGATCAGCCGCCTGATCGAAATCATGCTGACAATTCCCACATTTTTCCTGATCATAGCCATAATTGCTTTTCTGCCTCCAAGCATATACAACATCATGGTGGTAATCGGTCTGACCGGTTGGACGGGCGCGGCGAGGTTCGTGCGCGCAGAATTCCTCAAGCTCAAACAGCTCGATTTCATAACGGCGCTGCGCGCTCTTGGCGCCTCGCACAAGCGCATAATATTCCTGCACATGCTGCCCAATGCGATGGCCCCCGTCCTGGTGTCGGCGGTATTCGGAATTGCGGGAGCCATCCTTACGGAGTCGAGCTTGAGTTTCCTTGGGTTCGGAGTGCCGCCCCCAACTCCCAGTTGGGGCGACATTCTTTCCCAGAGCCGCGATTACATCGAGTTCGCTTGGTGGCTGACCGTCTTCCCCGGTTTTGCGATTTTTTTGAGCATCACCGCTTACAACCTGGTGGGCGAAGGACTCCGGGACGCCATGGACCCGAAATTATTCCGTTAGGTTATGATAAGACGCAAGGCAATACCGTAAGGGCCGCTATTAATTTTATCCTTTTACTTTTTACTTTCGCAGGCCGATATGCTCCAGTTGCACATTGGAGACGAGAGCGGGATTCTTACCGTAAGCAAGCTTAACCAGCAGGTGAAAGCGTTGCTCGAGGAAAAGTTCCCTTTCGTGTGGGTTAAAGGTGAGATTTCCAATTTTCGGGTCCCGGCTTCGGGACATTTTTATTTTACGCTAAAGGATTCGCAGAGTCAGATAAACGCGGTCTTTTTTCGGGCTCAAAACCGTTTTCTCAGGTTTGTTCCCGAATCGGGAATGCAAGTGATCTGCCAGGCCCGCCTGAGCGTCTATGAACCCAGGGGTGAGTATCAGTTGATCGTCGAGGTAATGGAACCCCTTGGGATCGGTCAATTACAGCTGGCTTTCGAGGCACTGAAGAAAAAACTCGAAGCCGAGGGTCTGTTCGACCCGGTCCGCAAGAAAGTCCTCCCCGTTTGCCCGCAGAATATCTGTCTGATCACGTCAAAGAGCGGCGCTGCAATCAGAGACATCCTCAAGGTGCTCCAGAGGAGTCCCTATCCGGTGTCGGTCACACTTTTTCCGGTGGCGGTGCAGGGCCCGGAAGCCCGGCTTGAAATCGCCGAAGCTGTTGGAGCGGCGAACATGCTCACCTGGCGGCACGAGTGGGACGTGGTGATTGTCGGGCGTGGAGGGGGGAGCATCGAAGATCTGTGGGCGTTTAACGAGGAGGTCGTCGCACGGGCAATTTCTGGGTCTTCGATTCCGGTGATTTCAGCGGTAGGCCATGAGATCGATTTTACCATAGCAGATATGGTGGCCGACCAACGGATGCCCACACCGACCGCCGCCGCCGAGTGGGTGGTGAAGAGGCTTGAGCAGTTCCATCGTGACCTGCATGGCGGCAGGGACCGGTTGATCAAGGTCATAGAGGCCAGACTCGAACTGCTTGGCTTGAGGCTGAAGTACCTGAAGAATCGGATAACGCATCCCAGAAGGCGCCTCGAAGACCTGCGGCTTATCGTGGATGATCGCGTGGAACGCCTCACTCTCGCCATCGAAAGACGTCTTGAGAGAGTGCGCGATAGGTACAGTCATCTTCGCAGCAGGCTGCTTTATCTCAACCCGGAGGTCAGCGTTCAGAGAGGCCGGGCGGAGCTGAACCGCCTGTGCAAAGAAATTGTGCTCCATCATCACCGGATTTTAGACCGATACCGGCTGAGATATGAACATGCCGTCTCGCGTCTGGAGGCGCTCAGTCCGCTCTCCGTTCTTTTACGCGGGTACTCGATCACATATAGAATCGCGGACGGCAAAGTAATCAGGAGGTATACCGACACCGGGCACGGGGAACGCGTCCTGGTGCGGCTTGCCGACGGCCGGCTGGAGTGCCTGGTTGATAAGGCCGAAGCAGTTCAGACAGAAAAGGAAAGCCCCCCGCGCGGTGGCGAGAGCGGCCGATAGAGGCGCAGATTGCGGGGGCGCCTGCGCGGTTGAACTTTGCCGATTTTTAAAGGAATTTTAAATGGACGGAATTAAGAACAACTAATAGTCTAACTTTACGAGGATATTCCCGTGGCTAAGAAAAAAAGCGACCTGTTTGAAGAAGCTCTCAAAAAACTTCAGGATCTCGTAGAAAAGCTGGAGAAAGGGGACTTGCCCCTTGAGGAGGCCATGGAATGCTTCTCCGAGGGGATTCGAACCGCACAGTTTTGCCACAAGAAACTCGAGGAAGCCGAAAACAAGGTGCAGTTGCTTCTCAAAGATCAGCAGGGAGATTGGAAATCGGCACCTTTTGAGCCTGTTCAGCCGGACTCGCCGGAACAGGGGTAACCCCTGGAGACGGCGGCGGTCGCGCGGGTCCGGGAAGAGCTTGCTTATTTGCAACTGGAAGTTGCAACCTGTGCATGTTAACATAGTTTATTTAATTCATGGTCCAAATAACTTCCCGATCTGGAAGCCCATGGGTGAATTCGATCTGAAAACTTATTTGAGCAAGCGAAAGCAGCTTGTGGAGGCCGAACTTGAGAAGATTTTTCCAGTGGCCTCGGGGCTTCAGAAGAGAGTGATCGAAGCTGCTCGCTACAGCCTGTTTGCAGGCGGCAAGAGGCTGCGTCCGATCCTGTGCCTGGCGGCGGCCGAAGTGGTAGGCGGCGATATCGAACATGTCATTCCGGCTGCCTGCGCCCTGGAGATGATCCACACCTATTCGCTTATCCATGACGATCTGCCCGCCATGGACAACGACGATTTCAGGCGAGGGGTTCCGACTAATCACAAAGTATTTGGGGAAGCGGTGGCTATTCTGGCTGGAGATGCTCTTTTGACGGAAGCTTTTGAATATTTCACGCTGAGCGCAGACGGCCGTGTGAGTCCGGATAAGGTGGTGAAGGTGATCCGGATTGCCGTAAGGGCCGCCGGCTACAGGGGAATGATCGCCGGACAGGTTATCGACCTGGAGTGCGAAAATCAAAAGGTAAGCCTGGCAACAGTGGAGTACATGCACATTCATAAAACGGGAGCTCTGCTTTCGGCCTCACTGGAGATCGGGGCCGTTCTCGGCGGCGGGGACAGAGTGCCGACAAGAGCGTTAAAGACTTACGGGCATCATCTGGGGCTTGCGTTTCAGATTACGGACGATCTTCTGGATGTAGAGGGAGACGCGGCGCTGATGGGTAAAACTCCGGGATCGGACGCCTCCAAGAACAAAATGACCTATCCAGCCCTGCTGGGTGTTACCCAATCCAGGGAGGCGGCTAGAGAGCATGTGGAAAGATCCCTTGAAGCGCTGGCGAATTTCGACTCAAAGGCCGAACCGTTGCGTGCCATTGCCCGATATCTGCTGGTGCGCAAAGGATAATCCGGATAAAATATCTTGACTTATATCTGGATTTCCCATTAATTGGCGGCTACTGATGAAGCAACAAACGCAATGAAAGGGATTGCATTGGAAAATAAAACGATTCGTAAGGGTCTACTTTCCCGCATTGAAATCCCCCATCAGCTCAAAAGCCTGTCCAATAAGCAACTTGGCGAGTTGGCCGAGGAAATCCGCGCTCTAATCATAAGCACTGTTGCCGAAACCGGCGGTCACCTGGCCCCCAATCTGGGTGTAGTCGAACTGACCATAGCCTTGCATTACGTATTTGATGCCGCATATGATCGTTTCATCTGGGACGTTGGACATCAAGCATATACTCACAAGCTTTTGACCGGGCGCCAAAAGGAATTTGGCACTCTGCGTCAGTATGGCGGGATAAGCGGTTTCCCCAAGCGTTCCGAGAGCAGGTATGACGCTTTCGGAACAGGCCACTCCGGCACCTCCATTTCCGCTGCCCTGGGTATTTCGGTCGCCAATCATCTCAAGGGAAGCCCGGCCCGGGCCATCGCCGTAATCGGAGACGGCAGCATGACCGGAGGAATGGCTTTCGAGGGGCTCAACAACGCTGGGGACCTGGCCAGAAATCTCATCGTGGTTCTCAATGACAATGAGATGTCGATTTCTCCCAATGTCGGCGCGCTTTCATCATATCTAAGCCGCAAGCTTTCGGGGAAGACCCTGATGTACCTGAAGCGGGAGATGGAGGATTTTCTGAAATCGATCCGTGGAATCGGTCCTAACATTCTCCAGGTATTGAGGCGCAGCGTCGATTCGCTGATTAGCTTTTTTACTCCCGGCATGCTGTTCCAGGCCCTGGAGTTTCAGTATATCGGGCCCATCAACGGACATCGCATCGACAGGTTGATTGACACATTCGAAATAGCGCGCAATGTGGACGGTCCGGTTCTGATTCATGTGCTGACCAAAAAAGGAAAGGGCTACGAGCGAGCCGAGAAGGACCCTACGAGCTTTCATGGGGTAGGGGCGTTTAACGTGACGACCGGCAGGAGCGACTCCGGAACAGGCCTGTCCTATACCAAAATTTTCGGTAATACCATGAAGAAACTGGCCGACTCCGACCCCAAGTTGATCGGCATAACTGCCGCCATGCTTCAGGGCACGGGACTGGACTGCTTTGCCGAGACCTATGCCGACCGGTTTTTCGACGTAGGTATCGCGGAGCAGCACGCTGTAACCTTCGCGGCCGGCCTTGCCACGGAAGGCTTCAAACCGGTGGTGGCCGTTTACTCGACCTTTCTTCAGCGCGCTTATGATCAGGTGCTGCATGATGTCTGCCTGCAGAATCTTCCGGTGGTCTTCTCCATGGACCGCGCGGGGATAGTAGGCGAAGACGGGCCCACGCACCATGGGCTGTTCGATATGTCGTATCTTCGCTCTCTGCCTAACATGGTGCTTATGGCGCCAAAAGATGAAAACGAGCTTCAACATATGTTGAAGACCGCGGTTGATCACCAAGGTCCCAGTGCCGTGCGCTACCCCCGGGGCAATGCCATCGGTGTGGAACTCGATGAGGAACTCAGATCGCTCGAGATCGGGAAGGGCGAGTTGCTGCGGCGCGGCGAGGACTTGGTCATAGTGGCCATCGGCTCCACGGTGCAGTCTGCGATGGAAGCCGCTAAACGGCTCGATTCGGAAGGCATCGAGGCGGCGGTCATAAATGCCCGTTTCGTAAAACCCCTGGATCGCGAATTGATCCTGACCTGGGCTGAGAAGACCGGCAGGGTTATCACAGTGGAAGAGAATATGCTTCAGGGCGGCTTTGGGAGCGCGGTTCTTGAAATGTTCGAGGAGGAATCGTTTTTCCCAAAGGCGATAAAGCGGTTGGGAGTATGCGATTTCTTCGTTCCCCACGGGAGCCAGGCAATATTGCGGAACCTCTGCGGCATCGACGCCGATGCCATCGAGAGGGCTGCTGTTAAATTGTTAGATTACGACCATGGCCAAGTTCTCCGAGCGATTGGATAAACTGCTCGTAGATAAAGGTTTTGCCCCCACTCGCGAACGCGCTCAGTCTCTTGTCCTGGCAGCAAAAGTCCTCGTAAACGGCCAAATTCTGACCAAGGCCGGACAAAAAGTCGCTGAGGACTCGCAAATCAGCATTATCGGAGACCCTATTCCGTACGTCAGCCGGGGCGGTCTGAAGCTCGAACATGCGATTAGAGAGTTTTCAATCGATGTTTCCGGCCGAATCGCCATGGACGTGGGCGCCTCGACAGGAGGCTTTACCGATTGTCTGCTCTCGTTCGGGGCTCGCCGGGTCTATGCGGTTGACGTCGGATACGGTCAGCTTGCGCTTAAACTAAGGAACGACCCGCGTGTGATCGCGCTTGAAAGGCAAAACATCCGATACCTGCCTGTTGAACTCGTGCCTGAGCCCATTCAGATTGCAACTATTGATACGTCTTTTATCTCTCTCAAGCTGGTGATTCCACCTGTGTGCAATTTCCTGGAAACCGAAGCTGTCCTGGTCGCTCTCATAAAGCCGCAGTTCGAGGCAGGCCGCGAGCAGGTTTCAAAGGGGGCGGGGGTCATTAGGGATGCCCGAATACACGAGGAAGTCTGCGGTTCGTTGTCGGAATTTGCAACCGGACTTGGACTCGAAGTGATTGGAATAATTCCATCGCCTATACTGGGGCCGAAGGGAAACCGCGAGTTCCTGATGGCGGCGGTTGGGCCTTTTGCAAGTCAAAAGAGGAAAGGCAGAGGTCAAAATTGAAACGTCGTTCAGTCCACAGTGGTCGGAGATAGCCTGTGACGATCGGCCCGGCGTCCGAGGCGGCCGTTGACCACTTGTCTGGCAGGGACTTCATGCGCATTGATCTTGTATTCATTGGTAGGACGGCGTTCGGGGACTTGGAATCGGCTATTGACCGTTACGTGGAGAGACTTCGTCACTATTGTCCGGTAGAGATTCACTACATAAAGGCGGAAAAGATCGCAGCGGCTGCTGGGGACCATCTCGTCCGCGAGCGTGAGAGCGAGCGCATCCTTAAGCTGGCGGGACGCCGGGGACATCTGATCGTGTTGGACCAGGGAGGGCGTGAACTCGATTCAACGGGACTGGCAAAGTTGATGGAAAAACTGAGGGCCTCTGCGATATCAGGCCTCTGGATAGCAGTAGGCGGTCCGGTGGGAGTATCCCCACGATTATTGAAGAGCGCTCACGACGTGCTTTCTTTGTCAAAGATGACCTTGCCCCACGACCTCGTTCGGCTGATACTGGTCGAACAGCTCTATCGTGCTTTCACCATTATAAAGGGCGAACCGTACAACAGGTAACTCAAGGAGCTCAAACACCCGAGAGCCGGAGCTCCACTTGCGCACTAAACGGCGACCACTTCAGTGACCTCGGGTATTTCCTGCTTGATGATCCGTTCGATACCCGATTTCAACGTCATCTGGCTCATCGGGCAGCCATGGCAGGCCCCGGTCAACCGCACTTTGACCACTGAACCGGCAACTTCTATCAACTCGACACTGCCGCCGTCTCTTTCCAGCATTGGTCTTATCTTCGCAAGTGCTTGCTCGACTTTCTCACGCATTTGTTTCCTCCCATAAGGATGATTTATCGGGATTGAATCTTGTGGGGGCAAAATAACATATAAGAGAAGAAGGGAAAACAAAATCCTGTTATTAAGGCGAACGGTGCATCGACTGGAGCGCGATTTGGAATGGAATTGAAATTCCGTATTATTTTCAGTAGAATGGGCCGTTATTGAAAGACAGGCATCTTACAACCCAATTCCGGGGCGAACTCTATGGGTAATTATCAACTTTCGGAACGCATTTCATCCATGGAACTCAGCCGGTGTGTCGAACTTCTGGCGGAACGGATAAACCGTGACTACGAGGGCAAAAACCTTGTTCTGATCGGTATCCTGAATGGGGCCTTTATTTTTATGGCCGATCTGGCAAGACGCCTGGATATGCCGGTCAAGGTGGACTTCGTGCGGCTGGCCAGCTACGGGAACCAGGCCCAGACCAGTGGAAATGTCAGGATTACCAAGGACGTGGAGCTTCCTTTACAGGGAAGCCACGTGCTTATCGTCGAGGATATTGTAGACTCAGGTATAACGCTCAGGTGGCTGCTCGACCATATCTCGAACCTGTGTCCTGAATCCGTTAAGATATGTGCTCTGATTGATAAGCTGGAGCGCCGCGAGGTCGAAGTGCCCCTGGACTATGTGGGAATAAAGGTAGACAGCGGTTTTCTGGTCGGCTACGGGTTGGATTTCTCCGAGAATCACAGGAACCTGCCCGCCATCTATGAAGTTGTGTTCGATAAGGCCATCTCAGGACAATATCAGTCTGCCGAAGGAAAATGATACATGGCCATACTGGTGATAACCTGTG
>Ga0187784_10005074_pt1 | contig 10652 bp, 6 predicted proteins | sample 1015_SJ02_MP15_2_FD_132964 | JGI IMG/M metagenome (GOLD analysis project Ga0187784, IMG submission 132964) | Tropical peat soil microbial communities from peatlands in Department of Meta, Colombia - 1015_SJ02_MP15_20_MG | ecosystem: Environmental > Terrestrial > Soil > Wetlands > Peat | place... | reverse complement strand
GCCATCACCGCCGGGACGCTGCACCCGTAGCCGAGAAGCACGGGAAGTGTCGCCGTCCCATGCAGGCCGAGCCGGTGCATGAGCGCATCCATCAGATAGCCTACCCGCGACAAGTACCCCAGGTCCTCGAGCACTGCAAGGCATACCAGGAAGGGCAACAAGTAGGGCAGAACAATGGCCACGGCGCCTGCCGTCCCCAGCAGGGCGCCTTTGGCGGCTGCAAATACCACGCTCTGCGGGTCCATGTACCGGGACATCCAGGCGATGAGGGCGCTGAACTCGCCCAGAATGCGGTCCTCAGCGAATTTGCCCGCCGTGAAGATCAGCTCGAAGATGCCCAGGAAAACCAGGGCCAGTACCGCATATCCCCAAAGCGGATGCATCACCAGCCGGTCAACCCGTTCTCGCCAATCCCGTCTGGGGTGAGTGACCCTGGCCACACGCTCGAAAAGGTTCAGACAGGCGGCGTGGCGCGCCGAGGAAATCACCGCGTCCGCAGGCTGGCCCAGAAGCCGTGTGATTTCGCCTTGGGCCTCGGAAACGGCCGCCGCCACCTGCGAAGTGGGGAGCTGGGCTAGCGTGCGGGGATCACTCTGTGCGAGCTGCAATGCCTCGAAGCGCGCGGGCGGGAAAACTGCTGCGGGTTCGGCCTGGGCTGTCGCAGTGGCAATGGGGGTGGAAACCACGTTGTCATCCGAAGCGCGGTCATTACCCTGCGTCGCGAAACGCGTGAGCCTTCGTCCCAGCTGGGCGACGGTGTCTTCAACCTCCGGCGCATAGATGAACGGCTCGGGAGGGCTCCGCCGCCCCAAGCGGGAAATAGCCAGCGCGGCGCGGAATGAGTCGAGAATGCCTTGCCCGCGGGCGGCAATCGTCTCCACCACCGGAACCCTGAGGGCGAGGGAAAGGGCTTTGGAATCGATGACCATGCCTTTTCGCGCTGCTTCGTCCATCATGTTCAGGCAGACGACGAGCGGCGCTTGCAGGTCCTTGAGCTCGAGCGTCAATTCCAGGCTTCGGGCCAGTTGTGAAGCGTCGATGACGTTTATTATCACGTCCCATTCGCCGCTCAGGAGACATTGGCGGGCAGTGGCTTCAAGGGGATTGGTAGGGGTGAGCGAATAGAGGCCGGGCAGATCAACCAAGTCAACAATCACGCCATCCACCCGCGCTTGGCCGTGGGTGTACTCGACGGTAGTCCCGGCAAAGTTGGAGGTGAGGGATCGGTATCCCGCGACAGCATTGAATAGCGTGCTCTTGCCGCAATTGGGTTGGCCGACGAGAGCGACCTTCACGGCAGGACTTCAACCTTGATCTTCTCCGCCAGTTGCTTGCCAACTGCAACTTGCGTCCCCCGGTTGTCAATCACTAGCGGGCCACCGAAGGGCGCGCGGCGCACTACCCTGACTTGGTCGCCGGCATGGATGCCAATCTGATTGAATGACCGGCGGGTTTCCCAACCCCCAAGAATTGCAAGGACCTTGACGGGAGATTGACCCTCAGCTTCGTAGAGGGTTAGGAGTGAGTCGAATTTCTCGCTCTTTAACATCGCGTGGCATTATAAGGCAAAAAGCGTTCCAGACCTCCACAAAAAACGTCCCCAGGCCCAATATCAGGAAGCGGCTTATCGCAAGAGAGTTGCATGTAAGCAGGTGCCAGGTGTCAGGTATATAGTGTCAGGTAAAAGGGGGAAAAGACGCAGGATGTGTCGCCAAATGTCACATGCGAGGCGTCAAAATGTGTCAGGTGCCAGGGAATAGGGAACAGGGAACAGGGAACAGGGAACAGGGAATAGGGAACAGGGAACAGGGAACAGGGAACAGGGAACAGGGAACAGGGAACAGGGAACAGCCTCCTCCCCTACACCCTGGTGCATAATCGCCCTCCCCAGTTGCCAGAGCCGACTCGCCGCCTGCTGCTCCTTACTGCCCAACTGCCTGTTGCCCGTTCCCTATTCCCTGGCGCCTGGCGCCTGCTACGCGGCGGCTTTGGGCGCTTCCTGGCGGGTGTAGATGATGCGGTGAATCACCGTCACATTGGAGAGCACCGCGATCAGCCAAAGCACCGGCGCCATGCGGTCGAACAAGGCGCCGATGATGATCAGCACCACACGCTCAGGACGCTCCAGGAAGCCCACTTTGCAGGAGGGGATGACGTTTTCGGCGCGGGCTCGGGTGTAGCTCACCATGACGGAGCCGATCATGGCTACGCCGACGAGAGATACGTACAAGAACCGGTTGATTCGCCCGTAATAAATCAGCAGTCCAATCAGCAAGCAGAGGTCGGAGTAACGATCCATGACTGAGTCGTAGAAGCCGCCGAAAGGCGTCACGCGGCCCTCCAGGCGTGCCACACGGCCGTCCGTCATGTCGAAGATCCCAGCGAGGATGATCGTGGCGCCTGCCCAGCGAAAATAGCCGTAGGCGAACAGGTAGGCGGCCAGCAGGTTGATGCCGAACCCTATAAAAGTAAGGAAATTGGGGTTGACGCCGCTCGCTGCAAAGCCGCGCACAATCGCGTCCAGCACCCGCCCGAGTGTGTCGCCGATTTTCTGCGTGATCACCGCTGTATGCCAGCTCTCCTATGGAATGCGGAATAGGCGGGAGGTTTTCCCTATTACCTGTTCCCTATTCCCCATCTCCGGTCTCGTGGATGGTTTGGAGGGCCCGAATTTCAAACTCCCGAACCCCGTTCGGCGTCGCAATCCTGACCGAATCCCCTTGCTTCTTCCCCATCAAGCCACGGCCAATAGGCGAGGTCGTTGAGATCAAGCCCTTGCTGACATTCGCCTCTTCGCTCGTGACTAGTTTATACTCGACCTCGGAATCCCGGTCAACATCGTACAAGACTACCCTCGACCCAAAAGCGACCTTGTCCTTGGGGATATTGCTGAAATTGATCAACGAGAGGTCGGCCAAGCGCTTCTTAAGCTGGCTAAGCCGCGCGCCAACGTAGTCCTGGCGTTGCTTGGCCATGATGAACTCGGCATTCTCACTCAAGTCGCCGAGCGCACGAGCGCGCTTCAACTCCCGAGGGAGTTCGTGATTGAGTTCATGTTCCAACGCCTGAATTTCTTCCTGAAGTTTCTGAACAATAGTTGTGGGCATCTCAAAAACCCTGCCTCCAGAGGTGAGATTTCATTATAGGCGAAAGGCGTAAGACGTGCAATTGCCATGCACAGAAGGGCCATTGCAAAGCGAGGTTGACAGGTGTACAGTTCGTTACTGGAAGCCCTGAAAAGGGAACTTCCAATGAGGTAGTCGTCTGCACGACTTGAGGTCGTGTAGGCAACCCAGCCTAACCTCAACCAGCTTCGTTTTTGGAGGCAGCATGAGACACTTACGCTCGCTTCCCATGCGAATGCTTCCGGTATCCGCCTTAATTCTTTTCTCCTCTCTGACAACCTGGGCGCAAACGGTGAACGTTCCTGCCCGCGTCACGCAAGCTGTGGACGTGGAGAAGGTCGTCACGCTGCAAGGCAATACGCATCCGTTAGCGCGGCCGGAATTCGACCACGGCGCCGCGCCCGATAGCTTGCCCACGGAGCGCATTTTGCTCGTATTGCAGCGCTCGGCGGAACAGGAAGCTGCATTGCGGAAGCTGCTGGATGAACAGCAGATCAAATCCTCAGCCAATTATCACATGTGGCTCACGCCGGAGCAGTTTGGCCAGCAATTCGGCCCGGCTGATGCGGATATTCAGGCGGTGACCGATTGGCTTACGTCGCAGGGCTTCCAGGTGAACCGAGTGGCGGCGGGGCGCACGGTGATCGAGTTTTCGGGGACGGCGGGGACGGTGCGCCAAGCCTTGCACACGGAGATCCACCGATACGTGGTCAACGGCGAGGAGCACTGGGCCAACGCCAGCGATCCGCAGATTCCCGCGGCCTTGGCCCCGGTGGTGGCCGGCTTTGCCTCGCTGAACAACTTTCCCCGGCAGCCGATGATGCGGCGCGGTGGCGCCTTTTCGCGCTCGAAGAGTACTGGCGAGGTGAGGCCGCTCTTCACGGTTTCCTCGAGTAGTGGGACGACCTACTATGCGCTGGGCCCGACGGACTTGGCCACCATTTACAATGTCCTGGCGCTCTGGCAAGCCAGCCCAGCGATTGACGGCACCGGGCAAACCATCGCCATCGTCGCTGGCTCAGACATCAATCTCTGGGACGTGCGAGACTTTCGCAGCCTGTTCGGGTTGCCGGCCAACGACCCACAGATCATCGTGGACGGTGTTGATCCAGGAGCCACGCACACTCCCGAGGAGAGTGAAGCGGACCTGGACACCGAGTGGGCCGGCGCGGTGGCCAAGAATGCGACCATTGAGCTTGTGGTTTCAGAGGATACTGAGTCCACGCTTGGAGCCGACCTGTCCGCCGTGTACATCGTTGACAATAACTTGGCGCCTATACTGAGCATGAGCTATGGCGGGTGCGAAGCCTTTCTCGGCACCGGCGGGAATGCCTTCTACAACGCGGTTTGGGAGCAGGGGGCGGCTCAGGGCATCACCATAGTGGTCGCATCGGGCGACATGGGGTCCGGCATGTGTGGCGCGCAGAGTGGCGAGCCTGCTACCCAGTATGGTCTTGCCGTAAGCGGGGTAGCCTCGACGCCATTTGATGTAGCCGTGGGCGGGACGGACTTTAAGGACGTCAACAGCTGGTCCACGTATTGGTCTGCCACAAACAATTCCACTACGCTATCCTCCGCCCTGTCGTACGTTCCCGAGATGACCTGGAATGACTCTTGCGCGCGCGCAGGGATTGCGACCTCCTGCGAGTCAGCAGGAAGCGACACACCAACGGGGATTGACCTCGTGGCCGGGAGCGGCGGCGCGAGCAATTGCGCTACATCCACAAGTACGGCTACTGGCGTGACTTGCATCGCGGGGTATCCCAAGCCTGCCTGGCAGACTGGAATAGGTGTGCCCAACGACGGCCTGCGCGACATCCCCGACGTTTCCCTGTTTGCCGGGGACGGCATGATCAGTCACAGTTTCTATGTGCTCTGCGAGGCCGACGCGCTCCCACCTGGCTATACCTCTTGCAATCCGAGTAATCCCATTTTCCTTGGTGTCGGGGGAACGTCTGCATCGGCGCCCGTCTTTGCCGGCATCATGGCGCTGGTGAATCAGGAGACTGGGGAACGCCAGGGTAATGCGAATTATGTGTTGTACGCACTGGCTGCGAAAACTGGCGCAAGCTGCACTTCGAGCGCGGCCATTGCCTCTACCGCCAATAGTTCTTCCTGCATTTTCTATGACACCGTCACGGGGAACAACTCGGTGGCGTGCGTGGGCGGCACGCCGAACTGCAGCAACACGGCGAGCAATGGTTACGGCATGCTCGAGGTTAATCCTCCCACCAATGCCTCACCGGCTTGGAGCACAACTAGCGGCTATGACCTGGCCACTGGGTTGGGCTCTTTGAACGCCGCCAATCTCGTGAAAGACTGGGGCTCTGTCAGCTTTGCCCCGACGACGACTACACTTAGCAATGTTTCCCCGACCACCCTCACGCACGGCCAGCCAGTCAGCTTCACCATCAATGTTGCTCCCGGCTCGGGTAGTGGAACGCCGACGGGTGATGTCTCGCTCATCGCGCAAGAGGGCAGAGGTCCAAGCTATGTTACGGGCATTGGCAGCTTTACATTGAGTAAGGGGAGCTTCTCCGGCGCGACCAACATGCTCCCCGGAGGAACGTATGGCGTGACGGCGCATTACGCGGGCGACGGGACCTACGGAGCGAGCGACTCGACCCCGCCCCTGCAGCTCACGGTGAACCCCGAGGCGACACAGACGCACGTTGCCCTGCTGACGTTCAATCCCACTTCGGGCCAGGAGACGAGCTCGAACGCGACATCGGTCGTGTACGGCTCTTCCTTTAACATTTTCCGCGTGGATGTCACTGACAGTTCGGGGCAGCAGTGTTTCTCGAGTTCCTATGCCTGCCCCAGCGGGCAGGTGACTATCACTGATAATGGGGCGGACTTCTATCCCGGCTTTTACAATTTTTTTGATTTGAACAGCCAGGGTTACACGGAATATCAGGATATTCTGCTGGCTGGCGGCGCACACAACCTAGCCGCCAGCTACGCAGGCGACAGTAGCTACAGTGCGAGCGTGTCCCCCACGGATGCGATTTCCATCACGCCGGCCCCAACTACGACCACACTCACTGGTGTGCCGTCGTCCGTTCTCGCGGGCTGGGGGGCTACTGGCAATGTGACGATTAACACGCAGAGCGTCGGCGCGGCCCCAATGGGGACCGTGCAATTCGTGTACAATGGTGCTCCGGTTGCTGGTGGGGGCTTTGTCTTTGGGACAGCCTTCTCTCCCGCCACTGGGGCTTACGCCACGGGAACGGCGCAGGTCTCTGGACTCTTGCCGCCGGGTACGGATACCGTAACGGCGCAATACAGTGGCGATGCCAGCTACGCGGGCTCGACCTCGGGCCCGGCCACGATCACGGTCACAGACTTCACTCTGTCGGCGAATCAGAGTACCATCAACATCTCGGCCCCGGGACAGTCTGGGAGTTCGGCGTTCACTATAACTCCTCTTTACGGATTCACCGGCACTGTGAACCTGTCTTGCTGGTTCAATGTGCCGACGCCGGGCATGGCCTGCTCGGTCTCGTCCTCATCAGTCTCCGTGAATACGTCCTCGCCGGTGAGCGGCACAGTTACCATTAGCACGACAGCCCCAGCCAGCGCGACACGGCCTGCTCCGCAGCGAAGAGTCCCGCCGCGTCTTCGCCTGCCAAGCCGGTTGCCTTGGTTCTTAGGTGTGTTATTGGCTGTCGCGGCATTCCTGATGATCCTCGGCACGCCATGCCGGCGTCCCGCAGTCCTGCTGTTTGCCGCCGCGTTGCTGTTTGTTGGAATCTGGGTGGCCTGCGGAGGCGGAGGGGGAGGCGGCGGTGGGGGCAATCCACCTCCGCCGGCGCCAGTCGCAACTCTGTCGTCGGCTAGCCTCGCGTTTGGCCAGGAGAACATGGGCACAACGAGTGCGGTGCAGGGCGCGACGCTCTCAAATACCGGCAACGCCTCCCTCAGCGTATCGAGCATCGCCTTGGGCGGGACGAATCCTGGAGACTTCGCCCAGACGAATAATTGTGGCAGCAGTGTCGCAGCGGGAGCCAACTGCACAATCAATGTAACGTTTACGCCCTCGGCCACGGGGGCCCGCAGCGCTTCACTTTATATCTCCGACAACGCCAGCGGCAGCCCACAGGCGGTCGCCTTGACCGGCACCGGGGTCCAGCCCACGCCACCCGGCACTTATCCCTTAGTGTTGCAGGCCACGATTGGTGACGACCTGCATCAGCAGAATATTTCGGTGGTCGTGCAATAAGGAAGGGGGCAAAGGAATAGTGACAAGTGACGGTAGGAGGTCAGGATCTCCGCAGTTCGCAGGGCACCTTCGTTGGCTGGCCCGCCAAAGAAACTGCGGGGCTTCTTCGGCCCCCGCAGAATGGCGGCCTCAGCCTAACGTCACGTCATTCCCGCGAAACCTGTCCCCGCGATAGCGGCGGAGCGGGAATCCAGTTCCTCACGGAAATGGACCCCTGCTTTCGCGGGGGTGAGGTCTTGACTTCCATTTCTATGGGTGGGTCGCTGGCCCATGACCACTCAGAAGAACAGGGCCGGGGGTGGTCGCAGCTACTTCACGGTGTTGAATCGCTTCTCGATTTCGGACCAGTTCACCACGTTCCACCAAGCGGTGATGTATTCGGCGCGACGGTTCTGGTACTTGAGGTAGTAGGCGTGCTCCCAGACGTCGAGACCCATAACGGGATACTTTCCTTCCATCACCGGGCTGTCCTGGTTGGCAGTCGAATGGATGTCCAGCTTTCCGCCTTGCGCGGTCAGCCACGCCCAGCCTGAGCCGAAGCGTCCGAGGGCGGCGGCGGTGAATTTCTCTTTGAACTGGTCGAAGCTGCCGAAGGTGCTTTGGAGGGCCTGTGCCAGATGGCCGCTGGGCTGCCCGCCGGCATGGGGCGCCATAATCTGCCAAAACATGGAGTGGTTGATGTGGCCGCCGCCATTGTTGCGCACAGCGGTGCGAACGTTCTCCGGAACGGCGCCGCAATTGTTAGCCAGCAGTTCCTCGATGGCCTTTCCGGCCAGGTTCGGCGCCGACTCCAGCGCCTTGTTCAAATTGGTTACGTAAGTTCCATGGTGCTTGCCATGGTGAATCTCCATGGTCATCTTATCGATAGACGGTTCCAGCGCGTCGAAAGCGTAGGGCAGCGGTGGAAGTGTGAACGGCATAAAGGCTCCTTTTATTGGGCTTTTGAGTTTCCCTGATTTACTTTCCAATTGATTTGATGCGGCCGCTTGCCGAAAGGCTCAACTCCAGCAGTCAGCTATCAGTGGTCAGCTATCAGCGCTCACCTCTTAGATCGCAACAGCTTCCTGCCGCCTTGTAGCGCCGACCTTCAGGTCGGAATCCTCTTGCTTTTTCATGGTGCTGACCTAAAGGTCAGCGCTACCGTCACTCCGAGGATGGACTCCGTCCGAACTGACCCCTCACCCAGCCCGCTCCGGCTGGTGAAAGCGCCGGCAGCGCGCCACCCTCTCTCCACGAGAGAGGGCGGTTTGTTCTTCTACCTTCTGCATTCTGACTCCTGACTTCTGACTCCTGACTCCTGCCCTGATTCGCCTTGAATAACACCCCGCCGATGGGCATAATTCCAAGTCCGTCAGGAGACCCACATGCCCATGTTAGATATTGACTGGGTGCGGGCGCAGTTTCCCGCGCTGGCGCTTCGAGTGAATGGCAGGCCGGCGGTCTATTTCGACGGCCCAGGCGGCACGCAGGTTCCCCAACGCGTCATCGACGCCATGCGCGACTACCTGACAAGTTCCAACTCCAACACGCACGGCGCGTTCGCAACCAGCAGGAAAAGCGATGAGGTGATCGCCCAGGCCCATGCCGCGGTGGCTGACCTGCTGGGCTGCGACGCTGATGAAGTGGTTTTCGGCCCGAACATGACTACCCTGACTTTCGGCATCAGCCGGGCATTCGGGCGAGAACTCGGAGCCGGAGATGAAATTGTAGTTACACGCCTGGACCACGACGGCAACGTGGCGCCTTGGCATGCGCTCGAAGAAAGTGGCTGCCGAGTCCGCTTCGTGGATATTGACCCTTCGGATTGCACCTTGGATATGGCTGACCTGAAGCGGCAAATCAGCCCGCGCACTCGGCTTGTAGCGTTTGGGTACGCTTCCAATGCGGTGGGGACCATCAACGACGTGGAGGAGATTGTTCGCCTCGCTCATGCCGTGGGCGCACTGGCATACATTGATGCGGTCCACTATGCGCCCCACGGCCCGATTGACGTCCGCCGCCTCGACTGCGATTTTCTGGCCTGCTCGCCCTATAAGTTCTTTGGACCGCATTCCGGCGCGCTTTATGGCAAACGTGAGCATCTGACTCGTTGGCGCCCTTACAAAGTCCGCCCGGCCCTAGAGGAGAATCCCTACCGCTGGGAAACCGGCACGCAGAACCACGAAGGCCAGGCAGGGATCGTTGCGGCGGTCGATTACCTCGCCGAGGTTGGCTGGCGTGCCTCGCCATCTGTCACCTCGCGTCGCGCCGCCCTGCTCGCCGCTTATGATGTGATTCGCCCCTATGAATGCGGCTTGGCTGAGCGCCTTATTGGCGGCCTCCTGGGTATTCCAGGCCTGACGTTCTATGGAATCAAAGACCCTGCTCGCTTCGCCCGGCGCGTGCCGACCGCCGCAATTCGAATCGCGGGACATAGCCCGCGTGAGTTGGCAAACTACCTCGGTGAGCGTGGGATATTCACCTGGGACGGGAACTATTACGCGCTGAACCTGAGCGAGCGGCTGGGCGTCGAGCCGAGTGGCGGTATGTTGCGCATCGGCCTTGTGCACTATAACACGGCTGAAGAAGTTGACCGGCTGCTTGCTTCGCTGCGTGAACTGGTGCGCAAATAGGCAGGTAGGCAGATGGGCAGTGGGCAGGTGGGCAGATGGGCAGATGGGGAGCGGGCAGTGGTGGTCGATGGCAGTGGCCGCTTTGCCAACACATAACAAGCCTCGGCCAAGCCGGGTTGCGCTTACTTGCCCGTTTCTTTCACTTATGCCTCCCACCTGCCGACCTGCCTATCTGCCCACCTGCCGACCGCTTACAAGGAAGGTGATTATGACTCTCCACAGGATTATCTCATCTCTGATTACCGTTCTGGCCACGATGTCCGCGATGCTGAGTCTCGCGAGCGAGCACTATGACGTCCTCATTGAACGAAATGTAGAAGCCAAGATGCGAGACGGCACGGTGCTGCGCTCCGACATCTACCGACCCAAGGCCGAGGGGAAATTCCCCGTCCTGCTCCAGAGGACGCCTTACGACAAGCGTGGGGGCGTGGATTTTGGCCTGCGCGCGGCCTCCCAGGGATATATCGTGATTTTTCAGGACGTGCGTGGACGTTACACTTCTGAAGGCGAATGGTCTCCCTTCAGGCATGAATCACAGGACGGTTACGATACGGTCGAGTGGGCTGCCTCGCTTCCGAACTCGAACGGCAAAGTGGGGATGTTCGGAGAATCCTACGTGGGGGCCACGCAGATGCTCGCCGCCATTGCCGCCCCGCCCCATCTCGCCGGAATTCTTCCTGGAGTCACCGCTTC
>Ga0187784_10005073_pt1 | contig 10655 bp, 9 predicted proteins | sample 1015_SJ02_MP15_2_FD_132964 | JGI IMG/M metagenome (GOLD analysis project Ga0187784, IMG submission 132964) | Tropical peat soil microbial communities from peatlands in Department of Meta, Colombia - 1015_SJ02_MP15_20_MG | ecosystem: Environmental > Terrestrial > Soil > Wetlands > Peat | place... | reverse complement strand
TGGCCTCGCTTGCAACCGGCTGAGCGCATAGCGCTGATACGGCGGCTCGCTGAGTTGTACGGGCAGCGTCGGGCCGAGATGGCCGACGTCATCACCTCGGAGATCGGCGCACCGATCAGTTTCTCTCAGCGCGCGCAAGTCGGACTGCCCGCAATGATGATGACGGCGTTTTGCGATCTCGCCGAGAGCTATCCCTTCAGTGAGGCACGCAAAGGTCGGTACGGTTCCGATATCCAGATCCGCAGGGAGCCGGTCGGTGTCGTCGCTGCCATCGTGCCGTGGAACATGCCACAGTTCCTCACCGTCACCAAACTCATCCCTGCGCTGCTCGCCGGCTGCACGGTCGTCCTCAAGCCCGCCGAAGAGTCGCCACTGAACGCACTGCTGCTCGCCGAGATGCTCGCCGAGGTCGGACTGCCCGGCGGAGTCGTCAGCATCCTGCCCGGTGGTGCCGAAACCGGCCAATATCTTGTCGCCCATCCGGGCGTGGACAAGGTCTCGTTCACCGGTTCGACCGCTACCGGCACAGCGGTCGCGACAGCCTGCGCGGCCCAGTTGCGGCGTGTCAGCCTTGAGTTGGGCGGCAAGTCGGCGGCGATCGTCCTCAACGACGCCGATCCCGCCGTGGTGGCCGCCGGTGTCCGGTCGGCCAGCCTGTCCAACAGCGGGCAGATCTGCAATGCGCTGACCCGCATACTCGTCCCCGCTGGCCGCGCCGGCGAGTTCACCGAAGCGCTTGCAGCCGAGGTAAATTCGCTGCTCGTCGGTGATCCGGTCGACACCGCGACGCAGGTCGGTCCGCTGGTCAGCCAGCGCCAGCAGCAGCGCGTGCGCGGCTACATCGAGCAGGGTGAGTCGGAAGGTGCGCGCCTGGTGACCGGCGGCACCGCCATGCCGGACGGCCTCGAGCGCGGCTGGTACGTCCGGCCCACGCTCTTCGACCGCGCCGACAACACCATGCGCATCGCCCGGGAGGAAATCTTCGGGCCCGTGCTGACTGTCATCGAATACGCCGACGAATCCGACGCCATCCGCATCGCCAACGACTCGGACTACGGCCTGGCCGGCTCGGTGTGGACCGACGACATCGATCGCGGACTTGCCGTCGCCGCCGCCATCCGCACCGGCACCTTCGGGGTCAACCAGGGCTATTCCATGGATCCGTACGCGCCGTTCGGCGGCGTCAAGGCCAGCGGCTACGGACGCGAACTCGGCCACGAGGGCATCGACGGCTACATCGACACCAAGTCGATTGCGGTGGCCGCGCGCTAGCTGCTCACCGCGTCGGCAGGCCGAGGATCCGCTGGGCGATGATGTTGCGCTGAATCTCCGACGTGCCGCCGGCGATGGTGCCCGCATAGGTGCCGATATAGCGTGCGAACCAGCTCGCGGTGAAAAGTTCTGGGCAATAAGCGTTGTAAGGGGCGGTAAGCGCAGGGTCGCGCAACCCGTCGACGCCGGCAGCGTCCAGGGCGTGCCTGGCGGCGTTCTGCTCGGCCTCCGACCCCAGCACCTTCAGCACGGACACACTGGGCACATCCCGCTCGCCGCGCGCCGCCTGTCCGAGCGCCACCGAGCCAAGCAGACGCAGGGCCTGATAGTCCATCGCGGCCGTGGCGTAGCGGTCCCGGTTCACCTCTCCGACGGGCCGGAAATCCTCGAGCAGCTGCTCGAGGCGGTTGGCGAACGCCGTCCACATCAGCGTGCGTTCGTGACCGAGCGATCCGTTGGCAACCCGCCATCCGCCGTGAAGCGGCCCGACAAGGTTCTCGGCGGGCACGCGCACACCGGTGAAGAAAACCTCGTTGAAATCCAGACTGTCCCGGTCGTACACCGCGGCGAACGGCCGGCGCGCAACCCCGGGCGTATCGGTGGGAATGAGCAGCGCGCTGATCCCCTTGTGCTTGGGCGCTGCGGGATCGGTGCGCACGAAGGTGAGCAGCACGTCGGCGTCATGGGCGCCGGAGGTCCATACCTTCTGCCCGTTGACGACGAAATGGTCCCCGTCGAGAACCGCGCGCGTGCGCAGGGCCGCCAGGTCGGATCCGGCGCCGGGCTCACTCATGCCCAAGGACGCGGTCAGCTGTCCACGCAGAATGGGCACCGCCCACTTCTGCTTTTGCTCGTCGCTTCCGAACGACAGCAGCGACGCGGCAATGATGCCCACACCCTGCGGGTTGAAGCAGTGGTAGATGCGCCGGCGGGACAGTTCCTCGCGGTGGACAAATTGCTGCAGAATGTCGGCGTTTCGGCCACCGAACTCGGGCGGGTTCCCCGGTAAGAGCCAACCGTGGTCGAACTGAAGCTGCTGCCAGCGCCGCGCCCACTCCGGTATGTGCGACGTCGACCTCGACCGCTCCGCGGCCTGCGCTTCGGTGGGCAGATGCTTGTCAAGGAATGCGATGAACTCCGCGCGGAAGGCCTCGACCTCTGCACCGAAGGTGAGCTGCACACCTGGCAATATATCAAGTACTTAACATCTGCGGCGGCGTGCGCTATGACTATTGGGATGCTCGATTCAGAGAAGATCCTGATCACCGGCGCGACGGGCAAGATCGGCTTTCCCATCGCGCGTGCCCTCGCCCGACGCAACGAGGTCTGGGGCGCCGCCCGCCTGAGAGATCCGTCGGACCGTGACCAATTGGCCGATGCCGGCGTGACACCGGTCGCGCTCGACATGAGCACAGGCGACTTCTCCGCGCTACCCGACGATTTCACGTACGTATTCCACGCGGCGGTGGATCCCGGTGCCGGCGACTGGACAGCGTGCCTTCAGACGAACGCGCAGAATTCCGGCGACCTGCTGTACTGGTGCCGTGGTGCAAAGGGTTTCGTGTTCTGCTCGACCGGATCGATCTACCGGTACCAGGGACAGCGGCCCCTGGTCGAATCGGATCCGCCCGGAGCACCACTGCGAGCGAACTACAGCTTCTCGAAGGTCGCCGCCGAAGCCGTGTGCACCTGGATTGCCAGGAGGTACCGGATTCCGCTCACGATTATCCGGATCTGCTCGACCTACGGGCCCGGAGGTGGTGCGCCGGCCGACCGCCTCGATGCGCTATTGGCGCACAAGCCGATTCGTCTGCACCCGGACAAACCGAACAACTACAACCCGATTTACGAGGATGACTACGTCGAACTGGGCATCAGGGCCATGGAAGTGGCCGCCACGCCACCGGTGGTGGTGAACTGGGCCGGCAGCGAGACCGTCAGCGCCGAGGACTACTGCACCTACATGGGCGAGTTGGTGGGGGTCGAGCCGATCTTTGAATACACGGCCGACGCCCACACCCCGCTGTGGCCGGACGTCAGCCACATGCACGATGTACTCGGGCGGACAAAAGTCAGTTGGCGTGACGGCTTTCGGCGCATGATCGAAGCGCGTCACCCGGAAATTCAGCTGAGACAGCCCGATTCGACGACAGCCTGAAGGACGGTATCGATGCAGCTACCCGGCACACCCTCGGACGAGGTCGCCGATGTGCTTGCCGCAGGCCGCGGAGACATCACCACCATGTTCATTTCGATGGCGACGCGCCATCCCGACGGCAGGGACGCCGAGTACCTGCAATGGCATACGTTGGACCACCGTCCGGAACAGCACCGGCTGACGGCGTTGCGCGCGTCGCTGCGACTGGTGTCCACCCCGGCGTGCCGCAACGCGCGCGCTGCGAGCAATGACCGGTTCGACCCTGTCGACCACGTGATGTCCTACTTCTTCAGTGACACAGACGGACTCGCTGCGTTCAACCAGCTTTCGACCGCCTTGGGCGGCGCCGGCCGCAAACTGCCCCTCCTGCCTGCCGTCGAGCGAGGGGTCTACACGGTGCGGACGAAGGTGGCCGCGCCTCGGGTGAAAATCGGAGCCGACGTGCTGCCCTGGTGGCCGGCCCGGGGCGTGTACGTACTCCTGGAAACGAATGCGCCGGCACCGGCGGACCTGATTGATGTCGACGGTGTTGCCGGAGTCTGGTCTGCCTTGTCGCTTCCCGTCGACGCGAGCCTGGCCAGCGCCCCTGCGGATCAGACGATTTCGTACTGCTTCCTCGACGAGGATCCTGTTGTGGCCGCGAAGCGGCTTCAACCCGCACTGGAGAAGCGCTGGAGCGAAGGCATCATAAAACCACTCCTCGCCGCGCCGTTTCACACCGTGGTGCCGCACGAATGGGATCGCTATGTTCCGTGAACGGAGAGCTTCATGAGAATCGGCTTGATGGTCGGCTCCGACAAGGAGCGCTCGCGTGCAGATCGGCTGACCGGACTGCTCGATGACGGAAAAACCGCCGAGACACAAGGTTTCGCATCGTTCTGGATCCCCCAGGTGCCCGGCTACCTCGACGCCATGACCGCCGTCGCACTGCTCGGGCAGGTCACCGAACGGATCGAGATCGGTACGGCGGTGGTGCCAATCCAGACCCGCCATCCGCTCATTATGGCGCAGCAGGCACTGACGACCCAAGTCGCGTGTTCTGGCCGGTTCACCCTTGGTATCGGCCCGTCGCACCACTGGATCATCTCCGACCAACTCGGGCTGCCTTATGAGCGGCCCGCACATCTGGTACGCGACTACCTCGAGGTGCTCGACGCGGCGTTCGCCGGACCCGGTGTGACAGCGGTGCACAACGCCAGCTACCGCGTACACAGCCCGGTCGATGTCACCGACACGTTCACAGTTCCAGTGCTTCTTGCCGCACTCGGGCCAGCCATGCTGCGCCTTGCCGGCGAGCGCACCGGTGGAACCATCCTGTGGATGGCCGACGAGCGGGCGATCGGCGACTACGTCGTCCCCCGCATCACCAAGGCGGCAAACACGGTTGGCCGGAACGGCATTCGAGTGGTAGCAGGCGTTCCGGTGACTCTCTGCTCGCAGAGCGAAGTCGATGGCGCACGCGCCTACGCCAGCGAGGTGCTCGGTCACGCCGACTTCTCGCCCAATTACGTCCGGCTGCTCGAGCACGGCGACGCCGAAGACGTCGGGGACACCATGGCGGCGGGCGACGAATCGGCCGTCCTCGCCAGGCTGCGCCGCTACCGCGACGCCGGTGTCACCGATCTTGCCGCCCGGGTGGTCCCACTGGGAGAAAGCGAAACAGCCCGAAGCGAATCACGACACCGCACCCAGCAGTTTCTTGCATCCTTGGACTCGATGGCGTGATTTTGCGTTAGTTGGTTGAAAGGAAGGCTTTATGCGTTTCGTCCTCGTGCACGGCGGCTTTCACGCTGCGTGGTGCTGGGAGCGCACCATTCCCGAACTGAACCGGCTGGGCCACGACGCGGTAGCCGTCGACATTCCCGGCCACGGTGATCGGCTAGACGAGGAATCCACACTTGCCAACCGGCGCGACGCCGTGGTCGCGGTCTTACAACCCGGAGACGTCCTGGTCGGGCACTCCGGCGGCGGCTTCGACATCACCTTGGCCGCCGACGCAGCCATCGACCGAGTCGCCCACGTCATTTATCTGGCGGCCGCGCTGCCCCGCGAGGGCCGCACCTATCCCGAAGCGATGGCCATGCGCAACTCCGAAGACGGCTCCTTCGACGCCGACGTCGGAGAGATGCTGTCCTACTTGCACTTCGCCGAAGACGGCGCGATGAGCTTCGCTACGTTCGAGGGCGCGTGGAAGTACTTCTACCACGACTGCGACGAGCAAACCGCCCGATGGGCGTATAAGCGCTTGTGCCCGGAGCGGTTCGGCGATACGACCATCACGCCGGTATCGGTGCCACGCTTCTGGGCCGCCGATCTGCCCCGCAGTTATATCCGTTGTCTCCAGGATCGCTCGAAACCACGGTGGCTATCCGATGTGGTGGCTACCCGCCTCGGCGTTGAACCACTGACGATCGACTCCTCGCATTCACCGTTTCTGAGCCGGCCTGCCGAACTTGCCGAGCTGCTCGTCCACGCGACCACCACCACACCGGTCGCTCCACTGACTCCGGAGTAACCGCAACGAGGGCGGTCAGCCAGCCGCCACGCTGCGCGGCTGGAACAATATGGCACGCTTACGCGACTATTGATACGTGGACTGTGACGTCGCCCGCGAGGCGTTGTCGGCCCGGATCGACGGGGAGCGGGAACCCGTCCCCGCCCTCCGGGTCGACGAGCACCTCGCTTCCTGCGCTAGCTGCCGCGAATGGCATGTGCGAGTGGTCGAGCAGACACAGCAGTTGCGCCGGCTCGCCGGCCGCTCACAAGTCTCGGCCGTTGCGCAGCCGCGGAATCGAACGCCGGCCGGTGCCCGATATCGGGCATGGGCGACTGTGGCGTGGCAGCGATGGGCGCTCGGCGTGGTCGGGGTGATTCAGATCGGGTTGGCCGCCGCGCAGGGATCCGGCGCTGATGTGGGAATGCCGGCCCACGGGCACGAAGCGATGACGGGTGGGCACCTGCTCAACGAGTCGACTGCCTGGTCGGCCGCGTTGGGCGTGGCGATGGTGGTCGCGGCGTTGCGTCCGGTAGCCGCGTCGGGACTAGCGGCGGTTTTGGTGGTGTTCAGCCTCGTCCTCGCGGGGTTCGTCATCAGCGACGCCGCTTCGGGAGCCGTGACCGTCGTGCGGCTGCTGAGCCACCTGCCGGTGCTGGCCGGCACTGTCCTGGCACTGCTCGTTTGGCGCGCAGCACGTCCAATCGAACCCAAGCCGCGATCGGACGCCGGTCCGGTATCCGAAAACCTCGTTTTGCCGAAGGATGCAACCCGCGGGCGCCGCCGCGGGCATCTGTACCCGACCGATGGGTCGGCGGCCTGAGCGTTAGGGGCTCAGAGCATCACAGCGAACATGATCGCCATTCCGCCAGCCATCATCGCGTGGCAAGCCACGCCCACGCGATGGTCGGTGCACGCGGCCGAATTACGTTCTGCGAGATACCGGTAGACCCAGAACACCGCCGCGCACCCGAACGCGATCGTGATAACCAAGTTGAGACCGGTGATCCACGCGGGATAGCCCTCGTCGATCGCGCCGCCGGGCATGTCGGACATGCTCGTCCCGGACATGTCCATGCCCGGCATGTCCATCTCCGGCATCGCTGCACTGTGCTGTCCGCTGGACTGTCCCGGGAGCAGATGACCGTTCATCACCGCATACATCCAAGCCATCGCCAGCATCATGAAGCCGTCGTAGGCGTTGATCACCCGGTGGCCGGGCTCTCCGGCCCGGGTCAGGGCGATGACGGCGAACCAGGCCGCCGCGAGCGCAAAGAACACCATCGGCCCGGTAGTCGGCAGCTCCGCCCCCTTGGGCCAGGCCATCACGGCCATCGCCACCGCCATCACGACGTGCAGCACCTGCCCGACCGCGCGGGTCCAGTGGCGGTGACCACTGGCCAGCGCAAATACGAAGCCCGCGGCGCTGAGCCCGAACAGCAGGGTGACCGCCCAGCGCAGGGCCAATTCGTGGATCACCGCACCCTGGCCCGGCGGCAAAGTCGTCGAGGCGACCGGTCGACGGTTTCGTCCGACTGCGTCTTACTCACAGGCATCGCCTTTCAGTTCAGTGCTCCAACCCGGGTCTGTGTGCATAGGTCGATCGAGGCTGACCGAAAGTTCCCGCCGCCGCAAGTTGGCTACGACCAGCAGTCGTAGACTAAAGGCCTGAAGTTTGCCGGCGGTGGAAGGCGACGACGATGACGGGCTCGAGCCAGGCAGGCGCGCGGTTCGGCGGCAGACTCATGTTGCTCGCCGGCTATCTCGCCATGTTGGCCGTGACCGCCGGCTACGCAGTGGCCTCGGGAGACCGGCGCTTCGTCGCGACGGGCGATTCGTTTCCGGGCACGCTGACCAGCGTCGCAGAGTTGGTCGGCTATTTCACCGCCACGTTGTCCGGGGCACTGGTCATCGGCGCGCTCGTCTACGTCGTGACGACGGCAAGCCCCGACAACAGCGGCGTCCTCGACGCCAACTCATTCCGGCTGCACCGCTTTGCCGAGCGGGCTTCAGTGGTGTGGCTGGCCGCCGCGGCGGCGATGATCCCCATCCAGGCGGCCAACACCTGGGGTGTCGGCGTTTCCCGGCTGATCAGCTCAGGGACGCTGGGTGACGCCCTCGGGGCATCGCAGATGGCACGGGGATGGATCGTCGTCACCATCTTCTCCGGTGTTGTCGCACTGGCGCTGCGCTTCACCGTCCGATGGGTTTGGCATGCCTTGCTGCTGATTCCGTCGCTGATAGCCGTGATCGCCGTCCCCGTCACGGGTAATGCCGGGCAAGGACCCAACCACGACTACGCGACCAGCTCGGTGATCGTCTTCGCGCTTGCCGTCGCTGTGCTCACCGGGGTGAAGGTAAGCGCGATGCTGGCGCCGCCCAGCGAGCAACTGCGGCGACGTGTGTTGGTCATCGAGCTGACCAGCGGCGGCACAGCACTGCTCTACGGGACGCTGCTGCTCTGGTTGATGCTGCCCCCGGCTTCGCCCACCGGCTCCGACTACGGGCGACTGGCCGTGGCCGGCGCGGCCGCGCTGACCATGGTCTGGCTCACCGACCTCGTCATCCTCGTCAGATCGCGAACCGGCCCGATCCGCTGGGGCAATAGAACCGCAGCGGCGGGAGCGCTGGCGACAATCCTTGCTATAGCGGCGATCTCGGCCATGGCGACCCAGACGGCGGCGGGGCTGCTGGCGCACCGGTTCACCACATGGGATGTCTTCCTGGGCTATGAGCTCGCTCAGCCGCCGACTGTGTTGCGGATGCTGACGGCTTGGCGATTCGACACGTTGATCGGCACCGGAGGGCTGCTGCTGGCCGCGCTGTACGTCGGCGGGGTGGTTCGCCTGCGACGGCGCGGTGACGACTGGCCATGGGGACGCACGGCGGCCTGGTTGGTCGGCTGTTTGACGCTGGTGTTCGTCACGGGATCGGGTGTGCGGGCTTACGGCTCAGCGATGTTCAGCGTTCATATGGTCGAGCACATGGCGCTCAACATGTTCATTCCGGTGTTCCTGGTGCTGGGCGCCCCGGTCACCCTCGCGCTGCGGGCGTTGCCGGCCGCGGGCTCCGGTCATCCGCCGGGGCCGCGAGAATGGTTGGTGTGGCTGGTGCACTCACCGGTCACGCGATTCATCGCGCATCCGGTGACAGCGTTCGTGCTATTCGTCGGATCCGTGTATGCCGTCTACTTCACACCGCTGTTCGACACCTTTGCCCGTTATCACTGGGGCCACGAGTTCATGAGTGTGCACTTCCTGATCACCGGATACCTGTTCTACTGGGGCATCATCGGTGTCGATCCGGGTCCCCGCCGGCTGCCGTTCATCGGCCGCCTGGGCTTGCTGTTCGCGGTGATGCCATTTCACGCGTTCTTCGGCATCGCCACGATGACGATGACGTCGGCCATCGGCGGCACTTTCTACCGTGATCTCAACCTGCCATGGCTGTCGAACATCATCGGTGACCAACACCTGGGCGGGGCAATCGCTTGGGGGGCAAGCGAATTGCCCGTCCTGGTAGTTGTCATCGCATTGGTGGCTCAGTGGGCGCAGCAGGATCGCCGTGCTGCGGCGCGCAGTGATCGCCACGCAGAGGCCGCTTACGCCGACGAACTCGACGCGTACAACGCAATGCTCAAAGAGCTGTCGCGGTCCCGCCGCTGAATCTTTCGGGACAGCTCGTGTCCGCTAGCGCACGACTGAGTAGTCACCCTCTTCGTCGAGGGCAGCCTGAATCTCCTCGGCGCTGAGGTCGGTGTCGGCGTCGACGCGAATGGTCGACGGGCCATCGGAGGCGAGCTCAACGTCGACGGCGCTGACCGCCGGCAACGCGGTCAGTGCCTCCGTGACGATTTTGACGCAACTCTGGCAGTGCAGCCCGTCGACGGCGAAGGTCTGGCGTGACATGGTGGTTGGCCTTTCACATAGCTGAGATGGCAGTTGATGAATCAGCGGGTGCGCCGTGCGCGTCTGCGGGGCCGACGTTGCGCAGCCGCAGGCTGTTGGACACCACGAAGAACGACGAGAATGCCATCGCCGCACCGGCGATGAGCGGATTGAGCAAGCCCGCTGCGGCGATCGGGATTGCTGCGACGTTGTACCCGAACGCCCAAACCATGTTGATCCTGATGGTGCGCAGCGTGGCCCTGGCAAGATCGAGCGCCTGCGGCACGACGTCAAGGTTGTCGCGCACCAGGATGATGTCAGCGGCCCCGATCGCCACGTCGGTACCGCGCCCGATGGCCAGCCCCAGGTCCGCGGATGCCAGGGCGGGCCCATCGTTGATGCCGTCACCGACCATCGCGACGACCCGGTCGCGGTCACGCAGCTGTTCGATGACATCCACCTTGCCTTCGGGGAGCACCTCGGCGATCACCTCGTCGATGCCGACCTGTGCCGCCACCGCTCCCGCCGCGGCGGCGTTGTCGCCCGTGAGCAGGACCGTGCGCAGCCCGCGCCGGTGCAGTGCCGCCACCGCGTCGGCCGCGGAATCCTTGACGGCGTCGGCAACCGCGATAGCGCCGCACACAACGTCGTCGACAGCAACGAAAACCACTGTTTCGCCGCGGCTTTCGCCATCCCGGCGGGCTCGTTCGACAGCGACGGGAACCGCTGACGGGCGCGCCACCCAGGCGGGACGGCCAACTGCTACGCGGCGCTCATCCACCGTTCCGATGACTCCCCTTCCAGCGACCGCGGCGAAGTCGGCCACCTCCTGGCGGTCGTCGGT
>Ga0187784_10005071_pt1 | contig 10657 bp, 15 predicted proteins | sample 1015_SJ02_MP15_2_FD_132964 | JGI IMG/M metagenome (GOLD analysis project Ga0187784, IMG submission 132964) | Tropical peat soil microbial communities from peatlands in Department of Meta, Colombia - 1015_SJ02_MP15_20_MG | ecosystem: Environmental > Terrestrial > Soil > Wetlands > Peat | place... | reverse complement strand
CGTGTCGTCGAGTTCGTGACCGCCGCCGCACCGCCACCCGAGTCGGTGCTCGCCGCGATGCGGGCCGCTGGCTTCAACGTCACCCACGTGTATGGCCTGACCGAAACTTATGGACCGGCGAGCATCAATGACTGGCACCGTGAATGGGATGTGCTTGCCGCCGATCAGCAGGCCGAGAGGAAGGCGCGCCAGGGCGTCCGCTACCCTGTGCTCGAGGCGCTCGACGTGCTCGATCCGGAAACGATGCAACCGGTGGCACGCGACGGGACGGCCATGGGCGAGGTGATGTTCCGCGGCAACGTGGTGATGAAGGGCTACCTGAAGAACAAAGCGTCGACGGAGGCAGCGTTCGCCGGCGGCTGGTTCCATTCAGGCGACCTCGGCATTGTGCATCCCGACGGCTACATTCAGCTCAAGGACCGCTCCAAGGACATCATCATCTCCGGCGGCGAGAATATTTCTTCGATCGAGGTCGAGGATGCGCTCTACAAGCATCCGGCGGTCGCCGCGGTCGCGGTCGTCGCCAAGCCCGACGATAAATGGGGCGAGACGCCGTGCGCTTTCGTCGAGCTAAGGCCGGGCGCCAGCGCCAGCGCCGAGGAGCTTATCGCCTGGTGCCGGTCTCATCTCGCAGCCTACAAATGCCCGCGCCATGTCGTGTTCGCGGAGATTCCGAAGACGAGCACCGGGAAGCTGCAGAAGTTCAAGCTGCGCGAGGCCGCGAAGGCGGTGTGAAAGCGGCAAGGCCGCAATGAGAGCATCACCGCGCGGCGCCCCTGGACATGGCGAGCTATGCCGCTTGCGCCTACCCGGCAAAGTAGCCGGGCTGGGCTTGCCGGAGCACGATCCGGAACAGCGGCTGGCGAAGAACTTGGACCACGAAACCGCGTGGCCCCGATCGGATCACGCTCTAATGGATAACCTCATGGTGTTTGAGGCGGGCCATTTCATCCTTGATATGCAATTTGCGTCGTTTCAGCTCAGCGATTCTGAGGCCGTCGCTCGAGGGGTGGGACAGCGCCTCGCTGATCTCCTGCTCCAATGCCTGATGCCGCTTCTCGAGTTCCGAAAGATGCGATTCCATCGCCATGTGGCATGTCTCCTTGTGCCAGATTGCGCCTGACCCGATCATGCTACCCCCGACTGACTGGACTCAACGATACTCCCTTTGGCGCGGCAGGAAAATCCCCGGTGTGCACGCCGGCGCGGGCCGGGCTTGCGGGTATTGACCAGAAGACGATAATCGCCGCGTGCTTACGGCCGACGACCCTGCCCGAAGGGGCGTCAAAGGCGCGACCAAGGCGGCAATGACAAAAGAGGAAGAACGCGAGCTTCGGGCGCAGCTTGCGCGCCTGCAGCAGGACCATCGCGACCTCGACGCCGCGATCGCGGCGTTGCAGGACTCACCGGGGTCGGACGTCATCCAGGTGCAGCGGTTGAAGAAACGCAAGCTGCAGTTGCGCGACCGAATCACCTTTATCGAAGACCAGCTTACGCCGGATATCATCGCATAGGCGGACCGCCGCTTCTCATCACGCCGCACGAATCGCGACCACGCGACGCGGCGGATCGGCACACTTACCTATGCGGCGGATTGCCGCATGCCGCCCGATAACGCCTCAGCGGGCCTGGAGAAAAGCGATTGGCGGGGTCTGGCCCGAGGCAAAGACGCCGGCCGTGAGCGGACCACCGAACACCGCGCCCGTATCGAGATTGACCCGATTGCCCCGCACATCGGGCGTGCCGGTTCGCACCGGTGTGTGACCATGCACGATCAGCCGGCCGTGATCGCGCTCATCGGAAAGAAACGGCTCGCGGATCCACACCATGTCGTGCGCGGTCTGTGCATGGAGCGGACGCTCCGGATCGATGCCGGCATGAACGAAGAGCCGGCGGCCGTCGTCGTAGCTCAACCGCAAGGTCCGCAACCAGTCGACATGCTGGCGCGGCAGTTCACGCGGATCGTCGATGCCATAGCTGCGCAGCGTGTCGGCTCCGCCCTGCAGCAACCAAAATTCGTTCGGCATCGTGCCGTCGATGACTTCGAGCAGCATCCCTTCATGGTTGCCCTGAAGCGTGATCACGCGATCCCCGAGCCGCGACCACAGGTCGATCAAACAGTCGATCACGCCGCAGCTTTGCGGCCCGCGGTCGATGTAGTCGCCGAGAAACACCAGGGTCATCGACCGTCCGTTCGCATGCTGCTCGCAGCGCGAAATGAGCCCGCGCAGCTTCGACAACGAGCCGTGAATATCGCCGACGGCGTAGGTGATTGGTGTCGAGTCGGGCGCGGCGGGCATTGCTGGATCGCTCCGAACCGGAATAATGGCCAGATTCAGGCATATTTGTTCAGTGGGTGTTCACGAAGACATGGGAACTTAGCGCTATGGGGCGTTTTCAATCCAGTGAATCAAATCTGATCGAGGTGATGCCATGAGAAGGATACTGACTGCTCTTGTCGCGGTGACGGTGATCGGCGCCGCAGTGGTCGCGACGTCAAGTCCGGCGGACGCATGGTGGCGCCGGGGCTGGGGCTGGGGTCCGTTCTGGGGCGGGCTGGCGGCCGGCGCGGTCGTTGGCGGTGCGTTGGCGGCGCCCTATTACTACGGCTACGGCTATTACTATCCGTACGGCGCCTATCCCTATTACTACGGGCCGGGTTGCCGTCGGGTGTGGAACGGCTACGCCTGGGTGCGCGGTTGCTACTGAGCGCGCCTGCAGCCAAGCGCGGGAGGGGCGTCCCGGACGGGACGCCTCTTGAATCGTTGTCGGATACAGTTCCGCAACAAACTTCTGCCAAATAGTGCATCACTATGGTGACGGGGGGCGGCCAGGCTCGGGGGTTTACGGGGACTTCCGCTCAATTCACGTTCTGGATCGGCACCCGGCCGATCGCTTGAGGAGAACAAATGCACAAGTCGCTCATCGCGCTTGCCGGCGCTGCGGGCATCGGCCTTGCCGCGTTGGCTGCCCCGGGCCCTGCAAACGCGGGCTGTTTCGGCTGCTGGGTGGGTGCGGGCATCCTTGGCGGCGTCGTCGCGGGTGCGGTCGTGGGCAGCGCCATCGCCAACAGCCCGCCGCCCCCGCCGCCGGGCTATTATCCGCCGCCGCCCCCGCCGGGCGCCTACTATCCGCCGCCGCCAGCCGCGTATCCCCCGCCGCCTGCTTACGCTCAGCTGGCCCCCGGGTGCCACTGGGGACATCGCCGGGTTTGGGTGGAAGGCGTGGGTTATCAGTGGCGCACCGTTCAGGTTTGCCCCTGAGCTCGCCGCGAGGCACTGAATTAGACCGGCCGGCCTAGACAGGCCGGCCGGTTTGCTTTTGTGGCGGTGCGACCGCACCCTTGCGGAGGCAGCGACGTCGCCGCATCGCGCGGCGATCCGAGACAGACGGCGAGAGACTGATGCTGCGATCTCTCTCACTGCGGCGTGCCACCGCGCCCGGCGACGCGAGGCAAGGCTGTGCCGCAGCGGAGCGCGGAGGTGATTGGCGACGACCGTTCCTTCCCCGCATCGTCGCTGGCGCTCGCCTTTTCCTCGCGCGTTGGCGACCGTGGCCGGGCTCACGGGCGATGACCGTGCTTGCCTGGACCATTGCGGCTGCGCTTTGCCTTTATGTCGGCCTTGCCGCCATGCTTTACTTGGCGCAGCGCTCGCTGATGTATTTTCCCGACAAGGTCCGCGTGTCGCCGGCGCAAGCCGGCCTCGCCGAGGCCACCGAGGTCACCCTCACCGCATCCGACGGCGTCAACGTCATCGTTTGGGACGTCGCGCCGCGCGGCGCCAAGCCGGTGATCCTCTATTTCCATGGCAACGGCGGCGCCCTGCAGCATCGCGCCGGTCGCTTCCGCAAGCTCATTGACGACGGCATCGGCCTCGTCGCGCTCGAATATCGCGGCTACGGCGGATCGGACGGTAGTCCAAGCGAAGCCGGCCTCGACGCCGACGCGCATGCTGCCTATGCGTTCGCGGCCGGGCGCTACCCAGCTCAGCGCCTGGTGTTGTGGGGAGAATCGCTGGGCTCCGGCGTCGCGGTGTCGCTCGCGGCCGAAAAGCCGGTAGGCCGCGTGATCCTCGAAGCCCCCTTCACGTCGGCCGCCGCGGTCGCCGCCACACACTACTGGTATATGCCGGTGTGGCTGTTGATGAAGGATCAGTTCCGCTCCGACACGCGCATCGAAAAAGTCACGGCGCCCGTTCTGATCCTGCACGGCGTACACGATCAGGTCGTTCCATTCACGATGGGCGAACAAGTGTTCGAACTGACCAAGGCACCAAAGCACATCGTGCGTTTTCTCGACGGCGGCCACGAGGATCTCGACACCCACGGCGCGCTGCATGCCGTCGGTCGATTTCTCGCCGGGGACTTGGACTGACGAACACGCGGCACGAACCGTTTCACGACGGGACCGTCGGCGTTTTGTTTTGGCGAGCTGCAGCGGCGTGAAACAGGCGGGCGCCCGAGCTTTGGCCCGAAGATGCTGTGTCCCCGTCGCCTCAAAAAGTCTGGTAGGACTGGCCGACCTTGCCGCCGACGCGCGCGAAGCCGGCGCGTGCGAGCTCATACTTGTCGTTGAGGTTGAGCGCCTTCGCGTATGACCCCGCCGCCTTATCCTTTTGCCCGAGGCGCTCGTAGGCAAGGCCGCGGCTGGCCCAAGTCTGCGGATTAGCAGGTTCCATCTGCACCGCCTCGTCGAGATCGCTCGCCGCCGCCTTGCTGTCGCCGATCGCGAGGTAGCTGAGTGCGCGCGCCACGTAGGGCGCGGCTTTCTGCCTGGCAAGCCCGATGGCCGTGGAGAAGTCGTCGATGGCAAATTGGTTCTGATGCTGACCCTGATAGAGGAGCCCGCGATTGTAATACGCCTCGGCATTGTCGGGCCGAAGCGCGATCACCTTGTTGAAGTCGTCGAGCGCCTGAACGCTGCGGCCCTGCTGACGGTAGACGATGCCGCGACCGAGATAGGCGGACGCGTAGGCGGCGTCGATCGATAGCGCCTTGTTGTAATCGGCCAATGCCAGATCGAGCTTGTTGATGCGCCGGTAAACCAGCGCGCGGTTCGCGTACGCCTGGGCATAGTTGGGATCGAGGCCGATGGCCTTGTTGAAATCGGCGAGCGCCTGCTCGGTGCGTCCGGACTCCCCGAGTACCGAGCCGCGCATGTTGTAGGCTTGCGGATCGTCGGGATGCTTTTCCACCACCTGACTGAGCGACGTGAGGTTGGATTGCGAGGCTGCGTAGAGCGCGTCGTCTCTTTCTGACGACGGCGAACTGCCGATCGTCGCGCAGCCGGCCAGCGCGAACCCGGCGAACAGAAGGCCAATGGCGCGCGCGGGCGCCGGACAGCCGCCGGTGCGCCGCCGCTGCCGCTTACGCCTGGCAAGCGTTGGTCTCGTCATCCGACCGCACCGCAACACACGCTTCGCGCACACCGTAATTCACCGCGGGCCGAGGCGATAGCCCCGCGCGAGTGGGGGTCGAAGGGGCGTCGAGGAAGGGCTGGAACCGGACGGAAACGTCCTCAAATGCCGATCGGCAACTCAGCCGAGTCGCGGAGCGCGCGGCGGCGCCCCGGGTCTGCCGCCGCCGACAGCGGGCTTCGCCTTCATCGGCAGCAAACCCTCGCGCTGTAATCGCTTGCGCGCAAGCTTGCGCGCGCGGCGGATGGCTTCCGCCTTCTCCCGGGCTTTTCGTTCCGATGGTTTTTCGTAGTGGCCGCGGAGTTTCATCTCGCGAAAAATGCCCTCTCGCTGCATCTTCTTTTTCAGCGCCTTGAGGGCTTGGTCGACATTATTGTCGCGAACGAGAACCTGCACGCATCCTCCTTATCAGGGCGCTCAATCGAGTGCGCTCGGCTAAAAAGCAAGGGCGGCGCCGACCTTGGCGGCTGCCACCTTGGTGGAAGCCTGTAGCAGAATAGCATTGGAAAGTCCACAAGTCGGAGATTCTCGTTTTGCGGGCCACGCGCATCACGCTTTGTCTCGCCCAGCCGGATCATGGGATTGGCATGCGCCGGATCGCGTTTGCGCGCCAGCTCGCTCGGGGATTTGCCGCTCGTCGACAAAAACCCGCGTGACATGCCCCATCTTGCGGCCGGGACGCACCGCGGTCTTACCGTAAAGGTGCACCGCGGCATCCGGGACGGTGAGCCAACTCCGATAGTTCTCGACCTCACTGCCGATCAGGTTGATCATTTCGACACGACCGCGACGAACGGGCTTGCCGAGCGGCCAGCCGGCGATGGCCCGAATGTGCTGCTCGAACTGCGAGATCGAGGCACCGTCGAGGGTCCAATGACCGGAGTTGTGCACCCGCGGCGCCATCTCGTTCACGAGGAGATCGCCGTCGGACAGCACGAACATCTCCACCGCCAGCACGCCCACATAGGCGAACTTCTCCGCGATCGTTTCGGCGATCCGCTGCGCCGCGAGCGCAGTGGCTGCGGACAAAGTGGCGGGCACGCGCGAGACCTTCAAAATATGGTCGCGGTGCTCGTTCTCGATGACATCGAAGCATTCGGCGGCGCCTTCGCGCGTCCGGGCCGCGATCACCGAGACTTCGCGTTCGAACGCGACGAAACTTTCGAGGATGCAAGGCTGGCCGCCGACCGCTCGCCATGCCGCCTCAGGATCGTCGGCCTCGCGGATCGTCGCCTGCCCCTTGCCGTCATAGCCGAATCGACGGGTCTTCAGCACGGCCGGCCGGCCGATGCGATCGAGCGCATCCGCAAGCTGGCGCGGCGCGTCGACGGCCGCATAGGGCGCGGTGGGTATGCGTAGCGCAGCAACGAACGACTTTTCCGCGAGACGGTCCTGGATCGTCGCCAGGATCCTCGGATCGGGCAGGACCGGCACCCGCGCAGCCAGAAACGTCGCCGTCTCCGCCGGCACGTTCTCGAACTCATAGGTGACGATGTCCACATCCGCGGCGAAGCGGTCGAGGGCCTGCGTGTCGGTGTAGTCGGCACATGTGATCCGGTGCACGACATCGAACGCGGGCGAATCGGGGCCCGGGTCGAAGACGTGGCACTTGAAGCCCAACCGCGCGGCGGCGAGCGCCAGCATGCGGCCGAGCTGGCCCCCGCCGAGAATGCCGATCGTGGCCAGCGGCTCGAGGACGGACACGGGAAGGCTCACGCTCCGCCGTCCTTCGGCGCCTCGGCGACGGCGGCGGTTTGGCGTTCGCGCCAGGCTTCGAGCCTGGCGCCGAGCGTCGGATCGCCCAGCGCCAGCACGCTGGCTGCCAGCAGCGCGGCATTGATCGCGCCCGCTTGCCCGATCGCCAGCGTACCGACCGGGACGCCCGGCGGCATCTGCACGATGGAATAGAGCGAATCGAGACCCGAGAGCATCTTGGTTTCGATCGGCACCCCGAACACCGGCAGGCTGGTGAGCGCAGCCGTCATGCCGGGCAGATGTGCCGCGCCGCCGGCACCGGCAATGATCACCTTGAAGCCAGCCGCTTTGGCGCCTCTGGCGAAAGCATAGAGCCGGTCCGGTGTGCGATGGGCGGATACGATGCGCGTTTCGTAGGCCAGGCCGAGGGCGTCCAATGTCTCGGCGGCACATTTCATGGTCTGCCAGTCCGACTGGCTGCCCATGATGATAGCTACGGCTTTCGCTTCCGGCGGCGCCAAAGGAATCCCCCCTGCGCGAAGGAAGCGCCGGAGTATAGCCCAGCGCGTTCGAGTGGCAAGGCGGCTATGATCAAGAAGGATTATTGCGCGAGAAGTGAAACGCAGCGTTGCCTTGGTCGGGCGCGCCGCGGTCGCACACGGAGCAACTCCGATGCAATTGAGCCAAATGCACTACCTGCCGTTGACGCCGGGATTCTTCTCGCTGCTCGTCGGCGCTTTTTTCATTGTCTTCATTTTTCTCATTCTCGGTGCGCTGCGCCGCGCGTATCTGAGCCTCGGCGTCAGTCCGAGCACTGCCATGCTGCTGCTGTTCGGCTCGTTGATCGGCAGCTATTTCAACATCCCCATTGCCGAACTGCCGGGCGAGCGGGTCGTGTCCAATCAGGTCATCGACTTCTTCGGCATGGAATATACCATACCAGTCATCCAGCATTGGGAAGGCACGATAGTCGCCGTCAATGTCGGGGGAGCGGTCATCCCGACATTGATGTCGATCTATCTCCTCGCCACTCGAGAGTTATGGGCCAAGGGAGCGATCGCGATCGGCGCCGTCGCCCTCGTGCTGCACTGGCTCGCCCGCCCGGAGCCCGGTCTCGGCATCGCCGTACCGGTATTCCTGCCGGCCGTGGTGACCGCCATCGTCGCGCTGACCCTTTCTCGCGAGAACGCCGCGCCGCTCGCTTATATTGCCGGCAGCCTAGGGACTCTCGTCGGCGCGGACCTTACCAACCTCGACAAGGTACGGGGCCTCGGCGCGCCGGTGGCCTCCATTGGCGGCGCCGGCACATTCGACGGGATTTTCCTCACCGGCATCCTCGCGGTGCTGCTGGCCGGCCTCTATCATCCCCGGCGTCCCGCCGCGCAGCCGCAATAGTCGCGCGCCACGTGCCGTCAGAACGCGCGGGTGGCGACGAAGACGCCGAGGACGACAAAGATGAACAGATCCGACACCAACGTCATCTGCTCGTTCAAATTGCGCTCCTTGCGCACCAGATGGCCCACACCGGCAAGACCGTAATAGAGCCCGCCCACGATCGCTGCCGGCAGCACGAAGCCGGGTTTGGCGATGCTCAGCAATCCCAGCGTGCCGATCGATAGATTGCCGAAGCCCACCTCGCGCACGATCGCGAGTGCGGAGCGATCCTTGATCGCAAAGATACTTTCGGCGGTGAACTGCGGCTGCACGACTTGACGCAGGCCGGCGATGAACAGGCGCACGCCCACCGCCCAGAACACGAACCACTTGCCCACCAGGACCATGAGGTCGGCAGCGCCGCGCAGCCATAGCGCTTCGGCGATAACGCAAGCCGTCGGCAGGACAAGCAGCAACAGAACGACGACGACGAGGTGCATGCGGGCCCTTCGGGGTTGGTATTCGCAAGGCTGAACAGTCCGCGGCCGTCCGCGGGGCAGCAGGGGAAGTCCCGGCAGCGCAGCACCACGACAAACGGTGCGGCTCTCGCGGAATGATAGGCCGGCGCGCCTTCAATTTCATTGCCGGACTCGTATTGCTGAGTTATTTTTTGGTTGCCGTCAGCGGCCGGCGGCGGCGTAGCGTTGGCGCTCGGCGCGGCCGCGATTGCTTTGCGCCTCGTCGATCGGCCAAATCGGCGTCGACGAGCCGTCACCTCCGTGAGCGGCCGAATGTCCCCGGATCCTCGCGCGAAGAGATCGAATGGCGACCCGCGATCGATCTCGGCGTATCACGCTCATGTCTATTACGACCCGGCCGCGACCCGTGCCGAGGCCGACCACCTCCGGCAGCACGTCGCGGTGGAGTTTCCACAGGCAAAGCTCGGACGCTGGCACGACGAACCGGTCGGCCCACATACGCAGTCCATGTATCAGATCGCGTTTCCGACCGAATTGTTGGCAACGCTCCTGCCGTGGCTGATGCTCAACCGCAACGGTTTGACCATTCTCCTGCATCCCGAGACCGGCGATGAGTACCTCGACCACACTTCCCATGCGGTCTGGTTCGGCGCCGTGCTGCCGTTGCGCCTCGATGTGCTCGAAAAGTGAAACACGCGCTTCCGTGTGTCACTTTGAAACAATGCCGAAGCCTTGTAGAGATCGCATGAGACGCGTTATGGTTGTTTGTTTGGACGCATCAGGGAGGCATCCATGCGTACGACGTTAGTTGCGTTGGGTTTGGCCGCCGGTATCGGCCTTGTTTGCTGCGAGAGCAGCGCGGCCGCTCCGGCAGCTTCCGCGAACCTCGGCCAGGCTGCCGCGGCCGCCTCTTCGGTGCAGCCGGCGCAGTACGCCGAACGCCGTATCCGGCACGGTTTCGTCAAGTGCTATCGCGAGGCCGTGGTCGGACCGTACCGCTGCCACTACTACGGTCACTGGTGGTAGCCGACTAGGGGCCATCCTCGACATCGGCATCCGGCCGATCGCCGCCGCGGGCGATCTCGGTGTGCCATTTGCCGTTCTCGTCTTCATATTCGATGATCTCGGTCCGGCCGGGCACCCGTTGCTCGGCAGCCGCTTGGCGCGCGGCTGCGAGGGCGGTCGCGTGGGTCGGGAAGCTTTCCGAGAAGACGCCGTTGAGCGTATAGGCCCAGCCGTCTTCGTGGCGCACGATCTTGTACGTGACGTGGGTCATGGGTTCATCCGCCGGGGCGCAGGCGCGCGGCGCAAGCTCGATGCCGATAGCGCTCCGCCAACCGCTTGGAAGATAGAGGCTGGTATCGCCTTCGCCTACCCCTAACGGGAAGAGCCGGTCCCATGGTTCGGGCTGACACGCGCGGACTTGCGGCCCTGCCATGCGTCGCAAGACATGGCCGCGTCGCGATGGCCCTGCTTGATCCGTGTCAATTCGCCGCCGATCCGGTTCCCCTAGATTTGCAGCACTGAAATTGTTCGAGGCAGGGGAAGTCCAATGTCGGTTCGCGCGCTACTTAAGCTGTTTGTTGCGAGCGTGGCGGCGTTCGCGGCTGCCTTCGCTATGCTCTGGTTGTTTTTCCGCGATGTCGTGCCAGTATCCTGGGAGCAAACGCCTCAATCACTTTGGGCGTTGGG
>Ga0187784_10005070_pt1 | contig 10658 bp, 8 predicted proteins | sample 1015_SJ02_MP15_2_FD_132964 | JGI IMG/M metagenome (GOLD analysis project Ga0187784, IMG submission 132964) | Tropical peat soil microbial communities from peatlands in Department of Meta, Colombia - 1015_SJ02_MP15_20_MG | ecosystem: Environmental > Terrestrial > Soil > Wetlands > Peat | place... | reverse complement strand
TCAACGGCATCGGCGAACGCGCCGGCAACGCCTCGCTCGAGGAAGTCGTCATGGCGATGAAAGTGCGCAACGACGTGTTGCCGTACTGGACCGGCGTCGATTCGACCCTGCTGACGCGCGCGTCAAAACTCGTGGCGGCGGCGACCTCGTTCCCGGTGCAGTACAATAAAGCCATCGTCGGCCGCAACGCGTTCGCGCACGAGAGCGGCATCCACCAGGACGGCATGCTCAAGCACACCCAGACCTATGAGATCATGCAGCCGGAGACCGTCGGCGTGAAGCAGACCTCGCTGGTCATGGGCAAGCATTCCGGACGGCACGCCTTCGTGCACAAGCTTGAAGAGCTAGGCTATCACCTCGCCGGCAATCAGCTCGAAGACGCCTTCGTCCGCTTCAAGGCGCTCGCCGATCGCAAGAAGCACGTCTACGACGAGGACATCGAGGCTCTGGTCGACGAGGAGATCGCGACCGCGCAGGACCACATCAAGCTCGTGTCGCTGTCGGTGATCGCCGGCACGCGCGGGCCGCAGCGCGCCACCATGAAGCTCGACATCGACGGCAAGTCGGCGATCGAGGAGTGCGAGGGCAACGGCCCGGTCGACGCTACCTTCAATTGCATCAAGGCGATGGTGCCGCACGACGCGGTGCTGGAGCTCTACCAGGTGCATGCCGTGACCGAAGGCACTGATGCACAGGCCGAAGTCTCGGTGCGCCTGTCCGAGCACGGCCGCTCGGTGACGGCCAAGGGCGCCGACCCCGACACGCTCGTCGCCTCGGCCAAGGCCTATCTCGCCGCCCTCAACAAGCTGATGGTCCGGCGGCTGCGCGGCCAGCCGGAGGAGCGGCGGCTGCATTCGACGGATGTGGGGTAAAGGGTCCGCACCAAGCCTTGGCCCGCGCGGACTTGGCATCCGCGGCCTTGGCATCCCGCGCGCGATGCCCTAGATACGGCCCGCGCGCGGCGCCTGCCCAAAAGCGGCGCTGCGGTGACATGGTGGCAGTGCCTAACCTTCGCGATCTTCTGCGGTTAGGGCGCATAGCTCAGTTGGTAGAGCAGCTGACTCTTAATCAGCGGGTCCAAGGTTCGAGTCCTTGTGCGCCCACCAAAAACCCCCTGAAAACGTAACGGAACTTGAAGCGGCCTTGGGAAGCTGTGGCGCAGTAGGCAGATTTTGGGGAGCTTTTGGGAAGCGCAGCAAATTATCTCGCTTGGGCGAGGTCGAAACGAAGAAAGGGCCGCCCCTTGCGGACCTGCTCGTAGCTCGAGGCGATATCCGGAATGGCGTCGGCCGGATCGCCTAGCTTATCGCCCCCACCGATTGTGCAGCCCGCATTCCCTCTTTGTTTCCTCTTCCCACCACCAGCGTCCCGCGCGTTCGGGCTCGCCGGGAGAGATTGCTCGCGTGCAAGGAGCGCAGCCAATCGAGACATACCCATTTGCATGGAGTGGATTACGGGGGATGTCGTGCGCGTCCGCAAACGCCAGTACTGCCTCGCGGTCCCAGTCAAAAAGCGGGCTGAGTTTAATCAATTCGTATTCGGCATCCGCGCTGACGAGGGCCATATCGCGCCGACCCGCCGACTGTTCGGCGCGCAAACCGGTTATCCAGCCAGCCGCGCCGGCGAGTGCGCAGTTGAGCGGTTCGACCTTGCGGACATGGCAGCAAGCAAGCCTCGCCTCGCGCGAATCGTAGAAGCCGTTGATGCCCTGGCGATCGACAAGCGCCGCGACCTCTTCGTGACGCGGATAGATCGCCCTGATCCGACGGCGAAACCGCGCTTCGGTTTCTGCCCACAGGTCGTAGGTTTGCGGAAACAAGCGTCCGGTATCGAGGGTTACAACGTCGACCTCGATACCGCTTTCGGCCAGCATATGGAGGATCACCTGATCCTCCAAACCGAAGCTTGTTGTGAATACGATGCGCCCGGCAATTTCCTTGCGCAGCTTGCGTAGCCGTTCGGTCGGTGCAAGGCTGCTGAGCCGAAGGCCAAGCGTTACCGCCTTGCTTTCAAGCGTGGACCGCAGCATCAGGCGGTGCCCTCGGCTGCTGCGTTCGCTGCGCGCCTTTCCATCGATTTGTTCTTGATCCATATGAGCAGTCGAGATTGAGCGGTTAGGAAGAACACGAATTTATGGCCGGGGCTTGGGTCCGCGTGGTCAGACGAGGTGATTTAGGAAACGCGGCTGGCGACGCGGAGAACATGTCAGAGCCCTTCGAACAACGCCGTCGACAAGTAGCGCTCTGCAAACGACGGAACGACGACGACAATGTTCTTGCCGGCAAAATCTGGGCGCTTTCCGACTTCGAAGGCCGCTGCCACGGCGGCTCCCGACGAAATCCCCGTCGGTATCCCTTCGTAACGGGCAAGGCCGCGCGCCGTCTCGAAAGCAGCCTGATTGGAAACGGTCACGACCTCGTCGATCACCGAACGATCGAGGATTTCCGGAATAAAGCCGGCGCCAATTCCTTGAATCTTGTGCGGGCCAGGATTGCCGCCGGACAGTACCGGACTATCTGTCGGCTCGACCGCGACAACGTGGAGCGAAGGCTTTCGCGGTTTGAGCACTTGGCCAACGCCCGTAATAGTGCCTCCGGTTCCGACACCGCCCACAAACACGTCTATTTCGCCTGCGGTATCGTTCCAAATTTCCTCCGCTGTGGTACGGCGGTGGATATCGGGATTTGCGGGATTCTTGAATTGTTGCGGCATGACGGCGTTTTTCGTCTCACGCAACAGTTCTTCGGCTTTCGCGATGGCGCCTTTCATGCCTTTGGCAGCCTCGGTGAGAACAAGCTCGGCGCCGAGCAGTGACAGCATTTTGCGCCGTTCGATCGACATCGATTCTGGCATAACCAGTATCAACCGATAGCCACGGGAAGCCGCAACGAACGCGAGCGCGATTCCGGTATTGCCGGAGGTCGGCTCGATCAATACGATATCGGGGCGGATCTTCCCGGCCGCTTCCAGTGCTTCGATCATCGCGACACCGATGCGATCCTTTACGCTGGCGGCTGGATTGAAATATTCCAGCTTGGCAAGAATATTCGCCTTGACGCCGTTTATTTCTGGAAGGCGGCTCAGGCGAACGATCGGAGTGTCGCCGATCGCCTCGACGATTGAACCGAAAATACGACCGCGTCCTGGCCGACGCGCAGTGGCTTGTTCTACCTTGACCGGCGCGGCTTCCAATACCGACATAGTTTTCTCCTTCCACATACTTGTTGAGATATCGGCTAAAGGTCGAAATCGGCTGCGGCCGGTGCGCTCCCTTGCCGCAGAACACCCGTCGTTTCGAGAAATTTTTCAATTGCGCGCGTTGAGCCTTTAACGTCCAGCCGATCGGTATCTATCCTGAGATCGGGGGCCGTGGGCGGTTCATAAGGCGCGCCGACGCCAGTAAAGCCGTTGATTGCGCCGGCCCGCGCCTGGCGGTATTGGCCGTTGGGGTCGCGCCGCTCGCATACCTCTTGCGGAGCGTCCACGTAAATCTCGTGAAACCTCTGTTTTCCGATCTCGCGCGCACGTACGCGATCCGCGGCCGCAGGCGAGATGGCCGCGACAATAGCGATAAAGCCATTACGCGCGAGGTGGGCTGCAACCTCGGCGAGGCGGCGCACATTTTCCGATCGGTCTTGCGGCGAGAATCCGAGGTCACTGTTCAAGCCGGCCCTGAGCGTGTCGCCATCGAGCAATATGGGTGTACCGCCACGGTCGAAGATCCTGCGCTCGATCGATCGCGCCAGAGTTGATTTGCCCGCTCCCGGCAAACCTGTGAGCCACAGGATGGCACCGGTATGACCACGACGCGCAATAATATCCGCGTCAGAAATTGCCGAAACGACTGGGACGATGTTCGATGGTTTCGCCTGTACTACGGCGTCGGAGTCGGCCGAAAGTACAAGGCCGCCGCCAGCAATCCGCCCTTGAATGTCCAGCACAAGGCGACCGGTGCGCGGATTAAGCGCGTATGGGTCTGTCACAATCGGACGGGCGAGGACGAGGCGAATTTCGCCAACGTGATTGCGGGCAATCCGATGCGTAGCGACTGTTTCAAGATGTCCGGGATCGACGGCATTTTCTATGGCAACCACTGTTGCGCGCGCATCGGCCGTTCCAATCCGAACATTAACCGATTGTCCGACTTCCAGCGGGGCGTCATGCAGCCAGAATACGCGGGCGTTCAGACTAAGGGCAACCTTCGGACGGACGCTGGCGATCGAGATGACTTCTCCGCGCTCGGCAAAAAGCTCCCGGTCGAGCGTGATGCCGATCGATTGCCCGGCACGGGCCGCCTGCGGTGGATGCGATGCATCGGGTGCTGGCCACTCCTCTATCGTCCGCACCTTTGCTGTCTTGCCGGAAGGCAGCACGACAATGGTTTGGCCTACCGTGATGCGACCGGTCTCAACGCGCCCCGCGATGATCCGACGGTCATCGAACTTGTAGACGGCCTGGACCGGCAGCCGCAAGGCAAGATCTCCGTCGGGTCGTGCGGCCGAAAAGTTATCGAGCGCTTCCAGAACATTGGGGCCCTGATACCACGCGGTCGATTCAGCCCGCCGAGCGACTCCATCCCCATGGCGAGCCGAGATCGGAATGACGGCGATAGGTGTCAGGCCAAGATTGACGAGGTGATTACGGATTTCTGTTTCAATCTCATGGAATCGGCCTTCATCGTACTCCACCCGGTCCATTTTGTTGATAACGACCGCAACCTGCCTGATGCCAAGCAAATACAAGAGGTAGCCGTGGCGGCGCGTCTGATCGCGCACGCCCTCGGATGCATCGACGATAAGCAGCGCGGCATCGGCTTGCGCGGCTCCTGTGATCATGTTGCGCAGAAACTCCGCGTGTCCCGGCGCATCAATCAGGATGACGTCACGGGATTTGGTGCGAAAGCGGATTTGGCTTGTATCGAGCGTGATGCCTTGATCGCGTTCGGTTTGCAATGCGTCGAGTAGAAATGACCACTCAAAATGCATACCGCGTCGAGTGCTGACGGCCTTCAGAGCATCAACTTTTCCTTCTGGAAGGCTGCCTGTTTCATGCAAAAGACGGCCAATCAATGTCGACTTGCCGTGGTCGACATGGCCGACGATGACGATGCGAACCACGGATCGGACGGTAGTCTCTGCCGTAGATGAGGTGGGCAAGTCTGCCAGGATATTCATTTTTGTTCGTATTGGATTTGTTGCCGATGATTACAGGTAACCGGATGTCCGTAGACGCTCGAAGGCATCTTCCGCTTCGTGATCCATTGCACGACCGGATCTTTCGGGAACTTTGGTAGCTTCGAGCTCGGCGATAACTTCGTCGATCGTTGCTGCCTGAGAGGCGACGGGGAAGGTTATGTCCGCATCGCCGAGCGAGCGATAACGCTTTCCATTCTTCGCGAGATAGAGCGGAATGATCGGTATCCCCTCGCGTCGCGTGTATGCCCAGATGTCGGCCTCGGTCCAATGCAGGATCGGATGCACGCGCAGATGTGCCCCCTGCGGCGGAGCGGCATTGAATTGATCCCAGAATTCGGGCGGTTGCTCGCGCACGTCCCATCCGCCTTCGAGGCCCCTTGGTGAAAACACTCGCTCCTTCGCGCGGGTCGGCTCCTCATCACGCCGAATACCGGCGATGAGACCGTCGAATCCATATTTGGCCAAGACGAGCTTCAATCCCTCGGTCTTGCGCGCTGCCGACCGGGCTGCGGGCGGCAGTGTTGGATCAACTGCCTCGATCGATGGGCATGGCTCCACCAAAAGATCGAGACCCCATTCGCGCGCGTAACGATCCCGGAACGTGTACATTTCCGGAAACTTCTTGCCCGTGTCGACATGGAGGACCGGAAACGGCACGTGGCCAAAAAACGCCTTGCGCGCCAGCCAGATCATGACGTTCGAATCCTTGCCGAGCGACCACAGCAGAGCCAATCGCTTCAGGCGCGCGAACGCTTCACGAAAAATGAAAATGCTTTGTGCTTCGATTTCATCCAGCCGATCCATCTCCGTCACTCCGCCAGCCGCCGACTCCCGCCGTCGCGGGCGCAGTCGAGCAACCATTGCGGGCACACCGATTGGGTGGCAAGAAATGCCTCTGTTTTGATCGAATCATCCATGGATTGTTCCAAACCTCGCAACGCTGATAGTAGAATAATTTTCCATTTGTCGGTCTATGATTGTTTCTATATGGAAAATCATTCTCGTCAATAACATAATTGCCGAGGCGAATTCTACGACTGTCTTTTGCGTGACATCGACGCTGGCCACCGTCGAAAGCTGCGCGGGGCAGCGGACGAAATGTGCGCAGCTCGATTTGATGGAGAGTCGAAATGGGACCGCGGACTGCAATCAGGGTTTGCAGCGGCGTTGCTGTGGCTTCCGCCAAAGCTGCACTGGTCGCTTCAGTCGTTTGGTCGGGCGCCGCGCGCGCCGCCGACATCAGCCTGCTGAATGCTTCCTACGATCCGACACGAGAATTGTACGCCGATCTCAGCCAAGCCTTCAGCGTCAAGTACAAAGCCGACACCGGAAAAACCATCGAGATCAAGACCTCGAACGGCGGCTCCGGTTCGCAGGCGCGTGCGGTGATCGACGGTCTGGATGCCGATATCGTCACCTTGGCGCTGGCTTACGACATCGATGCCATCGGCGATCGCGGGCTGATCGCGCCAGACTGGCAGAAGCGGCTGCCGAACGATTCATCGCCCTATACCTCAACCATCGTATTCCTGGTGCGCAAAGGCAATCCGCAGGCGATTCATGACTGGAGCGACCTCGCCAAGCCGGGCATCAAGGTGGTCACGCCCAATCCGAAAACCTCGGGTGGCGCCCGCTGGAATTACTTGGCGGCCTGGGGTTATGCGCTGAAGAAATACGGCAGCGAGGACAAGGCGCGCGAATTCGTGAAGGCCATCTACGCCAACGTACCGGTGCTCGACACCGGAGCGCGCGGCGCGACCATAACCTTCGTCGAGCGTGGAGTCGGCGACGTCCTGCTGGCATGGGAGAACGAGGCCGAGCTCGCCATCCATCAACTCGGGGTCGACAAGTTCGACATCGTGGTGCCGAGCCTGTCGATCCTGGCCGAGCCACCGGTCGCGGTGGTCGACAAGGTCGTCGACCGCAAGGGCACGCGCGCACCCGCCGAGGCCTTCCTCAATTTCCTCTATGACCACGACGCCCAGGAAATCGTCGCCAAAGACTATTACCGGCCGCGCGATTCTGCGGTCGCCGACGAATATGCGGCGAGCTTCCCAAAACTCGAGCTTTTGAGCATCGACAATTTCGGCGGCTGGCGCAAAGCGCAGTCCAAGCATTTCGACGATCGCGGTATATTCGATTCGATCTACGCACAGTGAGGCGAGGCCGGCGTGAGCATTGTTGACAGCGTAATCGGTCGACGCAAAAGCGTGATTCCGGGTTTCGGCATCACGCTCGGGACGACGCTGCTTTGGCTTGCGCTGATCGTTCTCATTCCACTTGCGGCGCTGTTCGTCAGGACCGCCGAGCTCAGCCTGAACGAGTTCATCGGCGTCATCACCAGCCGCCGCGCTCTGCGTGCGTTCGAACTATCGTTCGGCCTGTCGTTCGCGGCGGCGCTTGTCAATCTGGTATTCGGCGCGGTCGTGGTCTGGACCCTGGTGCGCTATCGCTTTCCGGGCCGCCGCCTGTTCGACGCCATCGTCGATATCCCCTTCGCACTGCCGACCGCAGTCGCCGGCATCGCGCTGACCACGCTCTATGCCCAAAACGGATGGATCGGCGGCTTGCTGGCCCCGCTCGGCGTCAAGATCGCCTTCACGCCGCTCGGCATTTTCGTCGCCTTAGTGTTCATCGGCCTGCCATTCGTGGTGCGCACCGTGCAGCCAGTGCTCGAGGATCTCGATGAGGAACTGGAGGAAGCGGCCGCCTCGCTCGGCGCCGGTCGCTGGCTGACGGTCCGGCGCGTCGTACTGCCGAGCGTGGTTCCGGCGCTGTTGACCGGCTTCACGATGGCTTTTGCGCGGGCGGTCGGCGAATACGGCTCGGTCATTTTCATCGCCGGTAATCTGCCGAACTATTCCGAGATCGCGCCACTGCTGATCGTCATCCGACTGCAGGAATTCCACTACGCCGATGCGACCGCCATCGCCGTGGTGATGCTGGTGGCCGCGCTGGTGTTCCTCTCTCTCATCAATGCATTGCAGTACTGGTCCGAACGACGCACCGGAAAGCGACAGTGACCGCCTTGCCCGTAACCGAGCGCAACGACAATCTGGCGATCAGTCTGACCGGGCGCGAGCCCGCGACGGCGGCCGGCGACGGCCGCCGCGCGGCGCTGCGGCCCGATGCCCGCACCGATCCGCCCTGGATACGCGCTGTCGCGATCGGCTCGACGGTCGCCTTTCTCGGACTGTTCATCGTGCTGCCGCTCGTCAGCGTGTTCACTCAGGCCCTCGCCAAAGGGGCGACGACCTATATCGCCGCGTTGCACGATGCTGACACGCTGACGGCGATCCGGCTGACGCTTGTTATCGCCGCCATTTCGGTCGCGACCAATTGCGTGTTCGGCCTGATCGGCGCCTGGGCCATCGCCAAGTTCGAGTTCCGCGGCAAGAACCTGTTGATTACGCTGATCGAGATTCCGTTCTCGGTGTCGCCGGTGATCGCCGGTCTCGTCTTCGTGCTATTGTTCGGGCTGCAGGGCTATTTCGGGCCATGGCTGGTGGCCCATCACGTCAGGATCATCTTCGCACTGCCCGGCATGGCGTTGGCGACGATCTTCGTCACCTTTCCGTTCATCGTCCGCGAGCTCATTCCGCTGATGCAGCAGCAGGGCACCGAGGAGGAGGAAGCAGCGCTGTCGCTCGGCGCCTCCGGGCTAAAGACCTTCTTGCGCGTTACGCTGCCCAACGTGAAATGGGCGTTGCTTTACGGCGTGCTGTTGTGCAACGCGCGGGCGATGGGCGAATTCGGCGCGGTATCGGTCGTGTCCGGTCACGTCCGCGGCGAAACCAATACCATGCCGCTCGAAATCGAGGCACTTTACGACAGCTATCAGTTCGTCGCCGCTTTCGCAGTGGCTTCGCTGCTGGCGCTGTTGGCGCTCGTCACTCTCGTCGTCAAAGCCGCGCTCGAAGCCCGCGTAAGGGAGGACTAAAGCCGTGAAGATATCAGTGGTCGACGTCGTCAAACGGTTCGGCGATTTCCTCGCGCTCGATCGTGTCAGATTGGAGGTCCGCTCCGGCGAACTCTTAGCGCTGCTCGGACCTTCCGGCTCGGGCAAGACGACGCTGCTGCGCATCGTCGCCGGCCTCGAATGGCCGGACCACGGCCAGGTGCTGTTCGACGGCGAAGACGCGCTGTCGCGCGGCGCCGGCGAGCGCCATGTCGGCTTCGTGTTCCAGCACTACGCGCTGTTTCGCCACATGACGGTGTTCGAGAACGTCGCCTTCGGCCTGCGCGCCAAGCCGCGCGCGCAGCGGCTGAGCGAACCGGAGATCCACCGCCGCGTCGAGAAATTGCTCGATCTGGTGCAACTCGGCTGGCTGGCGCAGCGCTATCCAGCGCAGCTTTCCGGCGGCCAGCGCCAACGCATCGCGCTCGCGCGCGCGCTCGCCATCGAACCGCGAGTACTGTTGCTCGACGAGCCGTTCGGTTCGCTCGATGCCAAGGTGCGCAGGGAATTGCGGCGCTGGCTGCGCAAGCTGCACGACGAAATTCACGTTACCTCGATCTTAGTCACCCACGACCAGGAGGAAGCGCTCGAAGTCGCCGACCGCGTCGTGGTCATTGACAGGGGCCGCATCGAGCAGATCGGTACGCCGCAAGAGATCTATGACCATCCCGAGACGGCTTTCGTCAACGGATTCATCGGAGAATCGATCGCGCTCTCGGTCGTCGTGCGAGACCGCGACGTGCGATTTGGCGGCCGGTCGATCGGCATCGATCCGCGGGATACACCAGATGGCGCCGCAACCCTATTCGTCCGTCCATTCCATATGGCGATCTTGGCCGCTTCCGGCGAGAACGATCTGAAAGGCGTGGTGAAGCGCATCCACGGCATTGGGGCCGCTCGCCGAGTTGAGATCGTACTCGGCTCCGATCCCGAGCCGACAATCATCGAAATCGACGCGCTGCGCACCCAGCAATGGCACGTCGGCCAGACCGTCGGCTTGCGGCCGGAAGAGTACCGGCTCTTTAGGACTTGACTCCTTACCCCCAACTGGAATCACGATTGGTCGCTAGCCTGCGGCCCCCTTGAGCGTTTCTTTGATCGGCTGGTCCTAGCATAAATCAAATCTAAATAAGGGCCATGCTGAAGCCGAGATGTGCAAGACGCGATGCGACGGTGTTAAGCTTCGGCGTACGAGGACGATGACGGAACTCGATCGGGTCGCGCACGTGCCACCAGCTTGCCCCAGATGAGAAGACGATGTTTTGGGCCATGATATCCGCCGCTCTCTTATCAGGAAGTGCGATATTTGGATTCTTGTAAACTCGACGCTCGCATCTTGAAAAGTTAGGAGATTTCGAAACGGTCGCGGGAAGCCGGGGCGTCGGAGAGTGAATTTTCTCGGACCAATATTGTCAGCGGTTAGGGTGGGAAGTGCGGACTTGCCGCAACGCCCGGCGGCCGTTTCCATGAAGAAACGGTGCCGGCGGCTCAACAGGCTCCATTCC
>Ga0187784_10005069_pt1 | contig 10658 bp, 8 predicted proteins | sample 1015_SJ02_MP15_2_FD_132964 | JGI IMG/M metagenome (GOLD analysis project Ga0187784, IMG submission 132964) | Tropical peat soil microbial communities from peatlands in Department of Meta, Colombia - 1015_SJ02_MP15_20_MG | ecosystem: Environmental > Terrestrial > Soil > Wetlands > Peat | place... | reverse complement strand
GCGGCACTACGCTGCGGTGCGCGCGGCAGCCGTTCCGGTGGGGAACCTGCACGTCACAGTCGTGCCCTGGCCGACCACCGAGGCGATGCTGACGCTGCCGCCGTGCAGTTCGACGAACGACCGCACCAATGACAGGCCGAGCCCCGGGCCGCGGTGGTGCGAGCCAAGCGGATGCGTCTCGAACCAGTTGAAGACTTTTTCCAGCACGTCGGGCGGAATACCGGGTCCGGTGTCCGTGACCGAGAAGATCACCTCGTCCCTGCGCCGCTCGGCCGCGAGCGTGACCGTAGCACCACCAGGCGAAAAGCTGACGGCGTTGGCCAGAAGATTGAACAATATCTGCCGCAGACGCTTCCCATCGGCGACGAAGCCGCCGATGTCGGCCGAGGCGCGAATGTCGAGCGTCAGTCCGGCACTCACCAGCCGGTCCTGCACACCTTCCGCCGCCGCCTGCATGGCCTCGCGGATATCAACCGGCCCGAGATTAAGCTGCATGCGGCCGGCATCGATGGTCGCCAGATCGAGAATGTTGTTGATCAGCGCGAGCAGCGTGTCGGACGACACCGTGATGTAGTCAAGATATTCACGCTGCTTTTGCGCCAGTGGACCGGTCGCCGGATCGCCGAGCAAATGCACGAAGCCGATGATGTTGGTCAGCGGCGAGCGCAGCTCGTACGACACGTGATGAACGAAATCGATCTTGAGACGGTCCGCCTCTTCGAGCGCGTCGTTGCGCTCGCGCAGCACCCGCTCGACATTGACCGAGTCGGTGACGTCATGGAACGTCACCAGGGTGGCGCCGCCCGGCAGCGGCACGGTGGTGCAGTCGACCACGCTGCCATCACGCCGCTCCAGCCGTCCGGTGATGGCTTTGCGGCTGTCGATCGCGGTCACCACTTCGCGCAGCGCCTGCCAGGTCGGATCGTCGCCGTGTAGCGGCTGGCTCAGAACTGTGATGACTTCGATATGCGGCCGCTCGGCCAGCGCCTGGTCCGAAAGCTTCCACATGCGGGCAAAGGCGGGATTGTGCAGTCGCAGCCGGCCGTCGCTGGCGAACACCGCTACGCCTTCGGCGAGATTATCCAGCGTTTCGCCCTGCACGCGGATCAGTTCCTCAAAGCTTCGCTCCAGTTCGAGCCGCTCGGTGACATCGTGGAACAGATAGGTGACGCCGCCATCCGGATTGGGCATGGTCACGACGCGCAGTGTACGCGTATCCGGCAGATGCCAGACATGTTCCTTCGTTTCGTTGGCGCGATAGGCCGTTAAGAGCTGTGCCTTCCACTCGCGGAAATTCGGCTGCTCGGGCAGCTTGCGCGCCATCCGCAATTCGTCGATCAACGCCGAATCGGTCGGATGCTGATCGAGATAACGGACATCGAGATCCCACAGCGTGCGATAGGCGGCATTGTAGAAAGTCAGGCGTTGGTGGGCATCGAACATGGCGACGCCTATCGGCAAGTGATCGAGCGTGCGCCGGTGCGCATCGAGCATGCGCGCCATGGCGCTACGCATGGTCTCCGCTTCGGTCGCATCGATACCGATACCGGCGCTGCCGGTATCGGTACGGACGTCGAGCACGTCGAAGCTACGGCGCGCACCGGCGACTATGGCAGGCAACCGGCCGGAATACGCGCCGCCATTCCGGCGCGTCTGGACGATGGTTGCACGCGCGGCGCTGTCGAGCAGTTCCAAATTCCGCTCAATGGCGTCGGCAACATCGCGGGCTTCGACGGCGCGCGCATAGGCTGAATTGACGAAGGTCAGCCGCCCTGCCGCATCGCGCGTCCAGGCCGGCGACGGCAGGGTTTCAATGAGCGTCCGCAGCGACGCGATCTCGGTCAGCAAGTCGCGGTGGCGGGCGTTAAGTTCAAGCAGTTCGCGAGTGAGCAAACTCGCGTCGCGCAGCCGCAGTACAGCGCGTCCGCCGATGGCGCGGCCTTGCGCCTCGATCGGTTGACCCGCAAGTGTTGTCAGCGTCGTGGCGAAGGCTTCGCCGTGCGCCCGCAGCGCTTCGACCGCGCGCTCCATCTCGCTTGCCCGTCCGGCATCGAGCCAGGAGCCGAAGGCGAGAACGCGATGCGGCTCGACGACGCCGAGCAGCGCGAGGTCGCCGTCGACGCTCGGCCGGTTCGACGCGGCCGGCCAGTCCACCAGCACCTGCCGCTCCGACAACAGCAGCGCATTGGCGCGGTCGAGCTGCTCGTGCAAGCCGGTAATCTCGTCGCGTGACGTGCCTTCCAGGCGCGCAGTCCTCCGCCGCATGCGCACCAGCATGATTGCGGTGATGACGGCAAAGACGATAAGCCCGACCATCGGCACCAGGATTGCAATTTCATGCTGATCGAATTGGCCGATGGCGCCGAGGGCCGTCACCTCGGCGCGAGCGAATGTCGGCCATATAGCTGCCGGGGCTGTCAGCAAACACACAGCCGGCAGCCGGCGGCCAAGCAGACCGGCCGCACAGAATCCGCATTGCTGCGGGTGCGCATCGCCGCTCGTCCGGATCGTCTCCGGCATGCCCCTTTGCCTTTGCCGGCTCCCGCCGTTGCCGGTCCCCCACCCTTCCTCCCCCGCCGCGGAGAAGCAAAGGGTGGCCGCACACCCCACGAATCAAGCAACTTTACTCTCAACAGGATTCGCGCCGAAAGAGTCCAGATCATGAACGGCAGCGTGCTGCGTCGCGGCAGTGCGTCTCAGCCAGTTCCCGTGGAGCCCATGCCGCCGACACCCCGCTCCGTCGCGCTCAGACCCTCCGCCTCGATTAACTCGGCGTGTTGGACCCGGGCGACGACCAGTTGGGCGATGCGCATGCCGCGGCTGACCTGATACGGTTCGCCGCCTAGATTGATTAAAATGACCTGGATTTCACCGCGATAGTCGGCATCAATCGTTCCCGGCGTATTAAGCACAGTAATGCCGTGGCGGATGGCGAGGCCCGAGCGCGGCCGCACCTGACCTTCACTGCCCGGCGGCAATGCGACGACAAGGCCGGTCGGGATCATGGCACGGCCGAGAGGGGCGATTTCGACCGGCGCATTGGCCAGCACCGCAGCAACGAGATCGAGCCCGGCGGCGTGCGCGCTCTGATATGCGGGCATCGGCAGATCGGCGGCGTGCGGCAGCCGCATAAAGTGCACTTCGATAGCCGCTCCGTTCACGCTCACGGCTTTGCCTCAGTCAACGCGGCAGCGATACGGTCGATCAGGCCCTTGGCTACGTCCTCCTTCGATTGCGGAGGCCAGGATTCGACGCCCGTAGCGGTGACGAGATGAACCGTGTTGCTTTCGCCGCCCATGATGCCGGTTTCGGGCGACACATCGTTGGCCAAAATCCAGTCGCAGCCCTTGCGGCGCAATTTGGCCTTCGCGTTGGCTATTAGGTCGTTGGTCTCGGCGGCAAATCCGATCACGAGCCTCGGGCGGCCGGACTTGCGGTGCGCGATCGTTGCCAGGATGTCGGGATTTTCGACCAAGTCGAGGTGCTGTGGCCGCCCGCCCTCCTGCTTTTTAATCTTGCGGCCGCTCGGCCGCTCGACGCGCCAGTCGGCGACGGCGGCTGCGAACACAGCGACATCGGCAGGCAGCGCTTTCTCGGCCGCTTCGAGCATCTGCCGCGCGGTCTCGACTTTCACCAGCTTTACGCCCGGCGGGTCCGGCACCTCGACCGGCCCGGAAACCAGCGTCACGGTGGCCCCAGCCGCGGCAGCCGCCGCCGCGATGGCATGGCCCTGCTTGCCGGAGGACCGGTTGGCGATGAAGCGCACCGGATCGATCGGCTCATGTGTTGGACCCGACGTGATCACCACGCGCCGGCCCGAAAGCGGTCCGTGCGTGCGCAGCATCGCCTCGGCGGCGGCGGCAATCTCCGTTGGCTCGGCCATGCGCCCCAAACCGGCTTCGCCGCGCTCCGCCATCTCGCCCCTGTTCGGACCGACCACATGCGCTCCATCGGCGGCAAGCTGCGCGAGATTGCGCTGGGTCGCCTTGGCGGCCCACATGCGCGGATTCATTGCCGGCGCAAGCAGGATCGGCTTGTCGGTCACGAGCAGAACAGCTGAGGCGAGATCGTCGGCGTGCCCGCCGGCCATTTTCGCCAGCAGATCGGCAGTCGCGGGTGCCACGACAATAAGATCGGTGTCGCGCGCCAGCCGGATGTGACCGATATCGAACTCGCTCTGCGCATCGAAAAGATCCGTGTAGACGCGCTCGCCGGCAAGCGCGCCGGCCGCGAGCGCGGTGACGAAATGCTGCGCGGCTTGGGTGAGGATGCAGCGCACACGCAGACCTCGGTCCTGCAGACGGCGGATCAGATCGAGTGATTTATAGGCCGCGATGCCGCCGCCGATGATGAGCAGAATTCGCCGGGTATCGGCCCGGGTGGTGTACGTTTTTTGCGGTGACGGCCGGCCGGGAGGCTCGAACTGTTCGAGCACCTCGCGGCCGGTGTCTTCGGCCGCATCCTTCAGGATGACGCGCACTTCATCTTCCATCGAGCGGCCGTGGCCTGCCGCGCGCAGGCGCAGCAGCTTTTTCAGCCTGTCGTCGAGCTGGCGGACCGTGAGACTGGCCATCGATCGGCCTCCTCTGGAGCTCTTCTTTAGCGAAGATATGATTGCGTTGCAATCAATGCAATCATATCTTCCAGAGGATCACCCAGAGCAGCAACACCGCGATCACCCAAAGCGCGCCGATGATCCAACGGTCGCGGCGCGCCTCGGCCTTGTCGATTTCGGCGATGGTTTGCGGTGACAGGACGAGGCCGTCGCGGGTGGCCTCGTCGAGTTGGTCGAGCACGCGGGCGCCGCGCGTCAGCAGGCCCGGCGCATTGCCAATAAAGCGGCCGACTTCAACCGCTCCGGCCGACGCGTTCTCCAGCTTGCCGGCGGGACCGAGATGCCGCGCGATCCATTCGCCCACGACCGGCTCAGCGGTGCTCCACATGTCGAGCTTGGGATCGAACGAGCGCGCGACGCCTTCGACCACCACCATCGTCTTCTGCAGCAGCAACAGCTCCGGCCGCGTGCGCATGTCGAATATGCCGGTCACCTCGAACAGCAGGGTCAACAACCGCGCCATGGAGATTTCCTCGGCGGTGCGGCTGTGGATCGGCTCGCCGATGGCGCGAATCGCCTGGGCGAAATCGTCCACTGAATGATGCGGCGGTACGTAGCCGGCCTCGAAATGAACCTCGGCGACGCGGTGATAGTTGCGGGTGATGAAGCCGTGCAGAATTTCCGCCAGGAACAATCGCTCCTTGACGCCGAGCCTACCCATGATGCCGAAATCGACCGCGATCAGGCGCCCTTTGTCATCGACAAACAGATTGCCCGGATGCATGTCGGCGTGGAAGAAGCCGTCGCGCAGCGCGTGGCGCAGAAAAGTCTGGATTAGAGCGCGAGCGAGCTGCCGCAGGTCAAAACCCTTCGCTTCGAGCCGGGCGCGATCTGACAACGGCGTGGCATCGATCCATTCCAGCGTCAGCACTTCCTTGCTGGTGCGATCCCAGTCGACCGTCGGCACGCGAAAGTCAGGATCGTTCTTGGTGTTCTCCGCCATTTCGGAGAGCGCCGCGGCCTCCAGGCGGAAATCCATCTCCATCATGACGGTGCGCCGCAGCGTGTCGACGACCTCGATAAGTCGCAGCCGCCGCGCTTCCGCCGACAGATTCTCCGCATGCCGCGCCATGTAGGTGAACGCGCGCAGATCGGCGTGAAAACTCTGTTCGACACCGGGTCGCAGAACCTTCACCGCGACCGGGCGTGCCGCTTCGCCGTGCCCGACTTCCGCGCGATGCACCTGCGCGATAGACGCGGCGGCGACTGGCGGGCCGAACCGGGCGAACACTTCGCTGATCGGCCGGCCCAATGACGTCGCGACTGCCCGCTCCGCCTCGTCCTGCGGAAACGGCGGCATGTGGTCCTGAAGCCGTTCAAGGTCGCGCGCCAGCGCCACGCCGACCACGTCCGGCCGCGTCGCCAGAAATTGGCCAAGCTTGACATAACTCGGCCCGAGCCGGGTGAGCGCGGTCGACAGCCGCGCCTCCGCGGTGCCGCTGCTCGGCCGCTCGACGAGGCGGGCGAGACGCAACCCGATGCGCGCCGGCGCCGGCACCATTGCCGGATCGATCAGTCCGAAAACGCCTTCGCGAGCGAATACGAAGCCGGCGCGGCCGAGACGGATGAGATGCGCGGGACCGGCAATCACAAGCGCCAGCCGGAATGCAGCGCCACGATGCCGCCGGACATCACCTTGTAGGAAACGCGGGCAAAGCCCGCGGCACGCAGCATCGCCGCGAACGCATCGGGGCGCGGGAAGCGGCGGATGGATTCCACCAGATAGCGGTAGGAGTCGGCATCGCCGACGACGGTGCGGCCGAGCGTGGGGATGACATTGAACGAATAAAGGTCATAGATCCGATCGAGCCCGGGCAGATCGACGGCGGAAAATTCCAGGCAGACAAACTTGCCGCCGATCTTGAGCACACGAAATGCCTCGGCGAGCGCGGTATCGATGCGGACGACGTTGCGGATGCCGAACGCGATGGTGGCGGCATCGAAGCTGCGGTCGGCGAACGGCAACGCCTCGGCATTGGCTTCGGTGAAGGTGACCGCATCGCCGCGGCGATCGTGGCCGGCGCGCTCGCGGCCAACCGCCAGCATGTCAGGATTAATGTCGCACACCGTCACGCGCGTTTGCTCGCCGCCGGCCGCGATCAGGCGGAACGCCACGTCACCGGTGCCGCCGGCAATGTCGAGGACCGCGAACGCATGATTGCGCGGCGGGTCGACCGCCGTGACCAGCGCGTCCTTCCAGGCGCGATGCAGGCCGAACGACATCAGGTCGTTCATCAAGTCATAGCGGCGCGCGACACTGCGAAAAACGCCATCGACCATTGCCTGCTTGTCGCCAAGCGGCACGTCACGCGAACCGAAATGGGTGTTGTCCGTCATCGCCGACCTCTGCGTTTCAGCATAGCGCGCCGAAGCGAACGACGCTATGTGTTGGCCGTTAACCATGATGCTCCGGCGCTCGGCCGGATCGAATGATGCCTGAACTTCCCGAAGTCGAAACCGTGCGGCGCGGCCTCGTGCCGGCCATGGAAGGCGCGCGCTTCACCAAAGTCGAAGTGCATCGCGGCGACCTGCGCTGGCCGCTGCAAAAGGACTTTGCGGCGCGCCTTGAGGGCAAGACCGTCACCGGACTTGGCCGGCGGGCCAAGTATCTGCTCGTCGACCTTGATTCGGGCGACGTGCTGCTCATGCACCTTGGCATGTCAGGCTCATTTTATGTGTTCGATGAGAAAGCCGAACGCGCCAAGGGCCGAAAGGGCGGGACCCCAGGCAATTACTACCACGAGCGGTCGCAGCACGTTGGGCACGACCATGTCGTCTTTCACATGTCGTCGGGAGCGGTTGCGACCTTCAATGATCCGCGCCGCTTCGGCTTCATGAAAATCGTGGCGCGAGAGAAGCTCGGCGATGAGCCGCTGCTCAGCCGGCTTGGACCCGAGCCGCTCGGCAACGCGTTCGATGCCGCCATGTTGGCCAGCGCCTGCAAGGGCAAGAAAACAAGTCTCAAGGCGGCGCTGCTCGATCAGCGCGTCGTCGCCGGGCTCGGCAATATCTATGTCTGCGAAGCGCTCTATCGGGCGCGGCTGTCGCCCAAGCGCTTGGCCTCAACCATCGCGTCGCGGGCAGGCGCGCCCAACGAGCGCGCAGAGCACCTGGTCGACGCCGTCAGGGCCGTGCTCAATGACGCCATCAAGGCCGGCGGCTCAACGCTCCGCGATCATCGGCTCACCGACGGCGAACTCGGCATGTTCCAGCACAATTTCCGCGTCTATGACCGCGAAGGCGAGAAATGCCGGACGCCGGACTGCGGCGGCACCGTCAAGCGCATCGTACAGAACGGCCGCTCGACGTTCTTTTGCCCGAAGTGTCAGAAATAATCTTACTTCTTCGGCAGCGGCCAAACGGGATGATCTTTGCCGCTCCACTCGACGTCGACGAAACGCGCATCACCGACTGTGCGAAGCCGATCATCCCAGTCTTCATCCCGGCAGTTTGGCGCTTTCATGTCGCGCGCCGCTTCGGTCTTGGTGCGGCCAGTCTTGGTTGCCATTTTTCGTTCCTCTAAACGCGCTTCGCAGCTTCACTGCCAACCTTACCCGCCGGCTGGACGCAGTTAAAGTCGACGGATCAATCCGCTTATGCCTCTGCGAAATGTCATGCAACTAAGGTCACTCCACCTTGATACCGGCCGTCCGGATCACCTTGCCCCACTTCTCGACTTCATCGGCGATGAGTTTACCGAACTCGCCAGGTGACATCGGAAGCAATACTGCGCCGAGGTCTTCAAGACGCGCCTTGATCTTGGGATCCGCCAGCCCGGCATTGATCTCTTTGTTCAACCTGCCGACGATCTCGGCGGGCGTGTTTTTGGGACCGCAAAGGCCGCGAAAATTGCTCGATTCGTAACCTGGAACGAATTCACTAAGGCTCGGCACTCCAGGCAATGCGTCCAGTCGCATCGTGCTGGTCACGGCCAGTGGGCGGAGCTTTCCGGCCTTGACGTATCCGATCGACGAGGCCGTCAGGTCAAACATCGCTTGGACTTGTCCGCCGAGCAGGTCGACAAGAGCGGGCGCCGAACCGCGATAGGGCACGTGCCGCATGTCGACTCCGGTCATCATCTTGAACAGTTCGCCAGCGACATGTGGTCCGCTCCCGTTGCCGGCGGACGCATAGTTGATCTTGCCGGGATTGGCCTTGGCATACGCAATGAACTCGGGAACGGTTTTTACCGGCAGGAAGGGATTTACCTCCATCACGAGATAATCACGGGTGAGGCCGGCGATTGGCGCAAGATCACTCACGAGATTGAAAGTAAGATTATCATACAACGTCGCATTTATGGCGCTTGTTGATGTGACGAAGAGAAGCGTGTAGCCGTCGGCGGTGGCGCGCACCACCGTCTCAGCAGCTATATTGCTGGCCGCGCCCGGCCGGTTGTCGACGATGAATGGCTGGCCAAGCCGCTCTGACAGCCACTGCCCGATCAGCCGCGCAACGATGTCGGCGCCACCGCCGGCCGGGAATCCCACGATGATGCGCACCGGACGCGACGGATAGGGTTGCGCCGTCCAGCCGGAGCGTAAGACGGCCGGAGAAGCGACTGTACCTGCGGCGAGATACAAAAACGTGCGGCGAGGAAGTCTCATGGCATAACCCTTTGACGGACGTTTGAGGTTAGCTTCCTGGCGTCAAGCCGTCGGGTCATCGACGCCCTGGCGCTGCTGATCCCTGACGCTGGACTGTACCCCGGCGCCTGCTTAAGCTCCTTGGTTCAGAAGCTTAATTGTTCTGAATTTCCGTCGCCACGTGCTGGAAATCGATGACTCCTGACGAGCTCACCTTCGGGCCGTTTCAGCTGGACCTCGGCCGGCGCGAACTGCGGCGCGATGGAGTGAGGGTTCCGCTGGGCAGCCGCGCGCTCGACATTTTATGCCTGTTGGTCGCGGCGAACGGCGAGATCGTGAGCAAAGATGAGTTGATGAGCCGAGTTTGGCCTGGGGTCGTCGTCGAAGAGAATAACATTCAGGTCCACGTCTCGGCGCTGAGAAAAGCGATCGACGAGGAAAAGAGCGGCCAGACGCATCTTGTGACTGTGCCGGGGCGGGGCTACCGGCTTGTCGGTCTCAAATCTCCGCTTGCGCCCCGCGCCTCGGATGACCCGGCGGCTCGAGCAGTACTGGATAAATCCTCGATCGCCGTGCTGCCGTTCCAGAACATGAGCGGCGATCCCGAACAGGAGTATTTCGCGGACGGCATGGTGGAGGAGATCATCACCGGGCTCTCTCGCATCAAATGGCTATCGGTGACCTCGCGCAATTCAACCTTCATCTACAAGAATAAGCCGGTAGACACCAAACGGGTCGCAGACAGGCTCGGCGTGCGCTACCTGCTCGAAGGCAGTGTGCGCAGATCGGCGAATCGCGTGCGCATCACCACACAGCTTATCGACGCACCCAGCGACGCACATCTTTGGGCCGAGCGATACGACCGCGTGCTGGAGGATGTCTTCGTGCTGCAGGACGAGATCACCATGCGGGTGATCGGCGCGATCGAGCCAAGCCTCAGAAAAGCGGAAATCGATCGAGTGGAACGTCAACGCCCCAACAATCTAAACGCCTACGATCTGGTTTTGCGCTCGCTCCCGTCCGTCTTCGCCCAGATGCCGAAGGATGCTGCGATTGCGATTCCGCTGCTTGAGGAGGCGGTGAAGCTTCAACCCGACTACGGCGCGGCTCACGCGTTTCTGGGCTGGTGCATCTATCAGCGTTTCGCCCGCGGCGGACAACGTGAGGAGGATCGCATCGCCGCAGTTGAGCATGTTCGCGCCGCGATTGCCCAGGGCAGCGACGATGCAACGGCCCTGGCGGTTGCGGCTCAGGTCATCCTATACGCCGAACATGACACGGTCACGGCAATAAAGCTGTTTAATCGCGCGCTGGAATTAAGCACCTCCAATGTTTTGGCGCTCGGTTTGAGCGCCATCGCCTGCGCCTGGATGGGGAAAACCGAACTCGCCGTCGAACGTGCCGAACGGGGGATTCGATTGAGCCCGTTCGATACCCATAATTTTAGGTCGCATCTC
>Ga0187784_10005067_pt1 | contig 10662 bp, 8 predicted proteins | sample 1015_SJ02_MP15_2_FD_132964 | JGI IMG/M metagenome (GOLD analysis project Ga0187784, IMG submission 132964) | Tropical peat soil microbial communities from peatlands in Department of Meta, Colombia - 1015_SJ02_MP15_20_MG | ecosystem: Environmental > Terrestrial > Soil > Wetlands > Peat | place... | reverse complement strand
TTGATCGCGGCAGCTGCCGGCGACCGCGACGACGTTGCGGTTCCGTTGGTCGTGCCGCCCAATGAGCCAAAGAATGCGAACGTCACCGCGGAGCCGTCTCCGGGATCGATCATGGTACCTTCGGTCACGCTGGATCGATTGACCCGCGATCTATCGCGTCTTGATTTAGTGAAAATCGACGCTGAAGGCGCGGAGGTCGCGATCGTCGCCGGAATGAGGGAGACCATTGCTCGTTTCACTCCCAAAATTCTGCTTGAGTTCAATGCTGCACGATGCGCCAATGCGTCCGTGTTTCTCTCCGAAATTGCCGAGCGCTATCAACTCATCAGCGCCTTAAACTTCGAGGGTGATCTTGAGCCGGTAACGATCTCTACGCTGCTCACAAAGCGCCTCGGCGAAGACTGGCTCTTGTTCTTCGAGCCTCGCCACTCAGAACCGCAGCCGTTTCATGCCGACAATCCTGTATGAAGGGCAAGATCTGACCCTGCCAAGTGGGGCCGGCAAAGCGACCTATGCGAAAAATCTCGGCGCTGCTGCGCGGCGCCTTGGTTATGCAACCAAGGTTCTGGTCGGCATCGATAAAGCGCTGCAGCGCAGAGAACCGTTGCTCACGGAGATCGCGCTTTACGACGCACGGGCTGAACGATGGCCGTCCTGGCCGGTCAATACCGAACTCGCCGGCGCCGCAATTATCGGAAAGCCATTCGGAATAGCGACCGTTGAATTAATCGGCGGCGGCTCAATCGTCGATGCGCCGCAATCGAATTTGCGCGAGTTTGACGCCACACTTGTGGCGACGAGACTAATGGATGTCGCGCGACTTCACTTTCGTCGCTACGGCCGTCGCGCCAGCCTGAGGCTTCCCGCTCCGCCAGCAATTTTTCACGCCACGACTCCGGCGCCGCTGTTGGCACGCCATTGTGCCAACCTCTATACGATACACGATCTTGTTCCGTTGCGGCTGCCATATGCCACGCTCGACGACAAAAGATATTTTCTGCGTCTGGTGCGGCACTTGGGAAAGACTGCGGACCATATTGTGACCGTTTCTGAATTCTCGCGGCAGGAGCTTATCAGGTTTGCAGGCATACCCGAGCATCGAATCACTAATACCTACCAGGCGGTCAGCATTCCGGCCGAGCTCACGTCGAAGAACGAGGACGAACTTGCCGACGAGCTCAGTCATGCGTTTAAGCTCGATTTCCGAGGGTATTTCCTGTTCTTCGGCGCCGTCGAACCGAAGAAAAACATCGCTCGCCTGATCGACAGCTTCGCCGCATCGGGTGTCGACCGTCCGCTGATTATCGCAGGCCCGCTGGGCTGGCAGCATGAGATTGATGTCGAGAAGATCCAGGACGAGCGCTTCCTAAATTATCGGGTTCAAGACGGCAACATTTTTGCGGATCGCCGCGTCAGGAGACTATCATACGTGCCGTTTCCCCAACTTGTTTCTCTCATCCGCGGCGCGCGCGCCGTGCTGTTTCCCTCGCTTTACGAGGGTTTCGGCCTTCCGGTCCTTGAGGCGATGCTGCTTGGTACGCCGGTGTTGACGTCAAATGTCTCCTCACTGCCGGAAGTGACCGGCGACGCCGCGGTGCTGGTCGATCCGACCGATCTTGATAAACTCGGTTCAGCGATCAGGATAATCGATCAGGATGCGGACCTTCGAGCGGAGCTTTCCGCAAAAGGACGCGCGCGCGCTGAAATGTTTTCATCCGAAGCCTATCAGGCGCGATTGGCCAAACTTTACGGGCGTTTCGCGGAACTTCCCAAGTCCCTACCGTGCAGCGTATCTCCCGGATCCAACGTGAATCCAGATGGCCGCCGGCCAGCTTCCCCTTGACCAGATTTAGAATCGCTTCCCTTCCCTTGACGAAGTCTCCTTCATTCTCGCTTTGAGAGCTAAAGCCGAAATCCTCGGAGAGGGCGTGGCAGCACGCAATGTTCGCGTCGGTTTGGAATGCGAACCGAAGCCCCCGTCAATTGTTGCTTCCTAAACGAAGGCGCTGAGACCGGTGATCGCTCTGCCGACAATTAGCGTATTCATCTCGCGCGTACCCTCGTAGGAGTAAATGGCCTCAGCGTCAGCGACAAAGCGGCCGACGTGATTGTCGAGCAGAATACCATTACCGCCTAAAAGTTCGCGCGCATAGCCGACAGTCTCGCGGCACTTGACGGTGCAAAACGCCTTGGCCAACGAGGCGTGCTCATCCGTCATTAGACCCTCGCTCTGCAATTGGCCCAAGCGGAGCATCAGACACTCCGTCGCGGTCACGTTGCCCAACATGCGCACCAAAAGATCCTGAACAAGTTGGAAGCCCGCGATCGGTTTTCCAAATTGCGTACGCTGCGTCGCATAACGGAGCGCGTGTTCGTAGGCGCCCCGCCCGCAACCGACCGCAAACCATGCCACGCCGGCGCGTGTCATCCTTAGTACCTTTGCGGTGTCTTTGAAGCTGTTGGCGTGCTGCAAGCGGTCCGTTTCCGGCACGCGGCAATCCTTAAGCGTGATCAGACCGTTCTGCACCACGCGCAACGCCATCTTGTTCTCGATTTTCCTGACCGAGAAACCGGGATTGTCCTTGCCGACCACGAAACCTTTGACTTGGTTCGAAGTCTCCTCACGTGCCCAGATCACGTTGACGTCGGCGAAAGTGGCATTTCCAATCCACTTTTTCTCGCCGTTAAGTACCCAGACATCGCCTTGACGGCGACAAGTGGTCGTCATACCGCCGGCCGTCGCCGAGCCGACGAGCGGCTCGGTCAGGCCGAATGAGCCAATTTTTTCGAAGCGCATCATGGCCGGAAGCCAACGCCGCTTCTGCTCCTCATCACCGCACAGATAGATCGAGCCCGCCGCAAGACCGGTATGCACACCCCAAAAGGTAGCGATTGAGGAATCGACGCGCGCCAGCTCCATGCTGATGAAACCATTCAGCAGCATGCTGCCGCCGGCGCTGCCGTAGCCCTGGAATCCGACGCCGCCGATGCCAAGTGCGGCGATCTTCGGGATGATCTCGAAAGGAAATTTGTCGCGCACCCAATAATCGGCGATGATCGGCGTGACCTCGTCCTCCATAAATTTTTGCACGCGCTTGACGACGGCGCGCTCCCCGTCGTCGAGCAGATCCGCAATTCGATAAAAGTCGCCGTTTGGCGGCGGGGGAGAATATTCGGGCTTTTGCGTTCGAGTGCTCTGCACGTTCATCAGCAACCTCCCTTGGCCGATAATTTCCATTTTCCGCGGCAAGCGACCGCGCCGGCGCGCATGACCGAAAAGATCGTCTCCCTAGTTCAGAAATTGCCTCACCGTTTGCGCGGACTCGTGCGCGCTCGTGACCAGAAACAAATGACCATCGTCGATCGTCACCAGCCGGGCATTGGGAATGAGGCTTGCGAGGATGCGTGCGTTGACGCTGGGCACAATCGGATCGTCGGTGCCGGCCATGACCAGCGTTGGCTGCTTTAACAGTCGAAGCCACGGCAAACTGCTCCAGCCAATTCCAGCAAGCAGCTGCAAATAGTAGCCGTAGTCGCTCGCCCAGCGCACGTGCCGGAGGTGCTTGCGCACCATTTCGGGAGAACTGCGGAGCGCGCCACCATAGATGTCGCCGGCGATCCTGTTCATGTAATCGGCGTCCTTGTAACGCCGCGGCGTCGCCAGCTTCGCCAATACGGTGAGCCTCCCCGGCACCATCAACGAACCGGGCGACGTTGCGGCCAGCACCAGCCGCCGGCAGCGCACAGACTGCTGGAAGGCAAATTGTTGCGCCAGCGCGCCGCCCCAGGAGACGCCGAGCACGTCCACATGCTCATGCCCCAGCTGATCGAGAAGTCGAGCCGCAAGCCGCGCCAGGATCCACGGCCGGTAAGGAAGTTTTGGCGCCGGCGACCCGCCGACACCCGGCACGTCGAAGATGATCGCCTCAGGACCTGGCAGTTGTTCGAGAAAGGGCTCGACCAATTCGATATTGGCGCCGATTCCGTTGAATAAAAGAAGCGGTGGCCGTGTCTTTTCGCCCGGCCGAACACCGACGCGCAGCGTTTGTCCGTCCACGTCGCGTAGGCTGATTTGCACTTTATTTCTCCATCACGTATTGGCCGGGCGCCTCGCCGAGCGCGGCATATTGTTCGCTGCCTAAGGCAGGAACCGGCGCCCTCTTTTCACCCGAGCGCGCGCTGATCCATTCCAGCCAATGCGGCCACCAGCTGCCAGCGTGCTTCGGCGATTGCTCAAGCCAAGCCTGCGCGGTTTCTTGTTGCGCGGCACCCGCCCAGAAGTAAGCCTTCGGATTGCCGGGCGGATTAAGCAGGCTTTGGATGTGGCCGCTATTGGCCAGCACAAAAGTGCTTCGCTCGCCGAACAGCCTTGCGGTCTTATAGCAACCTTGCCACGGCGTGATGTGATCGGTCACTCCGGCGACGACATAGCTGTCCATGTCGACCCGCCCCATGTCGAGGGGCGTGCCGCAAACCTTCAGGCGTCCGGCGTTGACATAGGGGTTCGTTCCGATGAGATCGAGAAAATCGGCGTGCAGCTGCGCTGGTAGCCGGGTCGTATCGTTATTCCAGTAAAGGATGTCGAACGCCGGCGGCGTATTACCAAGGAGATAATTGTTGACCCAGTAATTCCAGATCAAGTCGTTGGGCCGCATCCAGGCGAACATGCGGGCCAATTCTCGCCCTTCCAGCACGCCCGTTAGCTGCGACGCGCCTTTTGCCGCGATGATCGTCTCCGGGGTGACAAAGAGTCCGGCTGTGGAATTCTCCGCTACCGCCATATCGAGCACGCACACCGCCACGGTGGCGCTATGGACCTTCTGCTCGCCGCGGGCCGCGAGATGGGCCAGGAACGCTGATGTGGTAATGCCGCCGGAGCAAGAGCCCCAGATGTTGACGTCGTCACTGCCAGTAATCTGGCGCATGACATCCACCGCCTCCTCGAGCGCGCCGACATACGTGTCAAGCCCGAAATCGCGCTGCGCCGAGGTGGGATTTTTCCAGCTAATTGCGAACGGCTGCAGCCCGCCCTTCAACGCGAACTGAACGATGCTCTTCTCCGGCACCAAGTCGAAGACGTAGAATTTATTGATTTGCGGCGGGGCGATAAGAAGCGGCCGGGCATGAACTTCGGTTGTCAAGGGACGATACTGAATAAGCTCCATCACCGGGCTGCGATAGACGACTGCACCCGGCGTGGTTGCGAGATTCTTGCCAACCGCGAAGCGCCGCGCGTCAACTTGCGCCGGCAGGCCCCCGTTTGCAGCCATATCACCGATAAAGTTTTCGAAGCCATGCAGCAGACTGGCGCCGCCGGTATCGACGAGCTTCTTCAATGCCGTAGGATTGCCCCCCAGCCAGTTGGTCGGCGACATCGCGTCCACCAGCAGCGATATGACAAAACGGGCGCGTTCGGCGTCGCGCTTGTCCATTTGCGCCTTGTCAACGAACCGATTAAGCGCGCCGCCCCAGGCCAGATAGCACTGCGCCAACGCCCGAAAAGCCGCGCTCTGGGTCCATGCCGCATCGGCGAAACGCTTATCCTTGCCGTCCGGCGATAACTCCGAACCGCCGATGGCGATGCGGCCAAGCTCACCCAGCAGCGCCAAATACTCACACGCCGCAAGGATGGGATTGTTCAACATTTTGCCGAGCAGCATGCGCGCGGCGTCGAGAACGTCCTCACTACGCACCCCGACCAGGGGATTTGCCGCCAAGGTATGTTCGATGGCTGGTTCACCGACTCCGCTATCTGACGTGGTGATTTGTGAAACGATATCCGTCATGGGTGTGTCTCCTCAACCCACCGTAAAACGGGTAGCGGCAAAGATCGCGAGCCCGAGCAGTCCGCCGACCAGCGCGCCGTTGACGCGAATGTATTGCAGATCCCTGCCGATACTGAGTTCGATGGTTTTGACGGCGTGCTGAGTATCCCAGGACTTCACCTGCGCCGAGACGAAGGCGGCCACTTCGTGCTTGTAACGCTCGGTCAGCTTCGCAGCGCGTTCGGCGAGCCAGGTGTTGAGCCGAGCGCGCAAATCGGCGTCATATTGCAGCTTGTGCGCCATGTCGCCGAGAAAAACCGAAAAGCCCTTTGGTATGATGCCGTCGTGGCGCTCGACGTCGGCGCTTAAAGCGGCGAGAAACCGATCCCATGCTTCAACTAAAATGCTGCGAACTTCTCGGCGCGCCAACAACTCGCGCTTCATCGTGTCAGCTTTTTCGCCAGGCTTCGACGATTCCTTGAGCTTGACGACGAATTCGGCAATGAGGCGGTCGAACTCGGTACGCAGCGGATGCGCCGCATTGGAGCGAACCTCGGTCAGCAGCTCCTGGCTGGCGCGCACCAGTCGTTGGAGCAAATAGGCGTCGGCCTGAAAGAAGCGCACAAGCGTCGGCAGCTCGGCGCGGATCCGCTCGCGAATGGCCGCCAGCGCTGAAGGGTCCGCAAGCAGTGACTCGATACGCTCAAGCATCTCGTCAAGAATGGCGTGATGGCGATCGCCGCGCGTTGCGACCTCCAGCAGCGCCGCGGTGATCCGACCAACGTCCAGAGCAGCAAGCCCCTCGAGCAGGCTACGCTCGATTTCGACACGCAGCACCTCGCTGTCGATCGCCTCAACGGCATCCGGAACGACCGAAGCGAGCTGTGCCGCAATGCGTTGGCGATTGTCCGGCACCGCAAGCCAACGGCCAGCGCTAGCCGACGGATCGAGGTCCAAAACCTTCTCGCGCACCCGCGTGCCGACCAGGAAATGCGCGGCGATGAAATTGCCAATCGCCTCGGCGATGCGGGTCTGATTGGCCGGGATGATCGCCGTGTGCGGAAGCGGCAAGCCCAACGGGCGCCGAAACAACGCGACGACCGCATACCAATCCGCAAGCGCGCCGATGATCGACGCCTCGGCGAAAGCGGCAACATAGGGGATTGCTGGATGCCGCCACTCAAACGCCTTGGCGCCGGCGTAGACGACAGCGCACAAGGCGACGAGCGCGGTAGCGCGGGCCTTCTGGCGGGCGAGCGCCCGGGCGGCTTCAGGATCGGTCGCTACGGGGCCGACAAGTGCCGCTTCTGCCGGGGCTCTCATGACGCCGCATTCGGCCGGCCGATCAGCATGCACAGCACCTCGGCGACAAGGGCCGGCTTGGTGTCGCCTTCGATCTCCAGTGTGCATTGCAGTTTGATGAGCATGCGCCCGCCTTTTTGCGGTTCGGCCGAGATGAGCTTCGCGCGCGTGCGTACCCGTCCTCCGGCCTTGACCGGCGCGACAAAGCGGACTTTGTCCAGACCGTAATTGAGCCCGGTCATGGCATCCGGCGGAATCACGCCGAGCTCCATTACCATCGCGGCGACCAGCGACAGCGTGAGATACCCGTGCGCAATCGGCCCGCCGAATGGACTCTCGCGGAGCGCACGATCGACATCGACGTGGATCCACTGCCGGTCACCGGTGCAGGCCGCAAACTGATTGATGCGATCCTGATCCACGGTGACCCAGTCCGAGACTCCGAGCTCGCGGCCGACAAAGTCTTGAGCGGTCCCGATGGTATAGGGTTGGATCGTCGTCTCGTGCGCGGAGGTCATGGGCATTGTCCTATTGCAGGGCGCGCAGGTCCTTGCGGAGGATTTTGCCGACGTTCGACTTCGGCAATGCCTCCAGGAAGCGCACCTCTTTCGGTACTTTGTAAGCCGTCAGCTCGCGCCGGCAATGCGCGATAACGTCCGCCTCGGTGAGCGTCGCGCCCGCGGCCTTGGTTACAAACAAGCGCACGGCCTCGCCGGTCTTCTCATCGGGCCTGCCGACGCAGGCGCACTCGGCAACACCGGGACAGGCCGCGACCACCGCCTCGACCTCGTTCGGATAAACGTTGAAGCCGGAAACGATGATCATATCCTTCTTGCGATCGACGATGCGGAGAAAGCCGCGCTCATCGAATACGCCGACATCTCCGGTGCGGAAATAACCGTCAGCGGTGAACGCCGCGGCGTTGGCTTCCGGCTTCTGCCAATATCCCTTCATCACTTGCGGACCTTTGGCGCAGACTTCGCCGGCCTCACCCAGCGCCACCTCCCGGTCATCGCCATCGAGAAGCTTGATGTCGGTGGACGGGACGGGCAGTCCGACCGTTCCCGAAAATCCTTCGATCGTCATCGGATTGACGGTGAGGATCGGCGAGGTTTCCGAGAGGCCGTAGCCTTCGAGAATGTCTCTGCCGGTCAGCGCCTTCCATTTCGCCGACGTCGTCGGCAGCACCGCCGCGCCGCCGCCGACGGCTACGCGCAGGCGGGAAAAGTCGGCTTCGCCAATTTTTGGATGTATTACGAGCCCGCCAAATAGCGTGTTCACGCCGGTAAACACGGTACACCGGGCCTGCCGCAAAACCGCGATGAAATTTTCCATGTCGCGCGGATTGGGAACCAGCCAGTTTTCGGCACCGATCGAATAATAGCTGATGAAATTCACCATCAGCGCAAAGATGTGATAAAGCGGCAGCGCCGTGACCACGACCTCCCGTCCCGGCCGCAATGCGTCCGGCATGAACGCCTTGAACTGCTCGGTATTGGCGACAAGGTTACGATGCGACAGCGCAGCGCCCTTCGAGAGCCCGGTGGTGCCGCCGGTATATTGTAGGAACAAAAGGTCGTCGCCGCTTAGAGTGACGGGCACAAACGGCAGATCGGCTCCGCGCGCCAAAGCATCCGCAAACGCGGTGACGCCGCTCAGCCTGGCGTCAACCGGCGCGCTGGGAAGCGCAGCGCCAATGCCGTCGCCAAGGCCTACGCTGATGACGTGCTTGACGTTGGTCTTGCCGATGATCTCGGCAAGCGTCGTTGAGACGCCGCTGAAAACCACGATGATCCGAACTCCAGCGTCGTTGAGCTGATGTTCGAGTTCACGCGGCGTGTAGAGCGGATTGACATTGACCTGGGCCGCGCCGGCGCGGACGATACCCAGAAACGCAAGCGGAAAGGCTGGCAAGTTGGGCAGCATCACCGCGATGCGATCGCCCTTTTTGACGCCAAAGTTTTGTTGGAGGTAGGCGGCGAAGTTGCGCGACAGGCGGTCAGTGTCGGCGTAAGTGAGCGTCTGGCCGAAGCAACGGAACGCCGGCTTGTCCGCATAGCGCTTCATCGCTTCCTCGAGCATCGCCAACACCGACGCATGGGCATCGGCATTGATCTCGGCTGGAATTCGCTCGCCATAGGCGGCAAGCCAGTGTTTGCTCGACATCTCTGCCTCCGGTGACCGCCCTTGATTGCGGGCGTTTCAGTGGCTGGGCTCGCATTTTCGAGTAAAATACTAAGCCAACGAGCCGCCGCACGTTAGTGACCGGAGCGGCCAATTTAGGGGCCGGACGACCACGCCTAGGAGGATCAGAACGCATGGCCAAGCGGGCGACGTCCGCGGTTTGGGTCAAGGGCATCGTGGAGATGCTTGCCGCGGAAGGCCTTAACGTCGGCGCCCTGCTTGCCGCGGCCGGGATTGATCGCGCCGCGCTCGATGCGCCGAGCGCCCGCGTGCAGACGGAAACGGTGAGCCTTCTTTGGGAGCTCGCCGCCGAACATTCGGGCAATCCGGCGATCAGCTTAGCCCAGCATCAGGTAGCGCGGCCGGCGAGCTTCGACGTCGTCGGCTATGCCATGATGTCGTGCGCCGACCTAAAGAGCGCCTTCGAAAGATTGATCCGCTACATGCTCATACTGAGCGACGCGCTGACCATGACGATGAGCGAAGAGGGCGGCGGATATCGCGTGATCTTTGTGCTCGGCGGCGGTGAGCGGCCGGTGCCGCGGCAGCGCATCGAATTCATTTTCGTGACCGTGATCGGCTTTTGCGGCTGGATCAGCGGGCGCGACATCCGTCCTCTGGCCGTCGATTTTGTCTACCCGCCGCCCAAAGACCTAAGATACCACGCGGCGGCCTTCCGCTGTCCGGTCGTATTCGATGCGTCATCGAACAGCATAGTGTTTGCGCGCGCCGACATGGCCGCACCGCTACCGACCTTTAACCCGACTTTGGCCGAGCTGCACGAGCGGTTCGCCGGCGACTATCTCCGCCAGTTCGACCACGCGCAGACCAGTTACCGGGCGAGAGAAGTAATCATCCGCAAACTTCCCGACGGCGAACCGCGGCGCGACGAGATCGCGAGCGAGCTACGCCTGAGTGGGCGCACCTTGCAGCGGCGGCTGCAAGAGGAAGCAACATCCTTTGTTCAGCTGCTGGACGACACGCGCCGCGAGTTGGCGGGGCAGTATCTTGGCCGGCTACAGCTGTCATTGGCACAGGCCGCCTATTTGCTGGGCTTCGCCGATCAAAGAAGTTTTTTTCGCGCCTGTAAAAGGTGGTTCAAGGTCTCTCCCGGACAATACCGCAGCCAGCTATATCGGCTCGCGTTAGAACACGACTGACTCATTAGTCATTTGGATTCACGTCCTTATGAAAATAAGTTGATTGACGGATCGGTTGGGCGCAGCATGGACACACTGCTAAGGTGTGACTTTTCCTAGTCGGCGCCCAACGGGAAAGGACAGGTCATGCTAACTGATCTCGGCTCTAGTGGATCGCGCGGGAAGCTAGTCTCCGTACTTTCGTGCGGGATATTTGTCCTCGGATTGGCGCTTTTCGCGCCGGCTCTGGCAGCGGGCGGAGGCGGAGGCGG
>Ga0187784_10005066_pt1 | contig 10662 bp, 15 predicted proteins | sample 1015_SJ02_MP15_2_FD_132964 | JGI IMG/M metagenome (GOLD analysis project Ga0187784, IMG submission 132964) | Tropical peat soil microbial communities from peatlands in Department of Meta, Colombia - 1015_SJ02_MP15_20_MG | ecosystem: Environmental > Terrestrial > Soil > Wetlands > Peat | place... | reverse complement strand
TCGACAAGATCGAGTTCGACGAGGTCAACGCCCGCGCCGCGGCCGAAGGCAAGAAGCCGGCGACCGCGCACCCGGTGCTGCTCGGCATCACCAAGGCGTCGCTGCAGACCCGCTCGTTCATCTCCGCGGCTTCGTTCCAGGAGACGACGCGCGTGCTCACCGAGGCCGCGGTCAACGGCAAGGCCGACACGCTCGACGGCCTCAAGGAGAACGTCATCGTTGGCCGCCTGATTCCGGCCGGGACCGGCGCGATGATGAATCGGATCCGCGAGGTCGCGATCAAGCGCGACCAGCTCATTCTCGCCGAGCGCGAGAAGGAGGCGGCGATGAAGGCGGAAGCCGCCGCCGAGCCGGCGGCGCTCCCTGCGGCGGAGTAGGGCGCGCTTCGCGCGGCGCCACAAGAACGAAAGGGCCGCCCAAATGGGCGGCCCTTTTTTCAAATTGGCGCGGATGTGCTTGCGCCATCGCAGTTTTATGCCCATTTCGGCTTGACTTGCGCAGGTAGCGCCGATACATACCGCGCACTTTTCGGCAGGCGGTGAGCTTCGCCGGTCGGAACGGCCTGTCCGGGTCCCCTGTAAGCTATTGAAAGTCGATTGCTTTCCTTGGCTCGTCGGATGCGGCGCGACGCCTCGACTAAGGAAGCTCAAACGCTGCCTCTGACTTCGGAAAGTCAGACCGGCTAACGCGCACGATCGCGGTCACTTGCGACGCGGTCCTCTGCGGAGTTCAGGCGCCCTTCCGCGGAGCGAAGCGGAAGGCGCTATTTTGTTTGCGCGGACGTTTCCGCGCGAAAACGGGGCGTCAGCCCCGGAAGGAAAAGGGGCACGAGCCCCGGAAGAGAGAGTTCAGGCGAGCGATGCCGACGGTCAATCAGCTCATTCGCAAGCCGCGGGTGACGCAGCACGCGAAGAAGAAAGTGCCGGCGCTGCAGCAGAGCCCGCAGAAACGCGGGGTCTGCACGCGCGTCTACACCACGACGCCGAAAAAGCCGAATTCGGCGCTGCGCAAGGTCGCCAAAGTGCGCCTTACCAATGGCTTCGAGGTCATCGGTTACATCCCGGGCGAGGGTCATAACCTGCAGGAGCACTCGGTGGTGATGATCCGCGGCGGCCGCGTCAAGGATCTGCCGGGCGTGCGCTACCACATCCTGCGCGGTGTGCTCGACACCCAGGGCGTGAAAAACCGCAAGCAGCGGCGTTCGAAATACGGCGCGAAACGGCCCAAATAACGGGTCGTTTTGCGTTCTGGAAAGCGAAGAGGAGATGGCCGCGACAAGCCGGCCATGACGAAGGAAGAGAGAGAATAAAGAAATGTCCCGCCGCCATAGGGCAGACAAGCGCGAGATCCTGCCGGACCCGAAATTCGGGAACGTCGTGATCACGAAGTTCATGAACTCGGTGATGCATGCCGGCAAGAAGTCGGTCGCCGAGAACATTGTCTATGGCGCGCTCGACATGATCGAAGGCAAGACCCGGCAGAATCCGATCACCGTGTTCGAGCAGGCGCTCGACAACGTCATGCCGTCGATCGAGGTGCGTTCGCGCCGCGTCGGCGGCGCCACCTATCAGGTGCCGGTCGAGGTTCGAACCTCGCGGCGCCAGGCGCTCGGCATCCGCTGGATCATCTCTGCGGCGCGCGAGCGCAACGAGAAGACGATGACCGAGCGGCTCTCCGCGGAGCTGCTCGATGCGTCGAGCAACAGGGGGAATGCCGTCAAGAAACGCGAAGACACGCATCGCATGGCCGAAGCCAACCGCGCGTTCTCGCACTATCGCTGGTGAGTTCAGGCGACAGCGAAGGAATTATCCCCCATGCCCCGCACCCATCCGATCGAGGACTATCGCAATTTCGGCATCATGGCGCACATCGATGCCGGCAAGACGACTACGACCGAGCGCATCCTCTATTACACCGGCAAGAGCCACAAAATGGGCGAGGTGCATGAAGGCGCCGCGACCATGGACTGGATGGAGCAGGAGCAAGAGCGCGGCATTACCATCACCTCGGCCGCGACCACCGCGTTCTGGAACGGCAAGCGCCTCAACATCATCGACACGCCCGGCCATGTCGACTTCACCATCGAGGTCGAACGCTCGCTGCGCGTGCTTGACGGCGCGATCGTCGTTCTCGATTCCAACCAGGGCGTCGAGCCGCAGACCGAGACGGTGTGGCGGCAGGGCGACCGCTATCGCGTGCCGCGCATCGTGTTCTGCAACAAGATGGACAAGATCGGCGCGGATTATTTCCAGTGCCTCAAGGACATCGTCGATCGCCTCGGCGCCAAGCCGGTCGCCATTCAGCTGCCGATCGGCGCCGAGAGCCAGTTCAAGGGCGTGATCGATCTGGTGCGCATGGTCGGCGTCGTCTGGGACGAGGAGACGCTGGGCGCGAAATATCACGACATCGAGATTCCGGCCGAGCTGAAGGACCAAGCGAGCGAATATCGGGAGAAGCTGATTGAGGCGGCGGTCGAGCTCGATGACGCCGCGATGACGGCCTACCTCGAAGGCAAGGAGCCGGACGTCGCGACGCTCAAGCGCCTCATTCGCAAAGCCACGATCGCGGGCACGTTCTTTCCAGTGCTGTGCGGTTCGTCGTTCAAGAACAAGGGCGTGCAGCCGCTCCTTGACGCGGTCGTCGATTACCTGCCGTCGCCGGTCGATGTGCCGGCGATGAAGGGCGTTGATCTCAAGGGCAACGAAGTCGAGCGCAAGGCCTCCGATACCGAGCCGCTTGCCGTGCTCGCGTTCAAGATCATGGACGATCCGTTCGTCGGCACCATCACCTTTTGCCGCATCTATTCCGGCAAGCTCGAGAGCGGCACCGGCGTGTTGAACTCGACCAAGGACCGCAAAGAACGCGTCGGCCGCATGCTCCTCATGCACGCCAACAACCGCGAAGACATCAAGGAAGCTTACGCCGGCGACATCGTAGCGCTGGCCGGCCTCAAGGAGGTGCGGACCGGCGATACGCTGTGCGATCCGCAGAAGCCGGTGATCCTGGAAAAGATGGAATTCCCCGATCCGGTCATCGAGATCGCGATCGAGCCGAAATCGAAGGCCGACCAGGAGAAGCTCGGCGTCGCGCTGGCCAAGCTCGTGGCCGAGGATCCCTCGTTCCGCGTCACCACGGATCAGGAATCCGGGCAGACCATCATCAAGGGCATGGGCGAGCTGCATCTCGACATCAAGGTCGACATCCTGAAGCGGACCTATAAAGTCGACGCCAATATCGGCGCGCCGCAGGTCGCCTATCGTGAGCGGATCACCCGGCCCGCGACCGTCGACTATACGCACAAGAAGCAGACCGGCGGCCACGGCCAGTTCGCGCGCATCAAGATCGTAGCCGAGCCGACTGCGGCCGGCGGCGGCTTCGTGTTCGAGAACGATATTGTCGGCGGTGCCGTGCCCAAGGAGTTCGTGCCGGCCGTTGAGAAGGGCCTCGAAGCGATGCTGGGCTCGGGCGTGCTCGCCGGCTTCCCGGTGGTCGACCTCAAGGTCAGCCTCGTCGACGGCGCCTCCCATGACGTCGACTCGTCGGCGATGGCGTTCGAGATCGCCGCCCGTGCGGCGCTGCGCGAGGCGCTGCAGAAGGGCGCCCCGGTGCTGCTCGAGCCGATCATGAAGGTCGAAGTGGTGACGCCAGAGGAATATACCGGGTCGGTCATCGGCGATCTCAACTCGCGCCGCGGCCAGATCCAGGGCCAGGACATGCGCGGCAACGCCAACGTCATCTCGGCGATGGTGCCGCTCGCCAACATGTTCTCCTACGTCAACAATTTGCGCTCCATGAGCCAGGGGCGCGCCACATTCACGATGCAGTTCGACCACTACGAGCAAGTGCCCCAGGCGGTCGCCGCCGAGGTACAGGCGAAATATGCCTGAGGCCCGGCGACAACCGCCTGAGAGAACCAGAACGCGAGATTTTGACTAACAGAGCCGAGGAGCCGAACAATGGCCAAGGAAAAATTCCAGCGCACCAAGCCGCACTGCAACATCGGGACGATCGGCCATGTCGATCATGGCAAGACGACGTTGACAGCGGCGATCACCAAGGTCCTGGCGGAAAAAGGTCAGGCGCAATTCACCGCCTATGATCAGATCGACAAGGCGCCGGAAGAGAAGGCGCGCGGCATCACCATTGCGACCGCGCACGTCGAATACGAGACCGACAAGCGCCACTACGCGCATGTCGACTGCCCCGGGCACGCCGACTACGTCAAGAACATGATCACCGGCGCCGCGCAGATGGACGGCGCGATCCTGGTGGTGAGCGCGGCCGACGGCCCGATGCCGCAGACCCGCGAGCACATCCTGCTCGCCCGCCAGGTCGGCGTGCCGGCACTCGTCGTCTATCTCAACAAGGTCGATATGGTCGACGATCCGGAGCTTCTCGAACTCGTCGAGCTCGAGGTCCGCGAGCTTCTCTCCAAGTACAATTTCCCCGGCGACAAGATCCCGGTGATCAAGGGCTCGGCGCTCGCAGCGCTCGAGGGCAAGACCGAGGATCTCGGCAAGACCTCGATCAACGCGCTGATGAAGGCGGTCGACGAATACATCCCGCAGCCCGAGCGTCCGAAGGACCAGCCGTTCCTGATGCCGGTCGAGGACGTGTTCTCGATCTCCGGCCGCGGCACGGTGTGCACCGGCCGCATCGAGCGCGGCGTGATCAAGGTCGGCGAGGAGGTCGAGATCGTCGGCATCCGCGCCACGCAGAAGACCGTCGTCACCGGCGTCGAGATGTTCCGCAAGCTGCTCGACCAGGGCGAGGCCGGCGACAATGTCGGCTGCCTGTTGCGCGGCACCAAGCGCGAGGAAGTCGAGCGCGGCCAGGTGCTGTGCAAGCCGGGCTCGGTGAAGCCGCACACCAAGTTCAAGGCCGAGGCCTACATCCTCACCAAGGAAGAGGGCGGGCGGCACACGCCGTTCTTCACTAATTACCGGCCGCAATTCTACTTCCGCACCACCGACGTGACCGGCGTGGTGACGCTGCCGGAAGGCACTGAGATGGTGATGCCGGGCGACAACATCGCCATGGAGGTGACGCTGATCGTGCCGATCGCCATGGAAGAGAAGCTGCGCTTCGCCATCCGCGAAGGCGGCCGCACGGTGGGCGCCGGCGTGGTGGCGAGCATCGTGGAGTAACGAAGATTGTCGTCATGCCCGGCCTCGTGCCGGGCATCCACGACTTAGGATGGACGAAGGACGTGGATGGCCGGAACAAGTCCGGCCATGACAGGCAGAGATAAGACCATGAACGGCCAGAATATACGCATCCGGCTCAAGGCGTTCGATCACCGCATCCTCGATGCGTCGACGCGCGAGATCGTCAACACGGCGAAGCGCACCGGCGCGCAGGTGCGTGGGCCGATCCCGCTGCCGACCCGGATCGAGAAATTCACCGTCAACCGCTCGCCGCACATCGACAAGAAGAGCCGCGAACAATTCGAGATGCGCACCCACAAGCGGCTCCTCGACATCGTCGATCCGACGCCGCAGACCGTCGATGCGCTGATGAAGCTCGATCTCGCCGCCGGCGTCGACGTCGAGATCAAGCTCTGAGGCGCACAGGGGATTTAGGACAATGCGTTCCGGGGTGATCGCGCAAAAGGTCGGGATGACGCGGCTCTTCACCGAGGCCGGCGAGCACGTGCCGGTGACGGTGCTGCGGCTCGCCAATTGCCAGGTCGTCGCGCATCGCACCAAGGAGAAGAACGGCTACGTCGCGCTTCAGCTCGGCTCCGGCATGCGCAAAGTGCAGCGCACGACTAAGGCGGAGCGTGGCAACTTCGCCATCGCCAAGGTCGAGCCGAAGCGCAAGCTCGCCGAATTCCGCGTCGATGCCGACGCGCTGATCCCGATCGGCGCCGAGATCACGGCGGATCACTTCATCGTCGGCCAATATGTGGATGTGACCGGCACTTCGACCGGCAAGGGTTTCGCCGGCGGCATGAAGCGGTGGAATTTTGCCGGCCTGCGGGCAAGCCACGGCGTCTCGATTTCCCATCGTTCGATCGGCTCGACCGGCGGCCGGCAGGATCCCGGCAAGACTTTCAAGAACAAGAAGATGCCCGGCCATATGGGCGTCGAGCGGGTGACGACGCTCAACCTCAAAGTCATGCAGACCGACGTGCCGCGCGGCCTGATCCTGGTCGAAGGCGCGGTGCCCGGCGTCAAGGGCGGCTGGATCACGGTACGCGACGCGGTGAAGAAGAAGCTGCCCAAGGAAGCGCCGAAACCCGGCAAGTTCAAGCTCACCGAGGCCGCGGCTGCGCCTGCAACGCCGGCCGCGCCGGCTGCCGAAGCCGGCGAGCCCGAAGCCGCCGCTGCAAAGCAGAAAAAGGGCGAGTGACATGGAGCTCAAAGTCACCACGCTCGAGGGCAAGGCCGCCGGCTCGCTCACGGTGTCCGACGCCATTTTCGGCCTCGAGCCGCGCCAGGACATCATTCACCGCTGCGTCGTGTGGCAGCTCGCCAAGCGCCAGCGCGGCACCCACGCGGTAAAAAATCGCGCCGACATCAATCGCACCGGCAAGAAGATGTATCGGCAGAAGGGCACCGGCAACGCCCGCCACGGCTCGGCCCGCGTCAATCTGTTCCGCGGCGGCGGCCGCTCGTTCGGCCCGCAGCCGAGAAGCCATGCCGTCGGCCTGCCGAAGAAGGTGCGCGCGCTCGCGCTCAAGCACGCACTTTCGGCCAAGGCCAAGGACGGCGGCATCATCATCCTCGACGCGCTGACGGTAAAGGAAGCCAAGACCAAGGCGCTGCGCGGCCGCTTCGAGAAGCTCGGCCTTGCCAATGCGCTGATCGTCGACGGCGCCGAGGTGGCGGCCGATGTGCGCACGGCAGCGCGCAATATTCCCAATATCGACCTGCTTCCTGTCGCCGGCATCAACGTCTACGACATCCTGCGCCGGCACAAGCTGGTGCTGACCCGCGCCGCGGTCGATGCCCTGGAGGCGCGCTTCAAATGAGCACCAACGATCCGCGCCACTACGACGTCATCCTCGCCCCGGTCATCACCGAGAAGGCGACGGCGGCGTCCGAGCACAGCAAGGTCATCTTCAAGGTGGCGCTCAGCGCGACCAAGCCGCAAATCAAGGAAGCTGTCGAGAAGCTGTTCGACGTCAAAGTCAAAAGCGTGAATACGCTGCGCCGGCGCGGCAAGTGGAAGGCGTTCAAAGGCCGCTACGGGCTGCAGTCGACGACGAAGCGCGCCATCGTGACCCTCGAAGAGGGTCAGACGATCGACGTGACCACCGGATTGTAACGAGGGGGCGCAATGGCACTCAAGACCTACAATCCGGTCACCCCGGGACAGCGCCAATTGGTGCTGGTCGACCGCTCCGGCCTGCATGCCGGCAGGCCGGTCAAGGCGCTGACCCAGGGCAAAAAGTCGAGCGGCGGGCGTAACAATGGCGGCTCGATCACCATCCGCTATCGCGGCGGGGGCCACAAACAAGCCTACCGCCAGATCGACTTCAAACGCCGCAAATTCGACGTGCCGGCGACGGTCGAGCGGCTCGAATACGATCCGAACCGCACCGGCTTCATCGCGCTGGTCAAATATGAAGACGGCGAACTGGCCTACATCCTGGCGCCGCAGCGGCTCGCGGTCGGCGATGTCATCGTCGCCGGCGAGCATGTCGACGTGAAGCCGGGCAACGCGATGCCGCTCGCCAGCATTCCGGTCGGCACCATCGTGCACAATATCGAGCTGAAGATCGGCAAAGGCGGTCAGATCGCGCGCTCCGCCGGCACCTACGCGCAGATCGTCGGCCGCGACGGCGAGTATGTGATCCTCCGCCTCAACTCCGGCGAGCAGCGAATGGTGCACGGCCGCTGCATCGCCACGGTCGGCGCGGTGTCGAACCCGGACAACATGAACGTCTCGATCGGCAAGGCCGGGCGCACGCGCTGGATGGGCCGGCGCGGGCACGTGCGCGGAGAGACCATGAATCCGGTCGACCATCCGCTTGGCGGCCGCACCCGCGGCGGCCGCCATCCGGTGACGCCCTGGGGCAAGCCGACCAAGGGCCGCAAGACTCGCAGGAACAAGAGCACCACCAAATTCATCATGCTGAGCCGCCACGCGAAGAAGAAAAAGTAGCGGCGGAGGTTAGGAGCGATCATGGCGCGTTCGATCTGGAAAGGCCCGTTCGTCGACGGTTTTCTGCTGAAAAAGGCGGATACCGCGCGCTCGTCGGGCCGGCACGACATGATCCGCATCTGGTCGCGGCGCTCGACCATCTTGCCGCAATTCGTCGGGCTCACGTTCGGCGTCTACAACGGCCAGAAGCACATCCCGGTGATGGTCACCGAGGAAATGGTCGGCCACAAATTCGGCGAGTTCGCGCCGACGCGTTCGTTCTACGGCCATTCGTCGGATCGTAAGGCCAAGCGCGCCGGCGCGCCGGGAGCACCAGGCGCTCCGGCGGGTGAGGGTGCCGCGGCACCGGCGACACCAGCGGCGCCGACCGGCGGCACATCGTGAGGCGAGAGCGGGTCCAATGAGCAAGAAAAAACGCGAGCGCGCGCTCTCCGACAACGAGGCCAAGGCGGTCGCTCGCATGCTGCGGATAAGCCCGCAGAAGCTCAATCTGCTGGCGCAACTCATTCGCGGCAAGAAGGCCGCCGCTGCGCTCGCCGATCTCGAATTCTCGCGCAAGCGCATCGCCCGCGACGTGCGCAAATGCCTCGAATCCGCGATCGCTAACGCCGAGAACAATCATGACCTCGACGTTGACGACCTCGTCGTGGTCGAGGCCCATGTCGGCAAGGGTCTGGTGCTGAAGCGGCACGAACCGCGCGCGCGCGGCCGGGTCGGCAAAATCTTCAAGCCTTTCTCGAACCTCACCATCGTTGTGCGTGAGGTCGAGGCGGCGCAGGCGTAGCGGAGACGGCAAATGGGTCAAAAGGTCAATCCGATAGGGCTTCGCCTCGGCATCAACCGCACCTGGGATTCGCGCTGGTATGCCGGCAAGACGAGCTACGGCTCGCTGCTGCACGAAGACATGAAAATCCGTGAAGCGCTGATGAAGGAATTAAAGCAGGCCGCGGTGTCGAAGATCGTCATCGAGCGCCCGCACAAGAAGTGCCGGGTCACGATCCATTCGGCGCGTCCCGGCGTCGTCATCGGCAAGAAGGGCGCCGACATCGAGAAACTGCGCCGCAAGGTCGCCGAGCTCACCGACAGCGACGTGGTCATCAATATCGTCGAAATCCGCAAGCCCGAGCTCGACGCGCAGCTTGTCGCCGAATCGATCGCCCAGCAGCTGGAGCGGCGCGTCGCCTTCCGCCGCGCCATGAAGCGCGCGGTGCAATCGGCGATGCGGCTCGGCGCCGGCGGCATCCGCATCAATTGCTCGGGCCGGCTTGGCGGCGCCGAGATCGCCCGCATGGAGTGGTATCGCGAGGGCCGCGTGCCGCTGCACACGTTGCGCGCCGACGTCGACTATGGCGTCGCCACGGCGTTCACCACCTACGGCACCTGCGGCGTGAAAGTGTGGATCTTCAAGGGCGAGATCATGGAGCACGATCCGATGGCGCAGGATAAGCGCATGGCCGAAGGCGAGGCGGGCCGGCCGCGTCGCGACGCGGCGTGAGCGAACTTAGGGTCTGAGGAGAGACGTCCGCCATGCTGCAACCGATGCGAACCAAATTCCGCAAGGCGCATAAGGGCCGCATCCACGGCGCCGCGACGAGCGCGGTCGACCTGGCGTTCGGCCAATACGGCCTCAAGGCGCTGGAGCCGGAGCGGATCACGGCGCGGCAGGTCGAAGCCGCGCGCCGCGCTCTGACCCGGCATATGAAGCGCTCGGGTCGGGTGTGGATTCGCGTTTTCCCGGACGTGCCGGTGTCGAAGAAGCCGCTCGAGGTGCGCATGGGCTCGGGCAAGGGCACGCCGGAGCTGTGGGTGGCGCGGGTCAAGCCGGGCCGCATCCTGTTTGAGCTCGACGGCGTGACGGTGCAGGTGGCGAAGGAATCGCTTGCGCTTGCCGCCGCCAAGTTGCCGATCAAGACCCGATTCGTCGAGCGCATCAGCGAGTAGGTGTCATGAAAGCGACCGACATCAAGGTGATGACGCTCGACCAGATCGACGACGAGGTGCTCAAGCTGAAGAAGGAGCAGTTCAACCTGCGCTTCCAGCGCGCCACCGGCCAGTTGGAGAATACCGCACGCGTGCGCGAGGTGCGGCGCGACATCGCGCGATTGAAGACCATCGCGCAGCAAAAGCGCGCGGCGAAGAGTTAAGAGGATCAGAGATGCCCAAGCGCAGCCTGCAAGGTGTCGTGGTGAGCGACAAGCAGAACAAGACGCTGGTGGTGCGCGTCGAGCGCCGCTTCACGCATCCGATCTTCAAGAAGACGATCCGCCGGTCGAAGAAATACTACGCCCACGACGAGAACAACGAGTTCAAGGTCGGCGACGTCGTGTGGATCGAAGAGCATCGTCCGATCTCGAAGCTCAAGCGTTGGGCGGTGGTGCGCGGCGAGAAGAAGAAGGCGTCGTAAAATCGCGGCGCGATTTTGGGGTAACCGATGATCCAGATGCAAACCAATCTCGACGTCGCCGATAATTCCGGCGCGCGCCGCGTCATGTGCATCAAGGTGCTCGGCGGCTCCAAGCGCAAATACGCCACCATCGGCGACGTCATCGT
>Ga0187784_10005065_pt1 | contig 10664 bp, 10 predicted proteins | sample 1015_SJ02_MP15_2_FD_132964 | JGI IMG/M metagenome (GOLD analysis project Ga0187784, IMG submission 132964) | Tropical peat soil microbial communities from peatlands in Department of Meta, Colombia - 1015_SJ02_MP15_20_MG | ecosystem: Environmental > Terrestrial > Soil > Wetlands > Peat | place... | reverse complement strand
GATGGCGTGGAAGGGAAGGAATACGACGGGATTGGGGCGAACGGTCTCGTCTTCAGCCCGTACAGCGAGCACGTGGCTTATAATGCAAGGCGTGGCGGGGAGTGGTTGGTCGTGGTGGACGCAGTGGAAGGAAAGGCATATCAGGGCTTCGTAAGGGGTAGCAGGCTGATCTTTGATAGCCCAAAGCGTTTCCATACCCTGGCGCTTACGGGTGGAGAACCCTTTCGGGTTGAGATAGAAATTGTCACCCCGGCGACGGCAACCGTCGTTCCCCACTGAGGAACGCGGTCGTGCGGTTAGCTGACGGGGCTGGCGCGATGGTGCCATGCCGCATTCGACCCTGGCAAGCGGGGCAGGTCTACACTGCATCGACTTTTCCCACTGAAAGGCGGGGCTAAGGACAAACAGGTGTCAGGTTCCGTCGCTTTTACCAGTCGGAGCGTGACGGGTGAGGGGTCACTGGATGGATAACGACCAGTTCAGACCCGCGAGGATGAGAGCATGGACCTCGGCAACATATCCGGCAAGGTTGCGCTCGTGACCGGGGCGAGCCGTGGCATCGGCCGGGCCATCGCGGTCGCGCTTGCGGAGGCGGGCGTGGACGTGGCCGTGAACTACGTCACGCAGGAGGGCGCAGCCCAGGAAACCTGCGAGCGAGTGCGGGCCCATGGACGGCGCGCTGTGGCCATCGGGGCGGAGGTCTCTCGAGCTTCGGAGGTCGCGCGGTTGGTGAAGATCGCCCAAGAGGAACTGGGGCCGGTGGAAATCCTGGTGAACAATTCCGGAATCACCCGCCCCCAACCCCTGAACGAGATCACCGAGCAAGATTGGGACGAACTCCTGGACACTAACCTGAAATCCATGTTCCTGGTAACACAACAAGTTCTCCCCGGCATGCGCGCTCGCCATTGGGGACGGATCATCAACCTGTCCTCCGTGGCCGCGCAAACGGGTGGAGTGGTAGGCCCTCATTATGCTGCCTCCAAGGCCGGCGTTCTGGGCCTCACTCACTCTTACGCGGCGCTTCTCTCGAAGGAGGGCATCACGGTGAACGCCATCGCTCCGGCGCTCATCTACACCGAGATGGTGGCTGTCAATCCAAAAGCCCGCGCGGACCTCATACCCGTCGGGCGCTTCGGCGTCGTCGCTGAAGTGGCCGACGTGGCGGTCATGCTGGCGCGCAACGGTTACATCACCGGCCAGACGATTAACGTGAATGGTGGGTGGTACTTCAGCTAGGGGCTAGGGGCTGGGGACTAGGGAAAACAAAGTAAGCAGTAGGCGGAAGGCAGTAGGCAGGTGGGCAGTCGGCAGTAGGCAGATGGCTTGTCATTCTGAGCGAAGCGAAGAATCTCCGCAGTTCCGGAACTTATCAACTGCAGAGGTTCTTCGCTTCGCTCAGAATGACAGGGCTCACAGCACGGCCGCCTTCTTGGAGGAGGCAAGGCATGTCAAACACGATTGGTTTCATCGGCCTTGGAATCATGGGCCAGCCCATGGCCCTTAACCTGCTCAAGGCTGGGCACAAGCTGACGGTCTATAACCGCACCGCTGGGAAGACAGAACCTCTAAAGCAGGCGGGCGCCCAAGTTGCTCCGACTCCCGCCGCAGCGGCGAAGGACGCCGATTTCGTCGTCATGATCGTGACTGACAGCGCGGCAGTGGAAGAGGTCGTACTTGGGAAAGACGGCATCCTCGGGACTGTCGCTTCGGGCGCCATAGTCATCGACTCGAGCACCATCAGCCCTGTCGTCAGTCGCAAGATGGCCTGCCACGTCGCCGGCCGAGGCGCCAGTTGGCTCGATGCTGCTGTAACCGGGAGCAAACACGGCGCGGAGAAAGGCGAACTGACTTTTATGGTGGGCGGTGAGCGAGGCGTATTCGATCGCGCCCTGCCTATCCTTCAAGTGCTGGGAAAGAAGCACATCTACTGTGGCCCCAATGGCATGGGGCTTTCAGCCAAGCTGGCACAGAACGCCATCCAGGCCACAATGCTCGAAATCTTCTGTGAGGGTTTGCTGCTGGCCGCAAAGGCTGGGGTGGCGCCGCCAACTATGTTGGAGATCCTCCAGTCCAGCCTGGCCCGCGCCGGACTCACGGATTTTAAGGCGCCGTTTATTTTCAAGGGTGATTTCTCTCCCTACTTCCCGCTCAAACTGATGCACAAGGACCTCGAGTTGGCCATGGAAGCCGGGTTCGCGCTCAACGTGCCTCTGCCCACACTGGCGGCAGTGAAAGAAGTGTATAGCGCCGCCAAGGCCCAGGGAAAAGGCGACCTCGACTATGCGGCGGTCATTACTTTCCTGGAAGAATTGGCTGGCGTGACGGTACGCTCGCGTTAGTGTGGCGTCCCACGTAATTCTTGACAACCCCGCACATTGCAAGGGTGGCGCAGACATCGAAGTCAATGTCTGCGCCACCCCCGGGTCCATTGGAAAGCCCTAAGTGGGACAGAACACTAGCATCGGAAAGAACAAGTCAAAAGGCAAATCGCAAATCTCAAATGGCAAAACTGCGGGGGAAAAGGGTGGCCCTCTCCCGCTTGGGGGAAAGGGTGGACCGCATCGGCGTTTTCTTCAGCCGGGGCGGGCCGGGTGAGGGGGTTCAACCTGAGAGGTACGCTTTGCAAATCGGAATGTAAATGGCAAACCCAGTCACCTGATTCCCGAGGGGCTACATCGAGACGACGATACCTGCATATCCGACCACCGCCTCCCGGTCGCCGCTGGTGTCGGCGGAAGTGGCGTATTTGATGAGTTCCGCGTGCTGGGCGCCAAGATCCTTCGCTGCCGTCAGCATGGCGATGGCAGGACCGTAGCCGCACATTGAAATGTCCTCGCGGCGCACCACCTCGTAAAGGCCCGTCGGGTCGAGCGCCAAGATCTTGTCAATCGCCTTGCGGTCCTTTTCGCGGGTTAAGCCGTCCGGCTCGTAATGGTTCATATCGCTGGAAGCGACGATCATGACAGAGCCGGCGGTAGGTTTCACGGCTTGAGCGATGCTGTGGCCGAGGGTTTCCAGCGCGGAATACCCGCCCACACCGATAGCGATGGGAACAAAATTGAACTCTCCGACGCTGCGCTGAAGGAAGGGAAGTTGGACTTCCAGGGAGTGTTCGTCTTCATGCGCCTCGGCATCCTCCATCAGGAGGTGGCAAGAGCGACGCAGCAAGCGGGCCAGGGCGGAATCGACTGGCACCCTTCCTAATGGGGTTAACCACTCCCCACTGGACATGATGGCCAGGGGCGCGCCTCGGCCGGTATGGTTTGGGCAGAGGATAACGTATGTGGAGCGCTTGGGCAGCTTGCCGAAAACCGCTCCCGCCACATGCCCGGAGTACATGTAGCCCGCATGAGGGACTACACATCCCAATGCCCCTTCAATCTTTGCCTGATCGCTACCGAGGTACTGATCGAGTTGACGCCCCAGAGGCTCCGCCCGGCCAGGATAAAACCGGCCCGCCACCGCAGGCGGACGTATGTCAGGGAGTGGCATGGTTGAATCCTATTCCCCGATTTCAGTGGATGTCAAGCGGGTTCAGGAATCCTCATCTTCGATGCTGATTCTGAGAGCCCTAAGAAACTGAGCATCTTGCGTTGTCAGCCTGAAAACGGGTTCCTGGCGCAGGTCGGCATTGAGTTTTTGGCGGTGGATGAGGTTGGCTTCACCTCTCTTGTTGAACCCGATGGTCACTTCCAGAACGAGGAAAAGATCGTATCCAGAAGCGCGAATCCGGCCCAGCACGTCCGAAATCTTATCCGATTCGGATAACGACTCGTTGATGGCGTCGCCCAGTTCTCTGATTAGACGTTTGAAGTTATCGTCCAGGTCCAAGATTCACCATGCCTTCCGCTGGCCTTATTGTATGATTCGCCGCAAAACTGTGTCAAGGTGCAAAGTTTTGAGTTAGGATAGCCAAGGCGAGATTCATGTCGCATTTTGAGGTTGCAGGATAGCGGATTGGGTAAACTAGGAATCCTAGTTTCGCGGTGCTTTCGCAACGTTCAGCGTCTATTTCACCTACTGGTGGGACTGGCGTTCCTGGTACTGGCAGCTCTCGGGGCGATCGTTTCCATCACGGAGTGGCAAACATACCTCAAGTCCCCCTCGGTGGGTTTGGTCGGTGTCGTTCTGTACGCAAGCTTTACGGTGTTCTTGATTATTCTCTGCCTGTACTCCTTTGTGAAGGCGCGAAGCATCCGATAGCCGGGAAATCGAAACTCGAAACTGGAAACTCGAAAATCGAAATTCCAAAACCGAAAATCGAAAACCGAAAATCGAAATCCGTGACCTGTAGCCGACTGTCATTTCGAAGCGAAGAATCTCAGCAGTTGCTTAATTCCAGAACTACGGAGATTCTTCGCTTCGCTCAGAATGACAGAGCTAAAACCCGAGATTCCGGACTGGCCGGCGAATTTCGAGTTTCCAGTTTCGATTTTCGAATTTCGAGTTTCGATCTTCGAGCTGGAGAGTTGGGAGCACAATGGGTTCGAACGAAGATAAAGAAGCGAAGGGGAAGCATGCCACCGCTTCCGGCCTGCCCCTGAGGAACACCTACGCCCCTGGCGACCTCGCCGATTGGGACTACGAGCGGGAAGTCGGCTACCCAGGCCAGTACCCTTTCACGCGCGGAATCTATCCAACCCTCTACCGCAGCCGGCTTTGGACCATGCGCCAATACGCGGGCTTTGGGACGGCGGTGGAGTCTAACGCGCGCTTCCGGTATCTTTTGGAGAAGGGACAGACAGGCCTCTCCGTGGCTTTCGACCTTCCCACCCAAATTGGTTTGGACTCCGACCATCCTCTTTCCTGTGGTGAAGTGGGCCGCGTAGGCGTGGCCATTGATTCGCTGGTGGATATGGAAGCCCTTTTCAGGGACATCCCCCTGGACCGAGTTTCCACCTCGATGACCATTAACGCCACTGCGGCCATCCTGCTGGCGCTCTACTTTGCCGTGGCGGAAAAGCAGGGCGTAGACCTTCGCAAACTTTCGGGGACAGTTCAGAACGATATCCTGAAGGAATATGTGGCACGTGGGACGTACATCTATCCCCTCCGCCCCGCCATGCGCTTGGTGACGGATATCTTCGCCTTCTGTCATGATTGTGCGCCGGAATGGAATACCATCTCCATCAGCGGTTATCACATCCGGGAGGCGGGTGCGACGGCAGTGCAGGAAGTGGCGTTTACGCTGGCCAACGCCACCGCCTACGTTGAGGCGGCCATGGCGCGCGGCCTGGCGGTGGATGACTTTGCCCCCCGCCTTTCTTTTTTCCTGAACGCGCACAACGATTGGCTGGAGGAAGTGGCGAAATTCCGCGCCGCGCGCCGCCTGTGGGCGCGCCTGATGCGGGAGCGCTTCAAGGCTCAAAATCCTCGCTCGTGCATGTTCCGTTTCCACACCCAAACCGCAGGCTCCACCCTGACCGCGCAGCAGCCGGACGTGAACATCGTGCGCGTGACGCTCCAGGCCTTGGCGGCGGTCCTGGGTGGGACGCAATCCCTTCACACCAACGCCCGCGATGAGGCCCTGGCCTTGCCAACGGAGGCTTCCGCACTTCTGGCTCTTCGCACCCAGCAGATCATCGCCACGGAGAGCGGAGTGACAAATACCATCGACCCGCTGGCCGGCTCTTACGCCATCGAAACGCTCACTATGCAGGTCGAAGAGGGCGCGCAGGAATACCTGCGAAAGATCGAGGCGATGGGCGGGACGCTCCGCGCCATCCAGAATGGCTACGTGCAGCGCGAAATCCAGCAGGCGGCTTACGACTATCAGAAGTCCATCGAGAGCGGGGAACGGGTGGTGGTGGGGGTGAACCGCTATCAGGACGAGCGCGCCACGCCGCTGCCCATCCTTCGCATCGACCCGGAAGTGGAACGCGCGCAGGTGGACCGCCTGGCGAAACTTCGCGCCCGGCGCGACGCCGCGCGCGTCCTCGCGGCGCTCCGCCAAGTGGAAGAGACCGCGCACTCCGAACAAAACCTGATGCCCGCCATTGTGGAAGCCGTTAAGGCATACGCCACCGTGGGCGAAATCTCCGACACCCTGCGCAGGGTGTTTGGGGAGTACCAGGAGTCGGTGGTGATCTAGTGTCCTGTCCCACTTAGGACTTTCCAATGGACCCGGGGTGGCGCAGACATTGACTTCGATGTCTGCGCCACCCTTGCAATGTGCGGGGTTGTCAAGAATTACGTGGGACACCACACTAGATCGTGACTGCGAGGTCCGACCGATGAGAAAACCCAGCGGATTCCGGAAGCGCAAGTGCGACCGCATGAAACTGGTCAGAGATCGGAGCTTCTTTGAGGTAAAGACACTTCAAGAACTAGCACGGGAGCAGGGTGTCGGTCCCGTGAAGGACATCTCTGTGTTTGCCGGGGGTTTTCCCGAGGATGAGGACCTTGATGAGTTGCTAGAGGAAATCTACCGGTTGCGTTAGCCTTAACCCAGGAGTTGGTTCTGGTTTGACGGTAGCCCCGGCTGTGTTGGCGCTCTTCGGGCCGCGCAGGGCGCCGAGGCGGTGGCTTTTCCGCCATTCGCAACACTAACCCGAACGCGGGCAGTGCCTGAACCATAGGTGGCATTTACGTTGGTTTGACAGGTCAAGCTACGAGTAGGTATATTCAATCGCGCAGGGACTGCGTCGCAACATGGCACATAAGACAACCCCCGTTGTCATGCGTCAGCCGAATTTGGGCGAAGTTGATGCCGTGGCCGATAAGAGAAAGGGGAGTGCTTTTCCTTCGGGAGTGGCCGCGCGTGAGGCCCGCCGGCGCCGTTTGTTGGCAGCCCTCAGGCGGGGCACCCCCGCCTGGGATCCTGCTGATCATCCCGATATCGAGGAGGCCGGCGGGGCTGCCGCTTGGGTAAGAAAGCTGCGACGCGAGTCCGACAGAGCATCAATGCGGCGCATCCGGCCGAAGCGCGGATGATGAATTGAAAAGTTGAGGAGTCGAGAGGTCTTAGAAGTTGTGGAGGAATCTGTTTGGCCTGTCACCGCGACGAACTGCAGGGGACGAGTAATCTCGCGTGGTCTTGAAAGCACTCAGAGCGAGATTCCTCGCTCCCCTCAGAATAGAAGACCAGGTACCCCCTCACCCGTCCCGCGACGGCTGGTGAAAGCGCCGTCGCGGGCCACCCTCTCCCCCAAGGGGGAGAGGGCGCATTTTCATGACATTTGGCGAGCCGAACGATCATGAAGTCTTCACTCTCTCGAAAGCCACGTCATTCCCACGAAGCTTGTCCTCTGCGCAGGCGGAGGAGCGGGAATCCAGTCCGTGTCGTCACGTGGACCCCCACCTGGGCGGAGGTGACGAAAAATCGCCTTTCGACTCTCGACTTTCGACTCCTCGACTTCTCGACTGTCTTTACCCAGGAGCCCAACCCTCATGCCAACCCTAACTTTTCTTGGCGCCACCGGCACGGTGACCGGCTCGAAGTATTTGCTCGAAGCCGGCGGCGAGCGCCTGATGATTGATTGTGGGCTCTTTCAGGGCTTAAAAGAGCTTCGCTTGCGCAACTGGAACCCCTTGCCGATTCCTCCTTCCAGCATTCAATGGCTGGTTTTGACCCACGCGCACCTCGATCACACGGGCTATATCCCTCGTCTGGTGAAAGACGGATTCCGGGGGCAGATTTATGCTACGCCCGCCACCGTGGATTTGGCGAAGCTCGTCCTGCCGGACTCAGGCCACCTCCAGGAAGAAGACGCCGCGTACGCCAACAAGAAAGGATTCAGCAAACACGATCCCGCGCTGCCTCTTTACACCTATGAAGAAGCGGTGAAATCGCTCGAGTCATTCCGGGCCATCGACGAGTCCAAGCCGCTCGAGCTCTCGACGCATTTCACGCTGCGGTGCTTTTCCGCCGGGCACATCCTGGGAGCGCGCATGATCGAGGTCAGCGTGCGTGAGAATGGGAGCGCGAAGAGAATCCTCTTTTCCGGCGACCTCGGCCGGTTTCCCCAACTCATCCTGCGGGAGCCGGTGGTGCCGGAGGATGGGTTCGATTACCTGCTGCTCGAGTCCACTTACGGCGACCGCCTGCATCCACGGGATGACGTGGGGGCGCGCCTTGCCGCAATAGTGGAAGCAACGGCTCAGCGCGGCGGCACGGTGGTGATTCCCTCTTTTGCGGTGGGGCGGACGCAGGAACTGCTCTACCTCTTCCGTGAGCTTATCGAGCAACGGAAAATGCATTCTCTTCCTATCCATGTGGACAGCCCTATGGCCATCGATGTGACTGACCTTTACCGGCGCCACGCGGAGGATCATGACCTCGAGACAGAAGCGATGGAGGAACAGGGTATCAGACCTTTCTCTCCGCCCGACCTGCACTTTGACAAAAGCGTGGAAGAGTCCAAAGCCTTGAATGATGCGCATTACCCGATGGTCATCATCTCGGCCAGCGGCATGGCCACCGGCGGGCGCGTCGTTCATCACCTGGAGCGTTGTCTCCCCGACCACCGCAACACCATCCTCTTTGTGGGTTTTCAGGCGGCGGGTACACGCGGCAGGCTCATCCAGACCGGTCAGCCCGTCAAGATGTATGGTCACGACGTTCACGTCCAGGCGCGCATCGAGACTCTGGAGAATCTGAGTGGGCACGCGGATTACGGGGAAATCCTAGGCTGGCTGCACAAATTCCACCAACCTCCCCAAAAGACGTTTCTGGTGCACGGAGAACCTAAGGCTGCCGAATCGCTCCGCCAAAAGGTCGCCCAAGAACTGCAATGGGATGTGTCCGTCGCTTCGTACCTTCAGAAGGTTCAGTTGTGAAAGGGCTATCCCGCGCTATCGAATAGAAGAGCCGCCGGATCGCGCAGAGCGAAGCTCTGCGGTCAGAGGATTGGTAGTTTCTGGAAACCACAGAGCTTCGCTCTGCGCCAGCCCCGCTTTCAGGCCGGTGCGGACGGGCTGGGGGAGGTTCCCTCTGGCGCAAGGCCCAATTGAGCTGCAATCCCGCGCATAGCATCGACGCAGAAGGTGATGTGCTCATCCAGAGGGACACCCAACTCGTCAGCGCTCCTGAGGATATCCTCACGGCTGACGGAGCGGGCGAAGGCTTTGTCTTTCATCCGTTTGCGAACGGATCTTGCCTCGAGGGTGACGATCCGGTCAGGCCGCACCAGGGCGCAGGCGGTGATGAATCCCGCCAGCTCGTCGCAGGCGAAAAGGACTTTGGCGAGCAGCGTATCGCGCGCCACGCCGGTGTAGTCGGCATGGCCAAGAATGGCGCGGCGGATTTCCTCTGAAACGCCCTTCTCTTTCAGGATTTCGCTTCCTTTTAGCGGGTGGTCTGGCGCGTTTGGATAAACCTCGTAATCGAAGTCGTGGATCAGGCCCACTACGCTCCACTTCTCCTCATCCTCGCCGAACTTACGCGCGTAGGCGCGAACACACGCCTCCACCGCCAGCGCGTGCTTGCGCAAGTTCTCATTCTTGGTGTACTCGCAAAGAAGATTCCAGGCTTCCTGGCGGTCCATTTCGAATGACTCCCCAACCTGGTCGACAGTCAACAGTTGACAGTCAAGATTTTTCTTACCGCGGACTGTCAACTGTCGACCGTTAACTTCTTAAAAGATGTACTTCAGGCCCAACTGAATCTGCCTGGGCGGTCTAGTGCCGTATTTATTTGCCGACTGGACCTCGCTAAGTGCCGGCGTCCCGAAGGTGTCGCCCGGAATATCGAAATGCGGAATATTGAGTAGGTTAAAGAACTCAAACCGCAACTCAAGCCGGCGGCCTTCGTGGCGTAACGGAATATCCCTGAGGACCGAAAAGTCAAGATTGTCCAGCCCTGGTCCAATCAAGATGTTCCGGCCAGCGGTCCCTAGGAGAGGGTTTTGGGGACTAGCAAAGGCGCATGGATTGAACCAGCTATTCGGCGTGCGAATTTGAGCTGGGGCCGAGCACCCGGGGTTTGCTGCTTCAGGTCCGGGCTTGTTCGGATCACCGACGAGGTCGGGCCTGTACGGATATGCGAAAGCGGTGAGGGCCGCCTCCAGGGGTCCAGTGGGCTCCAAGTTGACCGTGAAGGGGCTGCCGGTCTGCATGGTGGCAATTCCGGCTGTTTGCCAGGAACCGAAGACCCGGTTTATCAGCCCGGGGGTATTGAGCCATTTCCGGCCAGTTCCAAAAGGCAGGTCATAGAGGTAGCTGAGGGAAAAGCGCTGCTCCACCTGGAAATCGGAGAGGCTCCGGTCAGAGCGAAAATCAAACGGATCCTGCGGGATGCCTTGCCCAACGCTCCCGCTGAAGACGGCGGAATCGTCGTCGATCGATCTCGACCAAGTGTAAGCCGCCAGGAAAGCCAAGCCCTGCCGCACGCGCTTCTCGGAACGGAACTGCAAGGCGTTGTAGATACTATTGGCACGGGGCTCGACTTCCAAAATCGAGCCGAACTCCGGGCAGAGGGGCATCTCCTCCATGGCCAACTCCTGGCAAACTGCCGGAATTCCGACTGTGTAGGGAAGAGCCAGAGTTAGTGGATTCTCCTGGTTGATGTTCCGGGTGGCGGCCAGATGAGTGCCCTTGGTGCCCACGTAGGCCAAATCAATCATCCAGTTCGGTTGCACCTCGTACTGAAGGTCAGCGTTCCAGTCCTGCATGTAGGCGTCGCGGAACTGTGGGGAAACAAAATTGGCCAGGGGCTCCGGAGT
>Ga0187784_10005064_pt1 | contig 10664 bp, 11 predicted proteins | sample 1015_SJ02_MP15_2_FD_132964 | JGI IMG/M metagenome (GOLD analysis project Ga0187784, IMG submission 132964) | Tropical peat soil microbial communities from peatlands in Department of Meta, Colombia - 1015_SJ02_MP15_20_MG | ecosystem: Environmental > Terrestrial > Soil > Wetlands > Peat | place... | reverse complement strand
TACCTGGGCGCTTGGTACGCCTGCGCGGGCTTGATGGACGTCGAGGTTATTTACAATCTCGAAAACCTGCGGCGGGTGGTGGAAGCAATGCGCCGTTTTGATCCCGATGTGGTGGTAACCCATTCACCGGTCGATTACATGCTGGACCACGAAGAGGCCTCGCGACTGGCGCGCGGCGCGAGCTTCGCTTTGGCAATGCCCAACTACGAGACGCAGCAGACTCCCCCAGCCAAGCCAGCGCGGGCCACTCCGGCCCTGTATTACGCCGATGCGCTCGAAGGGATCGACTCGCACGGTCGGCGAATTTCTCCCCAGTTTTACGTAGACATCAGCAAACAACTTCCGAAGAAACGTGAGATGCTGGCGTGCCACGTTACTCAACGGGAATGGCTCCGCTCGCACCACGGCATCGACGAGTATCTGGATCGAATGACGGCATGGGCAGCAGGCTACGGCCGCCAGTGCGGAGTTGACCACGCGGAAGGCTTTCGCCAACACCTGGGCCACGGCTATCCGCACCAGCCCATTTTGCAGGAGGTGCTTCAGAGTTTTGTTCACACGCTGCCGGCTAAGTAATTACCCGCTAATCCATGCGTGTAATTCGGTCTCGCGCTTCCCGAGCCTGTGCTTCGGAAGCACTATTACGAGAACGCCGTGAAGTCGTTGCCGGGCGTCATGGGCTAATTCGGCAGAAATGGGCTGCTGAAGACCGCCATGACTATTTTTGGCAAAGACGGCAAGTGCGCAACGCCGACCGCCCATAGTTTCCTATTAAACACGAATTTAGAAGATAAGCGCAAAATATCCTGCAAAAGTTGAGGTTAACAAACGTCTTGTCAGGGGTATTGGTAAGAAAGCTGTTAGCCTCGCGCTGTAATGGTCTTAATTAACTACACTTTCGAACCTATGTCGATTGAGATGCACCGATGATGCTTGCTGAAGGGGATCCCAACATAAGGGAAATGACCATGCAAAAAAACATACGTTGGGGAGTCGTTGGGTCTGCGGGAATCGCTCGCCGGCGAACTATCCCGGAAGGGATCGTTCCGGCGGCAAACGCTGAACTCGTGGGTGTGTGCGACATTAGTGCAAAAGCCAATGCAGATGTTGCCCAGGCCTTCGGGGTAAGGCCGTTCCAACACCTTGAAGAACTACTGGCAGCAGAAATTGATGCGGTCTATATTGCCACGCCTGTATATGCGCACTGCGAACAAGTGGCGCGGTGTGTGAGAGCCGGCAAGCACGTACTTTGTGAGAAACCGCTGGCGCTGAGTGTCGCTGAGGCGCAAAAGGTCGTGGTACTTGCCCGGGAGTGCAAGCTGCAGCTCGGGGTGGCGTTGATGATGCGTTTTCACACCCAGCACCAGAAGGCCCTGGAGTTCATCCGATCGGGTAGGCTGGGCCGACTCGTCTATGGCCGGGCGCAGCTTTCCTGCTGGTATCCGCCTATCGAAGGTGCGTGGAGACAGGATCCGGCCCAAGGTGGAGGGGGCTCTCTGATTGATATGGGAGGGCACTGCATTGACCTGCTGGAAATGTTTTTCGGTCCGGTGCAAAGTGTGAGTTGTCGAATTGGCAATCTGGTGCACTCCTACCGGTCGGAAGACAGCGCGGTGGCCATGCTGGCGTTTGAAAGCGGGGCTTTGGCCACCGTCGATACGTTCTTCTGCATACCGGACGAGAGCAGCCAAAACGTTTTGGAGCTGTATGGTTCGGAAGGCAGTATTTTGGCGAAGGGAACGATTGGGCAGGGCAGCCAAGGGGAAATGGTGTTCCATTCTCGGCCGCAGGGCCAGGCGTACGACGCTCAACAGATGCGTGGCACGGCGCAAGGGATTGCGATGAATCCGCCCCCGATCAACACTTATCGGGCCGAGATTGAAGAGTTCAGCCAGGCAGTTTTGGAAGGCAGGGAATCGAAGCTCGGCGGCGATGCGGGCCTGCGGAGCCAGAGAATTCTGGAAGCTTGCTACGAATCGGCAAGGACAGCCAACAGCGTGAGAATTAAAGTGTAGGGCATTTGTTTGTGTAAGGAGGGACTGATTTGAATATTATTGCGGATTGTGCAGCCCGCTGTCGGCGTCCAGCATCAGCCCAGGCGCCGCTTCGTGTATTTGATGGCGGAACAAAGAGTGGCTCATCAGACCAAGTGAGCATTACGCTGCCTATTCAGAGAGGCTTGGTCTTTTCGGGCGCCTACTTGGACTTGCCGGACCAGACGCCGGACGGGCAATAGTGCTGATTCGCGTCTTATAGTATGCAATACTCGCAGAATTGGGAATGTGGAATTTAGCGATCACTCAAAGTGCTCTCCTCGGGAGTAGCACTGACCTTTCGGTCAGGACAGAGAATCGCGGTCTAAAGGTCGGCGCTAATAGTGCTACCCTTGCGGAGAGCAAAGCGGAAACTATTTATGGGAGGACAGTACAATGGATGATGCAAAACGAAAAGAGATTCTGGCGCGAGGCAGGTTGAGCCAGGAGTGGCAGGCAGAGCCCATGCTGGGCGGTTGGTACACGGAAGAGGAAATCGAAGCGGCGGTCAAGGCAATTCGGAGTTCCCTGGACCCGGCGGTTGGCTTTGGCTTCTTTTGCGACGAGATCGTGGAATTTGAGCAGAAGTTCGCGGAGTACATTGGCACGAAGTACGCCCTCTCAGTGACCTCCGCCGGCACCGGCTTGGATATTGCAGTGCGTGCCCTGGACTTGGAGCCGGGCGATGAAGTGATCGTGCCCGCGATGAACTTCCGGGCGGCGCTGTATGCGGTATTGGGTGCAGGCGCCAAGCTGGTGCTGTGCGATTCTGACGAGCGGACGCTCAACGCTGATCCCGCCGATGTGGAAGCCAAGATCACGCCCCGGACGCGAGCCATCCTGGTGACGCACATGAACGGCCTTGCGGCACCGATGCTGGACTACCAGGCGATTGCCGAGCGGCACCCGCACCCCAAATACGGGCCGCCGAAGGTGCTCGGCGACGCGGCGCGGGCCCTGGGCGGTGGCTATCAGGGCGCGAAGATCGGCAAGCATGGCTGGATGACGATCTTCAGCCTGCACACCATGAAGATGATGACCACTCTCGGTGAGGGCGGCATGATTACCACGGATGATCCGGAGTTGGTGCTGCGTTTACGGGGAATTCGGCAATGGGGGATCGCCGAGTCGGAGGACTTGGAGATTGCTCGTGGGAAGAAGGGGACGGGCGACATGGGCTGGGGCTCCAACTTCAAGTTGACGAAGATCCAGGCGGCGGTGGGGTTAGTGCAACTGCGACGGCTGGACGAAATGATCGCGTTGCGGGTGGCCCTAGCTAAGAAGCGCACCGAGATGCTGGAGAGCGTGCCGGAGTTGACCGTGCCCTTCGTACCGACGGGACACGAGCCGGTGTATTACCTCTACAACCTGTTGGTGCCACGGGAGTGGGCAGGCGCGAAACGCGATCAGGTAATGGCCCTGCTGAAGCAGAAGTACGGAGTGGATACAGTGGTCGCCAACCCGCCGGTATACCAGGCGGATGCCTACGTGCGGCGCATGACGGAGGGGCAATCGTGTCCGCGTGCCGAAGAACTCGCGGCGCGCCTCTTCAACCCGCCGATGCACCCGCGAATGTCCGACGAGGACAACGAATACGTTTGCGCGGCCATAGCCGAGGCGGTGGAAACAGTGAAGGCCCCGGCAAGCGCAGAGTTAAAGACGGCAGGGGTATAGACTGGATCGCCCGGCGCAAGGTACGCGCAGGCCTGGAACGGGCCGGAATACACCGGGGCAAGAAGCCAAAGAGCCATTTCACAACGAAAGATGTGCGGCTTCTTCCCCGCGGGCAGCAGAAAGGGACGGCAAATTAGGAGGGGCAGAATGGCGCACCAAGGTGTAATGGATGATGTTCGGGCTTGTGTGGCGTTAAAGAAGCCCCGGCAAATTCCGGTTTTCGCGGATAGTGAGGAGTTCGACGTCAAATGGTACGGCAAGTATACCTATGACGAGGTGATCCAGAGCGCCGATAAGCTAGTCGAAGTGTGGAGCGCCGCGATACGCGAGTTCAATTACGATTGGGCATGGCTTCAAATAGATGACTGCATCGAGTTCGAAGTCTTGGGCGTCGGCTGCGTCGGCGAAGGCAATATCTTGCGGGCTACGCACGATTATTTACCGGCCACCCGAGAGACCGTGAAGTCCTTGCGGCTGCCGGATCCCGCCCGCGACGGTCGCATGCCGATCAAGCTGGAGGCGCTGCGCCGGCTGAAGGCTGAATTCGGCGATACCGTTTGCGTGGTGGGCAGCAATGCCGCTCCCTATTCTTCGGCAGGGTTATTGTTCGGGCTGGAGACACCTATGCTGCTAATGTATGAGGACCCTGGTCTCTTGCGTGACACCATGGATTTCTTCGTGGAGTTGCAGTCGCGCTGGGCTGTGGCTCAGATCAGGGCCGGCGCCGATGCCATCTGGCTGGGGGACTGTAACGCCTTTTCCGGCATGCTCTCTCCGGCTCATTATAAAGATTTCGCAGCGGAGCCTTGCCGGAAGGTCATTCAGGCCATCCAGCAGGCTGGTGGCATAGTTTTCCTGCACAACAGTGAAATTTCTATTCCGCATATCGAACTAGAGTGTCAATTGAAGCCGGATGTCGTAAGCGTCGGACCGGCCGCTGATTTAAAGGCTTTCTTTGACGTGGCGCGCGGCAAGAACTGCATCACAGGTAATGTTGATCCCATTGAAATCCTGATGAAGGGGACCCCGGAGCAGGTGGAAAAGGAAGTCGAGCGCATTATGGCAATTGGCATGCGTTGCACAGGCTTCATGCTGAATAGCGGTGAAATGGTCCCACGCGATGTGCCGGTGGAGAATATGCATGCCATGATGCGCAAGGGCCACGAACTGGCGGAAGCATAAGCATGCTTGCGCGGGCGTGTCAGCCGTGGAAGGAGTCAAGCAGTCGAGAGGTCAAGGAGTCGTTGTGCGATCGTGGTTCTTCCTTTTTAGCTGTAATCTGATGTGGGCACTCCAGTTTACCTGTATCAAACTGGTTCAGGACCAGGTGGGTTCACTCTTCACCGTCTGGGCGCCAATGACCTTGGCGACCCTCATGCTTTGTCCCTTCGTTCGCGCTGAGTGGAAAAGAACAGATTTCCAAGCGAAGAGGGAGTGGAAGGATCTTCTGGTTTTCTTCATTCTCGCCCTGCTGGGCGTTTTCCCCGGCCAGGTATTGGTGACGTGGGGAACGCGCCTCTCTTTGGCGAGCAACGCTGCGCTGTTGATGTTGACGCTGCCAGTCTGCACGGCGGTGTTAGCTTTTTTGCTTCTCGGCGAAAAAATGACCGGTGTCCGATGGATCAGCTTCGGACTGGCCATTATCGGTGTTCTCCTCTGTTCGAATTTCGACTTTGGTCACTTGGACTTCGGCAAGAGCTATCTCCTTGGCAACCTTTTGATCTTTTCCGGGGTTCTGGGTAGCTCCTTCTACAACTCCTACGGCAAGAAAATGCTGGAGCGATATTTGCCCATGGAAATGCTTTTTTTCACTTATCTTGCCATGTTTATCGTCATGACGCCGCTGACCTTGCACCAGGAATCGAGCGTTTTTGCCCGCGTCCCCCATTTCACCTTGCAGACTTGGATAGGTTTAGCTTCCCTGACTTTCTTTCATAATTACCTTTCGATGGTGCTATTTCTCAAAGCGTTGAAACAGTTGGACGCCATCCAGGCCGCACTTTCCAACTACCTGATCACTTTCTTCGCTTTGCCGATCGCCGCCATCTTCCTACACGAGCGGCTCACGATGTTAATGATCGTGGGCGGAGTTTTGGTCTTTGGCAGCACGCTGTTAATCACTGCGTACGAAGAGAGGCTCCGTGTCCGGGCCGCCGAACCGGTAGAGACATAATGGCCCGTGGTTACGTGCTCCCTATCTCTTAAAGGCTAGGGCCTAACTACAGGAAACATGAATCCCCAAAGTCCCTATACTTCCGACCTGGAAATCCTCTCGCGACTCTGTTCTGAAGATTTCATTCCCGATGGAAATCTGGATAAGACCGTGTGGCGCAACGCAATCCCCATTATGTTCAATCATGATTGGATGAATGAGCGCCATTACCCCGAGTGCTCGACGCAAGTCGCCGCCGCGTGGAGCCCGTCGCATTTCTATTTTGCATTTTGGTGCCGGTACACAGAACTCAACATTTACGCCGGTGAAGATCCGGTTCCCCAGCGCTTCGGCCTATGGAACCGTGATGTTGCGGAGGTTTTCCTGAATCCGTTTCCTGAACGGCAGAACCACTATTTCGAATTCGAAGTCGCGCCCAATAACCAGTGGGTTGATCTGGAGGTCGATCTTGAAAGGGAGCCGACTTTCGACCATACCTGGGATTCAAATTTCCTGCACGCGACCCGCATCGATCCCGAAGCTCGGATCTGGACGTGCGAAATGAAAACTCCGGCAGCCTCGCTGGGAATCTCGGCGATTCGGCCGGGCTGGGAATGTCGCGGCAACTTCTACCGCTGCGACGGCCCGGGGGACGACACGCAGCGCCGCTTTCTTGCCTGGAGCCCGACCTTTTGTACCAATCCATCGGATTACTTTCACGTTCCGGCACGATTCGGAACGATCCGTTTTGAATAATCACACGTCTCGGGAGCCAAAATTCAAGCAGGAATCTACTGCCACTGTGGTTAGGCAGTCAGTGTTAACATTGGCAGGGCCAGTTGCCGAGTCAGTTCAGGACCTCGCCTGGGTTTTAGCGAACGACAGGTTCCGTCGCGCTGGGCCAAAGCATCATCCCGCGTTGACGCCGTGTGCCAAGGGATTTTGCCGAGGCCGCGGCGCGAGTTCCTGGCCGGACGCCGTTCGGCATTGAAAAAGTGCCTAATGTTTGCCAACGAAACGGGAGGTTAAGGCTATGGTAACGCAACGTTCTCCGAATTCCAAGAAGGCCGCCAAGGGTCGCGCCACTCTGCCGCGTCCCCGATCTGTCCCCGCGGGTGTGGTCGGCATGGGTCTGATGGGCAGGAGCATCGCTACCTGTCTGCTGGCCGCCGGCCATCCGGTGGTGGGTGTGACTCGGAGCCCTTCCGACCGGCCCGATACGCGCCGTTGCATCCACGCCTTTCTGCGCGGAATGAAAAGCGAGGGCCTTTTGGCCGGAGATCCGAGCGCGGTGATCGAGAGGCTGCGACTCTCGGAGGATTTCTCCTCCTTGAGCGAGTGCAAAATTGTGGTGGAGTCGGGGCCTGAGGACCTCGCGGTGAAACGGGAGATCATCCAAAAGGTGGAAGCCGTCGTGTCACCGGAAGCTTTGATCGGAAGCAATACTTCGGCTCTTCCCGTCACCGAGTTGCAGCGCGGCGCCCAGCACCCCGAACGCATTATGGGAATTCATTGGGGCGAACCGGCGCACGTCCTCACCTTTATGGAAATCATTTGCGGCAATCAAACCCGTCTGGAGTTTGCGGAGCGCGCCCAGCAATGGGCGTGGCGATGGAAGAAGGAGCCCACTTTGTTGCGGTGCGACACGCGAGGCTTCGTTAGCAACCGCTTTATGTACGCCATGCTGCGAGAAGCCTTCCAGTTGGTGGAAAGCGGGTGCGCGACGGTGGAGGACGTAGATCGTGCCTGCCGCACCGACTATGGCTATTGGATGACCTTCGCGGGCCTGTTCCGTTACATGGACCTAACGGGGATCCCCGCGTATATGTCCGTGATGCGCGACCTGTTTCCCGACCTGAGTTGCAACCAGGAGGTTCCGGAGTTGATGCGCAAGGTGGTGGAGTCCGGCGCACGGGGCGTCGAGAACGCCAAGGGTTTCTATAAGTACACGCCCGCCGAAGCGCGGCGCTGGGAAAAGAAATTCCTCAAGTTCAGCTACGAAATTCGCGCCCTGGCGCGAAAACATCATGAGTAGGGGCACGCCAAGGAGGGCGTAGGGGCAGTGATAGTCTCTAGGGAAACCAAAACACTCGCCTGCCCAATAGAAAGAATTTGCCCTGGAGCCTTGCCGCAAAGTCATTCAGGCCTGTCATGAGGCGGGCGGCCTGGTGTTCCTCCATAACAGCGAAATCTCCATTCCTCAGATCGAGCTGGAGTGCGAATTGAAGCCGGATGTGATCAGAGTCGGACTGGCCGCCGATGTGGCGGCGGTGTGCAGGCGAATAACCCCGCCAACATCAGCGCCTTTAATGACCGGGAAGGGGGATCGTTAGAGGTGGAGGTCCAATCCGGCTTGCCCTCTCTTCAAGAGTTCAAAGTCGCGAGCGTTAATACGAGCGCGGAATGCCCTTCCTCCAATACCACCATAATGGTCACCAAGCAGGGAACCAACCAGTTGCACGGCCAGTTGTATGAGCACCTCCAGAATACATCCCTGGACGCGAGCATGCTTTTTGCGAATGCCACCGGAGCTCCTGAGCCCCAACTGATCGCTAATCAATTTGGGGCCAACGTGGGAGGGCCGATCAAAAAAGACAAGGCTTGGTTCTTTTTCGATTTCGAGGGGCTGCGCCCCCGGAAGTTCGCAACGGCTCAATTCAACATGCCTTCCATGGCGATGCGGCAGGGGGATTTCTCGGCCCTGTGCTCGACTTACTGTTCACCAAACGGCGTCTGCACCGATCCCAATGGAACGCAGCTTTACAACTCCTTTACCGGGAAGCCGTTTCCTGGTAACGTTGTTCCGGCTAGCATGAATGCCCCGCAAGCGCAATCGCTCATGCCTTTTCTCCCTGCGCCCACAATTCCGAGCTTACCTGGCTTGCCTTATGCGGTGAACAACTATTTTTCGGTTCAGAGCGAAGCTGAAGACATGGATCAGTACAACCCGCGGGGTGATTACCAACTGTCGCCTCGGGACTCCCTCGCCGGCGTCTCTACCCATTCGGACCTCAGTCCTTGGGACCAGAGCAATGCCCGCACAGAGCTGACGTTCACCACCGCCTAGAGCTCTGCAGGGCGACACCAGGCGTCCGTAACAATCCTGGAATCCACTTTGGGTCCGCAGCGGGCGCATAGGCAAACGCTAGCGACAAGGAAGGACCTAACTCGTAGAAGCACGTTTCGGGACCGTGCCAGTTACCGGCAGGCGGCACCATGTCCGAATGAGCCGCGGCGAGAAAGCTCTTCGACCCTGATGGCGGGTAATCGACAAAGACAGTTTCATGTGCAGCAATTTCAGAGATCGCAGCACGCTTGAACAACCTGTTTAGGCCCTTGCGGATCCCAAAACTTGCCAAGGTCCGACCAGCCCTCGATACCCCCGGAACGTAGCGGCCGAATGCTGCGCTCGGGGATAATCTTTCTCCTTGGCAGTCTAGGAAAGCATTGACTATACTCCTAGATGATCTAGGAAAAGAGAGGTCGATAGCAGTGGATCAACAACTGGATCTTTTGCAAGGCACTCTTGACATGCTAATCCTAAAGGCCGTGTCTCTCGGCCCGTTGCATGGCTACGGCGTTCTGCTGCGCATCCAGCAGATCTCAAAAGACCGCCTGGAAATTCAACAGGGGTCTCTGTATCCGGCGCTGTACCGCCTCGAACACCAAGCCTGGATCGCCAGTGAATGGGGCCAATCGGAAAACAAACGCAAAGCCCGGTTCTATCGGCTTACGGCGACCGGAAGGCGCAGATTACAAAAGGAGGCCCAAAGGTGGAATCAGATGTCCAAGGTGATCACCGGAATCTTGCGCACTGCACCGGAGGAAATATGACCCTTTGGAGTCGAGTTCGATCCTGGTTGGGGGCGACCCTGGGGCGCTCTCGAATGGAGAACGAGATGGATGTAGAGCTTAAGTTTCACATCGAGGCCTACGCCGATGACTTGGTCCGCAGCGGGGTGCCGCGCGGAGAGGCCATGCGGCTGGCACGCCTGGAGTTTGGCGGAATCGAGCGCTTCAAGGAAGAATGCCGCGATGCGCGGGTAGACCGCCGACCCTGTAAAAGGCGCCTCGAGGTTCGAATGGTGGGGCGGCCCCTCCGTGACTGTTTCGAACCGTGGTGACCCGCTCAGTTCGCTGCGAAGGTCACTTTCTGGGTCCTCTCGACTCAAATCGGGCGAACAAAAAGGAGGAAGGAGAATGAGAAGACTTTGCTTGTCAACACTCAACCGCTGGAAACTCCACGGATGGACCATTTGCGGTGTCGCTCTGGTTTCCTTTGGCGCTGGGTCGCTCCTGACGGCAGGCCTGGCACGCATTGCGCTTGTCAGGGCTGATAGCGACCGCGTCTTCGAGCTGCGTGCCTATCACGCTGTGCCGGGCAAACTACCGGTGATGGAGTCTCGGTTCCGCGACACGACTTCCAAACTGCTCGCCAAGCACAATCTGAACGTTCTCGGTTACTGGACCGCCGAGGACGCTGCCACTGCTGACAGCAGATTTATCTTTCTCCTGGCTCATCAGAGCCGTGAGGAGGCGAAAAAGAACTGGGAGGCGATGCGGACGGATCCGGAGTTTCAAACGGTGATCAAGTCGGAGCAGGCCGAAAAGACCCTGGAAAAAGCCGACGTGACATACATGCGTCCGACGGACTTTTCTCCGATGAAGTAGCGCGCGACCCGGGCGAGATCGCTGGGGAGGAATCTGGCAGCGGCGACTACCCCTCGATCAACGTATCAGCCATGGTTAATATCTACGTATGAGAATCGGCGAACTTGCAAAGCGTAGTGGTGCGAGCGTGCAGG
>Ga0187784_10005063_pt1 | contig 10665 bp, 16 predicted proteins | sample 1015_SJ02_MP15_2_FD_132964 | JGI IMG/M metagenome (GOLD analysis project Ga0187784, IMG submission 132964) | Tropical peat soil microbial communities from peatlands in Department of Meta, Colombia - 1015_SJ02_MP15_20_MG | ecosystem: Environmental > Terrestrial > Soil > Wetlands > Peat | place... | reverse complement strand
TTCGTGGACTTCAAGCTTTTCCGTGTTCCGACTAATTCTTCATAAGTATTGGGTCACCCTCTCAGTAACAGTGCTCGGGGTGTAACTGATACGTAAGATGCGTCACAGGATTTTTTGTGGTAACTAAGTGTAATGCGAAAACATTATTGTCGGCGTGAGTGGGGCAACGTTTAAGGGTGGTGGCTCGTGTTTTCTCGTTGAAGTGGCATTACTGTTAGAGATCTGAGGCTAGATGAATTCGGGCGTAGCAATTGAAATGCATAATTTGACTAAGACGTTCAAGTCGAGAGATAGGTATCTGGAGGCTCGGAGCTCTTTCTTCGCCCGGAGAGAGCGGGAAATCGTAACGGCGGTTGACCATCTTAACCTGGAGATCAAGAGCGGCGAGTTGTTTGGTCTGCTCGGGCCCAATGGCGCCGGCAAAACGACGTTGGTGAAGATGCTGTGCACCCTGCTTCCGCCGGATGAGGGAAGCGCCGTTGTGAGCGGTTTTGACGTTGCCCGTCAGCCGATGGATGTTCGAAGATCCATTGGTGCACTTTTCAGTGTCGGTGAACGGGGCGCGTTCTGGAGGCTTAGCGGTTACAAGAATCTTGAGTTTTTTTCGGCCATCTACAACGTTCCTCGGAGTCGGAGGCATGAGAGGATTATGGAGGTTTTGGACTTGGTGGGTTTGAAGGACAAGGCCTTCGATCGGTATCAAAGGTTTTCGGGTGGGATGAAGAGAAAGCTGGCCTTGGCCAGGGTGCTGCTTCCGGACACGCCAATTTTGCTTCTTGACGAGCCGACCGTGGGTCTAGATGTAATCTCTTCCAGAACCTTGAGAGAGTTTATAAAGAATGATCTTAGCCGGAAGGCTGGCAAAACGGTCTTCTACACGACGCATTACGTTGAGGAAGCGTCTCAGATCTGCGATAGGATTGGTATACTGAACAGGGGTAGGCTCGTCGCTTGTGACACGCCTAGCGCGATCAGGGGTATAGTGAAGAAGGGCGAAGTGGTTGAGATAAGAGTGCAGTCGATCACGGATCCTCAAATAGGAGCCATGAAAACTATGGGCGGCGTGGTCGACCTAGTCAGCGAAGTGGAAGACTCCGTGCTGGGTCAAAGGCTCTTGCGCCTACACCTCGAGAGCATAGACTTGCTGCCGATGGTTCTTGACTTTGTGTTCAAAGAAAAAATACGATTGATCGATCTGAAACGAGAAGAGCCCACGCTTGAAGATGCCTTCATTGAGTTAACTGGAAGAGGCATAGGAAAATGAGCTTACAAGAACTCGAGAAGATCTATTACTTCATAAAAAGAGACGTCACGTCCTTCTCTACGTATAAGACGAACATGACTCTCATGGTCTTGGGCGCCCTGTTTGGCGCGTTGTCGTATGCTTTTTTGGGTAGCAACGCGACGATGCAGAGTGTCCTTCAAGAGTATCACATTTCCTTCAAAGACTACCTAGTCATAGGCGTGGCCTTCAGCACTTACATAGGCCAAGCCCTTACGCTTGTTCAGGCTACAGCCACTCCCTGGCAGCTGGAGGAAGTTCTGGTCTCTCCAACCAGGTTGAGCACTTTCATTATCGGAAGTTCCGCTTGGGGGTTCATTTGGAGCACAGTTGTTGTGGTCATATACTTGGCAGTGGGTTCTTTGGCGTTTGGCGTCGTGCTTAGCATAAACCTCATCGGCACGTTACTCGTGCTCGCATTGGGCATAAGCACGCTCGTGGGCTTTAGCATGATAGGCGCAGGCATACTGATAGTCGTAAAGCAGGGAGACCCCGTAACCTGGACGATGGGCATACTCACCAGCGTTTTCGGTAACGTTCTCTACCCGCCTCAAGTAATGCCCTATCCCCTTTCGGTGGTCTCCTACTTCGTTCCACAATACTATTTCTTCACGTGCATCAGGCTCATGATGATCGGCAGATCTCTGCAAGCGATTTTGCCGGACATCCTCACATTGGCCCTTATGTGCGCCATAATCCTACCTTTAGGCTATCTCATCTATTCATGGTGCCTGAAAACTGCCAGAAAGAACGGAACCTTATCATGGTTCTAGCAAGCTCCTTTGCATCAGTATGTGCACACAGCCTACCTCCTCGGTCGAGTATATACCCCAACAAGGCTCCAGATAAGCGGGGCAGAGAAGAGCGGCTGCGCTAATCAGCTGGCAAGCTTGAGTCTCGAAACAGCGATGCGCACTTTCTGTAAATTTTATAACGCAGATGTCATCAAAACTGCGAATGGAGTCCAAATCTCTTGGTTAACTTGCACGCATTCTTGTTGCGCAGGACCGTGAAGGCTCCATAATGCCCCTGTATTCACAGAATGCGCATCCGCATGGTCGGCTTACACTATATATATGCGTGTTATAGGATGATATTACGAAGGTGTTACGATGAGCGAAACGGCAACGGGTTTGATGAGAGTAATTGATTTTGTCAAGTTGCATATGAGGCGTGGTTCCAAGTTTGCAACAGTCGGGGCGATAGGGTTCTTTGTGGATGCTTTTTTCTTGTTTGTTTTCGTCCAGTACGGGCACGTGTGGTACATACTTGCGGAGCTTTTTGCAACGTGCATCGCATTTGTGAACAATTATTTGCTGGATTACTATTGGACCTTCTATGATGTCTTGAAGAAATCGGTAAAAGGCAAGAAATAACAACCGGCGCTCGCGCTAGCATATGATATAAAAGCGCGCGCTCCCGAACTCAAACGTGTATATGTGTACGTGTAAGCCCAAACATCTTGTGAGTTTGTGTGCGAGGCTTTTGAGAATTTGAGACAGGAATTTGAGACATATTGGGCGTATTTGTGTTAATCATCGCGCACGGTATGAGCAGGCGTCGCAGTTCCATGATGGGTTCTGGATGGTCATCTACTCGCAAGTCCACCACACGATCTGTCCAGAGTTCACCTGAAGATTGCGCCCTGACCACTAGAATTGCTGCGGACTGCTTGCCCCGAATGTCACCTCCCGCCCTTTGAGCTGCCTCCAGGGATGCCATCATTCTGTTGGCTAGATCACCGCGAGTTCTCTCAAACGCCTTTGCCATCGCTGAGAGGACCATGTCATTCAGCATCATGTTTGCCTGCACGCTGTGACCTTCCCCAATCTTGTGTCCTGCATGCATCACGCATCGTCTCCCTGTGTGAACTGCTACACGGCCTTTCGCGTCCACTATGGCTACCTGTCGCACTTCCTGCTGAGGATCAGTATTTATCAATTGCTTCAAGGCATCAGGTGCAGACTTTCCCTGGTGCATAAGTGCTAATCCCCTTGATCCATATGAAGGATCCGCAAATGCCTGCGTAGCCACAGCGCCAAAACCAGCCCAGGCCCAAGATACGTCTCCCCCTACACTGAACCAATGCGACTGCACGGCTACTCCGATCTCACCCGTCTTTGAATCACGTGACACTATTGAAAAAGTATGCTTGGCTCGCATAATCCTGGCTTTTCTTTGCAGATGCAAGAACGGGCCGCTCCTTTTGCTACCTCTCCCGCATTTTCTTCACGGTTTAACATGGCTAGGGATTCTCTCCTAGACTTTCAGTAGTCGGCTTCTTTTCTTAAAACTTAGCGGGTGGGTTGGCATAGTTCTTAATACTGAGCGGACTGACATGATGTTCGGGAATTATCGATGGTTGACGTTAGAAAACTCTTGGAGTACAATGAGACCGTGAGACACAGATATTTTGACATACTATCGAAACTGTCGTGGGAAGAGCTTGACAAGAACAGGGAAGCGAGCTTTCACTCGCTTAAGAACATATTCGCTCATACGCTCAGCGCGATAGATTACTGGATAGATTTCTTAAAAAAGGAAAGCTTGCGGTCCCGAATGAGATATGACGAGTACCTAACCGTAAAAGATGTCGAAGACTACATGAAACACGTTGAGAAACGAACTCACAACTACTTGAGCTCACTGACGACCGCGGATCTGAAAAATGAGTTTACGGTCACAGATGAAAATAGCAAAAACCATAGGGTCACAGCCGAGGACATATTGATCCACGTATTTGAAGAAGAGGTCCACCACAGAGGCGAGTTAATCGCACTTCTTTGGCAAATGGACGTCAAGCCGCCACCAATGGGATGGAAAGAACTCTAAAGGCGCGCGCCCAGAATATTAATAGAGCTCGTCCTCAAATCAAGCTAAAAAGAGAAAAACGAGAATCTTCAGCCTCCTTCAGGCTGCAAGAGTTTTGATCAGCGACCGAATGCAAGTGCTAGCGTGAACGAAGCACGTAAGTGCGGGATTTGCTCAGACGAAATGTCTTTATACTTATCGTGGCCGTTTCTCCTGCAGTTGCTGATCGAGTATTTCGGGGGATTCAGAGCATTATTAAGAAGATTGGGCCCATAACGATTCTTGTGAAGGATCAAGATGATGCTTTGAGGTTCTACACAGAAAAGCTTGGGTTCAAGAAGCGTCAAGACACAATGTTTGGAGAAGACATGTGTTGGGTCACTGTCTGGCCAAGAGATCAGCCGGATTTGGAAATAACTTTTGTCAAGACAGTCACGAAGGAGAAACTGAAGGCGTTGGGGAAGCAAGCTGGAGATCATGTTTTTCTAACAATTGGAACCGACAATTGCCAGGGGGATTACGAGACAATGAAAGCAAAGGGAGTAAAGTTCCACGGAGCGCCTGAGAAGCAACCGTATGGGACAGAAGTGGTTTTCGAAGACCTCTATGGCAACTTGTTCGATCTAGTGCAACCTGCCAGCTCTTGAAGCATGCACGCTAGGGCTCTTAGGGAGTTTTCACAAAAGAATCTAATATTGCGTTAGACAATAGGAGGCAGCCTACGAACAGACTGTTCGTTCAAACGACTCATGAAGAAGTCGCTCATGATTTCATAGATCTCGCCAGAGAGAATCATTATGGAGTTGAACTAACACAATTTGCGTTTCCATGGGTACTCGACGGAGACTTGGAGAATGTTGTTCAATCTTACGGAACTGCGCTGAAGAGTTTTGAGAATGATGTGTCAATCCACGGAGTCTTCATGGATATGATTACGGCTAGTGTAGACACGAAAATCGTAGACGTGGCAAGAGAGCGAGTTCTGCAGAATATTGGAATCGCAAGACGGCTTAAAGCCAAGATAGCGACTTTCTGCTCGTGTTTCAATCCATGCATAGCAACATCAACCCCATCATACGCGGATAGCTATCAGAAAAGGCAGATCAAGTTCTGGAGAGAAATAACGCGCTCAATAGCGGACAGCAACCTCATCCTAGTTTTTGAAAACCTGTGGGAAGCGCAACCAGAGACAGTGATGCAGGTCTTGAACGGCGTTGACTCGGTGAATTTCAAAGCAAACCTCGACACGGGTCACGTCAACATCTTCTCCAAAATTCCTATGGAAAGATGGGTTGAAGTTCTAGGGGAGCATTTGGCGTATGTTCATTTAAATGACAACTTCGGAGATTTTGACAGTAACCTTGCACCAGGAGAAGGGAGCATCAATTGGAGCGGTTTCTTTGACGCGCTAAAACAGTACGGACTGAGACCCAGAATCTGTCTTGAAATCGAAGCGTACAAGGATCGGTCGAAACTTGAGAACACGAAAAGAGCTATAGACTATCTCAGAGAAAACAAATTCTATCCCTAGCGCACCCTTAACCTAGAACTGGATACAAAAAAGCCAAGAAAATCACCACAGAGACACATTATGCAAGAAATGGAAGGGGAATGCCGTGCGACATACAAACGCATGGTAGTTGACAAGTATCATTACGTTGGGCTATTCATCCTTTGGCATTACTATGGTTTGTTCAGGAGTTCCATAAGCTACGGTTTTTCCGTCTAGCATGAGTTTCCCCACCAGAGCGCAGGTGACTGCGTCCAGTTCGTGGTCGCTCATTCGATTGTTCAGTCCTCGTATTCCGAGCTTTTCTAAACCTGCTCTCATTTTTTCGAGCCCTTGTTGTTTTCTGGGAATGCCCAGGATGTCTTGGGCGCCTCCTGGGTAAACCTCAACGACTCTAAATCGCCTGCTCTCCAAAGCTCTTTTCAGGTTTATGCCTCTGCTGGTCAGTTTTCTCATGGGACCAAGCGTCACTGGGAAGAACTTTATGCCTCTTCTGAGGAGTTCTTTGTCACATTCTCTTAGGTGAACGTTGGTCCTCTGGTCTATGGACTTTCGACCAGAAGGAAGACTCAACGGTGCGTCGATCGCAACTAATTCTGGTTCGATCTCTTCTGCGCGCTTCAAGATCTCCTCATCGCCGTAGACCAAGCAGGTCTCCGCTTTCATGCGTTTAAGGATGCAAAGGCCAGTAGGTCTGCTCTCGACACCAGCCAAATCAAGCCCGATTATAGACATTCGACTTCAAAACATCAGATCGTTGACCGATTCTTATAATTCTTTCAAACCCTGTCAGCTAAAGTCTCGCCATTTTTTTAAGAATCGTCTTTCGAAGAACGCAAATTGTTATGAACTCCTTATGGGTCATCAGCGATAAATAGACGTTGAGAGACATGATGTCGGATAAGCCTATTAAAGTGGAGAAAGTCAACAAGAAATATCTCGACCGCGAGATACTGAGACTCGCCGTCACGGCAGAATTGGACGCCATCAGTTTATACGAACAACTGTCAGAGACAACAGAGAACAAAGCAATTGCCGAAGTGCTGCTAGACGTAGCGAAGGAAGAGAAAACTCACATGGGTGAATTCCAAGCTTTACTTCAAAGAGAAGACGAAGCCCAACGAGAAGAGCTGATGAAAGGAAAACAAGAGGCTGAAGAAAAGCTAGAAAAGCCGACTTCAGCAAAAAAATCCTGACGCGTTGTTATTGTTGTTCCGAAAAATATGCCTGCACGAAACTAAAAAGACTGGTCTAGGCGAGTTTGGCCCGCTCGGGTAGCCTAGGCGTTCACGCGTTATTTCCTTAGTGTCACAAGCCACATGTTAGCGTGCAAGATTTCATCGAACGTTTCTTCGGAGGGCCCAGAGTATGTAGACATTAGTCTGAAGCCTGTTTGGAGCAACAGTTTTTCCACTTTATGAAACTCAAACCAGCGCAGTCGGTGCTCTCTTATCTGGAAATCCACCTTGTTGTTTTCTTTGACGAGAAATATCGGTCTCCAAATCATGGTGTTGGGGTCCTCTGTATCTCTAACGTTGTGGCCAAGCACTACGATCTGAACCTCCTGATCGTTTACGATATGGTCAAGTAGAAGATTATCGAGGTAAGATTCATTCATCTTCTTTGCGTTTCTTGCGTTAAACACGAACACGCCGCTTGCTTTCAACACTTTGTGAATTCCTTTCAGAACGCACCTAGCATCCTCATCCGAATTCAGATGGTAGGCGACATTGCCAAGCATATAAGCCCCATCGAATCTCTCTTCCTGAAAGATGCGCGCGATATCCCTCATGTCGCCCTGCTTTAAGTCGATCTTTCGATTATGGATTTTGCTTCTCGCGATTTCAAGCATCTTGTCGCTAAGATCAACCCCTCTAACCCTGTATCCTAAGGAGGCTAGCCTGATAGCATGGTTTCCAGTGCCGCATCCGATGTCTAAGACTTCCTTGCAACGATAGTTCTTGAACAGTTTATCTAAGAACTTCACGTCCATCACATAATCGCGCCATCCCCAAATCTTATCGTAGAACTTCGCTTCGAAATCATACTCATCAACCATTTTTTTTGCCTCCAATTCTCTCGAAATCAACAAGATAGCACTTCTCTGGGTAGACAGCTTTTATCATTTGCCCACAGGACATTGCAAGCGCCAAGTCCAGACAGCAGAGAAGAGCTTCATGAGCACAGTTTAAGTGCGCTTCATCCTTAGGCAACAAAAGCGTTAAGTCGCGATCAGTATTCTCTCTTCTAGAGGCTTTGAAATTGAAAATAAGCGCAAGAAACCATCTAAAAGGAAAGGTGGTGGCTGTACAAAAAGGAGACGTTGCCGCGATAGTTAAGGTTGAAATAAAAGGACCGGCTACCATCACGGCTTTGATCACACGCGAATCTACCGAGGAACTCAGCATAAAAGTTGGAGACGAAGTAGAGGCCATAATAAAAGCCACAGAAGTTATGATCGCAAAATAAGCAATTGCCGAACAAGTAACTCTTCGCCCCTTTTTGCTCAAGGCTTAAGTTAGTCAGACACCATACTTTTGCCCATGGACGAACGAATATCGAATGCAACTAGGAGAGACGCCGAAAGTTTGATAGGAATCTACTGTTCACCGGAGCTGTATCACAACAGGAAAGAGGCTTCGTGGTTTGTAAGGTCCTATCTCGATTATCATCACGCAAAGGCTGTTAGACATGGTCGTAAAATAATTGGTGCTATATTTTGGAATTGTGTAGAAGAAAAACACCATGGGATAGCTAATGTCCAGGATCTATGGATTGAGAGAAGCTTTAGAAGAAAAGGACTAGGAGAAAAGCTTCTTCGGTCAGCTATCGAAGAAATGAAAAAACTTTATTCAAATCATCGCCACCCGCTTAGAAAAGTCCTGGTAACCACTGGCGAGAACAACAATCCTGCAAGGAATCTATATGAAAAAGTTGGGTTCCACATGACCGCGACATTGCCAGATTTTTTCGCACAAGGCGAGAACGAGCTCGTTTACATTCTAACGCTCAACCCTTGACGTGCATTTTTAGAGACCTCAATTGATCAACTAGGTTGTATGTTATGCTGGTTTCAATTTTCTGAGACCGCAACCGTGAATGTGTATAATCATGCTCGCACTGCGCTAATGCGTTAAATTGCAGTTTTCAAATTATCATAAATCTCTTGGGGATCACTTTGAAGACTAATCCTGTAATTAAGACGATGCTGAGCCACAAATCGATTCGAAGGTTCACCAACGAAACTCCGTCCGAAGAAGTTGTAAAGACCATTGTCAGAGCGGGTCAGCAGGCACCGTTCGCTTCACAGTACTACAGTATCCTGTTGTCTCGGAACAGTAAGCGCAACCCTTGGAAGGCACCGCTCCTTTTCACGATATGCGTTGATTCGCACAAGTTCGAGCTCATAATGGCCAGAAGAAATTGGAAGCTAACCACGGACGATCTAGTACTCTTATTTTTCGGAATTCAAGACGCAGCTCTGATGGCGGAAAACATGGTCGTAGCTGGAAGAAGTTTAGGCCTTGCAAGCTGCTTCCTCGGCAGTGCCATGTTTAGGGCTGACAAAATCGCAGAAGAATATGACCTGCCGACCAGAGTGTTCCCTCTCGTGCAATTGGCAATGGGATACCCGGATGAAGACCCACCGGAACGACCTCGCTATCCCTTAGAGTTTACGCTGTTTGAGGACAAATACCCCAAGCTTAGCCAAAGCACTATTTCGAAAGCCATGAAACAAATGGACGAAGGATACCTTGCACAAGACTACTATCAAAAGGCAAAAGCCAAGATATCCTTGGAAGGGAGCCGAAAAGAGACCTTCACGTATGACAACTACAGCTGGACAGAGCACATTTGCAGAAAATGGGGACAATGGTATCCCACCCCAAAAGAATTGCTTGAACAACTGGAAAAACGAGGCTTCGACATAACCAAAAAGAGAAAAACGACATAGAATCCAAGGCGCGCACTACTACTCGCAGATAATTTCCGATTTCGATATTCTGTTCAATGAGGGGAGCAATAAACGAAATTCCTGTAGACAACTTGACTTGTCTCCGTCTAAAAATGAAAGATTGTTCCATAAACTATATCTTAGATTGACTTGCTTCTTTTCAGGAAGAATAAAGGTAGAGGCTGAAGAGAAGGAGATATACAGAAAACCAGTTCCCTACCCGATTCTTCCATCATCTTTTCTAGGCACCTGAATAGACATTTAATCCTTAGCGCGCCATTCAGGCAATTACAATCTTCGTTGAACGTTTATAATCCGGAACCCTCCGCCGCTCCTCTTCATTGAGCATCAAGAAAAAACTCGACAACAGAGAGAGAAGTGTATTTCTTCAGAAGAAAGAAAAATAGACTTTAAGAAAGGCTTGAGTGCAGAGAGAGGGGGATTGAGGAGAATAGAGTTCTCCGCACTCTTGCCCTGACTGTTAATGTCATGCATTTGGGTATATGCATTTCGAAAAAATCTTGAATTTGCAGAACAAAAAGAGGAATCTCAAGTTATGAGGGGAGTTTTGCTCGTGAGTGGTCCTAGTCGTCTTGACAAGGAATTAAAGAAGCCCAGGAGAGAAAAAGATTGCGCAACATGTGCTTTCTACGAACTTGCAACCAAAAGACTCAAACGAGAAATGATATGAAAGTTGAAGCTTGTGATGAATGTTATGAGAATGAGAAAGGACGATATTTTAAGAGAGAAACAAACTCCTCGATTAGTGCGCGCTTCAATATACTGATTGATTCCTCGGTTTCGCCATAACACTCTTGCGCTTCGTACCAGTATCGGTGTTTTGGCTTGTGATGGAACCTACAACTGGGTTCATGATAAAAAATGTTTTATGTTCAACATCCTGTAATGTTTCAAAGAGGAATGTGTATGGCAAAGTGTCCTAAGTGTGGAGCTGAAGTTAGCACTCCTACGAAGTCTTGGAAGATGGCTGGTAGACCTGACAAGAGTGGCAAAAGAACCGAACTGACGATTGGACTCTATAACCATTGCGGTAAGGCCTTCAGAAGTACCATAGCTAAGAAGAAAATCTGATTTAATCAAAAGCAT
>Ga0187784_10005062_pt1 | contig 10666 bp, 16 predicted proteins | sample 1015_SJ02_MP15_2_FD_132964 | JGI IMG/M metagenome (GOLD analysis project Ga0187784, IMG submission 132964) | Tropical peat soil microbial communities from peatlands in Department of Meta, Colombia - 1015_SJ02_MP15_20_MG | ecosystem: Environmental > Terrestrial > Soil > Wetlands > Peat | place... | reverse complement strand
GTGGCGCTGCTCGGCACCAACGGCAACGGCAAGTCGACGCTTATGAAGTGCATCATGGGCATGCTGCGTCCGTCGTCGGGGAGCATTGCCGCCGAGATCGACGGCGAAACGCTCGACCTCGTCGGCCGCAGCACCGAGGAGATCGTCGATCTCGGGATCAGCCTGGTGCCAGAGGGCCGCCGCCTCTTTCCCAAGCTGACGGTCGAGGAAAACCTGCTCCTGGGCGCGTTCCGCAAGACCGCGCGTCACGAACTCGCCCGCAACCTCGAATCGTCCTATGCGACCTTCCCGGTGCTCCAGGAGCGCCGCCGCCAGATGGCCGGCAGCATGTCGGGCGGCGAGCAGCAGATGCTGGCGTTGGCGCGCGCGCTGATGTCGGCGCCGCACATCCTCCTGATCGATGAGCCCTCCGTCGGTCTCGCGCCGATCCTCGTCAGCCGCACGATCGACAAGATCAAGGAGCTGAAGGAGAAGTTTCAGCTCACCGTGCTGATGGCCGAGCAAAACTTCAACCAGGCGGTGAGGATCGCCGACCGCGGCTATGTCATCGTCCACGGCCAGATCGCCTTTGAGGGCCGCAACACCGACGAGCTCAACAACAACGAGCTGGTGCGGAAGTTTTATCTGGGTCTTTAGGCCTAAGCATTGGTAGCCGGCAGTTTCTCTGCGTCGGCCATGCAAACATCGTCGCAAATTGCAAATTCAACAGCATGGCTGGCGCGTATTAACCATAATGTCGCGCAGAAATCCTCATCTCGTTCTTTATCGAGCGCTGGCACGCCGCTTGAGGAAAGACCGGCAACGGCAGTTTTGCCGAACCGGTTTCTCGGAGACGACGATGCGGCTTATGAGCAAAATCATGTTCGGCGTCACGGCGCTGGCGGCGGCGACGGCGACGACCTACCCGCAGGGGTTCAGCAACATGTATTTCGGCGGCCCGCACGATCTGCGCAAGCAAGAGGCGCTGAAGCTGTGCCAGCAACAGAGCCTCTCCTTTGTGACCTTTCTGGCGAGCGATCGCGAGCAGTGCTACCGCGAGATGCGCAACATCGGCACGAACGCCACATTCAGCGGCGTGTGGAGCAAGCCCGATCGCGAGCACATGCAGTCCGCCGAAAACTAGAACTCCGACGCGTACCCGCCGTCGATCGGGATCGCCGCGCCGGTCACAAAATCCGAGGCGGCGCTGGCGAGAAACACCGCGACGCCCGACAGATCATCGGGAACGCCCCAGCGCCCGGCCGGGGTACGCGCCAGCACCCGCTCATTCAATCCCTTGACCTGGGCGCGCGCGTCGCGTGTGAGCTCGGTATCGATCCAGCCCGGCAGCACCGCGTTGACCTGGATGTTGTCCCTGGCCCAGGCGGTGCCGAGCGATTTCGTCAGCTGCACGATCCCGCCCTTGCTGGTCGAATAGGGCGCCGCGTAGGCGCCGCCGAAAATCGACATCATCGAGCCGATATTGATGATCTTGCCGCCGCCCTGCCGTTTGAACGGCGCGTGCACGGCCTGGCACAGGACAAAAACGCCGTTGAGGTTGGTGTCGATGACCTTGAGCCATTCTTGGAGCTCGTAGGCCTCGGGCGGCTTCCTGATCGACATGCCCGCGTTGTTGACGAGGATGTTCAGGCGGCCGAACCGTTCGACCACCTGCGCGATCAAGCCGCGACATGAGTCCGGGTTGGCGACGTCGAGCGGCATAAACGCGCTTTTGACGCCGTACCCTTCAAGCTCGGCGACGGCGGCGGCCGATTTCTCGGCATTGCGCGCGGCGACGACAACGCTAGCGCCGGCCTGCGCGAGACCGCGAGCCATCCCGAGCCCGATACCGCCATTGCCGCCGGTGACGACCGCGACTTTGCCGGTAAGGTCGAAAAGCTTCATCGCGTCATTCTCCGTGGATTGAATGGGGTCACGATAACCGCGGGGCCCGCCCCGCGCCAGTTTGGCACGGGCGGTCCCCCTCGACGTTGACGCTATGCCCGGCTAAACATAGCGAAATCAACGGTTGGAGAGGCGCCATGAAACTCAGTGCGCGCAATCAGATCAACGGTGCCATCGCCGAGGTGCGGAAAGGCCAAACCACCGCGCATGTCCGCATCGACATCGGCAACGGCGTCATCATCACCGCGTCGATCACCAACGAGGCGGTCGACGAATTGGGCCTCAAGCCCGGCGACAAGGCGATTGCAGTCATCAAGGCGTCGGACGTGATGGTCGCGACGCCATGAGGCTTGGCCGGGTCGCGGTTGTCTGCGCCGTTCTGCTGCTGCCGGTCGCCAGTCGCGCGGCCGACGGGCCGGCCGGGGAATTATCACTGACGGGGCAGGTCGCGCACCCGCAGCAATTCAGCCTCGACAAGCTGAAGGCACTGGCGAGCCAGCAGGTGCAGGTGTCATTCCTGAGCGAGCGCGGCGAGCAGAAGATGAGCTTTACCGGCGTGCCGCTGTGGGCGCTGCTCGGCGAGGCGGGCGGGCTCGCCGACACCGAACGAGGCGCGGCACTGCACCACACGATCAAGATCACCGCAAAGGACGGCTATTGGGTGGCGATCTCGACCGGTGAGATCGATCCTAGTCTGGGCGGAAAGCCGGCGATGATCGCCTATCAACGCGACGACGAGGCGCCTGGCGCGAGCGGTTTCCGGCTGGTGATGCCGGGCGACAAGCACGGCGCGCGCTACGTCCGCGACGTCGTCGCGATTGATGTCGAATAGGAGTTGAGGACAGGGAGGAATGGGCATGGTTCGGCGCGGATTCCTGGTCGCGGTCGCGGCGGTTTTTGCGGCACTCCTGAGCGTGGCGGCGCCGCCAGCGGCGCGCGCCGACGATGTCGTGGTGTTTGCCGCGGCGAGCCTCAAGGACGCGCTCGACGCGATCAACGGCGATTGGCAGAAGGCGAGCGGCAAGCGCGCGACGATCTCCTATGCGGCGAGTTCGGCGCTCGCCAAGCAGATCGAGGCGGCGGCGCCGGCCGACGTGTTCATCTCCGCCGATCTCGATTGGATGGATTACGTCGCGAAGAAGGACCTGATCGTGCCGGCGTCGCGGCACAACCTCCTCGGCAATGTCCTGGTATTGATCGCGCCCGCCGACAGCAAGGCGGGCGATGTTGACATCAAACCCGATTTTCCCCTCACCAAGCTGCTGGGGAGCGGGAAGCTCGCGATGGCCGACCCCAATGCCGTGCCGGCCGGCAAATACGGCAAGGCGGCGCTGACCAAGCTCGGCGTGTGGGACGCGGTGTCCGGCTCCGTCGCGGCTGCCGAGAATGTGCGCGCCTGTCTCTTGCTGGTGGCACGCGGCGAGGCGCCATACGGGATCGTCTATAAGACCGACGCGGCGATCGAGCCCAAGGTCAAGATCGTCGGCACTTTCCCGGCCGACGCAGTGCCGCCGATCATCTACCCGATCGCGCAAATCGCATCGTCGAAGAACCAAGACGCTGCCGCGTTCATCGCCTATCTGAGCAGCCCAGACGCGACCCGTGAGTTCGAGCATTATGGGTTCTCTGTCCTCAAATAGGCCACTTGCCCTGGGCCCCCGCTTTCGCGGGGTCGGCGAAGAATGCTGAGCTTTTCGCCCGAGGAGCTAACCGCGATCAAATTGTCGCTCAGGGTCGGGTTCTGGGCGATGCTGACGAGCCTGCCGGTGGCGCTTTTGGTGGCGATGCTGCTAGCGCGCGGCCGGTTCTGGGGCCGTTCGTTGCTCAATGTTTTTGTCCATCTACCGCTGGTGATGCCGCCGGTGGTGACCGGCTATATCCTGTTGATCCTCTTCGGCCGGCGCGGCGCGCTCGGGGCACCGCTCGCCGATTATCTCGGCATCGTCTTCGCGTTCCGCTGGACCGGCGCGGCACTCGCCTCGGCGGTGATGGGGTTTCCGCTGATGGTGCGCTCAATGCGGTTGTCGATCGACGCGGTCGACCGGCGGCTCGAGGACGCCGCCGCGACGCTCGGCGCCAACCGCGCCTGGGTGTGGCTGACCGTGACCCTGCCGCTGATTCTTCCCGGCGTCGTCGCCGGGATGATCCTTTCGTTCGCGAGAGCATTGGGCGAGTTCGGCGCGACAATCACCTTTGTCTCCAACATCCCCGGCGAAACGCAGACTTTGCCGACCGCGATCTACACCTTCCTGCAGGTGCCGGGCGGCGAGGTGGGCGCATTCCGCCTGACCTTGGTCGCCATCGCAATCTCGGTCGCCGCGCTTTTTGCATCGGAAGCGATCGCTCAGCGCGCCTCGCGTCGAGCGGCGGGGCTGTGATCATGATCCGATTGCGTGGGAGCGGGCTAAGCGGATCAAATTTCGCGCGCCTTTTGGGCGCAGGGCCGAAGGCGACACGGATGTGGCCCCGCACTTGGCCAGCCCGATGCTGAGCGTCAGCATCACCCACCGGCTCGGCGCCTTCACGCTCGACGCCGAATTCGACAGCGAAGGCGGCCTTACCGCGCTGTTCGGCCGCTCCGGCGCCGGCAAGACCTCACTGGTGAACGCCATCGCCGGGCTATACCGCCCCAATCGCGGTTATGTCGCGATCGACGGCGAGGTGCTGACCGACACCGCCATCGGCCGCTTCGTCCCGGCGCATCGCCGCCGCGTCGGTTACGTGTTTCAGGAGGGTCGGCTCTTCCCGCATCTGAATGTGCGTCAGAACCTCGCCTACGGTCGCTGGTTCGCGCCGAAGACGGCAACTGGCAGCGAGTTCGACCAAGTGATCGGCCTGCTCGGCATCGAGCATCTGCTCTCGCGCCGACCGGCCAATCTTTCGGGCGGCGAGAAGCAGCGCGTCGCGATCGGCCGCGCGCTGCTCGCCCGCCCGCGCGTGCTGATCATGGACGAGCCGCTTGCCTCGCTCGACGAAGACCGCCGCCACGAAATCCTCCCCTACATCGAGCGGCTGCGGGACGAAATGCGGGTGCCGATTGTCTATGTCAGCCACTCGATCTCCGAAGTCGCGCGGCTGGCGACGACCCTCGTCGTGCTGTCCGAGGGCCAGGTCGCGGCAATCGGCCCGACCGCCGAGATCATGGGGCGGCTTGACCTCTTCCCGCTGACCGGCCGCGCCGAGGCCGGTGCCATCCTCGCGACAAGGGTGGTGGCGCACGACCGGGCGTTCGGGCTCACCGTGCTTCAAACTGCCGCCGGCGAGCTGCGCGTGCCCTCTCTCGATCTGCCGGTCGGCACCGCGCTCAGGGTGCGCATCCGCGCCCGCGACGTGATGATCGCACTGTCGCCTCCCGAGGGGCTTAGCGCGCTCAACGTGCTGCCCAGCACGATCGCGGAGATCGCCGCCGGCGAAGGGCCGATCGTGCAGATGCGCCTCGATTGCGGGGGCGAGCCGCTGATCGCCCGGCTGACCCGCCGGTCGGTCGAGACCCTGAGCCTTGTCCCGGGCCTCAAGGTGCACGCGTTGATCAAGAGCATCGCTTTCGACCACCACGCCTTTGCCGGCGCTTCGCCAAGCGCAGCGAGTTCGGACGCCGAAATCGCGGAGGGCTAGAAGCGCAGCCATGTCGACGGATTCTTCCCAGATAGGAAAAAGATGGAAACTTGATCCGGATCGTGAATCCGACGAGTGCAAAAATTTTGAGTACCGAAAACTAACCCGGCTCGGCGAGTGACGCGGTCAGCGCGCCGACATGGTCGGCGCCGGCGGTCGCCGCAGCCTCCTCGATCGCGCGGTAATGCTCGACCACCCCGCGGCCAAACGCGGTCAGGGCCGCGCCGCCTCCCTTGACCCCGCCGACCTGTGCCGCCACCAGCGGCTCGCGGAAACAGTGGTTGAGATTGTCGACCAGGAGCCAGGCGCGGCGATACGACATGCCCATCTGCCGCCCCGCTGCCGAGATCGAGCCGGTCGAGTCGATCAGCTCGAGGAGCTTGATCTTGCCGGGGCCGATCTGCCGGTCGGCGTCGAAATCGATGCGCAGCGTCAACCTCGTCATGCGTCAACTCTAGCACCGTTGGAGCTTGTTGCAGACAGCCATCGCGAAACGCGCATTTGCCGGGCGCAGCCATCGTTAGTATGATTCTCGCGCAAATCTTTTGGCCCAAGACGAGACAAGAGAGGAGAGCGGGATGGAAAAGCTGCTGAATTCGCTGTCCGGGACGATCATCGCCGGCTTTGTGCTGGTGATTGTCGAAATCCTGGTGATCCACGCCATCCACTAACTCGTCGATAGGGGGATACCGCCATGGAATTCGTAGCTTATGACTGGTGGACACAGTTTGTCCGCTGGGGCCACATCATCAGCGGCATCATGTGGATCGGCCATCTCTGGTACTTCAACTTCACCCAGACGCCGACCATGCCGAAAATCCCGACCGAGCTGCGGCCAGCGATCGTTCGCTTCATCTTGCCCGAGGCGCTGTTCTGGTTCCGCTGGGGCGCGATGTTCACATTGGGCTTCGGCCTGATCCTCGCCTACATGAACGGCTACCTGCTCGACGCCATCAAGATCGGCATCGGCGACAACAACCACAAATTCACTGCGATCGGCATCGGCATGTGGCTCGGCACAATTATGTGGTTCAACGTGTGGTTCATCATCATGCCGAACCAGAACAAGGTGATGGGCGTCACCAGCGCCACGCCCGACGAGGTCAATGCCGCGCGCCGCACCGCTGGCCTCGCCTCGCGCGTCAACACGATGCTGTCGATCCCGATGCTCTACGGCATGGTGTTCTCGGCCCATTTCTATTAGGCCGTTCAGCAGAACCTTCCCCTCAATACGGCGAAGGCGAGCCGCCAGCTCTGCAGCGGGTCGCCTTCACCGGCGCCGGAAAACGGGTCGTATCCGGCCCGCTTGAGGCGATTCAATGAATGCGCCGCGATCCGCGCGGGCAGCAGCGCCGGCAGTGCCGCGCGCGACACTCCATGTCGCCCGGCGCGCAGGCCGGCGATATGCCGCGCAGCCTCTTCCGCGAGCGCCGCGACCGCGCGCCGCAGCGCCGGAGTCGCCCGCCCGGCCAGGTAGTCGGCAGGGTCGAGCCCGGTTTCCGCCGCCAGATCGCGCGGGATGAATGAGCGGCCGGCACGGGCATGAACCGGCATCGCGCGCAGCAATCCGGCAAGCGCAAAGGCGATGCCGGCATCGCGAGCCAGCGCCTCCGTCACGGGGGTCGCGGCGTCTAAGACTTCCAGCGACAGCAGCATCAACGCTGACGACGTCGCATCGGCGTAGTCACGTAGCGCCGCGAGTGTCGCCGGCGGCGTGTCATCGAGGTCGCGCTCGCGCGCATCGATCAGCCGATCGAAAGGTGCATGGCTGAGGCCATATGTGCGGATCGCTGCGGTCAGCGGCTCGACCACCTCGTGGCGGCGCGGCTTTGCGCCGCCATAGGCGGTGTCGATCGCCTCGCGCCACCATTGCAGCCGGATCTGCCCGAGCACCGGTTCGCGCACGCTTTCACGCACGCGGGCGATCTCGTAGTTGAACGCGTAAAGCGCAAACAGCGCCTCGCGGGCCGCGGCAGGCGCGAACAGGGCGGTCTGGAACCGGTCGCGATCATGTTGCCGTACTAGGGATCCGACCCGCGAAAGCCCGGAACGGGGTTCAGGGACGCGCGTTTCTTCGGTCAAGGGACCGCGCACCGGCGACTCCTTCTACCCGGCCCAAACGGAGCAGGATCAAACCATGGCTTTCACTTTGCCGCCTCTACCTTATCCGAAGGACGCGCTCGAGCCGTATATCTCGGCGAAGACGCTCGATTTCCATCACGACAAGCACCACAAGGCCTATGTCGACACATTGAACAAGCTGGTCGAGGGCAAGCCCGAGGCCGAGCAATCGCTCGAAGAGATCATCGCCGCGACGCATCACGACGATACGAAGACGCCGCTCTTCAACAACGCCGCGCAGGCGTGGAACCACGCCTTCTTCTGGGATTGCATGGCAAAAGGCGGCGGCGCCCCCCCGGCGGCGGTCAAGCAGGCGATCGACCACGATTTTGGCAGCCACGACAAGTCAAGGAATTCAAAGAAACGGCGGTCACACAATTCGGCAGCGGCTGGGCCTGGCTGGTGTTCGATTCCGGCAAGCTCAAGGTCATAAAGACCGCCAACGCGATCAACCCGTGGCCGGCGGCCTCGCGCCGCTGCTCACCTGCGACGTCTGGGAGCACGCCTATTATCTCGACTACCAGAACCGCCGGCCCGATTTCGCGCAGGTCTTTATCGAGCACCTCATCGACCGGGAATTTGCCGCCCGCAACCTAGAACAGGCGCGCGAGCGGCACGGGTAGCTGCAGTAGCGGACAGTGTGGTTCGAGACGACGCTGCGCGTCTCCTCATCATGACGGTATTCGAGGATGGCATCGAAGCCCGCCATGCTAAGGAGCGGCCGTGAGGCCGCGTCTCGAAGGACGCGCAATCGCTACAGATGCTCGCCGGTGTCGAGCAGATGGGCAGTGTATTCGCGATAGGTCATGCCGAGCGCTTCGGCGCGCGCGAGACGGCGTAGCGCGATCTCGCGCGGCGGCGTCTTCCACGCCTTGGCATGCGCCTTCTTCCAGCAGAAATGCGTCCAGCTTACGCCGAGTTCGAGCGGCGGCCCTTGATTGTGGCCGATCCCGATCACGGGAGCGATGGTCGACCCGTCGGGCATTAAGCGCCTCCGGTGTGCCTCGCATTCCAAAGCAAGCGGCGTGCCTAAATCGGAGGCAACAGCGCGGCCGCGACCCGCCGGTCTTCGGCCAGCAGCACGCTGTAGGTGCGGCACGCGGCGCCGGTACCCATTGCCTCGGCCCCGATGCCATAGGTCTTGAGCGCGGCGCGCAGCGCCGGCGCGACCGGCGCGCCGCGGCGTCCCAGCCCGAGCAGTACCAGCTCGATACCGCCTTCGGCGACGACCGCCGCGAGGCCCTCGAAGGTCGGCGCGGCATTCTCCCAGAGAATAGTGCGGTCGGGGAAGATCAGCACCGGCCCGGCGAATACCACACCGCTCACCTGAAACCCGCTCGGGCCATAGCGCTCGATGACCTGCCGCCCGCCTAAAGGATTTGCTGTCGCAGACTGGGGCGTCAGCGCCATTGCCTAGCTTTGCGTCCGCCGCGGTCCGCCGGCGGGCCGGCTTGACGACCGGCCGCCTTCGCCCTCGCTGGTGGTCGGCTCACGGGCGATCGCCCGGCGGCTCGGCTGGAAGTAGTAGATGATCGGCGCGGCAATAAAGAGCGAAGAATAGGTTCCGATCACGATACCCCACAGCATCGCGACACTGAACCCCTTGAGCACCTCGCCGCCGAAAAACAACAGCGACAGCACAGCCAGCGCCACCGTGCTGACTGTGAGGATCGTGCGTGACAGGGTCTCGTTGAGCGCGAGATTGATGAGCTCGCGGAACGGCATCGTCCGGTATTTGCGCATCGCCTCTCGCAGCCGGTCGTAGATCACCACCGTGTCATTGATCGAATAGCCGGCGATGGTGAGGATCGCCGCCAAGGTCGTCAGGTTGAACTCGAGCCGGAAGATCGCGAAAAGCCCGATCGTGGTGACCGTATCGTGCAGCGTCGCGATCGTCGCGCCGACGCCGAACTGCCATTCGAAGCGGAACCAGATGTAGACAAGGATCGCCGCCAGCGCGAGCACCGTCGCGAGCACCCCGGCGCGCACCAGTTCGGCGCCGACGCTCGGACCCACGACCTCGGTGCGGCGATAATCAATGCCGGGCCCCAGCGCCTGTTTGGCGAGTTCGACGGCTTTCATTTGTCCGGCATCGCCGCCGGGCTGCTCTGGCAGACGGATCAACACCTCGTCGGGCGCGCCAAAGCCTTGGAGCGACGCCTCGCCGATATGCAGGTCGTCGAGCTTCGCGCGCAGCGCCGCGAGATCGGCAGGCCCTGGGGTCTTGGCCTCCAGCAGCGTGCCGCCCTTGAAGTCGATGCCGTAATTGAGGCCAATCGTCGCGAAGAGCCCGATCGACACCACGCCCAGCAAGATCGAAAACGCAAAGCCGAAAATATGCCAGCGCATGAAATCGATCTGTGGCACGCGGCGGATGACGATGAACGGCTTTATCACGACAAGATACTCACAGGGGGATTTCCCTCGGCTTCCAGCGCCGCAGCCAGCTGACGATCTGCAGCCGGGTCACCAGAATGGCAGAAAACAGCGAGGTCAAGACGCCGATCGACAGCGTCACCGCGAATCCCTTCACCGGACCCGAGCCCAGCCAATAAAGCAGAATGCCAGCGACGAGCGTCGTCACGTGGCTGTCGAGGATCGTGCCGAAGGCGCGGGTAAACCCGGCCTCTAGCGACGACAGCATGGTGCGGCCGCTGCGCATTTCCTCGCGGATGCGCTCGTAGATCAAGACGTTGGCGTCGACCGCCATGCCGAGGGTCAGAGCGATACCGGCGATACCGGGCAGGGTCAGCGTCGCGTTGAGCAGCGACAACGTGCCAAGCATCAGGCACAGGTTGAAAAACAGCGCGATGTCAGCGAAGAGCCCGAAGAGGCCGTAGAACAGGAACATGAAGATCACGACGAGCACCACGCCGACAATGCACGAAACCGCACCGTCGTGGATCGAATCGGCGCCGAGATCGGGCCCGACCGATCGTTCCTCGAGGATCGTGATCGGCGCCGGCAGAGCGCCGGCGCGCAGCAGCAGCGCCAGGTCACTAGCCGACTGCACCGTGAAACTGCCCTCGATGATCCCGCTGCCGCC